>Ga0316191_10000281_pt1 | contig 31900 bp, 28 predicted proteins | sample Eddworburr2cm_MG_FD_204928 | JGI IMG/M metagenome (GOLD analysis project Ga0316191, IMG submission 204928) | Coastal sediment microbial communities from Maine, United States - Eddy worm burrow 2 cm | ecosystem: Environmental > Aquatic > Marine > Coastal > Sediment | place: USA: Maine...
AATACCGAGGGATTTTCGAGAAAGATCATGCACTTGCGAGACGTTTTCAGAAAGTGGATGTACCTGAGCCCAGCATTCCGGAGACGGTCGCGATCCTTAACGGCCTCAAATCCCGGTTTGAGGAGCATCACGGTATTCACTATGACCCGGCGGCCCTCGAGGCGGCTGTGGAACTGGCGGCCCGGCATATCAATGACCGCCATCTTCCCGACAAGGCGATCGATGTCATGGATGAGGCGGGTGCGAATCTTCGCCTGATTCCGGTAGCCGATCGTGGCGAGCGGGTGACGGTCGAAATGGTCGAGAACATCGTGGCCAAGATGGCCCGTATTCCGGCCAAGAGCGTATCAGCGTCAGATCGTGACGCACTGCGGACGCTCGAACGCGATCTCAAGCTGACAATATTCGGCCAGGACCGCGCCATCCAGGCGCTCGCCGGTGCTATCAAAATGTCGCGCTCCGGGCTGCGCGAGGAAGAGAAGCCAATCGGCGCATTCCTCTTCGCCGGACCGACCGGTGTCGGCAAGACAGAGGTCACACGGCAGCTTGCGCTGCTTATGGGTGTCGAACTGATTCGTTTCGACATGTCTGAGTACATGGAACGCCACACGGTTTCGCGCCTGATCGGTGCACCTCCTGGCTATGTCGGTTTTGATCAGGGCGGCTTGCTGACGGAGGCCGTCAGCAAGAACCCGCATGCGGTCGTGCTGCTGGACGAGATCGAGAAAGCACATCCAGAGGTCTTCAACCTGCTGCTGCAGGTCATGGATCACGGCACCTTGACCGACAACAATGGTCGCAAGGCGGATTTCCGCAACGTCATCCTGGTCATGACAACCAATGCCGGCGCGCAGGAAATGAGTCGCGCTTCAATCGGCTTCACGAAACAGGACCACTCCGCGGATGGCCTTGAGATTCTCAAGAAATCGTTCTCGCCGGAGTTCCGCAATCGCCTCGATGCCATTATTCAGTTCGCGGCACTCGATACCGATTCGATCATGCGCGTCGTGGATAAGCTCGTTGTCGAACTCGAGGCCAAGCTCGGTAGCAACAACGTAACACTGGAACTCGATGACGACGCACGGGAATGGATTTCCGAACGCGGTTACGATCCAAAGATGGGCGCGCGGCCAATGGCCCGCGTTATCCAGGAGCACATCAAGCGTCCGCTGGCCGAGGAACTGCTATTCGGAAGTCTCGAAAACGGCGGGCACGTGAAAATCACCGTCGGCAAAGACGGAGACCTGGAATTGATTGCAGAGCCGGTGCTCAAGGAACTTGCGCACCTACCGGAAGACTAGGCCGTTTTTTAGCGCCCGCGGTAGACGATACGGCCTTTTGAAAGGTCGTATGGGGTGAGTTCCACGGTGACCTTGTCGCCCGTGAGAATACGAATGTAGTTCTTGCGCATCTTCCCGGAGATATGCGCCGTCACCACGTGACCGTTCTCGAGTTCAACCCGGAACATGGTGTTTGGCAGCGTCTCCGTTACGACGCCTTCCATCTGAATGGCTTCTTCTTTCGCCAAGAGTCCTTTAATCCTCTACTGTTGTAAGGCTCGCGAATTGTGCAGAAACGGCCCCGGTATTGCAATTCGCAAGACCGAAGCGAATCAGTCCTGTACCAACTCGGATGCCGTTATTGGCTGCTCTGGCCAGTTTTCGAAGGCGCGGGGTGGTGCGCATAGCTCATTCAGACTCTCCACGAATCGAGTACGCCGGACGACAGTGGCGCCCAACGAGAGCAAGTGGCGGGATTGCACCTGGCAGTCGATGAGCGCCAGTGTTCCTTTTTCCAGCATACGGTCCAACATCAATAGCGCGACCTTGGATGCATTTGACCGGTCGCTGAACATGGATTCACCGAACAGGACCCGCCCGATAATGATCCCGTACAAGCCGCCGATCAGCGTGTCTTCCTGCCAGATTTCGACCGAATGCGCCCAGCCGGAGCGGTGCAATGCATCATAAGCCGTAATCATGTCGCTCGTTATCCATGTCCCTTCCTCGTACCGGCGTGGCCCCGCACAGGCGACAACGACATTGGAAAAGGCCGTATTGAAGCGAACTTCAGCCGGTGATTTCCGCAGCTCGCGCCGCAGCCGCCGAGTCAGGTGGAAGTCACCTTTGCGAAAAACACAGCGCGGATCCGGTGACCACCAGAGCAAAGGTTGCCCCTCGCTATACCACGGGAAAATACCGCGCCGGTAGGCGGCCAGCAGACGTTCGACGCTCAGATCGCCACCTGCCGCGAGGAGTCCGTCCGGCTCGCGTAAAGCATTGTCGACCGGGGGGAAAGCGTCCGGCGGATCATCCTCAGCGAGCCAGATAACCCGGTTGTTACTCATCCGTCGCCCTTGCCCGATTTGTAAGGCGTATGAGCGTCGACGGTTTCAATGTAGTTCTCAATGTGCCGGCCTTCCTCGTCGAGGTAGCGCCCGATCGCGTCTGCGAACTGGGGGTGGGCAAGCCAATGCGCCGACCAGGTTTCGACGGGCGAGAACCCGCGGCTGATCTTGTGCTCGCCCTGCGTACCGGGCTCGAAGCATTGCTTCCCCGTTTCAATGCAGTAGTCGATTCCCTGGTAGTAGCAGGTCTCGAAATGCAAAGCATCGAAATGACCGTCGCTTCCCCAGTAACGCCCGTAAAGGGTCGTATCGCTTTCATAGAAAACGGCGGCGGCGACCGGCATGTCGTCTTTTTCGGCCATGATGACGAGAATGTTATCGGGCAAATTCGTGCTCAGTCCCTCGAAGAATTCCTGGTTGAAGTACGGCAGAGAGCCCCGCAGCATGAACGTCCGCGCAATCAGGGCGTAGACGGTTGACCAGGCTTCGCTATCGAGCTCGGGGCCCCGCAGACGCCGGAATCGAATACCGTTCTCCGCTACGCGCCGTCGATCACGTTTCGCTTTTTTGCGCTTGGCTGACGTGAACGTTGCCAGGAAATCATCGAATTTTTCGTAGCCGCGGTTATGCCAGTGAAACTGACAGTCTTTGCGAATCAGGAGACCGGCGTCCGCAAATAGCGAAATCTGGTCACTCGTCGGAAACAGGACGTGCAGGGACGAGCAATTCGTTTCTGTCGCGAGTCTCGTCGCGGCGCTAAGCAACAGGTGGACGGCCTCGTGGTCGTTATTGTCGGCTCTAAGGATCCGAGTGCTGGGTGCAGGCGTGAAGGGGACGGCCGAGACCAGCTTGGGGTAATAGTCGAGCCCGGCCTGCTCGTAGGCGCGCGCCCATGCCCAATCGAATACGAATTCGCCCCAGGAATGGGTTTTTTCATACAAGGGCATGGCGGCGCGCAGCTTGCCGCCGTCCTGCAAGGACAGGTGCCGTGGGGTCCAGCCTGCATCCGGGGACACGCTACCGGTACGTTCCGCCAGGTCGAGGAAAGCGTGCTTGAGAAACGGGTATTCATCGCCCGCCAGGGCGTCCCAGTCCTCGCGGGCAAGTGACGAAATGCTGTCGTGGACGGTGACCTTCAAGAGGGCACTGGCAGCCTACGCAGCCGCGTCGTCTGTAGCGGCATCCTGCGATTCAAGTGCGTCGATGAATTTCTCAGCGTCGAGTGCGGCCATGCAACCGGCCCCGGCCGATGTGATCGCTTGGCGATAAACCTGGTCGGCCACGTCGCCGGCCGCGTATACGCCCGGAATGCTGGTCGCTGTCGCATCGCCTTCGATACCTGATTTGACGATGATATAGCCGTTTTTCATGTCGAGCTGTCCGTCGAACAGGCTCGTATTTGGCTTGTGGCCTATGGCGATGAAAATGCCATCGAGGTCGATATCCGTGGTCTTCGACTCGTCCTTGGTGCTGCGTATGCGCATGCCCGTGACACCAGCATCGTCACCGAGAACTTCGTCAAGCACGTGATCCCACTTGATTTCGACCTTGCCTTCCCGTTCCCTCTCGAACAGGTGATCCTGCAGAATCTTCTCTGCGCGCAATTCGTCGCGACGGTGCACGACTGTGACCTTGGAAGCGATGTTGCTGAGATACAGCGCTTCCTCGACTGCCGTATTGCCACCACCGATGACGGCGACCGGTTTGCCGCGATAGAAAAAACCGTCGCAGGTCGCGCAGGCAGAAACGCCGCGCCCCTTGAACGCTTCTTCGGATTCGAGACCCAGGTACATCGCGGTCGCGCCGGTCGCGATGATCAGCGCGTCACAGGTGTAGCTACCATAGTCTCCGTCAAGGCGAAACGGGCGTGTCGTGACGTCGGCCGTATGAATGTGATCGTTGACGATCTCGGTGTTGAATCGCTGTGCATGGCGAAGCATACGATCCATGAGTTCAGGGCCCTGCAGGCCTTCGACATCACCAGGCCAGTTGTCGACATCCGTCGTCGTCATCAGCTGACCACCCTGTTCGATACCCGTAATAATGACCGGGTTCAGGTTAGCGCGCGCGGCGTACACTGCAGCGGCATAACCGGCCGGTCCGGAGCCCAGTATCAGAACCCGGCAATGTTTTGAGTCACTCATGTATAATTTGTCCGTAATATGACGTTGCAATGATCTGCCCGCGCAGGCCCCGGAAATGCGATCCTGAAGACGAATTTCAAGGGCAATGATGCGGGCAAGCTTTATGTGGATAGGCGCGTTGTTGAGCTTCGCTGGGCAAGTGTAGGGAAAACAGATTCTTTATGGCAAGAGCCGCTAAAGTCAGGCAGCCGGAAACGCGGCTGTCATCACACGTTCATCGGGCGCTGCGCGAGGGGGCTTTGTACCTGTTCGGCGCCCTTGCGCTGATTCTCTGGTATGCACTATTTACGTACGATCCCGCCGACCCGGGACCGACGCAAGCGACCACCGTTACTGCGATCCAGAACGGCGTCGGTCGTGTTGGCGCCTGGATCTCCGATGCGCTGTTCTTCACATTTGGCCGCCCGGCGTACCTGTTTACGGTCATGGTGTTCTTCTTCGGCTGGATGCTCTATCGCGAGGAGAAGACACAAATCGAACTGACACGGCTTGATTTCGCGTTGCGATTCAGCGGATTCCTCGCGACTTTGGTGACGAGTTGCGCGCTGTCGACACTGCATTTCTCCGGGGCAGGATTTCGCAGTACGGCCGGCGGGTTCATCGGACAGGCCGTTGGCGAGAGCCTTGAAAGCGTCATGAAATTGCTGGGTGCGAGCACTCTGTTGTTCTGCCTCTGGGTGGCCTCACTCTCGCTGTTCCTCGGCATATCGTGGATCAAGGTAATGGACCGGATCGGTCACTGGTGCCTGGTCGGCTACGAGAAGGCGGTCTTCAAGATCGGTGAGCTACGGGACAAGGCGGAGGGCCGACGGCAAGCTGCGGCACGCCAGGACGTCGTGAAAGTCGAGAAAAAACTCAAAGCGACCCGGGCAAAGCCGCGCATCGAGCCGGTCATGCCAACCCTTGAAACAAGCGTGCGTGCGGAAAAGGAACGGCAGGTGCCGTTGTTCGAGCCGGCCGAGGCGGGCGAATTGCCACCGTTGTCACTGCTCGACGATCCGCCGGAGCAAAAGCAGGGCTACTCCAAAGACTCGCTCGAAGCGATGTCGCGTCTCGTCGAACTCAAGTTGAAGGACTTTGGCATCGACGTCGAGGTCAAGTCGGTTTCGCCGGGCCCGGTTATCACGCGTTTCGAACTTGACCCGGCGCCGGGCGTCAAAGTCAGCCAGATTGCCAATCTCTCGAAAGATCTCGCGCGGTCACTGTCGGTCGTCAGCGTGCGTATCGTTGAGGTTATCCCGGGCAAATCGTTCGTAGGCCTGGAGATTCCGAATGAGAATCGCCAGCTCGTTACGTTGGGCGAGATTCTCAAGTCGCGTGCGTACGATGATATGTCGTCGCCATTGACGCTCGCCCTGGGCAAGGATATCGGCGGCAATTCCGTGGTGGCGGACCTCGCGCGCATGCCGCACCTCCTGATCGCAGGCACTACCGGGTCGGGCAAGTCGGTCGGCATCAACGCAATGGTTCTCAGCATTCTCTACAAGACACAGCCGGAACAGGTGCGGCTGATCATGATCGATCCGAAGATGCTGGAGCTGTCGGTATACGAGGGCATTCCGCATCTGCTCGCGCCGGTCGTTACCGACATGAAGGAAGCGTCCAATTCGCTGCGCTGGTGCGTTGCGGAGATGGATCGCCGTTACAGGCTTATGTCGGCCCTCGGTGTACGCAACATCGGCGGATACAATCGGAAGGTGAAGGAGGCCATCGACGGGGGCGATCCGATCAAGGACCCGACGTTCAGGCCACCTGAATTATTCGACGAAGAAAAGCCGATCGAGCACCCGACGCTGACGCCACTGCCTTACATAGTGGTGGTTATTGACGAACTTGCAGACATGATGATGATCGTCGGCAAGAAGGTGGAGGAGCTGATTGCGCGACTTGCACAAAAAGCACGTGCGTCCGGCATCCACATGATTCTCGCGACGCAACGGCCGTCTGTTGACGTCATAACAGGCCTGATCAAGGCCAACGTGCCAACGCGTATTGCTTTCCAGGTTTCGGCCAGGGTTGATTCACGCACCATTCTCGACCAGCAGGGTGCCGAGAACCTTCTCGGACACGGCGACATGTTGTACCTGCCGCCGGGAACGTCGCTGCCCGTGCGCGTGCATGGTGCATTCGTGGCCGATAACGAGGTTCATGCCGTTGTGCGGCATCTGAAGAAAACCGGCGCACCGCGCTATATTGATGAAATTCTCGAGGGGCCTTCTGGTCCAACTCCAGGACTGGTTGGCATTGACAAGCCGTCCGCGGACAGCGCGGATGCGGAGCAGGATCCGCTCTACGATCAGGCTGTGCAGGTTGTAATGGACACTCGCAAGGCGTCGATATCCGGCGTGCAGCGGCGCCTCAAGATCGGCTACAACCGCGCAGCTCGTATGGTTGAGTCAATGGAAGCAGCAGGCCTGGTGGGTCCGTTGCAACCGAACGGAACGCGGGAAATCCTGGTTCCGACAAAGCCGGCCGAGGAATGAAACGGACGAACTCGAGCTCAAGGACAAGCGTGTGACCAAAAAATCTCTCTCAATTGTGGCGATATTCGCACTGTGCCTCGTGGGACCGGCGACCTGGGGGCAAGCGCGGGTTGATGAAGTCGGTGAACAACTTGTCAACGACTTCATTGACAATGTCATTACCTTGCAAGGGCGCTTCGAACAGTCGCTGATCGATGCCGACGGAATCGTACAAGAGCGCTCGAGCGGCACGCTCGAGATCGAACGTCCCGGCCGATTTCGCTGGTCGTATTCCGAGCCATATGAGCAATGGCTCGTTGCGGACGGCCTGAATATCTGGAGTTACGATGTCGATCTCGCCCAGGTAACGGTCAAGCCCCAGGCGAAGGCACTGGCTAACACGCCGGCACTCCTTCTGGGTGGTTCTGAAGATGCCTTGTCGCAGTTCACCTTCGACGGTTCCATGGTTGAGAAGGGTACGACCTGGGTGCGCATGATTCCCATCGACACGAAAAGCGGGTTCGAACGAATGGAACTCGGCTTCACGTACGGTCAGCTGACACGCATGGTGTTTTTCGACAACCTGGAGCAGACGACACTGGTCGCACTCTATGACGTGACAACCAATGAGCCGATCGATAGCGAGCGCTTCGCGTTCCAGATTCCCGACGATGTCGACCTTGTTGGCACGCCCGTCACGGCCGAAGAATCCTCGCCCTGATGTTGCCACTCAGGCATACAGGCCTGTGGCGAGTCTCGAGCGTGGTGTTACTGATTCTCGTATTGGCGGCAACCCTTTCGCCGGCGCTGTGGTTCTTCGACAACAAGGAAAACGCGCTCATCTGGTTTCATAACGCGGACAAATGGCTGCATGCCATGACATTCGTGGTACTGACTGTGTGGTTTACAGGGCTGTATGAAAAACGAGTCTGGTGGTTGACAGCGCTGGGCCTGGTTCTGTTCGGTTTCCTGGTCGAGTTCTGCCAGCTGCAGGTCAGCTACCGAACGGCAGACTGGATCGACATCGCCGCGAACACTGTCGGTATAATTATCGGCCTGGTAGTCGCGGCGGCAGGCCTCGGTGGCTGGGGTTTGCGCGTTGAAGACTGGTACTCGAGACGAAATCTGAATTGACCGATCTATTCGCTAACGAAACGGACGTCGGTAACGGTCGTCCGCTAGCCGACCGCATGCGGCCAGCCTCGCTGGGCGAGTTTTCCGGTCAACGCCATCTGCTCGAGCAAGGAAAGCCGCTGGTGCGCGCCATCGAGCAGGGACGGGCGCATTCGATGATCTTCTGGGGGCCGCCCGGTACCGGCAAGACGACACTTGCGAGGATGATCGCAGCGACCACTGAGTCGCATTTCATCGCATTGTCTGCAGTCATGGCCGGTGTCAAGGATATTCGCAACGCCGTAGCGCAGGCGGAACAGCATCGGGCGATGAGTAACCGTAATACCGTGTTGTTTCTCGACGAGGTGCACCGCTTCAACAAGTCGCAGCAAGACGCGTTCCTCCCATATGTCGAGGACGGTACGTTGACCTTCATCGGTGCAACGACTGAAAACCCGTCGTTCGAACTGAACAATGCATTGTTGTCCCGGGCCCGCGTCTACGTTCTCAAATCGCTCACCGAGGATGACCTGCTTGCGGTGCTGCGGCGGGCGCTTGTGGACGAAGACAGGGGCCTGGGTGGCGCCTATTCGATCAGTGATGATTCCCTGGCGACTATCGCGGCTGCCGCCGATGGCGATGCCAGGCGTTCGCTCAATCTGCTCGAACTGGCGGCAGACCTTGCTAGCGACGGCGTCATCAGCGATGAGACGGTCGCCGAGGTTGCGTCAGGAAGTCGCCGGCGTTTCGACAAGCAGGGAGAGTATTTTTACGACCAGATTTCTGCATTGCACAAGGCGATTCGCGGCACCGACCCGGATGCCGCACTTTATTGGCTTGCCCGCATGTTTGATGGTGGTTGTGATCCCTTGTATGTCGCACGTCGCCTGATTCGGGTCGCCTCGGAAGATATTGGCAACGCGGACCCACGCAGTCTGCAACTGGCGCTCAACGCCTGGGAAGTATACGAACGCCTGGGCAGCCCCGAAGGGGAACTTGCGATAGCACACGCTGTTGCCTACCTGGCGTGTGCGCCCAAGAGCAACGCCGTCTATACGGCTTTCAAGGCTGCCGTATCCGACGCGCAGGAGAAAGGGTCGCTCGAGGTACCGCTGCACTTGCGCAACGCACCCACTGGTCTGATGAAAGACCTGGGGTATGGCGACGGCTATCGATATGCCCACGACGAAGACGATGGCGTCGCCCTTGGCGAATCGTACTTTCCCGACGACATGAGCCCGGTTAAGTATTATCATCCCGTGCCTCGCGGCCTCGAGATACGAATCAAGGAAAAGCTCGAGGACATAGAGCGTCGCGCACGCAAAAAAACCAGTAGAAATGACCCATGATTGATCCCAAATTACTTCGCCAGTCTGCAGCCGATATCGCTGCCAACCTTGCCCGGCGTGGCTTCACTTTCGATGTTGATGCGTACCTGGCGCTCGAGGAGCGCCGCAAGTCATTGCAGGTCGAAACAGAAGCCCTGCAGAGCGACCGCAACACGAGTGCGAAAAGTATCGGCAAGGCCAAGGCGCAGGGCGAGGACATTTCGCCCTTGCTCGCGGCTGTCAAGGACCTTGGTGATCGTCTCGAGGCAAGTTCGGCGTCTCTGCAGGAAGTGCAGGATGAGATGCGCGATGTCGAACTGGGTCTGCCCAACCTGCTCGCCGATGATGTGCCGACCGGTAACACGGAAGACGACAACACCGAGGTGTCTCGCTGGGGGGAACCGCAAGACCTGGGTTTCAAAGCGCGAGATCATATCGAAATCGGCGAGTTACTCGGCCAGCTGGATTTTGACGCAGCAAGCCGAATTTCAGGTGCTCGATTTGCGGTCATGTCCGGACCCCTGGCGCGGCTACAGCGCGCATTAATCCAGTTCATGCTCGATACGCATACGAGTGAGCACGGTTACACCGAAACCTACGTGCCCTATCTTGTTCGCGCGCAGGCGCTGGTCGGAACCGGGCAACTGCCCAAGTTCGAGGCAGACCTGTTCAAGACGGCAACCGAAACGCCGTTCTACCTGATTCCGACGGCGGAGGTTCCTGTGACCAATCTCGCTCGCGAGACCATCTTCGAGGCTGACGATCTGCCGGTCCGCTACGTCGCGCATACGCCATGTTTCCGGTCCGAAGCAGGATCTCATGGCCAGGATACCCGGGGCATGATTCGCCAACATCAGTTCGAGAAAGTGGAACTGGTGCAGTTTGTCGCGCCGGATGCATCGATGCAGGCGCTCGAGGAACTCACGGGTCACGCCGAAATTATTCTGCAGAAGCTCAACCTCCCATATCGCAAGGTCATACTGTGCTCGGGCGATATTGGCTTCGGTTCGACGAAGACATACGACCTTGAGGTCTGGCTGCCGGGCCAGAACAAGTACCGCGAGATTTCGTCCTGCAGTAACTACAACGATTACCAGGCGCGCCGCATGATGGCTCGCCGCCGCAACCCCGAAACCGGCAAGCCTGAACTGATTCATACGCTAAACGGATCGGGCGTGGCCGCGGGCAGGGCGCTCATTGCTGTCATGGAAAACTACCAGGAAGAGGATGGCAGCATCCGGGTTCCGGATGTATTGAAGCCCTACATGGGAGGGCTCGAGAGAATCGAAGCCTAGAGGGATATGTCGAAACGTTACGTGAGTTACACGGGCCCGGCGTTCAAACTGGCCGGTGGTGCGCTCAAGAAGCGCTGGGCTGAGCTTCACAAAGGAAACCTGGAGCCCTTTCCAGACTCGGCACCAGCGCAGAAAGCGTGGCGGGCTTATCACGAGGGTCACTTCGGTGACGCGGTGCGTGCCGCGGAGAAGTATGGCGACGAATGCCTGCTTCCTGCAGCCTTTGCAGCGACGATGTACACGCATTACCTCGAAGACGATGACGACGAGAAACTGGGCATGTTCGAATATGCCGTCGACATCGCCGAAGCCGCTGTCGAATTCGATCCCGAAAGCGCCAATTCGCATTTCATGTTGGCGGTCGCGCTTGGGCGTTACAGTCAATTCATCAGCATCCTCGAAGCACTGGCAAAGGGTGTCGCTCCCAGGGTCAAGAAAAGCGTAACGGAATGTCTCGAGTTGGAGCCTGATCATGCGGAGGCCCACGTCACACTTGCGACGTGGCACGCCGAGATCGTAGACAAGCTCGGCAGTATGCTGGCCGGTCTGAAGTATGGTGCGAAAAATCGGCTCGCGGAGGAGCACTTCGACACGGCCATCGAGCTTTGTCCGGATTCTCCGTTTCCCTACATCGAAAGAGCCAACGGGGTCATCCTGATGTACGGCGAGGACGGCGAAGAGGAGGCTCGGGAACTCCTTGAAAGGGCCGTGAAAATGACCCCGGTCGAAGCGATGCAGGTGCTGGATATCGAGAGGGCCAAAGCCCGGCTCGCGAATCTGTAGTCGTTACAACGCTCGACCTACTTGCGGTTGCGCCCCATTTTCTCGTGGCTGCTGACCCATTCGTGGGCAAGGATTGCTGATGACAGCGATACGTCGCCTGCCAACACGACGGCGGCGATGATCTCGGCCAGCTTGTCGGCTTTGCCGTGGCCGTAGCAATCCATCATCTCGAGGCACTCGCGCTGTGCCGGCAAGGCTGTGCCGCCGCCGTATGTCGCGCAGATCACCGCTGGCAAGGTCACGGACCAATAGAAATCGCCGTTGTCGAGCAATTCTCCGTAGAGCAGGCCGGCATGAGACTCGGCCACGTTGGCGACGTCCTGCCCGGTGGCGATGAACATGGCCGTAATCCCGTTCGCAGAATGGGCGCCGCCGTATGCGGCGCCGGCCTGCATCGTACCGATGCTGGCGATCTGCCGGAAACGATACAGCCACTCGGTCTCGATTCGCAGAAGCTCCTTCGCCACATCCCGCTTTAGCACGAACTCCGCGATGACACGTTTGCCGCGCGTCTGGATCATGTTCATCATGGAGTGCTTCTTGTCCGTATCCATGTTGCCGGACAGGAGATAGCGCGGCTTCTTCGGGTGTTTCGCGCGTATCCACTCGCATGCGTACAGCGTAGCCTTGCCGGTCATGTTCTGGCCTGCGGCATCGCCGGTCGTGTAGCAAAATCGCGTGTACATCATATTGGCAACAATGTACTGCTCGATCTCGATAAGTTTGGCCGTCTGCGACGAGGTCGCAACGACGCCGCGAATCGAATCGATATTCTCATTCAGCCACTTACCAAATTCACGTGCCTCCAGGGCATCGTCGAAAAGAAACACAGGCGCCCTTTGCATCGAATGCTTGACGACCGTCGTCTTGGCGCCACCGCATTCGCTGATCACACGCATGCCACGGCTGTAACTTGCCAGCAAGGTACCTTCGCTGGTTGCCATGGGGATGTAGAAATCGCCCTTCGCATGCTCGCCGACCATCGTCAACGGCCCGGCAATTCCGAGCGGCACCTGGATGGTGCCAGTGAAGTTCTCTATGTTGCCACGCGTTAGCGCCGGGTCAATCGTGTAGCTCGATACCGTATCCAGTTTGGTGCCGGTCATTTCTGCTATGAATGCGGCCCGCTGTGAGGCCATCTCACGCGTATAGTCGTTGTCGCGGTCGCGGGGAATTCGGTCGGATTTAGACATTGGTTGCTCCGATAAGCGTTGTCGCGGCCTACACTATCTCCTCGAGTTCGGTCAGCGACTGCTCGAGGTAGTCGATGAGACGCTGGACGCGCGGCACCGTGCGCCGGCACGCGATGATTCCAAAATCGAGGCTGCCGTTGTAACTGACAAACGTGATGTTCAGTGCGAAGCCGTGGAAGACGGCAGAAACAGGATATGAGCCGAGCAGGGGCGCGCCGTTCCAGTAGAGCTGTTCTTTCGGACCCGGAACATTCGAAATAACGGTGCTGACCGGCGGGAACCAATCGGCAACTCCCATCATGCTGGCAAGAAACAGCGGTGTCTGCATCAGCATCGCATACAGGCTGGCTTCCCGTGAGGTCAGTTCGCCGAGCATTTGCTTGCCTGCTCTCGTCGACTCCACGATCGCCTCAAGCCGGTCAGCCGGATCTTCGTGGCGAGTGCCGAGGTCGGCGATGATATAGCTGATTGCAAGCGGTGAGTCGAAGTCGTCTTTCTCACGGACCGATACGGGTACCAGTGCGCGCAATGAATGTTCGGGGAGTTCGTCCTGTTCTTCCAGGTAGCGCCGCAACGCCCCTGAGCACATCGCGAGCACGACATCGTTGATCGTTACACCGGCTGCGTCGCCGACAGCCCGCACACGGTCGATGCTCCAGGACTGGGCCACGAACCGCCGTGAACTGGAGACCTGGCTGTTTATGATTGTATGCGGGACATGTCGCCAGGGCACTGCGAGGCCGTCGCCGAGACCCAGCCACGTCGCCGCATAGCTCTTGATCACTCCAAACAAATGTGCCGATGTATCAAGTTGCGTTTTGAAGAACTCGGCCATCGCCTTGAGCTCGAACTCGCTCGGTGCGAGGTCCGCTTTACGGGAGTGTGCGTGTTTTGCCTTGAAACGCTCATGCGCCTCAACTGACAATGGCGATGTGTCCATTATGGCCGTGGGATCTGTTGAACACGCGGCCTCGGTAATTCGGGCACCGGCGACACCATCGATCGTTGCATGATGTAGCTTCGAGTAGACGGCGAATTCCCGATCCTGCAGACCTTCGATCAAATGTATTTCCCAGAGCGGGCGACTGCGGTCGAGCAGTGTGGAGTGGAGTCGCGACACGAGTGCGAACAACTCACGATATCTTCCCGGCTTCGGTAATGCCGCATGCTGAACGTGGTATTCGAGGTCCAGGTCCGGGTCCTGCTCCCAGTAGAGAGGGCCGAAGCGTCCCAGCATGCCATGAGCAACGCGGTGCGCAAAAGGCTTGCGAAGTTCGGATGTCGAGCGATAGATCTCGCCGGCCTTGGCCATAAACCGGGTCTGATGCACTCCCTTGGGGTACTTGAGCAAATTCAGGCCGGCTACGTGCATCGGCGCTTCGCGCGTCTCGAGATGCAGGAATCCCGCGTCCAAAAGTTCGATTTTGTCCACGCCTGAATTCTACCGGATCACAGAGCCGATTCTGCATGCAAGAGCATAGGTAGTTTCAACATCCGCGCAATTCTGCACGCAAAAAAAAAGGGCCGCATGGGCCCTTTTCTGGTGAAGCGGTCGAGAACTTAGTCGCGACTCATGAACAGCCGGAGGATGTACCAGAACATCATGGCGATCGATGAGAACAACGCCATCGATGCGGCGACGTACTTGTCCTGAGGGTAGTGGTGCATGATGTTCGAGGTGTCATACAGGACAGCAACACCGGCGAAACCAATCATGCCTACCGAGAACCACGTGCCGAGATTCCATCCAAACATGAGCGAGGCAGCAATCAGTCCCATCGCAATGAAAAAGCCCCAGACGAGAACGCCGCGCAGGAACGAGAAATCCTTGCGCGTGATCATGACTGTGGCGACGAGGGCGGCACAACCAAAAACCGTCACGACTGCCGCACTTTCGATCATGCTTCCGCTCTGATCCATGATCAGCGCCATTGCGAGCATAGGCACGAACATCAGGGACCACGCGACAACCAAAACCGCAAAAGCCACATACTGTGATGTCGTCGACTTCAGCGTGTGGGCAAAATGGCTTGCACCCCAACTCAGGCCGATAAATGCGGCCAGTACCAACATTGGGCTATTCAGCATCGGTTCTGCGATTTGCCAGGCAACGCCGGACGAGAACAAATAGGTCTCGATCGCGAGTACGGCGAGAATCGCACCAACGACGTGCGCGTAGCACTTCCAGATAAATGCCGACCGATCTTCAGTCGAAAGGGCCGACACCGGCGCCATTGTGTTCAGGTTGTCTTGCATTCGAGCAACTCCAGGATGGTTGAATTTGAGGTGATTCTAGCAAGAATCAGACCCCGATCTGGTGATTTTGGTTCCAATTTCAAGCCATTACCACGGTAAAACGTATCCCTCTGCGTGCCAGAAGCCACCAGTATTCTCGAGGTTGAGCTCGTTAATTCGCTCAATTAGCCCTCGTGCCGAGTCGGCCGCGGAGATACCTTGCTGGCCGGTCATGTCGGTCGCAACGAGTCCCGGGTGCAGGAGCGCAACGGCGATGCCACGCGGCTTGAGTTCATGCATCAGGTTCGTGCCGATCATGTTGACGGCCGTCTTTGACGCGCGGTACCCCCAGTTTCCGCCAGACCCGTTGTCATCGATAGAGCCGACACGGCTCGACACGATTGCGACTTTTGATCCCTCGTGCAGGTTGTCGGCCAGGGCCTCGGTGACGCGCAGCGGGCCAAGCGTATTGACCTCGTACTGCCGCATCATCGCGTCGTAATCGATGTCCCCGAAGGAGTCCCGAAGCAGAATGCCGGCATTGTTGATCAAGATGTCGAGCGGTTCGTCGCCAAGTGCCGATTTAAGCGCGTGCACCGATTCGCCATCCGACACGTCGATTCCATCGATGATGCGTATGCCAAGTGACTTGAGCACCGGGCTCGCGGTCCTGCAAACGCCGAAGACGTTGTCGCCGCGGTCTCGTAGCTGGATAGCGAGTTGCAGGCCGATACCGCGGTTACAGCCGGTTATGAGGGTGGAGGTCATTGCGGGTTCCTTATGTTCTTGCAGTAAAGATAACAGGTGGGATGGCCGCTGCGCGGCGCCGGATGTGGCTGCGCCACTGCCCGGCTCGAACCGGGTTCGAAAGCCCATACCCTCTCGGCAAAATACAAAAGGCCCCGAATGGGGCCTTTTGTATTTTGGCGGAGAGGGTGGGATTCGAACCCACGATAGGCTACAAACCTATGCTGGTTTTCAAGACCAGTGCATTCAACCGCTCTGCCACCTCTCCGGGGTCGGGTTGCGCGACGCGCATTGTGCTGGGTGATCCCCGACGAATCAACCTTTTCAGGCGTTTGCTTGTCACCAGGCCGAACCAGCTGCAGCATTCGTGGTCATAACAGGGGGCATCTGATCCGGGCGGAATGGCTAAATGACTTTAATAAAATCACTTAAAATACTGATTAGTATAGTATTGCTATCATCAGCTATGGCCGAAGCGCAAACGCCGACCGATGCGAATAGCTGGTTTCAGCTCGCAGTCGAATCTCGCGAAAATGAGCAATTCAGTGAGGCGTACGATGCTCTGAGCAAAGCGGAGCAGTTGGGATTTGCACCGCTACGCATTGGTTTCGAGCGCGCGCGGCTGCATACGCTCTCGAACGAGACAGCCGCAGCCGTGGCCGAAATCGAATCTATCGCGGCGAGCGGTTTCACGTCCGTTGGATATATCGTGAACGACCCCATATTGAATTCTCTGGAAGGACAGCCGGGCTATGACCAGGCCGTTGCTGCGATGTCACTGCTTGCCTATCCCTGTGAGAATGACAAGGCGTTCAAGGAGTTTGATTTCTGGATTGGTGACTGGGTCGTGCACGGACCGGCGGGGGGATTGGCCGGTACCAATACGATTGAACGGGCCGAACGGGGCTGCGTGCTGATCGAGAATTGGAAAAATACCAGTGGTGGCACTGGCATGAGCATCAACTACGTTGACAAGATTACAGGTGAATGGGTGCAGGTGTGGAATGCCGAGGGTGGCAGCCAGATCAACATTCGTGGTGGAATGACCGACGACGGCATGCTGATGGCAGGTACGTTGCATGACGTCGCGAGTGGCACCACGACGCCATTCCGCGCGTTGTGGACGTTATTGCCTGATGGCAGGGTTCGTCAGTTCTTTGAACAGTCCAGCGATGGTGGCGAGACCTGGTCGACCTGGTTCGAAGGGTTCTACACAAGGACAGAATGAAATATTCCTCGATAAATCGCGGTATTCCCGCAGGTAATCCGATAGCCAACGCTCTGGTCATCATTGTCGGTGCTTTGGCCATCGGGGCGTCGATCGTGCTTGGATTTGTCGCGTTCGTCGTACTCGGCAGCATCGTCCTGATACTCGGATCGATCATCGCGCTGCGGCTGTGGTGGTTCAATCGCAAGCTGCGCAGGCACGCTGGCGCGCAGCCGTCGCCACGGCGGGCAGAGCCGGGCGGTGTGATCGAGGGTGAATATCACGTAGTCAAAGGCAAGAAAAACTCGTAAAGTCGCATCCCATGCGAGTACCAAGCCCAGATATCGAGCGTCGCAAGCGTCGCCGACGCCGCCGAATACAGATTATCGTCATCTATACGGCCATTGCCGTAGGCCTTGCCTGGTTTTTTGAATCCCAGGCTACGACGACCGTCATCTTCGTGCGGCATGCCGAGAAGGCATCGATGCCCGCCGATGACCCCGGGTTGAGCCCGGCCGGTCAGCGGCGCGTTGCAGAATTGACGAGGCAGCTCGTCGATGCGGATGTTGTTGCCGGTGTCGATGCGGTCTACTCAACGCCGTACCGCCGCACGGAGGAGACCGCGAGACCAATTGCGGACGCTCTGGACCTGCCGCTGAATACCTACGACGCGGCTGACACCGAGGCAATAATGGAACATATCGTCAAGGTTCATAAGGGCAAGGTGATCCTGGTCGTTGGTCACAGCAATACTCTGCCGGCGTTGATCGGCAACATGGGTGCCAGCAAGCGCGTGCCCGAGATTGCCGAAGGCGAGTACGACAATATCTACATCGTGTCCATTCCCTGGTTTGGCAAAACCAAGACGATTCGCCTGCGTTATGGCGAACCGTATGTGCCGTGATTGCGCAATCCGAGACCCGGGTCAGCACGAACGGACGTGGTACCTATGATCTGACGCGTGGCGTGCAGGATGCCGTGCGTGATTCAGGCATCCGTTCCGGTCTTTGCCATGTGTTTGTTTGTCACACGAGTGCGTCGCTAATGCTGTGCGAGAACGCAGATCCCAGCGTGATGCGCGATATGGAGACTTTCATGTCGCGGCAGGTTCCGGATGGTGACGCCATGTTCACGCACACAGCGGAAGGTCCCGACGACATGCCGGCGCATGTACGCAGCATTCTGACAGGGTCTGATCTTAATATTCCCGTGATGGATGGCCGGTGCGCACTTGGCACCTGGCAGGGTATTTACCTGTGGGAACATCGCCGTGCGCCTCATTCGCGGCGCATTATCGTGACGGTGCAGGGCGACTAGTCGTCCGACCGTTTGCCGGCGGTCTCGCGCAGCACCACGGCCTTTTCGATGAAATCCTGGTGACGTCCGATGCGGACATCCGCCTGGACAGCGTCCTGAATCGTCCGATCCTGGTTGATCAGGAAGGTTGCACGCCGCACTCCGACACCGAACGGGCCATCGACGTCGTACATCCTGACCACGACCTTGTCCGGATCGCTGAGCAGGATAAACGGCAGGTCGTGCTCGTCACGAAACCGCTGGTGGCTTTCTTCATCCTGCGGACTTATCCCGGCCACCTGCAGCCCAACAGCCTGGATGTCGTTGTGGATGTCCCGTATCGAGCAGGCTTCCTTGGTACATCCGGGCGTGAAATCCGCAGGATAGAAATACAGGATGAGTGGTCCTGACTGCAAAAGGTCCGACAGAGACGTCTCTCCCCCCTGATCGTTGGCGAGTACAAATTCCGGTGCTTTGGATCCGGGTTTCAACATACGGGAGGCTCCAGTTGGTCAGGCGGGTGATTCTACATGGTGGCACAGTTCGCTGAACACCATTTTTCGGCGCTATGGCTCGCAGCATTCTTGATCCACGGATTTCATGCATTCGACGACTTTGAGTTATCTTCGAGAGCGTGCAAGACGCCATCATCTACATTGATCCGGACAATCCCGTAAATCTGCAGAACCAGATTCGGCAGAAGATCGTTGACGGCATCGTAAATGGTGCTTTTCCACCCGGCATGAAGCTGCCTTCGAGCCGCAAGCTTGCACGGCAGTTGGAGGTTGCGCGCAATACGGTTGTCGCTTCCTACCAGCAGCTGATCGCTGACGGCTACCTCGTCAGCCGTCATCGCAGCGGTATTTTCGTGAGCGAGGAGATTCTCAAGACGCGAGTCGGTGCAACGGGTGGCACACCTATTACGCAGCGCTCCAAGACGACGCCATGGTTGCGTGAATCGCATCCACAACGTGAAGTCGGTCGGTCGGCTCACGATATTCCAAACTGGAGCCACTATCCGTACCCCTTCATCGACGGCAAGTTCGATTCCACGTTGTTTCCACTTGCGGAATGGCGCGAAGCTAGCCGCTTGTCGCTGAGCGTTGCAGATGTCGTGGACTGGTCGACGGGACGTGGGGACGCCGATGATCCGATGTTGCTGGATGAGATTCGAACCAAGATCCTGACGCGCCGCGGAATCCAGGCCCGACCTGATCAGATCCTGGTCACGATGGGCACCCAGAACAGCCTGTACCTGATCAGCCAGCTCCTGGCCCACAAGGAGACTGTTGTCGCGATGGAGGAGCCCGGTAACTTCGTTGCTCGGGAGCTTTGCGAAAAGAGCGGTGCCAGGGTTGTGCCCAGTCCGGTCGATGAGCACGGACTGGTGATCGATGGAGCTCTGGCAGAGGTCGACGTTGTGTACGTCACACCCAGCCACCAGATTCCTACCGCTGTCGCCATGCCACTTGAACGTCGCCAGGCCCTGATGGAGTCTGCGCATGCCAACGACTTCATGATTATCGAAGACGATTACGAGTGTGAAACGAGCTACATGGATCACCCGTTGCCCGCCTTACGCAGTATGGACAATGAAGGCCGTGTCGTTTACGTGGCCAGCCTCTCGCAGGTTCTGGCTCCCGGCATTCGTCTCGGTTTCATCGTCGCCAATGCCGATTTCATCGAGAGTGCAAGGCAATTGAGGCGCCAGGTACTCAAGCATCCTCCGCTCAATAATCAGCGCGCGGCAGCCATTTTTCTCTCGCTGGGTCACTACGATGCGCTGATGCCGAGGTTGGGGCGCATTTTTCGAGAGCGTCGCATGCGACTGCGTGGTGCGTTGAGCAATATTCGTGGCATCCCGCTGGAAATATCACCGGAGGTAGGTGGCACGACCTACTGGGTGCGTGCGCCCAGAGACTTCGACATTGCCAAACTGGCCATAGAGGCAGAGCGCCATGGCGTTCTGATCGAGCCGGTCGACCGCTATTACGCGAACAAGAGCAAGGCCGAAAATTGTTTCCGCATGGGTGTCACGAGTCTCGTCGTGGACAAGATCCGGCCGGGAGTAGAGCGACTTGTCGGCCTCATTCGGGACCTGGTGAAAGGGCAGGTGGAGACCCTGTCCAGTTCGTCGGGAAAATGGCTGACCGGAGCAGAACTCAAGGCAACCATGTCCGGGGCCACGATTCTCGATCGCGAGGTGTACGGCTGGCCGGCCACCTATATCTATCACCCTGACGGGAGCATGAGCGGCACCCGTGGCTTTGCCAACGAAGACCGGGACAAGGGGCGCTGGTGGGTGGAAGGGGACCGCTGGTACCGTAAGTGGAGCCGCTGGGTCTACGGCGAAACAAAAGGGTATTTCATTGTCATAGACGGCGACAAGATAAAGTTCTTCAATGACGATCAGCAGATCGTGGACTCGATGTACATCCGCTTGTCAGACTGACTGGTCCAATCTGGATCCATAATTTAAGCAGATCTGGACCTGTCTCTGGCCGGAGTTCCCAAGTACTGTCAGTACACATGACGGAAGCAGCCAAATGACCAGCTTCGCGATCGCCGGATTGCAGCTGGAAGCGCCTAACGGTGACAACACGGACCTCCTTGCCGCCGAGATCGATGCGGTCGTGGCGCGATTTCCCTGGCTGGACATGGTTCTTTGCCCGGAACTTGGCGCCTGTGGGACCAGCAAAGCCTGTGCCGAGCCGATGCCGGGGCCTCGTGAACAGCATTTCCAGGAAGTCGCCAAACGAAACGGTATCTGGTTGATACCCGGATCATTTTTCGAGTCCGACGGCGACCGGATCTTTAATACCGCACCGGTCATCTCACCTGACGGTGAGGTAGTTGCGCGTCACAGGAAGCTTTTTCCATACTTCCCGTACGAGGGTGGCATAACGCCGGGTGACCAACATACGGTTTTCGATATTCCGGGCGTGGCGCGCTTTGGAGTCTCAATCTGCTACGACATGTGGTTCCCTGAGACGGTGCGCGCTCTTGCATGGCAGGGGGCGGAGATCATTCTGCACCCGACGATGACGAGTTCGATCGACCGCGGTTCGGAGCTCGCCATGGTGCGAGCGCACGCGACGCAAAACCAGGTTTATTTTCTCGATCTCAATGTTGCAGGCCGGATGGGCGTCGGTGAAAGCATCTTCGTGGGGCCGGGCGGCGAGATATTGCATCAGGCAGGAAAAACGAGAGAAATCATTCCATTAAAGATAAATATTGACTATTTACATGAAGTGAGGAGACATGGGTGGAACAACCTCTGTCAGCCTCTGAAAAGTTTCCGCGATAGCGATGTCAGCTTCCCTCAATACGCTGAGGGCTACGACTCGGACGCACTGCGGCAACTTGGGGAATTGCGCATGCCGGTGCGGGGCGAGGGACGCAGCTGATGACGGAACTCGGTCGATCTGGACCAATAATTACTGGTTACCTGGATCTATGGCGTTGTAAATCGGTGGGTTAGATTTTTTTACGAATAGGCTTGCTCGGGACGAGCAGGGGGAGAAGCAAATGAAGTCGTCGAACATGTTTATCAAGAAACCACTCGTTGTTGCCGTCAGCGGTGTGTTGGCGGGTACGTCGCCAGTCGTAATGGCACAGTCTGCGGATGACGGGGCGGATGTCCTGGAGGAAATCCTGGTTACCGCCAGTCGCCGCGAGCAGCGCATCGAAGATATCCCGTACAACATCTCGGCTGTTGATGGCGGTGATATCGAAGACCAGAATATTCTGGACTCGGCCGAATTGATGCGTTCTATCGCGGGCGTATCTGTTATTGATCGGGGCTATCGGAACGGCGGCCACGTCAACAGCCTGATCATTCGCGGTATTAACGTCGACAACGGCGTGAATGGGGATGTTCCGCTGTCGTCCGCGGCGACCGTCGCGACCTATGTAGACAATACTCCCCTGTTTGCGAACTTCCTTCTCCACGACATTCAACGTGTTGAGGTTATGCGCGGTCCGCAAGGCACCCTGTACGGCTCGAGTGCGCTTGGCGGCACTATTCGATACATCATGAATCGCCCGGACGCGAGCGCGTTTGATGCCAGCGTGGGAGTGACGTACGGGCAAACTGAACACTCAGACGGCGACAACATCGCCATTGATGGAATGGTCAATATTCCGCTCAGCGATACGGCTGCGTTCAGGCTGTCCGCCGGATCGGTGGAGAATGAGGGCGTCATCGACTATGTGAATCTCTACCAGCTTCAGGACGGGAAGCCCGTCGTTCTCAGCGACAGCGGCGAGTGTCTGAGCGTGAATGATTCGTCACTCACAAACGAGGAACTGGCGTTCAACGAATCCTGCTATACCAGCAAGAAGGATGCTGATGACGTCAGCATCAAGTATGCAAGGGCCTCGCTGCGATTCCAGCCGAGCGATGAGCTCGACATCCAGCTCAATTATCAGTGGCAGGAGGACGAAGTGGGTGCGCGCCGCACGATTACGCGGGGCGCGGATTATTTCGGCAATGCATACAACGAAGAGGACCAGAGTGGTTCGACGATGCTCGAGCCGTCCGAGCGTGATGCGCAGCTGATGAGCCTGGACGTCGAGTGGGACCTTGGTTTTGCGACATTTACGTCCAGTACCTCGACCTACGAGCATAACGGCAACGGCTGGCGCGATAACACGAGTCTCTGGGTAACGGATCGTGGCGGATTCGCCAACTGGTTCGACATTCTATATCCCGGTAATCCGCGCCCGGTTGCACATGTCGAGGCGGGCTTCGAGGAAGAGGCCTTTGTGCAGGAGTTTCGCCTGGTCTCGAATGACTCTGACAGCTCCATTGATTGGACCGTTGGCGTCTACTACATGGATCAGGATCGCGACGTCAGCAACTTCAGCTACCTCTTGGGCCTCAATGAGTACGGTGATGCATGCACAGCGCTCGGCGATGGGTGTCCAACAGGAGGCCAGTGGTGGATGGGTGCGCCGTTGAGTGAAATTGACTTCTACTATATTCGCAAAGAAAACTTCACCGACCTGGCACTGTACGGTGAGGTGACCTGGCATGTTGCGGATGACTGGCACATCACCGGCGGATTACGCTGGTTCGACAATGAACTCAAGAACACCACGGCAATGGACTTCCCGTTGTTCGAAGGTGTGGTTGTCCCGTTCAATGAATTTCCGACGCAGACCGAGGACGATATCCAGTTCAAGCTGAACGTGGCCTATGACATTAATGATTCGATGATGGCATACGGCACGATCTCGGAAGGCTTCCGCCGCGGTGGTTCGAATGCCATTCCGGCGAGTGGTTTCTTCGCAGAGCTGAATCCCGAAAGTGTCAATGCATACAAGGCAGATACGGTCCGCAACTTCGAGGTTGGCATCAAGGGCTCGACTGACCGCGTACGCTACTCTGCCGATATATTCTATGTCGACTGGCAAAACCCGCAGCTCAACACGGCGACCGTGTGGTGGGGGTTCTTCATGGCACAGAATGGTGACTCCGCCGAAACGACCGGCATCGAGGCTGAGGCGCAGTTCCTGCTGACCGACAATCTCGAATTGAGTCTTGGATACGGGCATGCAAGCGCTGAACTGTCGGGCGATTTGTACCAGCCGCAGGATGGCTCATTGCTCGCGGAAAATGGCCATCGCCTGCCGGGAACGGCTGACAACACAGCGACCGCAGCCCTGCAGCATTCGCTGGACATGTCCAATGGTATGAGCCTGACGACGCGCCTGAGTGCCTACTACCAGTCAGATTCGATCAACTCGGTACAGGACAATACTATTCAGGACAAATTTGGCGGCTTCTCGCTCTGGAACTTCCAGGCGACATTGAGTAGCGAAAGCTGGTCGGCTGCGTTTTTCGTCAAGAATATCGGCGACGAACAGGCGGTGACGGGTAACTATCCCTCTGCTTATATGAGCACTGATACGGGAACATTCGAAAACTACTACGGCAACAACCAGCGAGACTACATCGCGACGCCACGTACAATCGGTCTCGCATTAAAATACAATTTCTGACCCCCAAGTCAGGCGAAGAACCGGGCCGAGTGCCCGGTTTTTTGTTTCTACGGCTTTCCGCTACAGTGGCCTCATGAGTACAGCCCAGGAACTTGAAATCGAAGTCAGACGACTGACACAAGCGGGACAGCTGCGAGAAGCGGCCGAGGCTTGTGATCGACTGAATCAGCAACATCCCGACTTTTTGCCTGGTTGGATTACAGCGAGTGATCTCGCGCTCAAGGTTAACGAGCCCCTGATTTCAGTTCGGGCTATCGACCAGGCGTTGCGACTGGCGCCGGGACGTCAGGAGTTGCTGATGCGGCGTGTCGACTCACTTGCGCGAGCCGGTGAGATACAGGCAGCGGTTAATACAGCGTCGTTACTCGAAGATCTTGTTTTTCAATCCGCACCGGCGGCGTCGTCATTTGCCCTGTTGCTGAATCGACTGCAGCTGCACGAGCAGGCGCGCAAGCACTTTCAGCGCGCATGCGAACTTGAGCCCGAAGAAGGTCAGCACTTCTACAATCTGGCAAGTGTCGAGCGATTTCTCGGCAACCTCGATGGTATGGAAGCAGCGCTGGAAAGATGTATCGAGCTCCGGCCTGCCGACCCTGATGCTCACCTGATGCGCTCGGGCCTGCGTACCCAGACGACGGAACGGAACCACATTCAATCGCTGCTAAACGCTCATTCACTAACGAAAGACTTGCCGCGCGATCGACTTCGCATTTGTTATGGGCTGGCAAAAGAACTGGAAGATGTTGAAGACTACGATCGGGCTTTCGAGTACCTGCAAGAAGGATCGAGACTGCGACGTGACGGTATGCAATACACGCCGGCTAATGATCTGTTATCGATGCAGGCGATTCGCAACACCTTGACGCGCGAGGTGCTTGAGCGGGGGAGCGAGGGGCACGTCAGCGCGGAGCCAATATTTGTCATTGGCATGCCGAGAACAGGGACGACGCTTGTCGAGCGGATTCTCAGCAGTCACTCGGTTGTAAGGTCCGCGGGTGAGTCGCAGGCTTTCGCGGTTGAACTCGTGCGCCAGTGCGAAAAGGTGAGCAAACAACCGCCCGCAAACGTCGGTGAACTTGTGACCCGGTCCCTCGATGTGGATTTTATTGCATTGGGTGAGAACTACGTAAATACCGCCCGACCCGCAGGTGAGCGTACCGCCCACTTCGTGGACAAAATGCCACTCAATTTCCTGTACGCAGGACTGATACACCTGGCGTTGCCCAAGGCGAAGATCATCTTGCTCGAGCGGGATCCGATGGACACCTGTTACGCGGTATACAAGACGTTGTTTGAGGGTGCATTCCCGTACTCCTACGATTTGGTCGAGCTCGCGAATTACTTCGTCGAATATCGGAAACTCGTGAGGCACTGGCAGGAAGTCATGCCGGGCGCCATTCACGTTGTTCGCTACGAAGAGATCGTGACAGACCCACAACCTGTCATCGAAGACCTGTTGAAGTACTGCAGTCTTTCCTTCGAGCAGGGTTGCCGCGAATTTTTTAACAATCCGGACGTGTCGACAACGGCTAGCGCCGTGCAGGTCCGGTCGGACGTGTTCACGTCGTCTATCGGAAAATGGAAAAACTACGCGGCCCAGCTTGAACCAGTTACCGAAATTCTGGAGAACGCCCAATGAATGAATTGAATAGAGGGTGGCGTTTTCCAACTGCGTCGCCCGACGGAGAGATTGCACGTGTGCTGCTGGCTTTCCTTGCCACGGCCGGTATCTTCTACGTCAACATCATGCCGGCCATCGTCGATGGTCTCATTGAAGGCCTGAATTTTTCGAATCGCGAGGCAGGGCTGGTCGCGTCGTCGAACACCTACGGTGCAGCCTTCGGTGCCTTCACGGTTGTTTTTTTCGTCAAACGGCTCGACTGGCGCAAGGCATCATACGCGCTGCTGATTGCGCTGCTGGTCATGGATCTCGGGTCCATAGTCATCCGGGAGGCGGGTACCATGATTGCCGCGCGGGCAGTCCATGGCTTCGTTGGCGGCGCGCTGGTAGGGATCGGCTTCTCAGTCATGTCACGTACGTCAGAGGTCAGTCGGACGTTCGGCTACCTGCTTACCATCCAGTTTGGCCTTGGCGGCCTTGGAATCATCTACCTGCCGCCACTGGCGCCCGTTTTTGGCACCAAAGCCTTGTTCCTCGCGCTTGCGGCATTCAGTTTCGTGACTTTGCTGATGGTGCCATTTCTCGCGTCCTACCCGGTCGGCGAGAATCACCATGGACGCGCAGCTGGAAAGATCCGGTATCTACCTGCGGCAGCCGCGCTGCTTGCGACGTTCTTGTTCCAGGCGGCCAATATGGGTATTTACGCGTATTCGATAGGCATCGGCAAATTCGCCGGACTAACGCCGTCATTTGTCAGTGATTCGCTGGGTATCGCCGCCTGGGTTGCTATTGCCGGGTCCGTGCTGGTGATCCTGATTTCGACGAGGTTTGGCCGGTTGTTTCCTGTCGCTGCGGCGATTCTTATTACGGCCGCCGCGACCTGGGCATTGCATCACAGCGCTGTGAACCCTGATAGCTGGGTGTCGTCCGTTTTCTGGCTTGCACAAATGACAATAGGGATCATGTGGGCTTTCGTCATCTCGTATCTGCTGGGTATGAATGCGGAGTTCGATACAACCGGTCAGATGGCAGCAATGGGCGGGTTTGCATCAAAAATGGGGCTGGCTTCCGGGCCTGCGGTTGCGGCATTGATAGTAGGCGAGAGTAATTACGGACTCGTCATCAATGTAGCAACAGTTGCACTGGTGCTGGCGTTGTTAGTGGTGCTGATGCCGGCACGTGTTCTTGATTCCGGAGCCTGAATCCTCGGTTTGTTCGTATGACATTCTGCGGGCGATCCCGTATAAAAAGATCCTGTGAAACGCGTGTCACTCATATTTGCGGCCGCAATATTTTTCTTTGCTGACGGACTCGATGCCGCTGAGCGGCATCCGCTATTTCAGGATCACAGTATTCTGAAAGCCGTACTCACGGCGCCTATTTCGCAAGCATACGCGCAGCGCGACTCAGATGTTCGCCTGTACTTTCCCGGCCAGTGGACTTACCTGAATGGCGATGGTGAATCGCACCGCCTGGAAGTATCGATTCGCGTTCGCGGCAATTTCCGCAAGATCAATTGCCAGTTGCCGCCGATACAGCTGAACTTCAAGAAGTCAGAGGTAAAAGGGACGCTATTCAAGGGGCAGAACAAACTCAAGCTTGTTTCACCCTGCCAGCATGGAATCGAGGCGCAGCAGAAATTATTGCTTGAGTATCTGGCCTATCGAACCTATGAGATCCTGACTGATCAGAGTTTCGGCGCGCGTCTTATTCGCCTGAGCTATGTCGATTCCGACGAGAAGAGGAAGTCGTGGACCGATCTTGCATTTGTTATAGAAGACGAGAAGGACATTGGTGATCGGTTGGGACTCGACAAGGCGCGTGTAGCGGAGAACCGTTTTGACGAACTTGATCAACCCACGACAGCGCTTATGGAGCTATTTCAGTTGCTCATAGCAAACAACGATTACTCGGTGATGCAAGGTCCGCCTGGGGAGTACTGCTGCCATAACGCCGTCATGTACACACGTGAAGACGTAGCTGACAAACGAATCCCTATTCCGTATGACTTCGACATGTCGGGCCTCGTCGACGCAAACTATGCGTCGCCTCCCGGTCATTTGCCGATTCGATTGGTACGAACGCGCTACTACAGGGGGCTTTGTCAGCCGGCCGAAGTTATGGACGACGCCCGTGCACACATGCTGTCAAAGAAAAAAGAGATCATCTCGCTTTTCCTGCAGCATCCTGAATTGAGCCGAACGGCCCGCAATAGAAACGTCAACTACGTCAGGAAATTTTTTGCGATGCTCGAAAACGAGACATCGTTCAAGCACGACATCGTGGGCCGATGCCGAGGGCGCGACAATCTTGAAGCAATGTTGGACGAGGAAGAGCCGCCAGCACCTTAAAGACTGGACATAGGCCCGGTCGGATTATCTCGAGCTTCCTTCTCCCTGGCTTTCGCAGCCTTGACGCTCCGGCGACGAATTTTCTCCAGTGCGACGTGCTGTGATTCCAGTCCGTCGCCGAAAGCGCAGACGCCTATCGATGCGTAGTTGAAGAAGACCGTCAATACAACGGCAATCTCGATCGACTTTACGCCAGCCGCAATGCCGACACCGATAGACGCGAGAATGAACAGCGTGTCAAAAGTGTCGCTTAACGCTCGTCGAAAGCGAACACCCGCTGCGATTCCCGCGAGACTGAATGCCAGAGCCAGGCTATGCTGCACGACCGTGACAATGCCGGCGACCACCGCAGGCAGAACCAACGCTGTAGTGTCGATCGAGTGGTCGTATACGCTTCCTTTGTGAATTGCCCGATATGCCCATGAGACAGGCAACATCAGCAACAAGGTGGAGGTCATTGCGTAGACCAGTGACATGGCCTCCTGCAGCCAAACCGGTCCGCGCGCAAGGCGCGATCGCGTGTTCTCGGTGACAATGTCCTCGATCTCTTCATCGTCAGCGCTGAGCAGCGCCTCTTCAAGATCGTAGATACTGGACGAGCCAATATCCGATATTTCGCCGACGCCACCGAGCGGCAACTGCTCAATGAAGCTGGGCGTCGTCGCCGCGAGAACAACGAGTACGGCCGCAAGTGCGGCGTAATAAATCGTTATCTTGATTGCCACTCGAAGTAACGAGTTTTTGTTTTCGGCAATCAGCGCGCTGATACGTTGTTCATGCTCCATGAGAATTCCTGTTATTTATTTCTGGCAATGATAAACAGAAAAAGCCCTCACAAGGAGGCCCTTTCATAATGTGGCGCGCGACACATTAAGTTCCTTTCTCAAAGCCATCCAGAGAGGAGAGCTGTATGATAAAATCAAAACCACCAAGAATCGTGGCTTGGAGGCTCAGGATCCTGCGGCACGCGGAGAATGAGCCCCGTAAGGAAACGGCATCGACCGCCGCGATACACTAGGGTCGGAGGACCTGTATGACGAGCCAGTCAGTCTCTGCACAGCGTCTCATCCTGAGGCTCACCGCTTTCTTTATCCTGTTGTTTGGCAGCGTCATTGCCATAAGCATCTTGAAACCAGACCTCCTCTCCGTAATGCCTCTCGGTGGTACGGATGCATTGGATGTCGTAGGGATCGAGTTCGACGGAAACTCTCTTTCCGATGGGCTCAAAGTCAGTGGCCAACCGACCATTCATGAGGCGCCTACTGCCCGCCAGGTTGGCCTTGTTAGCGTATTTCTCTCGCTCAGTCTTGGCGGCACCATTCTGGTCATGCTTCCAATCGCCTGGACCTATACCGCGACAAGAAGAGAGTCCGGATATCAGAAAAGTTTCGTTCGTGCCCTGCTGGTCCTGCCGATTTGTGCCACCACTGTTGTCTTGCTGGTCCAGAATAATCTCGCGCTTGCTTTCGGTTTGGCCGCCATGGTCGCTGCGGTGCGGTTTCGTGTCTCACTGGAGGAAGCGATGGATGGGATTTATATTTTCTCATCGGTCTGCGTTGGGCTCGCGGCGGGAATCGGCCACCTGGGCATTGCGGCCGTCCTGGCAGTGTTCTTTTGTTATACGAATGTACTGCTGTGGCATCTTGAGTTCGGCCGTAACCCAATTGATGATGCGCGGACCGAGAAAAAGCGCCGCAAATTGATCGATAGAACATAGTTTCAGGACGACGAAACACTGCAAGTTACGATCACAGCGCCTCAAAAGTATCGATGACTATGACCGCTGTATCCAGGGGTTGTCTCTGTTCACAAACACAAAAGCCAAACACAAAAGGCCCCATACGGGACCTTTGTAGTTTGGCGCGCCCGAGAGGATTCGAACCTCTGACCCCCAGATTAGGAATCTGGTGCTCTATCCGACTGAGCTACGGGCGCGGCGAGGCGATTCTAGCTTTTTTCTGATTTGAATGCCCTTCATAATGTACCCCATTTCTAAGGCAGGAAACTCCATTGACTATCACGCACCGACTCATTGAGTACCGGGATGGCGATACCGTGTTGGAGGGGCGTCTGAGCTGGAATGATAGTGCCACGGGTCCGCAGCCCGGGATTCTCGTCTCTCACACAATCGCGGGTCGGGCTGCGTTGGAAGAAAACAAAGCCGACAACCTGGCAGAACTCGGATACGTGGCCTTTGCGCTCGATCTTTACGGAAAGGGCGTGCGTGGCGAAACGCCCGAGGAAAACCGCGCTCTGATGGATGCGCAGCTGGCCGATCGCGCGGCTATGCAAGAACGTCTATTGCTGGCACTGTCGACGCTAAAGGCTCAGCCGGAGGTTGATGCAGACAAAGTAGGCGCAATCGGCTTTTGTTTTGGCGGCCTGTGCGTTCTGGATATCGCGAGAACCGGCGAAGACCTGGCCGGCGTGGTCAGCTTCCACGGCCTGTTGCACGCGCCTGGGAACACGCGTGGCAATTCAGTCAGGGCAAAAGTGCTCGTACTGCATGGCTGGGATGACCCGATGGCAACGCCTGGTGATGTGAAATTGCTCGCGAGCGAAATGTCCGCAATGGGTGCGGACTGGCAGTTGCACGCGTATGGCAATACGATGCATGCCTTCACGAATCCTGCTGCGAATGATCCGATCAGGGGTACCGTCTACGACGAGACGGCTGATCGGCGTTCCTGGCAGGCTATGACGAATTTTTTCGAAGAGTTGTTTGGCGGGTAGTCGCCGGGAGTAATAAAAGCATGAAAACAAGACTGACCTTGGTCGTAGCATTAGCCGCAGGCCTCGTGGCCTGCTCGGCAGACAAGACACCTGAGGACGAGACCCTAGCGGAAAGCGCTGAACTCGCGTCGCCAATCGCTGTTGCGGCAGCCGGCGGCAACCCGGCGGCAGAGCTGGCTTCGCAACAGATCGAAGGCGACTACATGCGCGGCATCGTCGTGGAGATCAGCGATGATCGCTACGAGGGCCGCGGTCCGGGCACTGCCGGCGATGAAATGACACGCGCCTATCTTGTCGAGCGCATGAAAGAGCTGGGGCTGGAGCCGGGCGCAGCCGACGGTAGCTGGGAACAGCCGTTCGATCTCGTGGGCGTCAACGCATCACAGCCCGACGCCTGGACATTTGATGGGCATGGCAAGTCAATGACGCTGAAGCAATGGGACCAGTTCATCGTTGGCAGCGGCGTGCAGGAGGACCGCGCGGAGGTGTCGGACGCAGAGGTCGTCTTTGTGGGCTATGGCATCCAGGCCCCGGAATACGACTGGGACGACTACAAGGGTGTTGACCTCACTGGCAAAGTCTTGCTGATGATGAATAACGATCCGGACTGGGATCCTGAACTGTTCGCTGGAGAAACAAGACTCTGGTACGGCCGTTGGGACTACAAGTACCTGAGCGCGGCCCGGCAGGGCGCGGCTGGTGCCATTATTATCCATACCTCGCCCTCGGCCGGTTATCCGTTCCAGGTTGTGCAGACCTCATGGACCGGCGTGCAGTTTGAGTTGCCTGCGGGGGACGAGCCACGCGCTCAGATAAATGCCTGGTTAACAGAGGATTCCGCCAGAGACCTCGTTGCCATGGCCGGATACGATCTCGACGAGCTGCGTGAAGCTGCCTTCAACCGTGATTTCGAACCGGTGCCGCTGGGTGTTTCGACGTCCATCGGCATGGATGTCGACATCTCTCGTGTTCAGTCCGGCAATGTGCTGGGCCTGATTCCCGGCAGCGATCCCGAATTGAAGGACGAAGTCGTCATTTA
>Ga0316191_10000282_pt1 | contig 31857 bp, 15 predicted proteins | sample Eddworburr2cm_MG_FD_204928 | JGI IMG/M metagenome (GOLD analysis project Ga0316191, IMG submission 204928) | Coastal sediment microbial communities from Maine, United States - Eddy worm burrow 2 cm | ecosystem: Environmental > Aquatic > Marine > Coastal > Sediment | place: USA: Maine...
TAATAAGGAACTTGGGAATTGCGAATCTGATTTGCGCACGCACTTAGGATTTTCTTTCATCGCTCATTTTCCTTACGAACAATGGCCCACTTCCTTGTTTCTATCACGCATCGTGCAATGCCTTTATGCACATCAAGAAACGGTTGGGATCAGACCTGATATACGGTACACCATTAAGACGAAAGTTCGCTGGGCATTTCCATGATCTAGCTCAACAAACCGGGTATGCAACATAGAATATGTGGATAAGCATCATAAAACCGTCATATGAGTAGAAGTTGTTTATGGTTTGTGTCCGTTCGGCAAGCATGAAATAACACTCAGGACTGTAACTGGTCATTTACAACCTTCGCGGCGGTGCATCAAAGTGGAACCAGCTGGCTAATCCGCGAGGCCGCGGTGTAAGCTGGGCTATGCGCCACAAACCCTTCCGAGACTCGTCATACCGGCAAATCGCTCGCTGTGACGACGAGGCGCTGCCCTGGCATTTTGAAAACGCAGTTCTGACCACAGGGTGTCGCTGAGAACTGTGTCGCTGCGGGCTCGGAAAACACGACCGATCCCAGTTCTCCCCCCGCCGCTGCCACAGGCAACAGCGGCGTCACCCAAAGATAATCATCCGGTGAGGGTGGTAAGCCCTCCTGCCCAACCACCTGGAAGTTGCTTCGCCCCACATCCACCCGCTGCCCACAGCGCGCCCGCAAGCGCCGGCTCGGATCCTGAAACTCCGCCGGCAGCACGCTGGCGCCACTGACCACGTCCCGCTCCGGCGCCGATATCAGTATCACGCCCTGAATATTGGTCTCGGAGACCGCCTCCACAACACTGTCCGCCGAGGCGATGAAGATGTCCGAGAAAATCTCGATCCGGCCTCCCGGCCCACCCACCGCATTGGCCTGTACGCGGCTCGCGTTCAAAATCACATACTGCGGATCGATGAAGATATTGCCCCCCTGGCCTTCGCCGGCACCCACCGAGGTGGTGATCGCGCTGTCCGTCAGATACACGATCTCCTGAGCCTGCAGGTTGATATCGCCGCCCTTGGCCTCCGCCGCGTTCGTGCTCACCGTACTGTTCTGCAGCCGCAGGCTTGCCGTCCCAGCGTCACCAATGGCGATGGCTCCGGCCGTGCCCGTTCCCTCACTCTCGGCCGCTACCGCCGTGCCGTTGATCAGCCGAATCTCTGGCGCACTCAGGGTCACGTCCCCACCAGGCTGCTCACCGCCCAGGACCGTCGCCAACACGTCCGTCCCTGACAACGTGATGATATCCATCGCCGATATCTCGATGGCGCCGCCAGCTCCCGCGTTACCTGCTTGGCTGGTACTGCGACTTACAATCGAGCCACCCTGGGTGCTTAGCGACCCAAGGTCCATGATGACGTTGCCCGCATCACTGGTACCGGTACTCTCCGCTTCCACCACGCCGCCGTTCATCGAGAATTGCAAAGCCGTCAATTCAACACTGCCACCACGCTCACCCGGGCTCGTGCCCCCAACCGTGGTGGAAACGGTTGCGTCCTGCAGTATCAGTTCCTCGGCATTCACCGTAACACTGCCCGCCTCGCCCTCGACCGCCGTCGAGGTCAACGACGCACCGTCGGTCATCCGCACACGCTGTGCCCCATCCCCATCCAATCCCTCGATGATCACATCGCCTGCCGCACCGGTCTGCGTACTGTTGGTACTGACGGAAGACGCCCCTGCCACCTCTAATGTGCCGACTTTTAGCTGCACCACATCCGCATTCGCACCGCCCGTGGTCTCGGCCTCCACCCGGCTGGCGCCTTCCATCATGACGCTTGTGGCCGTGAGCGTAACATCCCCACCACGATCTCCCGGACTCGTGCCCGCAACCGTCGTGGAAACGGTTGCGTCGCGCAGCATCAGCTCATCAGCAGTGACCGCAACGCTGCCCGCCTCGCCCTCAACCGCCGTCGAGGTCAAGGACGCGCCGTCGGTCAACTGTACACGCTGTGCGGAGCCTCCGTCTGATCCCGCGATGATCAGATCGCCAGCTGCACCCGTCGCACCTTGCGCACTGCTGCTCGTCAGCTGAGCACCAGTTAAGTCTACCGTCGCCGCTTCCAGGACAATCGCCCCCGCATCACGCGCGCCCGTTGTCCTGGCCGTCACCTCACTCTCACCGGTCATCTCCACGGCCAGTGCGGTGAGGGTGATGTTAGCCGTGCCAACACTCGGATCTGTGCCATCGGGCACATCGTTGACCTCCGCCGAAATTCTTGTGTCAATCAGCCTCAGGGACATCGACCCATCGACCTCCAGCCCAATGCTTCCCCCTGCACCGGTCGTCGTCGCCGTCGTACTGACCTCCGCATTCGCCAGCGACAGCTCTGAGGCAGTCACACTAATGTTTCCGGCTGTGCCGCTCCCGGCACTCGCCGCGTTAATTGTCCCACCATCGCTTAGCACGATTTGCGGCGCGCTAATAAATATACTCCCACTGTCTGCGATCCCACTCGCAAACGTATAGATTCCGCTCGGGAAGCCGGTCGCATCCGTTCCGTCGATACTGATGGATCCTGTTACGTCCATGAGGACAACCCCACCCGTGCCAGCGTCAAAGGTGGACGCCGAGATCGATCCCCCTTGGCTCAAACTCAGGTTGCCAGTATTGGTCAAAATGTTGCCCGCTCTGCCGGTCCCACCACTGATAGCCTGTATCATGCCCCCGTTCATGACCAAGCTCGGGGTATCGATTAGAACGTCTCCGCCAGCACCCGTGCCATATGTGTTGGTCATTAGCCCGGAGAAAAAAGAGGGATCGATGGTCGGCGAACTAATCGAAGGCGAGCTAATCGAAAACGATTCGTTCGCTGTGATCCGCAAGGTGCCCGCATCACCTCCGCCCATGAGAGTTTCGCAGCTAATTCGGCCGCCATCCTCGAGGATTAGCCGGTCAACATAGACCCAAACTTCGCCAGCGGGCGCTGGAGTGGCAGTGATCGACGATACTAGCGAAAGAACGCCGGAGACACGAAGCTCTCCGCCGTTAACGCTAACGAGACCTCCCCTGCCAAGACCGCCGAATGTGCTACTATCGATGAAACCCTCATTAAGTATCTCTATGGTCTGCCCCCTGATGTCGACTAATCCCGCATCGCCGTCCCCGTGAGCACTGGTCGAGATTGAACCGCCATCGAGCCGGACCAGTTCGCTCGGGATTAAGTCCGAACCCATTGGATCAGAAGCGCTAACGCGAACAACGCCGGCATCCCCCACGCCCGAACTAAAGCTTGCGAGCTGCGCCCCCGCTTCCACGATCAGTACAGGAGTACTTATGCTCAGGAATCCGCTCGTCGCTGTGTCAGCAAACGCGGGATCGAGGGTGTTGGTAAAACTGACCACTTTGGCTCCGCCGGATAAGGTGATCGAGTCGCGAGCTGTGATGACCAAAGGAGCACCGGGGCCGGCGCTGGTCGTAGCCGTGCTGATAGTCGCGCCGTTCGATAGACCGACCGTATCCGCGTCGACAAAGAAAATTCCCGGGCCGCCACTCCCCTCATTGCTCAACGCAATATGCCCCCCATCCATCCTCAATGTGGAGGTGCTGATGCTGACATCTCCGCTACCCCGGGTGCTCGTGCTCAGGCTGCTAATAGCGCTACGCGCAGCGGGATCGGTCGATGACATTGTGAGGGTATCATGGGCCGTGATGAAGACATCGCCCGGTAGATTGGCGCTCTCGCAAATCCCCCCGCAGTCAAAGAAGGTCGTACTGCCAAGGCTCGAGCTACCCTCGATCGACAGGATACCCGTTTCGATGTAGACATCGCCCGCCAGACCGTCATTCATGGAGGTGCCGAACGTGGTAATGTCGGAACGATTGCTCAACGCGATACTCCCATCGTCCAATGCTGTTCCCGTGACCACAAATAAGTCGCCGCCACTGCCGCCATCAACCGAAGTGATGGTGTGGATCAGAGACGCATCGAGTGACACAGTATTTGCAGTTATCCGGACATCACCGCCGATACCGGCCCCAAAAAAACCCAAGCCTTCGACCTCGCTAGCGATGACCGAGGACGACATTTGCAGGGTGGCGGCGTCGAAGCGAATGTCCGGTCCGGCACCTGCGCCGAACGTGGTTCCTATGATATTAGAGTTGTCCATGCTAATGTCATTGCCGGCTTGTAAGATCAACGCGCTCGAAGTCCCGAGGACATTGGAAAGCGTAGCGGAACTATCGGTGATAGAAATACTGTCATCGGCTTGGATGTCGACAGCGTTATTGTTATTCACCAGTGCCGTATTCGATATCGTCGAATGCTCGAGTGTGAGACGCCCGGCGCGAATGAAGACTCCACCACCTGTGACACCGAAAGCCTCATCCACGTTTATTTCGGCACCGCCGATGCTGAGATTACCCAGCGACGTGAACCCATCGGTATCCACGATGCGCCCACTTATATCGGCTTCGCCGGAGGAGGCCACACTATCGATGTTTATCTGCCCGCCGGGTGCGGTGAGCAGAGGATCGTAGCTCATGCCTCTATCGATGGTGATGTCACCGCCGACCAGGGTGATGTTCTCGGAATCAGGCGCGAATATGTAACTGCCGGTGATCGAGATGGGCGCGGGATTGGCATCGAGAAAGCCAAAAGCAACCGGGGGGGCTGACGTCAAAACGGTGTTCGACGTATTGGAGGCATCGAAGCGTCCACCGTCCGGGAAGCCTATATAGTTTGCGGTGCTGGCATGGAATGAGCCCTGCACGTCGAGTACGGCGTTTTCGCCGAAAATAAGTCCTGCAGGGTTAATGAGATACAGGTCGGCGCCGGGTATCGTGGATTCAAGGTACCCATCAATGGTGGACGGGGCACCCCCTGTGACGCGGCCGATGATGTTGTCGATGTTGTCCGGTCCGGTGAAGGTGGCGCTCTCGGGAGAATTAATATTGAAAGCCCCGAAGCTATGGAACAGATTGTCGCCAACGGTCTGGCCGAGGTCGTCGCTAATGACGTAGTCGGGGCCGGGTAAGGCGCCGGCCGGTCCCATGGTGCCATCCAGCGCAACCTCGGCCTGGAGTGCCCCCCCTGTAATCGGTAGCGCCAGTGAAAGAACGAGAGAGGTGCGCGTGGCAACCGCGCGATAGGTTCCGCCCATGACCTTGTCCCTGTGCCCAAGATATCCGTTATCACTTATCTTTTATTAACTATAGAGCCTGCGCATAAATCAACGAAACAGCATTACATCAAAGCGTTACTGTCGACGTCAACAGTACGAAGTTGTAACCATCGGTGATGGAAGAAGTATGCAGGAGGCCCGAGCAGCTAATTTTCCAGCTTTTTGAGGAGAAAGTGCGATAGGTAACCGTAAGTTTTTACAAAAAAGTGTTCCCTTCCTTTACCATTACGGAGACGACGAAATCTTCCAGAAACCGCAAAAAAAGGGAACACCTGAATGCTAACAGCCCGCGCTGCAGAAGACCATCAAGTCCCGCTCATCCATGAGGTTCATGCGGACGATCAGTACCTCCTCAATACCATTGATGGTGAATGGTTTGAGATCTTGCACGATTTTCCCTGGGAGGATCATCGCCACCACGCGGCCGCCTATTACGACGCACTCTACGAATTTAATCTCAGCGACGGTGAAACCTCAGTGGGCGATAACGCAACCCCGCTGGAGACGAAAGAACAAGCCAGGCAGCGCCTGTTGTTCGATCGCGCAACGATGCAAGCGCCACAAGGGCCGCCTGCGCAGATTCTCTATCACGGTAATGTTGTGGAATTCAAAGCCCCCGAGGTGGATCCGCTGTGCCTTGCCCCCGGAGTGGTCCCGCTGCGCCTAGTCGGTCGCAAGCCGAAGTGTTTTTTCGGTTTGCTCAAGAGTTTCATCGGCACGGCATTGATGGGATTTCCCGCAGAGCCTGAGCAGGTGCACTTGCTGCTCAAGAGTAATCCCAGTTTTGCGCGGGTTTGCGATTTTTCGCCCAAAGAGAAAGGCAGGTCGGAACCGTACCACTACCGCCAAGTCCCGAGTCTGCGCAAACTCGAACAGTTTGACCAAGTCATGAGGCGGGCGGGGGTCTGGGAGCAGATCAAGGTGTCCGAAATCAAAACCAACCTCCAGTCCGGTGTCATCAAAGATGAAAAAGAGCTGGTTGGCGATACGACGCACTATCACGCCTACTCGGGTTTTGAAACCGTAAGCTACGAAGACGAAAAAGGGAAAATCAAGAAGAAATCCCAATCGAAGCCCACTAAAAAGTGTCGTTGCGAGGACTGGTCCAGGTGTTCCCACGCCTGGGAATTGAGCGATGATGGCGCTGGAACCGTGGTGAAATCCAAGACCAAGATGTTCTGGGGTCATAAAGCGAGCGTTCTCGGGTTGCCCAAACAGGGCGTCGCTATCGACGCTGTAGCGCTCAGGGATGGGGCCACGCATGATGGCCAGACCTTTTTCCCGCATGTGGAGAAAGTGTTTGAACAATACCCGGAGCTGGCCACCTCAATCGAACGGGTGCTCTACGATAGCGCCTGTGATGATGTTGAACTCAAAGCGCGTTTCAGTGACGAACTGGGCGTCGAGCTCAAGGCATCCTTTAACCCGCGACCTTCCAAAGCCATCACGAAAGATTTACCGCGAGGGATCGAAAAAATCACCCCCTATGGCGTACCCGTTTGCCTGGCGGGCCATGAAATGGACTACAAAGGCATCCGATACGAGAGCGAGAAGTTCATCTACGAAGCGCCGCGACAGGGGGATGGGACATCCGTGTGTGTCAGCTGTCATGAGCGAGCAAATTGCTGTAAGCGTACCACTCAGTCCGGACGAACCTTAACGGTTTCGTTCGATACCTTGGCGCATATCGATCCGAACGACCCGCCCATGGCCAAACGGTTTAAAGCGATTATGCGCCGCCGCCCCTCAGTGGAACGGATGATCAAGCGTTTAAAATGTGACCTTGGAGATGATCGTCTTAGCAAACGAGGCAATGAATCGTTCCAGGCTTACTTGGACAAAACGATGATCAGCTATCACATGCTCATACGACATCTTCACTGAAGGCAATTTCGAGCATCAGAAATGCAGTGCCCAGGGATAGGTTCGTCCAGAAATCGAATATTGCTCGAAATGCACCCTCTTAACCAGGCAAACTGTAATGTTATTTTTATCAGCACTGCTTAATCGACAACACCGCCGGTTACAGGTCGATTATTTTTTTAGGCCTGATCCGGGAGATTTTGATTTATGCGCAGGCTCTATAGACCGACCGTAAAATTAGGCAAGGTCAACCTGGATAGGGTGGTCGTTTTGATGCCCGATGCTCGCAGCATTCTCTTACGCCGGGGACAACAACGGATAGCTGAGGTTGGCCGAGACGCCTGTTTCGGTCCTCAGTACTTACCGCAGGGTGTCGCTGAGAATACTGTTGTTGCCGGTTCGAAAAACACCACCGATCCCAGTTCTCCCCCCGCCTCTGCCACGGGCAGCAGCGGCGTCACCCAGAGATAATCATCCGGCGAGGGTGGCAAACCCTCCAGCCCGACCTCCTGGAAGTTGCTTCGCCCCACATCCACCCGCTGCCCGCAACTTGCCCGCAAACGCCGGCTCGGGTCCTGAAATTCAGCCGGCAGCACGCTGGTGCCGCTGACCACATCGCGCTCGGGCGCCGTGATCAGCACCACGCCCTCAATATTGGTCTCCGAGACCGCCTCCACAACGCTGTCCGCCGATGCAATGAAGATGTCCGAATCGATCTCAATCCGACCGCCCGGCCCACCCACCGCATTGGCTTGAACGCGGCTTCTGTTCAAAATCACATACTGCGGATCGATGAAGATATTGCCCCCCTGACCTTCGCCGGCACCCACCGAGGTGGTGATCCCGCTGTCGGTGAGATGCACAATCTCCTGAGCCTGCAAGTTGATATCACCGCCCTTGGCCTCGGCCGCGTTCGTGCTCACCGTGCTGTTCTCCAGTCGCAAACTCGCCGTTCCTGCGTCACCGATGGCAACGGCACCGGCCGTGCCGGTTCCCTCACTCTCGGCCGCTACCGCCGTACCGTCGGTCAGCTGAATCTCTCGCGCATTCAGCGTCACGTCCCCACCGGGCTGGTCACCACCCAGCACCGTCGCCAACACTTCTGTCGCTGCCAACGCAATGGTATTCGTGGCGCCCACATCGATTGAGCCACCCGCACCCCCATTGGCCACTGTGGTGAGACCACCGTTGTCAATTGAGATGCTATCCGCCGCGGTCAGAGTAATCGACCCAGCAGTCCCGGCATCAGCCGCGGCGCTGGTGCTGACGCTGGTGATCAGGCTGTCCTGCGAAGACAGATTTCCCACCTCAGCCCTGATGTCCCCGGCCGATCCCGCGCTCGCCGTGCTAGCCGAGATCTCCGAACCCTCGCTGAGACTGACATCCACGACATCCATCTGAATTTCCCCACCGAAACCACCCCCGGTCGTGCCCGTCCTGATTTCGCTATCGACGAGTGCCAACTGGTTCGCAATGGACGGCACACCCTGCGCACCCCGGATAAAGATCTGGCCAGCGTCGCCCGGGGTGTCACCAACCGCGCTCGTGCTGCTCGAGATTTCGCTGCCCTGCAGCGCGAACTCGTTCGCCCACAGGCGCATCACACTCGCATCACCAATGCCCGCCGTGGTCCCCGAAATCCGGCTCCCATCAAGCCTCAGCGTATCGGCAATGATCTTGATCTGACCAACATCTTCGGCATCGGTTGGCCGACGCCCGCCCTCCGCACCCTGAATCTGAGTCAGAATCTCGCTGTCGGTGAGCGTTACCCGATCGGCCGGCCCGGAACCAGTCTTCATGATCGTGATGGATCCCGGCTGGCCACTGCCCAGCGCCGTACTGCTGCTGGTGATCTGCGAACCCTGCGCCTTTAAGGTATCGACATTCAAAAAAACACTGCCGGCATCACCAGCACCTTCTGTTTCCGATGACACTGTGCTACCGGCCATCGTAAGAATAGGCGCATTGACGCTCACCCTTCCGGCATCCTTTTCTCCACCAACAACGGCACTCGAAAGCGCAGCGTCCTTAAATGTTACCTCGTCGGCGCTGACCTCAATGCGACCAGCTTCGCCTTCCACCGCATTTGTGCTCAACCCACCGTCTATCACCTTCACCCAATCGGCCGCTGAGCCCTCACCAGCGAGTCCGCGCACAATCACGCTGCCGGCATCCCCCGTCGCGCCTGGCTCACTGCTGCTTGTTAGCTCAACATCGCGCAGCTCTACCGTCGCCGCGTCCAGGAAAATAGCCCCGGCATTTTGCGTACCCGTGGTCTTGGCCGTCACCTCACTCTCGCCGCTCATCTCCACAGCCGGCGCGCTGAAGGTGATTCTGCCCGTGCCCTCACTCAACTCGGTGCCATTCGGCACATCGTTGACCTCCGCCGAAACAGTCGTATCAATGAGCCTCAGCGGCGCCGACCCATCCACCACCACGTCAATACTCCCTCCTGCACCGGTCGCCGTCGCCGTCGTATTGACCTCCGCATTCGCCAGCGACAGCTCCGAGGCAGTAATGTCAATGTTTCCGGCTCTACCCGCCGCCATGCTGCTGCTAATGATCACCGAGTCCTGCACGTCAAGAGTGCTGGCATTTAGCAAGATACCACCTGCGTCCCTCTCTCCATCAGACACGGTACTCGAGATAGTCGCTTCCGTCAGAGTCAATTCGTCGGCACTGACCTGAATATCCCCGGCCAAGCCTTCAACCGCCTCCGTCGTTACTTGGCTATTGCGAATGTCAACCTGCTCCGCCGCTGTTTCATCCCCGGCCAGACCCAGAATCTCCACCCGCCCCGCATTGCCCGTGGCACTTGCACTGCTGCGGACATCCGCCTCTGTCATTTTCGCGGAAGCCACGTTCAAACTGACTATCCCCGCTTCTCCGGCACCCTCACTCGTGGTGGAAACGGTCGCGTCTTGCAATAGCAGATCATTGGCAGTAACCAATACCCTCCCCGCACCGCCTTCCACGGCCGTCGACGTCAGCGATGCACCGTCGGTTAAACGCACAAGCTGCGCTGAACCTCCATCTAATCCCTTAATGCTCACAGCACCGGCAAACCCGGTCGCGCCTGACTCACTGCTGGCCGACAACGCTGCACCGCTCAGATCTACCATTCCAGACTCCAGGACGATTATCCCCGCATCGCGGCTGCCCTTTGTCCTGACCGTCACCTCACTCTCGCCGCTCATCTCCACAGCCGGCGCGCTGAAGGTGATGCTGCCCGTGCCCTCACTCAACTCGGTGCCATTCGGCACATCGTTGACCTCCGCCGAAACCACCGTGTCAGTCAGCCTGAGTGGCGTCGACCCATCCACCACCACCTCAATGCTGCCCCCTGCACCGCTTCCAATCGCCTCCGTAGTGATCGCCGCGTTCGCCACCGTCAGCTCCGAGGCAGTTACGCTGATATTTCCGGCTCTCCCCGCTGCCGCACTGCTGGTCGAGATGCGGGTACTATTCGACAATGGCGCTCCGTCAGCACCGACATTCACCGTCAGAGGACCACTCGCGACCGCTAGCGTAATGTCACCCGCCTCCCCATCGCCAAAACTCTCGGCCTCGATATCGCTGCCACTGATATCGAACCGCGTGCCCGCTCTCAGCTCAATCGATCCGCCCGGTTCCTGGCCACCAGTGACTGAGGCAAAAATGCCGCCCTCCTGCAACACAATATCGCCCGCCGTGACGGCAATGTCACCACCTGCACCTGTCACCGCACTCGTGCTCAACCCACCACCAAACACCTTCGCCCAGTCGGCCGCCGAGCCCTCACCAGCGAGTCCGCTCACAATCACACGACCCGCATTCCCGGTCGCGCCCGATGCGCTTCTACTACTTATCTGCGAATCCTGCACATCGAGAGCCGAAGTATTCAGCAAGACACTCCCAGCGCCCCTCTCTCCATCAAGAACGGAACTCGATATACTGGCTCCTGTCAACGTCACTTCATCGGCAGTGAACACGATATCCCCGGCCGCGCCCGCCTCCGCCTCCGTAAGAACAACGCCATTATTCAAGACTACCTTCGTCGCCGGACTTGTCTCCCCCCCAAGTCCTTGAAGTCTCACTTGACCCGCTGCACCCACTGCGGACTCTGAACCGATGAATAACTCGGTTGTTGCGCTGCTGCTTATGCTGGCACCCGTTGAGATCTCGAGCGTTTCAACGCTCAGAGTGATCCCCCCTGCATCCGGAAACCTACCAATATCGGGCACACCGTCGGACGAAAAGCTTTCTGCAGAGATCTCCGCTCCGTCAAACAGATTCAAGGCACCAACTGAGATGTCGATGTCTCCCCCTGGGAAGGTACCATTGGTCTGAACTAGTTCAATGCTGTTCTCATCCTCTATGAACTCACCCTCTCTCACCCCCGTGGTCGACAGGATACGACCGGCCGAGTTGAATGGTTCCCCTCGGGTGCCCGAGGTCGACACAGGTGTAAAAAGGATCGGCGAATCCTGGCCGAAAATTGTCAGACTCTCGGCCGCACTCTCTTCGCCAGTTATTCCGCGGATGGTCAACCTGCCCCCTCGCGAGAACCCAGCTGTACTCGTTGATATTTCTCCACCTCCCTGAATTGTTAGAGTGCCGATGTTTAAGCTTAAGTTTCCCGCAATGCCCGACCCTGAACTCGCGGCAGAGACAAGTGCACCGTTTGAAACACTCATTGACGACGCGGTGATGTTGATATTTCCCCCTCGGCCGGCCGAACTCGTCTCGGTGCGAATACTAGAACGACTGATCTGGGTGATATCTGCTTGACCGGGGAACGTGACGGCCAGTTGCTGGAAGCCATCCAGCATGAGCTCATTTCTTGCTATGACTGTTACATCTCCGCCCTCACCTGACCCGTTGGTGCGAGCACTTATTAGCGCGCCGTTTCTTAAGACCACATCCTTCCCTTCCACAAACACACTACCTGCATCGCCAATAGCATCGTCGATGCTATCAGACAAGATACCCGTTCTAAATCGCCCTTCCGTTGCGTTACCGAATATATTTCCCTCACCATCGAGAATCACTGACTCAGTTGCTGAGATTTTAATTTGTCCCGCATCCGGAGTGACTCCTTGACCAGTACTAAAAGCCCTGATGGTGCTAATATCAGCTGTATCTTCGACTGTGATATTTCGTGCAGTGATACTAATTTTCCCAGGATCGCCTGTACCTACGCTTGCGGAAGTTACCGACCCCCTGCCAGCAAGCATCAGGTCTCCTTCTCCTGCTTCAATCGTTATGTTCCCACCGCTACCCCCACCTTCGCTTGTACCTTCTCTTATCCCCGCGTTAATATCGCCAGCCAATTCGATGTAAAGTGCACGGTCGACTGGTTGGAGTGTAATATTGCCGGCTTTCGCTTCACCGTATATCTTGCTTGATATATGCGAATTGGAATTGAGTGTCAGATTGGATGCCTTAATTGTGATTGGATTTGAGGGTGCCTCGCCTGGAGTAGTTCTGAAAGTTGGGAAGGTTTCTATTCTGCTAGCAGGTATGCCTTCCTCAGTACCTAATTCAATTTCGTTCGCTTCGATGTCTATGCCTCCGCGGCTTTGGTCTTGAACTTGGGAACCTAAATTGTTTGTCGAAATCCGAGAGTTTTCCACTAAGGTTAGCGAACCCCCGCGAATAACGATCAAACCCGCCGGATCTCCGGAGCTACTAACAGCGGCACGTTGAGAAAGCGATATGACTCCAAGTTGGTTCGCATTGTATGAGCTGACATCAACAACTTGCGTACCAGGCTCCCATGTATCAAGATCGACTTCACCCTCAGCGGCAACGCTAACCACATTGACTACACCACCCGGAGCGTGTACGGCCGGATCGTCTGGTGAGCTTTGGGCTACATTTCTTCCTAAAATATTAATGTTTCCACCAACCATGGACAGCGTATTTCCAGTGGGTACATGGACACGAGCGAGGGGCTCAGGATCCGACACGACCAATGTTGGCTCCGCCGTCGATTCTTCTCCGACACTAATGCTTGCTGGACTGCTGGTTAGAAACCCGAAAGCTTCGACTGGCTCAACGCTGAGTACATCGTCTGTGGGGCCTGGATTGGCATTGAAGCGTGTATCATCATCATCTGCAAACCGCAGATAGTCAGCCGTAGTGACATGAAATGAGCCTCTCACGTCTAGTTGAGCATCGGCCCCGAACATTACCCCGGCCGGGTTCATAAGGTAGAGGTCCGCTCCTTCGATCGTACTTGCCAGGATACCGTTGATACTGGAAACTTCACCCCCGGTCACTCGACTGATGACATTGTTGAAAGATTGAGTACTCGAAAAATTGGCTATCTCATCAGCGCCTATACTGAATTGCGAGAAGCTATGAAAGAGATTTTGGCCTCTTACCGTACCCAAGTCCTGAGTAATATTATAAGTGTAGCCATCGCCGGGAGGAACGGGACCGGCAGTACCACGAAGACTCCCATCGGTTGCTACCTCTGGATGTGCGCGATCAACCGGGAGTAGATTGCCGAGTATGAATGCGGTTAGACCGAAGAGTCGCCAAACTGAACACTTAATCCTCAGCCATTTGTTTTCACTGTTCATTACCAACACGCGGTTCCCTTTACACTTAATAGTCTAGGCGTTTAAACGGTGCCCTTTATACGTTCCATATGTTTGTATGCGTGTAACAACCCTGGCGCAATAATGTGGCATTAGACGACACTCTGCTTTCTAACGCATGAATGTCTACTTCAGACGCACAAATTCGACACGCCGGTTCATCGCTCGACCTTCCGCTGTTGCGTTGGTCTCGATGGGTTTAGTCTCCCCGAAGCCCCGCATAGTAAGCCGATGCTGTGGAATACCGTGGGCACTCGTGAGGTAGTCAACGACGGCCTTCGCACGTCTCTCAGACAGCTCCTGGTTGAAAACTGCCCGTCCGACACTGTCTGCGTGCCCCTCGACCAGAATGACGGCGTCGACGTCCCTCAGTGCCTCGGCAAAGTTATCCAGAATATGCTGGGACTCGGGCAGAATACGAGCTGCACCGGTATTAAACTGAATCTTTGCGCGGACCCGAATCTGATACTCCCTTGAGGCCACCTCGAGAGCACCGACGTCGGTCGTGACGACGGAATCTACCCCGCGTTTTATGTACCGGTGCGGCTTTTCAGTGGTTAGCTGCAGTTCTCGGGCAAACTCCTCCTGCGTCTCGACAAAACGAACTTCCTCGCCTGCATTAACAACCGTGCAGAGTGTTCCCAGAAAAATAAGTGGAATGAGTGGTTTCACGGTGTCGCCTCCTCCTTTGAGTAACATCCGCATTGGCGCCGAGCAACAGGTAAGGGAGCCTCTCGCTGAGGCTTTATGCACGCCGTATTCCAACGGTTGGTATCTACCCTTTGTATAGCTCTTGACCATCGGCATGTCAATATGAACAGCATCTCGCATCAGTTGATGCATCCAGCTCACCACTGTCGACAGCAGCACCCTGGCAAAGCCCTGCCGGCGCTGGTATCGCTCGAGTAACCGAAGTATGATTGCCGCCATGCAGCGGATTGCATCCTGAGAGGTAGCCACTGATGGTATCCCGCACATGTTTCGTTCTGTTAACTCTTCTCTCCTACGCGGCACCGGCTTTTTCTCAGGCGCCCGCCACAGACGCTCCCCCTGATGGTCTGGAGTTGTGCCCGGAACCGCTACCGGCCGAGGCCCGCAAAATCTTTGCCGGCCAGGTGGACACCGTCAAAGAAGTTGCCCGGCTAGACGCGAACGCGGGAGACACGCTGAATGCGCAAGCCGCACTGGTGCAACGCGCCCAGGCGCTGTTGGCTTCGGGGCGCTATATCGAGGCTACCGCAGCTTTGGAGCGTGCACGCAGCCTCGAGAAACCCGGAAGTGACAAAGCACGCAGCGCTGCCATCGAGGTCAGCCTGGGCAATGCCTATTTTGCGGGCGGGAATTTAAAGAAAGCTGAGGATATCCTGCAGACGGCGGTGGCATCGGCCCGTGAAGCGGACAATCCGCGGGTGCTCGCCGCGGCGTTCATCAATCTCGGCAACGTGCTGGCCGCGCAGAGCAAATACTCTTACGCCAGTTCGGCCTATGCGCGAGGAATGAAGGTTTCCCGCCAGATCGGTGACGATGCGCTGTTCGTCAAGGCGGCGGTGAATCGGGCCCGCGTTGCCCATGCCATGGATCGTAGGCAAGAGGCGCATTGGTTGCTCGCCGAAGCGGTGACGGCCGCAGCAACGCTGGAGGACAGTCCCGCAAAGGCCTTCGCCCTGCTCAGCGCGGGGCGTCTTATGCAGGAAAACGCAGAAACCCCTACCGACAAGAGTCTGGAAACCACCCCTGTCCACAGGACCCTGGTTGAGGCAATTCGCGTGGCAGAAGCCGTTGACGACGCGCGCGCGATCTCTGAGGCCAATGGCTATCTGGGCGAGCTATATGAGCTGGCCGAACGCAACGAGGAAGCGCACGCGCATACGGTCACTGCGATCTTCTACGCCCAGCGCGTCGATGCCCCGGAACTGCTCTACCGCTGGCACTGGCAGAGGGGGCGACTCTACAAGGCCAAGGGTGACTTGAATTCTGCCATTGCGGCCTATCGCACGGCCGCATCCCACTTGAAGGACGTTCGCGGTGAACTCATTGCCATCGCTCAGCACGGTGGGCGGTCCTACCGCGAGTCCGTCGGCCCGCTCTTTCAAGACTTGGCCGACTTGCTGCTTCAGAGTGCATCGAGCACTGAAGATCAGCAGAAAATTACGGTTTACTTGAAGGACGCCCAGCAGGCCGTAGAACAACTCAAGAATGCTGAATTGCAAGACTACTTTCTGGACGAGTGTCTCGTAACCCGGCAATTCCAACAGGTCGAGGTCGACCGCCTGACCGAGAGTGCGGCGATCCTCTACCCGATTCTTTTGTCGGATCGCATCGAGCTTCTGTTGACCCGGTCAACGGGTATGGTGCAACGGACCGTTCCAGTGTCACAAGATGAGGTAACGAGTGTCGTACGTACATTCCGAAAAAACCTCGAGAAAGAGCCACCAACAGACGACTGGCGCAGCGGTGCAACGCAATTGTATGACTGGCTGATCCGGCCGCTGGAGAAAGAGCTGGATGACAAAGACTTTGATACCCTGGTCGTTGTGCCCGACGGTCCTTTGCGAACCATACCGATGGCCGCTCTCCATGACGGCAAGGGTTATCTCATCGAGCGATATGCGCTCGCGACGACGCCCGGCATTGACCTTACCGACCCGAAACCGCTCGTCTGGGGAGAGTTGCAGGCACTACTACTCGGCGTCAGCGAAGAAAACACAAACGAAAAAAATCAAAAATTGTCCGCGCTTCCAGCGGTCGAGTTAGAACTCTCCGAAATCAGAAGGATCGTGGGCGTCCAGAATGCTACCGTACTAAAAAATGAAGCGTTTACCCCCGAGAAAGTCCAAGAAAAATTGACCCAAAGGCCGTACGAGCTCGTGCACATCGCGACGCACGGGGAGTTTGCCGGCAATATCGAAGACAGCTATGTGCTGGCTTATGAAGGAAAAGAGATCAAGATGACTCAGCTCGAGGAACTGATGCAGATTCGACGCTTCAGTGACGAGCCCATCGAGTTGCTCACGCTGAGCGCCTGTCAAACGGCGGCCGGCGACGACCGTGCGGCCCTGGGTCTCTCGGGCATTGCCATCACGGCGGGGGCACGAAGTGCGTTGGGCACACTTTGGTCGCCGTACGATCAACCTACAGCACAACTCATTGCCGAGTTCTACACACAACTTGCAGACCCGTCAGTATCCAAAGCCAAGGCCCTGCAAACTGCGCAGATCAAAATGCTGCAGAGTAACACCGTCTTAAAGCATCCTGCCTACTGGGCACCTTTTCTTCTTATCGGCAACTGGCTGTAAACCCGTGTAAAAACCTGCCAGCCAGAGCTGTACCGCTAAAACGCCTGATAGCTCAGCTGAAAATTGAGGCTACCGTCTTCGAAGGCGTTCCCCGGATTATCGACCTCATTGAGTTGATAGCCGTAGTAAAGGGAGCCCTGCAGATTTCGAATTGGTTGAACGAGCAGCCCCAGACCGACACTGCCAATATTCTTGAGGTCCAACTCCGGCCCTCGGTAATTCCAGGAGCGCCCATAGTCTCCGAACACCGCTAACTGGACGATGCTGCCTCCTCCTGACCGGCGAAGAACCGGCAAGCGTAATTCCAGTGAGCTGGCTAAGCCGCTGTCCCTGACCAGTTGATTGGTGATATAGCCCCGCACACTGGAGGGCCCTCCAACACCAAATTTCTCCATGGAAAGCAGTGGATCGGTGGCGATCTGCACATCCGTCCTGAAAATCACCTGATTGTCCGGCGCGCTGAACATATTGAAGCGACGAGCATACTGAAATTGTCCCAGCCAGGTAAAAAATTGGCCATCCGGCCCGTCATCGTTACTGGTTGCGCCGAGGATATCCAGCCCCAGGCTGAAAGTGGAACGAGCGGCGAAAACCTCCTTCTCTGTGCGCTCCAGCCAATCCCCAACCAGCCGTACGACCGATACCTGACTCTTTCCGCTTTGTGCGCCTTCAGAAAACGAAAACCGTTCGCCCAGCAAGTAGGTCTTATTTTCCCGCTTCTCCAGTCGGATAATGCCGTTGATCGTGCGCGTGAAAGTCTTCTTAAAGGGGTGTTGCAAGCGAATGATGGCTTGCTGAAACTTCGTCTTAATATCCAGATCCTTGAACTCATTGGGAAACACGACGTCGGAGTCCACCCACTCATACTCAAAGCCGAGTGTCGTATCGCGCGCCGTGATCGGGATAGAATAGCTACCAGTCCAGTCGTCAACGCCCTCGGTCTTTTGGTAACCTAGCGTGAGCTTGTCGCCCCATCCCGTCAGGTTGCCGTGCTCGACTCGCACTCCACCTTGCTTGGCACCCACGCTGGGCGTACGGTGATTGTCAAAATCGAATCCAATCTGGTAGGGACGACGCTCCTTTACATTCAAATTCAGAAGGCTCTCACCCCGCTTAGTCCCCGGCGCCAGTTGACCGTCCAACTGTGAAATCAATGGATTCTGATTTAAGAGCTGTAGCCGCTCTTTTAAGGTATCGACGTTCAGTGGTGGTCCGGTACCGAGGGCGACACGGCTTCGAATGTATCGCTCCCGAAGCCGCTGTTCGCCACTGATATTGATCTTGTCGGCAGGGAGGATTCCTTCGACAAACCACAACGTAACGACACCATCTTCCGGATACTGGTCGGGTATAATCACACCAGAGGTGGTGTATTTTTTATTCACGTAATGCAACGTCAGCTGGTATCTCAGTTCCTCGAGCAGTTCGGTCGTCATATTACAACCGAGGTAGGGCGCAACCATGGTCCGTAGCTCTTCCTCCGAGAACACTGTGTTGCCGACGATGCGATAACTTTTGACACAAATACGCAGCTCAGGGGGCACTGCAGGCCGCTCGGCGGGTGGTTGCGTTACGGCTGGAGCCGGCGCTGGGGCCGGCATGACAGGTTCGGGCGGGGGTTCCTCCGATGGGAAGGCCGGCAGATCCAGGCGTTGATCACCAGGTCGCGGGATTGCGCCTTGGCCCCAAGATGTCAGTGGTATCAGGCAGGCGATAATCGCCGCCGGTAATCCCAGCCGCGACCGATGTCCGGCAAGACTTGCTCTGGTAGGGCTGACATATTCCATCTCCCCACTCCTTCTCCGTGAATTGGCCTTCCTCATGGCACTTTTATTGGTTCCTTTTTCTGGTCACGCTCTCATGGCGTTCTAACCAAACCGACCGGTCGACAAGCCTGGGAGTAAGCATGCACACTTGCGATCAGTAGACGGTGCGATGTTCGGGGAAAGCGCTCTTAACAGATTAACGGTTTCCACTTTCAGCGGAGTCTTCCGCCACCCGGCCCGGTCTTCTCGAATCGCTCCTCAGCTTCGCGAGCTGCATCATCAGCCCATTCCCTTTCAGCTTCCTTTTCGCATTCTTCTGCAGTACGCAACTGCTCTGTACACTCCTCGCGCGGTGCTGGCGCCTGGCAGCCAATCGAAACCATCAGCACCGCTGCCGCAAATAGAAGGGTCGCTCTTCGTATCAATCTGATCACACCCGTCAGCGCTCGACCGAACAGTGTAATGGTCACTTGTCGTGACTTGGAGGTTTGCAAATAAAGTATGGTACTAAGGCTACCCGGATGTCAAATCCGATCCCGGTGTGTTCAGCGTGGTATGAAACTGCTTTTGAGCAGGACTATCAACGCTGGAATTCGCCGGAATCGTACAAAGCCATTACCTCCACATCAATGCCAAGGACTGCCTGACTCTGATCTCACCGGTGCTCGAATTCGGTAACGTATGCGCACTGAGGACAAAGCTTCTCCAGCCGTTCCTGGAACACGGTGAAGATTTGCCCGTCCTCCGATTGCACCGGTACCTTTTTATCCGACACCACTGCAGCCACACCACGCTTGCGCCGGAAATAGTTTCCCAGTTCCACGTTTTCCGCGCCTTGTTTGAGTTTGGCAGCAAGCCGCTCCAGCTCCGGCCTGGGCCCTCGCGAAGCCACGAAGTAAAGACGTTCCTTGCCGCGTGTGTCGTCCAGGCGGAAAGCCTTGTCCGCTGCCGGTAACACGTACTCGCGGCCCTTGGACACAGGATTCGTATTGTTGAGCTCGACACCTTTGAACGATGTCATAGGGAACAACTGAAAGAACTGCCCCTGACTGTCGGCCTGAAAGATGTAGACGTATGCATTCTCGTCTGGCGTGAACTTGATCTTATAGTGATCCCCGGAATGGAGGACTGTGCCCGACTTGATCGGCTTGGCCCGGCCTACACCACTCGCTTGATAGACATAGTTGACCTGGAATGACGGACCCTTTGGGTCCTTCAAAATAAAAACGAAATCTCCCTTGTCCAGCAACGGATCGCGGATCTTGCCGTACTGCGGGGTCTGGGCGAGCTTGCTGTAGTTGGTCACTTTGTCCTCGAGAAACAACCCAAGCTCTGATCCCGTGACGTAGCCGTCGCCCGTCACGTCGCCTTCACCCTCCAGAGCGGCAACGAACTGGCGCCTAAATATGCTGACATCGGGCACTTCCTGGTCAGCGCTTCCGGCCGTGATGAACTGCCGTACCGGGCGTGCCGCCTTGTGGGAGATATTCTCCGACGCTCCGCGCGTCATGGCGAATATGGTTCCCGAGAAACAGCTGTCGAATACGAACAAGGCGTGTTTCGCCTCGATTTGTTTGGCCCATTCCTCAAAGCGCATCATGCTGATTGCATTGTCGCGAAAACCTGGTAGGTCAGTATCCGGGCGGGGAGCGTCACGCGACACGATATACCCAAGCCATCGCTCACGATCTTCATTGCCATAGGCGGGTTTATAAGTGTAGCCGTGACCGGCAAAGTAAAACAGCAGGCGGTTATCGGAATCGAGGCCGTAACGATTGATAAAGTTTCGATAGGCCGCTTCCAGCGTTGCCTGGTCAGGATCCTCCACCACTTCGACCGTGAAGCCTTGGTTCTTGAGGACTTCTCTTATCGCCCTTACGTCCTTTTTCACCCCAGGCAAGCGCGGCCAGCCTCGCGTGTATTTGCTGACGCCTATGACAAGGGCGTAACTGCCCCGATACAGGCCGACGTTCTGTCCGGCTTCATCCTGGATACGGACAATGCCGCGGTTAACCCCGACAGGTTCCTTCCCGGCCGAATCTGACCGATCCGTGCCGGATGATGGGGTCTGGCAGCCGAACAAAACGATAAACAGCGCAGCTGCAGACAGAAAAACCGCTTTCCGCATGGTTGACCTGGCCATCTATGCTCCTCCAAGAGTCGTTAAGGTTCTTCTTTAATCCTTCAGGAACCCTTCTACCAATTCTGCCAGCCTACCTTTTTACCACCCCGGAGACGCAACATGTATCGGAACGCGGTTCCGGCACTTTGTGTTTGAGCCAACATTTGGGTTTTGGTCCCTGCACTCCCGGGTTGACGTATGTCCATGCCACACATCGGCGTTCCTTGACGCAGGCGCTCTGGCAGAGCCTGGGGTCCGTCTTGCTCAGTTCGAACTGCCGGAAATCCTGACCGCGTCGGTCAATGTTCTCTTCGATACTTCTGCCCGGATTCACAACGGCGGGCGGGTCCTCGGCCTCAGGCCAAAACAGCCAGAGTCCCAATCCGCCAAGGAGCAATACGCCGGCGACAATAGCCACCGGGATACACCAGCTGCAACGCGTTGGTGGTGTTTTCACACCGGTCATTTCCCGTTGCGGAACCTCAAAGGCCACCGTCTCACCTTCGGTGAACTGTTCCCCGGGACTGCGGGTGGAGAAGATGAGCAAGCGATAGGTGTACTTGCCAGGCGGCACATCTTCCCCGGCATGAATACGCACGGTGACTTGATCCGCAGCGCTCTCCCCCAAATCACGCTCGGCGGGGCCGTCGATCTGCACCCAGCCGGCCTGAGCGGGTGCATCCATCAAGGTCTTCGCACCGACGCGTAGTGGACGATCCGTGGTGTTGCGAATCGTGAAGACATGAACAGCCCCGCCATCAGCTCCGCAGGTGACATGGTTGGTGACCGCGGTGATGCTAACGATACTCATTGTCGTTGTTCTCCCTGAAAGCACTTTGCAAGAATGCCAAGTCCCGCTTCGATGGGAGTGTAGATTACGCATTCAATGTCGGTGTATCAACCTCCTTATAGTGCCGGTGACGCCAGCTTCAGGGTTACGCCCAACTGCTCCAGTTGTCAGCCCATTTCTCCGTATAGAAGGTATTGTGAGAAGCGGGGCTCGAGATGGCACTGATCAGGCTGGGAATGGCAACCACAAATAAATAGAGCGGCCCAAGCACACGGTTTTGCCAGGTATGGCCGTACTCGTGCTGCCAATCCGAGAAACCGCTCCAGCCGGTCAGAACAGGTCCAAGCGAATAGGCACCGCCCCAGCCATCCATGTAACCCGGTGCGACGACTTTGGCATATTTGCCCCACTCGGGCCTGACTTCACCGCCCAATAGAATCATGATCAGACCGGATACAAAACCAAGACTTGTACTCAGGATGCCCCAAGTCAAGTCCAGCCAGAACCAGGGTTGGAACACAGCAGAAATCACGAGCAAAATCGGACTCACTATAAGATTGGGGATGTAGCCAACGATAGTTCCCAAAACTTTCCCAAGTTTTTTCTGAAAGAAACTAAGCATTTTATTGCCTCCTGTAATTATGTCGAACAAAGACCCTTTGCGGGATTGTCTTTCACTATCCAATAATCGTCAGTTGATTTTAAGTAACTAATCCAGATTGGATTTGTGACATATTTACATCATCATGAATACTTGAATGTGTATCTCAATATCGTAAGCCTATAGATAATTTCCCATCAGGATAAAGGGGGCCCAGTAGTAAGGGTGGGCGTAGGACCGGACGGTAGCAGACCTGCGCCCGCCTTCAGCCGGGCCCGCGGGCACTGCACCCCGACCTTCGGTGTTTCCGCTAAGGCCTGTCGACGGGCGTCCGTCCCCTCGCAGGAAACCCAGCTGGGTCTGGCGCAGTGCCTCGGCCTTGGTCATCCCCTGCTGGCGGCGCCGATAGAACGTCGCCATGAACTCAGCCGTACTCGAATCCGCCACCGGCCAGAGGGTGGCAAGCACGGCCTTGGCCCCCTGCTGTTGAGCAAGGACGCCGAAACTTTCGATCTCTCTCCCGTGAGCATCGCGCCCGCCATAAGCCGTCTCACAGGCCGAGAGGGTGAGAAGGTCGACCTCGGATAGCGGGTAGTCGCCGTCCTGGATATCCGCAAGCGTTAGCTTCTGGTTGGCACCCAGCAGAAGGAAGGAATCAGCCTCGTTACCGGGCTGAAACTTGAAATGGCTGGCGATATGCACCACCGGATAGCCCGCCCACAGATCAATGCTGAGCTGGTCCGGGGTAAAGTCACTGTCGAGGCGCACCACACCCGGGAGCACGCCCAGTGGGTCATCGAGCCCTTCCTCACGGACGATGGAATTGAGTTCCCGCGCGACAGCCGGCAACGCGCCGAACCCCTCACCCGCGCTCTCGCTCACCCCCATCCCGGCCACCCGCCAGAGCGACTGGGGTCGAGTTGCGAGGTGGCGCCGTGCGGCGGCGGTGTAGACGACCAGCGCGTAACGCTCGCTGAGATAGCGCTTGCCGTCGTGCAGAGCCGCGATGGGGAGATAACGCAAAGTGTCGTCGAGCGAAATCAGTAGTGTACGTGACCCGGCCTTGCGCAGGTCGTCTTCCAGGGGACCTACCACGTAGCCGTAGAGCGTCTGCGCCTGGGGCAGCGGATCGCTATGCGGATCCTGCAGGACTTTGCGAAAATTGACAATCAGGCGGTTGAGTTCCTTCCAGGTGATGAAGCTGTCCCGGTGTACCTGCTGTGTACGGGTGGTGAGCAGCAGACGCAGCCGCTCGTCGGTCACGAAAGTGTGGATAATAACCGAGCCCGGGCCGAGGTTCTTGAGTTCTGTTTGTACCTGTCGCAGAGTCTTGAGCTCCTTCTCGCCAAACTCCATGACGCGATGCGGGTCTTGCGCAATAAAGGCCGCCTCGAGTTCCTCGATATACGCCCGAACGGCCGCTCGAGCGATCTGCATGTCGCTGCCGAGCTGTTCGAGGCGACGCGCCTCCTCGGCATTCAGCCCCTGTTTCTGGTCCTCCCTGAGTTTTTCATACTCCAGCCCAATGGTAATGAGATGCCGGTGGATCACCGCGTAACGTTCGGCCCAGGGGCGCTCGGTCTCGGTATAACTCGCAGCGGTAGTGACCGCCTCCGCCTGATCACTCCGGCGGCGTATGAACTCAAAGTACTCCTCCTCCTTCAACATGGTGAGAACTTGCTCCGCCTCTGTGAGCCGACCTCGATCTATGAGCAGATTGGCAAGTCGCCGGTAATTGTCTTCAATCTTGCTCACGTAGGCACGCTGCTCCTGCTTCGGCAAAACCTCGAGTTCGGTGCGTATTGCCTGAGTGATGTTGATGGACATTTTGTAAAAAATAATCGCCGGCTCAACTTTATTCTGCAGCTCAAGCGCAGATCCTATGTTGCCCAGAGTGATACGTTCCCCGTCCCGATCATCAAGCTGGCGCCAGACAATCAGGCTCTGTCTGTAAAAATCCAGCGCTTTTGAATAGTCGCCGAGTTGTTTATAAACACTACCGATGCTGTCAAGGGTCGCAGCCATCTGCTTGCGGGTGTTCAAGCCCTGAAGAATTTTTAGCGCCTCGTTTAGCATCTCCAGCGCATCGGATGTTTGCCCGTCTTTGGCCAGGGTAAGTCCCAGACTGTTGAGTGTGTCGGCCCGGCCGAAGTGGTCTTGCAGTTTCTCGCGGAGAGACACGGATTTCCGGAATGCAGCGATCGCCGCCGAATAGTGATGCTGCTCGGCATGCGTGTACCCAATGTTATGCAATGCCGTCGCAACGCCCGACTGATCGCCTTCATCCTGGTACATCTGCAGCGCCTTTTCGTGAGCAGTCAGCGCTCTGTCATATTGACCGAGTTCCGCGTAAAGGGAGCCGATATGAGTGAGGATGGCGCCGGCATTTCTCAAATCACGCGGCTGGATCGTGTCAGACAGGCTTTTTGCCTGCTCGTAAAGTTCCAGCGCCTTTGCATATCGACCCTGCGCAAAATACGTAGAACCGAGGTTAACGAGGGTTCCGACCTCGCCCGGCTGGTCGCCGACCTCCCGGCGAATTGCAAGCTCTTGTGTGTACTGGTCCCTCGCCGACTCGGCCTGCCCTAGCGTCTGATATGCGATGCCCATCCCGTTGCGCAGCATGGCTTCATCGAGACGTGCTCCGGATTCCTTTACTAAAGCCAAGGCATTCCGGAAAGCTGCCAGCGAATGGTCATAGCGCTGCTGCTGGAGTTGGACGCGGCCGATTTTATAGTAGATGTCGGCTCTAAGCATCGGATCATTGATTTCGTCAGCCTCCGAAAGCGCCTCGTGATAGGCCTCGAGAGCGTCGGCATAATTGTGATTCTGGTAGTACGCAAAGCCCTGTTCGATTAACTGCCGGGCATCGGTGGCCGGTTCCCGCGACGGGACGGATTGTTGCAAGTTGCAGCCTGATAGTGTCAGGGCTGATAACCCACCGACGGCAAGATGAATTACCACCTTCCTGGCAAGCTGAAGGAGCATCAACGCTACTGTCTGGTACAACCCGAATGGGGACGACTTGGTCTCGGCGTCTGCGCCAAATGTTCTGCGGGTTCCGACACCGGCGGGTAACTCGGCAACTCCTGGCGAAATATCCCATCAGGCCTGTTATTAACATCCGGCAGTGGCGGGATTCTGCGTAGCGTTTCGAGTGCCCCCTGATTTACTTGCGGCCGCGAAGACGGTGATTGTTGTTGCGGCTGCATTTGCTGCATGCGTTGCTGCTGCATTCTCTGCTGTTCGAGTTGCTGTCTACGCTGCTGCTCGAGCTGCTGCTGCATTCTCTGCTGTTCGATCTGCTGCTCGAGCTGTTGCTGCATTCTCTGCTGCTCGATTTGCAGCATGCGCTGCTGCTCGAGTTGCTGAACGCGTTGCTGTTCCAATACCCGCTGGTCAACCTGCACCGGCGAATATTGTTGAATTCTCTGCTCACCGGTACTGTTAATCGATAAAGACGCAAGAAGAACTGCTGCCGTCACTACCCTGAAAACAACTTTCAAGTGTCCTTTTGTGGTGAAATTCACGTCCATGACTCACCTCCTGTGATTCCGTTGTACTGAACCGCAGTGGTATACCGGGTCGCTTGTGTATAACCGATTGGTGACCACTATTCATACACAAAACAATCCCGTGCATCACATCCCCCTAACCCGGGCGCATATATGTTGCCACCATCCTGGTAGATGTTGCGGGGCGTCTCTGGATAAGCACCGCCTCCCTGATAGGGGTATGCCTGCGGCTGCTGCATTTGATTCAGTGCAGCCAAGCAACCAGGCGAAAGTTGGTTTTGCAGCTGTTGTCCCAGTTGAATGGCATACTGATAATTTCCGCTGAATGCGGCCTGCACTGAGCGCTGGGTGTACGATTGAATGACTTGCGTTTCCTGCGCAGAACACCCTGTCTGTGCTGCCGCGTACCGAGCGAGAACCACTGCGTTTATGCTGACCAGAATAATCAATAAAAAGACGTCCCTGATCACTTCCATCATGGTTGTTGCCTCCTTTTCATCCTGAATCAGGACTTCATACTACTGAATATAGATCAAATGTTTATCGAGGGATTGGGCACTATTTGATCCAGATCAATAAAATTGCATATCTGTTATAGCTGGAAACGGACCGCGTTAATCGTTCCCGACAGGCTGGGTATCCAGTTCGACAGGAATTTCGTCTAGATAGTTATCGGATGCCGGTTGCGATGGATCGCCGGTGTTAACGGCTGATGAGGAGAAACGGACTCCAGTAGTAGGGGTGCTGGTACGCTGTATTGTGGCGTAACGCCCGGATTGCGGTGCGCGCAGCGCTTGCCGGCGTGGACGATATTGCTGCGGCATAGAAGGCCTTCATCCACTCTGATGTCGCCGCGTCATCGATCTTCCACGCGGATAGCACCAGGGCATCGGCACCGGCGAAGAGCAGGCCGCGCATCATGCCGAGTACCTCGTTGGCGTGCGTAGCCTTGACCGTACCCGTCTCGCATGCGCTCAACACCACCAATCTGGCCGCATCCAGCGGAAGCCCATACATCTCGGCGGCGGTGAGCCGTCCGTCGTCACCATCGCCTTCGCGCAAATAGAGGTGAGATAGCAGTGGTTCATCAGCCGAAAAACGCCCGTGTACGGCGAGATGAACCAGGCCGTGTCCAGGCAACTCCGCCTTGACGGTTGACTCGGTGGGTAAGGCATCGTCGATAATCCGCCCGGAGAACCGGTCACCGATGGTGCGTACTTCACTGGCGGCATAGCGCAAGGAGGGGTCGGCTACTGCCAGGGCGCTGAGTTCCTGCAGCGGGTCCGGCGCCGTCAGTGAAGCAAACACTGTGGCGCTCGGTGCATAGCTGATTTTATAGTGCTCGCCGACAAAGGTGCCGGACTGATGGGTCAGCAAGGCCTGAAACGGTAGGTAGTGCAGGTCCTCATGTGGCACCACGACCAGGTGGTCGGATCGGATGTGGTCGATGATCGGATCGAGTAAATACAGGTACAACTCGCGGGCCACCTTGGCATTGAAGGGGGGTGCGGGATCGGTGAGGCTGTCGCGCAGCACACGGACCTTCCTTTGCAGTTCAGAGCGCGGCAGGAAAACTGAAAATACCCGTACCGCTCGCGGCGCTATGTGCCAGACCACGAGCTGGGTGTCGAGTGATACGTAGGCCACCATCTCGCTGTTGTCAGCAGCCAGTATCGATTGCACGTCTTTGAGCGACACCGGCTCGGAGGTGACCAGCTGGCCCAGGCGCGGGGTCTCGGTGCGGATACGCGCCGCGAGTGCGTCAAAGTCCTGCTGCAGCGCATCCAGGTTCTCTTCCAGCTCAGTTTGATTCCACTGGGCCTGCACTTTCTCAGCGCCGACGACCTCAACGCCGCGATCCGGCGTGCCGGGTTTGAGCGTGTACTGGTCGGCAGCTGCGCAGGCCGAGTCGTCGGCCTGATTCAGGCGCAGACTGAACAGACAGGCCTGATGTTGTGCGATGCCGGCGCGCAATTCCTGCAGGCGTGCATAGAGCATGCGTTGCTTTGGATTGGACAAAGCCAATTCCTTGCTGGCAAGCAGATCGGACATCACGCGGGAGCGGGACCGCTCCATCGCCGTAAACGCCTCTTCATAGCGCCGCCGGTCCAACAGGTTGAGCATGAGAGTATAGTAAAAATCGACTTTGTCAGCCAGAAAGCTGCCGCGGGAACGCTCCTCGTGGAGTGCCCTTCGGTCGCTCTCGAGCAGGGTTGTCGCGCGCTGGTACCAGTCGAGCGCGGCCACGCCATCGCCGTTCATTTCGCTCAGCAGTCCGCGTACGTAGGCGCCGCGCGCGTCGTCGGCAACGGGCAGGCCGCCTGAATGCTCGATCCATTGCAACAGACCATCGAGTTGGGGGTTCTGTCCTGCGCTGAAGCGCTCATGCACCAGCACGTCGTCTGCACTGTGTGGCTGGAAGACGCTGCTTTCGGTCACCATCTGGTGCATCCGTTGCTGGCCGTGAATCATCTCCTCGCGCACCTGCAAACGACTCAGGAAACCGCGGGTCTGGGTAACGAGTCCGCTCCAGCCCAGTCGCTCGGCTTTCGCAAGGGCGGCCTTATAGTCTCGCCTTGCCAGTTCCACCGCTTTGAGGCAGGGAGTGAAATTACGGTCATAGTCACACTTTTCCGCGAGCTTCTGATAGACGTCCGCACGGTCAAGATGGCCGTAGAACAGCAGCTTGTCGTTGCCGACCACTTCCTCGAGCGCAAACGCCCGGTTCAGCGAATCGGCTGCGCCCACGAGGTCACCCTGGGTGGCCTGGATCTGCGCCAACAAGTCATAGGCATCAAACAGGTAGCTGCGATCAGCGACCCGTTTTGCTGGAATCAACGCACGTTTCGTTAAATTGAGCGCCGTGTCAGCTTCCGTTTGACCATATAGTGCCGCCCGGGCATGTCCCATGAGGGCTTTCGCCTCAGCGTCATCGGCTTGCGCGCTGCGGGCCAGTGCTTGCGCCTCGCGGTAGGCGACGATGGCACCGTCCCAGTCTTCACGATAGCGGCGCGTGTCGCCCAGGCGTACCAGCGAACGCGCCACCCGGACATCTGCGTGCTGGTCGCGAAAAAGCCGCACACTCTCGTGGAGCTCCTGCTCGGCCTGGACAAGCTCACCGCGTCTGCTTGCCCGGTCAAAGCTTCTGCGAAAGTGGTCGAGGTAGGCGTCGATACGACCGACCGCACGGTCATGCAGAGCTTGCGCCTGCTCCATCGTGGCGTGGACAGGTGCAACAGCCGCCAGTAACACCATGATGGCGAACGATGCCATCATACCCGGTCTTGAGCCCATGGCTACGTAAGTCCCTCCAAGTCAATGAGTTACTCGAAGGATACCGACTGGACATTTACATCCAGGTTGTTCCAGTCCGGAACCGCGACGGTCAGGTCGTGCATGGTTGGAACATTCACATTACTGAATTCTCTGTTCGCTGGCGTATTGTTTACCTTATCAATCACGAAAGCCCGTACGCCCAGGCTCTTGCCCGCACCGCGGTTACCCATACGGAGCAGGGATAATTCCGGGGATACCGTAAGGTCCACCTCGCTCGCCGGCCCACCGGACATACCGCTGATGGCAAGTGCACGTACCTGGTCGTCAACCTGGCGCGCAAGAGTCAGGCTGAATGTCTTTTCAACACCCGGTGTAAAACGGATCTGCGTGGCATCCGAGCTGACCGAGAGTACATCCTCTTGACCGGCAATGGTGGACACATTTTCAATCACCAGGGAAAGGCCATCCGGCAGGACGGAATTAAAGGTATAGGAACCCGTGCCATTTCCCACGATACGGCGCGTCAACGCGCTGTTTTCCGGCAACAGGTACATGCCTTTCATCAGGTAGCATGGATGACTGTCGGGAATTTCCGCCATTATCTGGCCACCGAAGTTACCGGTGCGCAAATTATTGGCATCCGTAATCTGTAAATCCGCCGGTGACAGGAGAAAATCGATCACAAAGCGGGTCAGTCCGAATGGGCCACTGAAGGGCAGATCATGGTCAGACAGCAGGTACTTCCCGTTGGTCATCATGCCCAGCGTAACACCGTCCTGGCTACTGAATTTCGGGCTGGTGGAATCTGCGAAATACTCGAAATCAATGCGGCCACCATTATCCGTGAACACCAGCCGACAATTGGCAGAGTTCGGATGATTGCAATCCCACACGTAGAGTTCGACCTGATGGGGATTAGTGCTGGTGGATGTGCTGTCTGCCGTCAACTGGGGTGCGGGCCGCCCGACGGGGTACATGAAACGATACGGCATGACACAGTGTGAATCCGATAGACCATCTATGTAGCCTTCATCCCAGATGGCACCGGAAGGAATGAAGAACAGTATCGGCATGTTGTTGCGATCACATCCGCGCAGGAAGGTGACCTCGATCTCGCGGTAGGTCTGCTCCACACGTGAAATACCGTCACGACTTTGATCATGGAAATGAATCAGGCTCTCCCGACTCAACAATTTGCCATGCACCGCTGTCAGCAGCTTATGCACATCGCCTTTTTGAATGGTGGGTGTATCGCTATGGCCCTGCCAGAACCGGTCAGCCACCAGGCTGGCGAGCGAGGTGCAGAAACCCGTCGCCAGACCGCCGTTCGTCTCTCCCTTGAGAAAATAGTGATAGAAGCCGTAGAAGGCCGCGGTGAGGATAGGATGTCCGAAAACGGGGTCGAGCAACTCATGCCAGACTTCCGCTGTACCAAAGGTGTCCTCGTAAGTTCCCCAGTCTGGTACGCCATCCCTGAAATTGCTGAAACTCAGGTTATGCGAGCCAAAGCGGAACGGGATTTCCAGAATCCGCGGTATCTGCGCCATGCGGCTGTTGCTAACCATGCCATCGGGATTTCTCACCTGCAATGTCACCGAGCCTCCCGAAGTTCCGATACCACCTGTACCGGGCATATCGAAAGTCAGTTGCGTAGCACTCGATAGCGTGGCCGGATTACTGGCGCCATCAACTAGTACAGAAGCACCACCCAGGAAGGCACGACCACTGAGGGTTACCGTTGTGCCAGGAGCGAGTGCACTACTGAACGTCGCCAGTTGTGGTTTTATCCACACGGTTCTGCGGTTGCTCTCTGTGCCGTCCTGTCGGCGGACGTAGATCGGCTTGTCTCCGCCAGCAATGTTCATTGGCACGGTAACAGTGATACTTTCATCGGCATTGATGGTCGGTACCAGCGTATGGCTGCCGACAATCACCCGATCATTAGAGCTGAACCGGCTGCCACGCAGGATGATGCTGTCGCCAGGGAATACTTCTGAAGGTACAGTTTCGTTCAACCAGGGACGCGTCAACAGGTCGTCCCAGCCTTCCTGGGTAAACTCGAAAAACTCGATTTCACCGTCAAATCCAAGGTGGCTGGCATCTGCACCGACCGCGCCTGGTTGCCCTTTGGCACCGTTGTGGCCGTTCTCTGCATCGTGGCAGGTCTCGCCAACGCCACTGCGGCCACCATGGCCACCGTTACCGCCTTCACCGCCGTCACCACCGCGGCCTCTTTGCCCGCCCTGGTTCTTGATGCGGAAGGCGTTGCCGGTCACCGTCGCTTCCAAGGTGCCGTCGAGTACGCCAATGGTGATACTACCGCCATTACCGCCATTACCACCCTTTCCACCGCGGCCGCCATTACCGCCATCTCCACCGTCACCACCATCACCCGGATCACTGGTACAGTGGTAGCCAAAGAACCAGACGCGCTTGCCCACGTGACCGTCTGCACCGTCGCCACCCCTGCCACCTCTTTGCCCACGTCCTGCTTTGATCCCGTCCTCACCATTGAGATCTAGGTTGGGCATCGCAGACATGTCCTTGACCCAGATTTCCAGGTTTGGACCGTGCCGACCCGGGGCTCCCGAGATACCGGATTGCCCTGCCCTGCCATCCTCACCATCCAGGCCATCGCGTGAATTGGGTTTTGTCTGTACTCCTGAATACCCACGACCATCGAGATCGGGATTCCCCGCACGTGCCGGTGTAGTGCCACTGGGCCTACGCCAGGATATCTTGGCATTGTTACCCGCAATGATCTTTTCGGCGATGATATAGAGTGTTGTTACGTCAGGCTCGATTAGGAGTTCCTTATCGGTCAGGTCAAGTATGCCGGCGATGATAACGGCACTGTCTACCGGAATCGTGTTCAAACTGTAGAGCTGAACCGT
>Ga0316191_10000283_pt1 | contig 31835 bp, 32 predicted proteins | sample Eddworburr2cm_MG_FD_204928 | JGI IMG/M metagenome (GOLD analysis project Ga0316191, IMG submission 204928) | Coastal sediment microbial communities from Maine, United States - Eddy worm burrow 2 cm | ecosystem: Environmental > Aquatic > Marine > Coastal > Sediment | place: USA: Maine...
CCTACCTGCCTTATTGGTCGTCACTGATTGAAGAGCCGAAAAGCACGTTCATCGGCGGTGCTGCTCTGTTTGCCATGGCTGGCAAAAGCGACGAGGAAAACGAAGCGACAGCTGACTTTCTCAAGTTCCTGACCAGCCCGGAAATTCAGTATTTCTGGCACAAAGAAACAGGCTACGTCCCGATTACCAATGCTGCCTATGATGTTGCGAAAGCTGATGGTTACTACGAATCTACGCCGGATGCCGAAATCGGTATCTTGCAGCTCAGCCAACCGGGCGGCGAATGGACGAAAGGCTATCGTTTAGGCTTTTATGTGCAAATCCGCGATGTGATGTACAACGCCTATGACGACATCTTCTCGGGCACAGCGACTGTGGATGAAGCGTTCAACGCCATCGAAGAAGGCGCCAATGATTTGCTCTCTCGCTTTGACGCGACAGTGCAATAAGCAATAATACTTTGGCCAGCGGGGCACAAAGCTTCGCTGGCCGACTTTTTCTCGGCCGGGGGTTTTCATGAAGCGCGTACAATTCGAACATAGCGCAATTCCGTATATGTTCATCGCGCCACAGATCATCATTATCGTGGTGTTCTTTCTTTGGCCCGCGGCGCAGGCCGTCTACCAGTCTTTCCTGCTCGAAGATGCGTTTGGCTTGTCCTCGCAGTTTGTCTGGTTCCGAAACTATTCGGACACAATCTTCAGCGGCGCTTGGTTGCAGGCCGCAGGCTTCACAATCGTTTTTTCTACGTTGGTCACGTTTCTATCACTGGGGTTGGCGCTTTTGTTGGCGGTAAAGGCGAACGAGGTGATCCGTGGTGCCAGTACCTATAAGACCTTGCTGATGTGGGCCTACGCGATTGCGCCACCGGTCGCGGGGCTGATGGGCAATCTGATGTTCAATCCGCTGATAGGTGATCTTTATATCTTTATGAACTCCATCGGGTTCGATTTCGACCACAAGCTTGATCCTTACGACGCGGGATTTGTGGTTGTTCTGATCTCGGTTTGGAAACAAGTAAGCGTCAACTTTATCTTTTTCCTGTCGGGCCTGCAGGGCATTCCCAAAGGCGTTCAGGAGGCTGCGTTAATGGACTGCAAGTCTTCAACGCGCAGATTTTGGACAATCACATTCCCGCTTTTGGCCCCGACGACTTTCTTTTTGATGGTTATCAACATCACCTACGCGTTTTTCGAAACCTTCGGGATTATCGACACGACAACGCAGGGTGCGCCGGGCGGGGCTACCACAACGCTCGTCTACAAGGTTTTTCAGGATGGTTTCCGTGGTGCTGACATCGGTGGGTCGTCGGCGCAATCTGTCGTTTTGATGATAATGGTTCTGGTCCTGACAGTGATCCAGTTCAGGTTCATTGAGAAGAAGGTGCATTACTGATGGAACGTGTACCGATCAGCACCCACATCATTCTCATCATCGGTGCGCTTTTCATGACGCTGCCGGTCTGGGTTGCCTTTGCGACGTCGACACACGCGCCTGAAACGATCCTGCGCGAAGGGCTGCAGTTCTGGCCGGGCGCGCATTTCTTTGAAACCTACAATGAAGTTCTTTTCGTTGAGGGTGGTGTGATGAAAAAGGTCACGGCCACCACCATGCTGAAAAATTCGATGATCCTCGGGGTCGGCTTTGCGATCGGTAAAGTCGTCATTTCGATGTTGGCGGCTTATGCGATTGTCTATTTCCGCTTTCGGCTGGGTGTCCCGTTATTCTGGATCATCTTTATGACGCTGTTGCTGCCGCTGGAAGTCCGCATCATTCCGTCCTACGAAGTCGTGGCCAACATGGGGCTGCTGGATACGAAAGCAGGTTTGATTATTCCCTTGATTGCATCGGCAACTGGAACGTTCTTTTTCCGTCAGTTTTTCAAGTCGGTACCGGACGAATTGCTCGAAGCGGCGCGTCTTGATGGCGCAACCGCGTGGGGGTTTTTCATCGATATTCTGGTGCCGTTGTCCAAAACGATGATCGCAGCGATCCTTATCATCATGTTCGTGGTCGGATGGAACCAGTACCTCTGGCCGCTTATCATGACGACGAAAGAAGAAAATTACACACTCGTTATCGGCATCAAGCAAATCTATCAGGTGCTCAACGAAGGCGGTGAGCTGCCGCAATTCCAAAAGGCTTTCGCGCTGACCATTCTGGCGACTTTGCCGCCGGTTCTGGTCGTGCTGATATTCCAAAGATGGTTCGTGAAGGGCCTCGTCGAAAGTGAGAAGTAATGGCTCAGGTTGAACTGAAACAAGTCCGCAAAACATATCCCAATGGTGCCGAAGCAATATTTGGTGTGGATATGCAAATTGACGATGGTGAACTGATCGTCTTCGTGGGGCCGTCGGGCTGTGGCAAGTCCACTCTTTTGAGGATGGTTGCCGGTCTGGAAAGTGTGACCAGTGGGGATATTTTGATCGGCGACCGCCTCATCAATGACGTGTCACCGTCCGAGAGGGACGTGGCGATGGTATTCCAGAACTACGCGCTTTATCCGCATATGAGTGTGCGGGGAAATATGTCCTACGGATTGAAAAACCGGAAGATGGACAAAGCTGAAATTGAACGACGGATCACGGATGCGGCCAAGATGCTCAAGATCGACCAGTTCCTTGACCGTCAGCCCAACCAGTTGTCGGGCGGTCAACGCCAACGCGTTGCAATGGGTAGGGCGATTGTGCGCAATCCTCAGGTTTTTCTCTTTGACGAGCCGTTGTCGAACCTTGATGCAAAGCTTCGGGTTCAGATGCGCATCGAGATCAAGAAACTCCAACGCCGCATGAATGTGACGTCAATCTACGTGACGCACGACCAGACCGAGGCGATGACGCTTGCGGACCGGCTTGCTGTGATAAATGAAGGCCGTGTGGAGCAGATGGGTGCGCCGATGGAGCTGTATTCCAATCCGCGCACTCTTTTTGTGGCGTCGTTTATTGGCTCGCCTGCGATCAACCTGATACCCGTCAGGTTTGATGGCACCTCACTGCTTGCGGGGGACATTTCTATTGCAGGGTTTTCAGGTCTGCCAAAAGACAAGGATCTGGTTCTGGGGGTGCGCCCTGACGTATTGACAGTGTCAGACGCGGGGCAGTTTGCTATAAGTGTTGATCTGGTCGAGCAGCATGGTGGGGAGAACCTGATTTACGGGTCCTTATCCGGTGTGTCTGCAGACAATGGCGATGCGCAAGAAATGTGCCTCAAGGCGTCACATGACCTGCTGCCCGGGATAGACGAAAAAATGAAACTTGCGTTCAACCCCGACGATGCATTCGTATTTGAAAAGGATACGGGCACGCGGCTTATATGAGCATCCTTACCGGTTTTGCAGCGCCTCCATTCGCATGCGTTTAAACCATAATCAGAAGTCCGCCCGCTCTATTTTTTTAGACCACGGTATACTCATGTTGGGGGCCGTATTTTTAATGCTGCCGATTTTGTTGATGATCGCGTCGTCGACGCATACGTCTTCGGTCATTTCGCAGCAGGGCTTGCAGTTACTACCCGGCAATCAGGCTGGACCGAATTATGTGCGGGTGGCACGTCTTGAGGCAGGGTTTACCGATCAGATTACGGCTTTGGCGATGCTGAAGAATTCCCTTGTTATCGCAACCTCAATTGCGTCGCTGACGACCGTTCTGTCGATGATGGCAGCCTATGCAATTGTTTATTTCAAATTCCCTGTCGCGGGGCTTTTGTTCTGGCTGACGATGTTGACACTGTTGCTGCCGTTGGAAAGTCGCTTTGTGACGACCTTTCAGGTCGCTGCTACTTTGGGCTTGGTGAACACCTATGGCGGGATGGTTTTGCCCGCACTGGCCATTGCTTTGGGAACACTGTTCTTTCGCCAGCTCTTTTTGTCGTTCCCCGGCGAATATCTTGAAGCCGCCAAACTTGATGGAGCGGGCCCCGTTCGCTTTTTCAAGGACTTCATCGTGCCGCTGGCATGGCGCCGCGGGGGGGCCATTTTTGTGGTGTCCTTTATGATAGGCTGGAACCAATATCTGTGGCCGCTGATACTAAGTACGGACGAAACGCGGTACACCGTCTTGCGCGGGATCAGACTTATCGGATTGGAGAGCGGACCGGGTATGGCCCTTGCTGTTTTGACGATCCTGCCGCCATTAATTCTGGTGATCCTGTTTCAGCGATACTTTTTCAAAGCATTGGTCGACACAAAAGATTCCTTTTGACAGGCTGGCTGAAACGATAACGGGTCGCCATCCTGAGGCTTACAACCCGATCTGTGCCACACGAATGATCACAAATCCGGCGACAGCAATATGTCCTAATGTGATGAGTACCGAAAACCCGTGCAGCCATTTAAAGCGGTTTTTGTTGCCGCTATCTGTTGCGGCATTGATGGCGGGCATCAGAACTTGGCTTGCATATACGGTCGTCACGGCGATGCCGGACAACAAAACTGCTGACAGCGTATCGACAAAAACCACCAAACCGCACGCCGCTGCTGAGAAGAGCAGTACGAACATGTAGAAATGCGGAAAGGCTTTCCGGATCAGCGGGCCTGCTGTGTGCGCCGGCAGCGATGTGAACAAAAAGGCAGCAAACCCGAAGGAATAAAGCAGCATACCGCCAAACAATAATGCGCTCAATAACAGAACGATCTCAGCCATATTAATCTCTCTTTCTCAGCCGTGGCAGGGCGTAAGGCACATGGTTTTTATAAGCTGCAAACTTGCCGCCATACCGTGCAGCAAAGCGGCGTTCCTTGAGATGGGGTGCCAACAGGCAGTAAGTGGTCAAAGCGATCGCGATGATCAATTGATCCGGCGTCCAGACAGGAGCGGTCCAGAGCGTCAGGGCAAAGGAGACATAGATCGGTTGGCGGATGATCCTGAACAACCCGCCCGTTGGCATGTCAGGAAAAACCGGCTTGATGTTTTGCGCCAACGACATCCACCCCAAGGCACCTGATTGAACTTCTGCACCGGCGTCAAAGCTCGCTTTCATCAGCAGTAGCCAGGACGTGGCATAGAGAACGCACATGATTGCGAAAGCGACACCCTGTGCTTCCCACCAGATCGTCCCGGTGGGTGTCCAAAGCGCAAAAAGTGCGAGAAGCTGGGCAGATGCGATCACCGCATAGGTCGTCGTCGACAGTGTCTGGCCGTAGCTGCGCGGCGCGAGACGTGTCAGGAACCTGCCACCTCTTTGCGTCAGGAGGACCGAATGCATTAATGGAAACTGCAACAGTAATGCCGCGTTTGCCAGGATGTTCCAAGGTGATGGCACCTGTCCAAGCGCGCGGGACATGCCGAAATACATACCTACGATCATCGAGATAACGGCGGCTGCAAATATGCTGTGGCAAACGATGCCATATGCAAAGGCGAGCGCAATCCTCCGAGGCCCCGGTGGCGGGCGGTAAAGGCCGGCTACCAAGGCGACAAGCCGTCTGAGTGGAGTGATGTGGTCTGAATGCATACTCCCCGACTTAGGGGCGACCGCTATGCTGTCAAAATGAAAGCACGATGTGTCGCAGGTGGGGTGAACCGCATCGTGACCCAAGCCAAGGGGAGCAACGATACGCCGATGAAAGGGACGTCTGCATTTAGCCTGAAAACGGCTCGTTAATCTGCGCCCCAGAGCTTGAGGTAGTGGCCGATAATGCTCTGGAATCGTTTCCGCCCGAACGCAGGATCATGGCCGCCATGCACCGTGGTGACTGGTAAGGCGCGCAGGCGTTTCAGGGTCGTGACATAGTCCGGAATACTTGTGCCCGCACCGTCATATATCAACGGGCCATCATAAATGGCGTCTGCCCCGAAGAGCCTGCCACTTGGTGCATGCCACAAGCCAACCTGACCCGGAGAATGACCGGGCAGGTGCAGAACCTCGGCCCGCCAATCGCCCAGATCTACGATGTCACCCTCCACGACTGTTTCGGTCACAGGGGCGGGTGGGATGGCATAGCGATCAAGCGCGTAGCCACCGAATGGCAGTGCATCGATCAGAAACGGCCAAAGCGCCGGATATCCCGCATTGGCAAAGAGGGTGACAAAACGCGCCGGAATATCAGCGCTGTTCAAAGAATATGCGGAAGGGTGCGCCAACTCGTCAGCTTCAAGCGGATGTGCCAGCCGTTGTGCAAACTCATGTGCCGCCCCGATGTGATCCACATGGCTGTGCGTTGAAAAGCACAGTACGGGCTTGGACGTATCCTGTCGCAGTCGATCAATGACGGGTTTTAAAGGGGCAATTCCCATACCACTGTCGATGAGAAGATCCGCAGTGCGACCCAGCACTAGATGTATATTTGCCGAAAAAATCGGATGAACGTGCGGTTCGATTATCAGGAAAGTACGCGCATCCAGGCGTTCGGTCCGGTACCATGTGTCAGCAACTGGAAGGGTCATAAAAATACATTAGCATACTTTGAAAACAGCTGCGCCGCAGAAAGTGACGCCTTAACCACATGAAAAATTGCAAGTTCAAGGCCGTACGTTGCTAGGGGTTAGGTTCGGTAAGCCAGTCTATAAATGCGTCTTGCAGCGCTTGATGGGGTGAAGACTTGACCGCCAGATAGTATCCTTCTTCCGCAGGTAGGACGGGCAGGGGTAAAGCAACAAGCAGACCGCGTGCAATCGCGGAACGGGTTACCTGACAATGACTAAGCGCAATACCGGTACCAGACACTGCCAGATCGGTTGCCAGCCCATGGGTATCAACAAAAATCGACGGCTCAAGGGTGCTTTTGAACTGCCCTTTCTTGGCAAGAGCCGCCCAGCCCGAAGTGATCCCCACAGGCTGGATTAACGCGCAACCGGAAAGCCTGTCGGGGTCAATAACCGGACCCAAACGCGCAGCCAGCTCAGGCGTCGCGACGGCATGTAGATGTGACGGTTCCATCAGCTTAGCTTGCCCACCAACAACTTCCCTGCGCCCGAAGCGGATTTCGATATCTGCATTGGTCGAGGCAAAATCATCAGGCCAGATCGTCGTCGATATCTGTAACGCTACGGCCGGGTGCTGGGCAATAAACGTGGCAAGGCGCGGGGTAATGACCCATTGTGCGATGCTGACACTTGTTGCGATGGCAAGTATCGGGCGTTTTGTGTCGGGCAGAAAGCGTTCGGTCGCCTGTTCTAGCTGGGCCATGGCGGCTGCAACGTCAGGCACGAGTAACCGTCCCGCCTGCGTCAGGCTCAGCGTTCGATGACCGCGCACAAAAAGCGGTTTGCCTAGTTTATCTTCAAGCGCGCGGACATTCTGGCTGATCGCCGACTGCGTAAATCCCAGTTCTTGAGCAGCCAGCGTAAAGCTCAGGTGGCGCGCCGTGGCGTCGAAGGCGCGGAACCATGTGATCGGGGGCAATGGTTTTTTCATGAACTCTTATAGCATAAGCATTGCTTATGCTGTCACGTCATTTTCTTTTGTTTGCCGTACCCTCTCGGCGTCACTATCGTTCGCCGAGAAAGCAGGGGGATTTATGAAGCCGCAAATCAGAAAAATCGTGAGCTATCGTGAAGATACCTTGATCGAAGGCTTCAAGCACGCGGCTGTGCCTTGGGAGATGTTTGCCGTGGCTGCCGTTGTTCAAAACCCGTGGGCGGGGCAACACGTGGAAGACCTAAAGCCTGTGATACAATCCTTTGGCCCCGAGCTTGGCGCGCTATTGACGGCGCGCATCACAGAGATGGCAGGTGGAGGTAACCGTATTGAAGCCTTTGGAAAGGCCGGAGTTGTCGGGCTGGATGGCGAGATTGAACACGCGTCAGGCCTTATTCACACCTTGCGTTTCGGCAACCACTTTCGCGAGGCAGTTGGTGCAAAATCCTATCTCGCTTTCACCAACATTCGCGGCGGTGCGAATACGTCGATACAGATCCCATTGATGGATAAGAACGATGCGGGTCGACGCTCGCATTATCTGACGATCCAGTTTGCGATTGCTGATGCCCCGCGCGCAGATGAAGTTGTCGTGGCATTGGGCGCAGCCACCGGTGGGCGACCGCATCACCGGATTGGGGATCGTTATCAGGATCTCAAGGATTTAGGCCATGATCTGGACAACCCGGCCGCGGTCTGAGGGCGCGGGTGCGCTTGCATATTTCGCCCAAGGCGACGGGCCACCGCTGGTTCTGATTCACGGTGTAGGGCTGCGTGCCGAAGCATGGTGCGCGGTTGTGCCAAAGCTGGCAGACCGATACCGCGTTATTTGCCTCGATATGCCTGGGCATGGTGCATCCGGTTTGGATGAGTCAACAACACTATTCGATTTCCGCGATCGAATAATCATTTTTCTGGCTTCCCTAGAGGGTCCTTTATGCCTTGCCGGACATTCAATGGGGGCCTTGCTGAGTATTGAAGCCGCGTCGCGCCTGCCAGACAAAGTACGGGCGGTTGCAGGCCTGAATACTGTGTACAAACGCAGTCCGGACGCTAGGCGCGCTATCGTTGACCGTGCAGCGCAATTGACCAGCGCACAGGCCCCTGATCCCGCACCAACACTAGCCCGCTGGTTCGGAGATGAGCCTGAAGGTGCGGATGCGTCCTGCGCCAGCGCATGCCGTGAATGGCTCACGACAGGCAATGCCGAAGGCTATGCCGCCGCCTATCGGGTTTTCGCGCAGACAGACGGACCTGATGACACGAGCTTGCACGCGCTTGAATGTCCTGCGCTGTACCTTACGGGCGCACAAGATCCGAATTCGACCCCGGCTATGTCGCGGGCTTTGGCCGCAACAAGCCCTTTGGGGCACTCATCTGTTTTGGATGACGCGGCTCACATGATGCCGATGACGCATCCACATCAGATAGCTACTCATTTCGTTCAATTCTTTGATGTCCCTCGCAACGCCTAACCCGAAAAGGTCACCGACATGGATTTTTCTCTTTTTGCCCATATGGAACGTCTTAACCCAGAGCAGCCACACGACACGCTTTATGAAGACTTTATTGGGCTATGTAAGATGGCAGACGACGGTGGTATGCGCGCGCTTTGGACCGGAGAACACCATGGGATGGAGTTTACTATCGCGCCGAACCCTTTCACGACCTTGGCCGATATCGCCCATCACACCAAAAACTTGCGTCTGGGCACTGGTACTGTCGTGGTGCCTTTCTGGCATCCCATTAAGCTGGCGGGTGAAGCTGCGATGACTGACCTGATGACCGGAGGTCGCTTGGAAATCGGAGCGGCCCGCGGGGCCTACAGTTACGAATACGAGCGTATGATGCCCGGCATGGATGCATGGGATGCAGGCCAGCGTATGCGGGAAACCCTGCCGTTGCTGCGACAGTTGTGGCAGGGCGACTGCGCGCATGAAGGCACCTATTATAGCTTTCCACCTACAACGACCGCGCCAAAGCCTGCACAATCTGACGGCCCGCCAATCTGGGTTGCCGCACGCGATCCCAACAGCCATGAGTTTGCCGTGCATAATGGTTTCCATGTGCAGGTCACGCCGCTGTGGCAAGGCATGGAGGAAATCACGACCTTGATGGACCGTTTCAAAGCGGCTTGTGATACCTACGCGGGACCCAAGCCCAAGATTATGCTTTTACACCACACCTACGTCGCGTCGGATACAGATGACGCTGCAACTGCTGCACAAGACCTGAGCAGGTATTACAATTATTTCGGCGCGTGGTTTCAGAACAAACGCCCTGTTCGCCAAGGTCTGATCGAACAGATCAGCGCCGACGACATGGCCGCGAACAAGATGATGGCCCCTGAAAACATGGCGCGTGATTTGACAATCGGGACGGCGCAGGATGTGATCGACCGGATCAAGAGGTATGAGGATTTAGGCTATGATGAGTTCTCTTTCTGGATCGACAGTGGCATGAGCACAGAGCGCAAACGCGCGTCCTTGTCGCGGTTCATTGATGATGTGATGCCGGCGTTTGCCTGAACCTAAGGAGCTTTCCATGACGGACATGCCGCACTATCCGCTCTATATTGCGGGGACTTGGCGCTCGGGCAGCGCAGGCAAAGTGATGCACAGTGTGAACCCTGCGACGGGTACCGCTTGGGCGACATTTGATTCAACATCCCCTGCGGATGTTCAAGATGCGGTTGCCGCGGCGCGTGCGGCTTTGGACTTGCCGGAATGGCGCGACATGACGGCGACTGCGCGAGGTAAGCTGCTGTATAGGCTGGCCGATCTGATTGCTGAGAACGCAGCGCACTTGGGTGCAATCGAGACGACCGACAGTGGCAAGCTTGCCGCTGAGACGACAGCGCAAACTGGATATGTCGCCGACTATTACCGCTATTATGCAGGGCTGGCAGACAAGATCGAGGGGGCTGTGCTCCCGATCGACAAGCCGGATATGCATGTCTACACCCAACGACTGCCAATTGGTGTGGTGGCCGCCGTCGTGCCGTGGAATGCGCAGATGTTTCTGGCGGCAACCAAGGTCGCCCCCGCATTGGCGGCGGGGTGCTGCGTTATCATCAAAGCCTCCGAAGTGGCACCAGCCCCGATGCTGGAATTTGCCAAACTGATTGACGCGGTGGGGTTTCCTGCTGGTGTCGTGTCGGTCATTACCGGCGACGCGGAAAACTGCGCAATTCCGCTGACACAACATAAGGATGTTGACCGTATTGCATTTACAGGCGGGCCGGATGCTGCACGGCATGTCGTCCGTAACTCGGCCGAGAATTTCGCAGTTACCACGTTGGAACTTGGCGGTAAGTCACCCATCCTTGTCTTCGAAGATGCTGATGTGGATGCCGCCGCCAACGGGCTGATTGCGGGTAACTTCGGGGCTTCGGGGCAATCTTGCGTGGCGGGTACGCGCGGCTTTGTGCATCGTAGCATCTACGATCAGGTCGCTGCTGCGATTGCCGAAAAGTCCAAAGACCTCGTCGTCGGCGACCCACATGACGGAACAAGCCATCTTGGACCACTGTGTACAACAGCGCAGGTCGCACGGATCGAACAGACGTTGACCAAGGTCCGACAGCAGGGCGCGCGCGTGGCTTTCGGCGGCGCGCGGATCACGGGGTTAAGCGATCATTACTTCCAGCCGACGCTTGTACTTACCGACCGTGCTGACGCCGAAACGATGAAAGTCGAAATGTTCGGGCCGGTGATGACACTGATGCCCTTTGATACCGAAGAAGAGGCCATCGCATTGGCCAACGACAGTGATTTTGGCCTTGGGTCAGGTGTGTTTACGCAGAACGTGGCGCGTGCGCATCGCGTCTCGCGGCGTATCCGTTCCGGCATCACTTGGGTGAATACCTACCGCGCGATCTCTCCGATCGCGCCGTTCGGGGGCTTCAATCAGTCGGGTTACGGGCGTGAAGCCGGACGCGAAGCGATCCTTGACTACACACGGGTCAAAACCACGTGGATCAACACGTCGGATGCGCCAATGGCGAACCCCTTTGTGATGCGCTAGGCTTTGCGGCCTTCGAATTGCGTGACAGTAATATCTGCCGCCTCGAGACAAGACCGCACCGATCTGGCGATTTGTACCGCTGTTGGTGTGTCGCCGTGCAGACAAATGGTGTCTATCGCGGCCTCTATCCGCTTGCCCGATCCGGTGATGATCGCGCCGGCCTTCACCATTTCGACCATACGCGGGCCCGCGATGTCCGGATCGTGGATCACGGCACCCGGTAAGCTGCGGTCGACCAGTGTGGCGTCATCATTGTAGGCGCGGTCGGCAAAGATTTCGCCTGCGTAAGAACACCCCAAGCTGCGCGCGGCGGATTCTTGTGCTGTTGCGGACAGCACCATCACGATCAGGTCGGGTGCCACGGATAAGGCTGCCTCGAACAAATCACTCGCCAGTTGCTCGTCTTCGGAAGCCATATTCGCCAAGGCACCGTGCAGTTTCAGATGCCGGACCTCGGCACCGGTTGCCTTGGCCATCCCGATAGAAGCGGCAACTTGATAGCGGATCGAATTCTGCAGACTGCTGCGCGGCACCGACATCCGTCTGCGGCCAAAACCCTGAATATCAGCGAACCCCGGATGGGCACCGATGCCCACGCCGTTTTGCATCGCAGTGCGCATCGTCGCGGCCATCACATCAGGATCGCCCGCATGCGCCCCACAGGCGATATTGGCAGAGGTTACGGTTTTGAGCAGGCTGTCGTCGTCACCCATTTTCCACGGGCCAAAGCTTTCGCCCATGTCGGCATTCAAATCCACGCGGATCATAATTTCTCTCCTTCTGAGGGCTATGGGTCTGACGTTGCGGAAATCACGCCGCTGACCAACTGGTAGCTGAGTAAATCGTCAATATCATGAGGGTCGCGAACCAACGGCTGTGTTTTGCCGGGCAAGGCCTTGAGTGTTTTGCGTGCAGCGAGTTCTGCCTCGCGCGCGTCATCCGGGGTAATGAACCGAAAGCGCAACGGCGCGCCTGCCGCGGCCTGTGCGACACGCGGCAAATCACAAGCAATCACTGTACCGATACGGGGATAGCCGCCCGTGGTCTGGCATTCGCACATCAGCACATAGGGCGCACCATCGCCGGTGATCTGGATATCGCCTTCGGTAATCACTTCGGAGACGATGCTTAGCCCGCCATCCGTAAAAAAGCCTTCACCGTCAGAGGCCATACGTACCCCTTGCCGGTTGCCGCGTGCATCACGCGTAAATGCGGTCTGGCCAAACCTGTCCAGCGTCTCCGGCGCGAATTGCCCAGTTTGTATCGATGCGATGACCCGCACTTCTCCGCCGTCCAAACGTGGCTCGGGCGTGATAAAGTAACCTGCGCGCGTGGATTTGGATGCCTTTAAAGGCAGTGTTTGGCCCGCTTGCAGAGCGGCACCAATTCCGGCGGTCAAATGGCTGGAGCGCGCACCCATTGTCAGGGGCACGTCAAAACCGCCTGCAACAGATAGATAGCCATACGTGCCCTTCTGCGCGCCACCGATCTTGAGCGTCGCCCCCGCAGGCAACGCATGGCTTGCATTCCACATCAGCCGCGCGCCGTCGATCTCGGCTGTCATCTCTGCGCCGGTCAGGGCAATCACTGTGTCGATGTCCGACTTAAAGCTGCCGCCCATGCCGGTCATCTCAATCGCGGCAAGGTTTGGATCTTGTCCAAGCAAGGCCGCAGCCTCGTGCAACGCGAAGATATCCGCAGCACCGCCACGCGTGACACCAAAGGCGAGGTATCCCGTGCGGCCAAGGTCCTGGACCAACAGCGCAGGACCGGCTGAAAGAACAGTGAACTTTCTGCTCATTCGATGGCCTCCTGCTCGGCACCGCCGTTGCCTGACGTGTCTTTGGCTATGATTTCTTCGAGTTTGTCGCGGCTGACTTGCGGGAAAACCAGTTCGTCGCCGGGCGTAAGCGCGAAGGGGTGCGCTGTCGTCTTACGAAACGTCCTGAAGGCAGTCTGGCCGACATGCCGCCACCCTGTCGGTGTTGCGTTCGTGAAAACAACCAATTGGCGGATCGCCACAACCAGTGCACCTGCTGGTACGCTTTTGGTCAGACCCTGCTGGCGTGGTATGTTCCAGACCTCATCCAGTTCACCCAGATAGGGCTGGCCCGGAGCAAACCCGATCGTCAGCACGCGCACGCGCGTCGTAGACAATTGCCGGATGGCTTCATCGGGATCAAGTCCGGCGACTGTGGCAGCCTCTTCCAGCTGCGGGGCCAAGTCTGTGCCGTAAACCGTCGGGATATGCCAAAGCGTCCGGCCTTTCGGCAGCGGGGCTGCGTACCAGTCCTGCTGGTCGAGAAGAACGCGCAGTTTATCGATCAGCGCGTTTGTATCGACGGTTACAAGGTCAGCAACTACATAGACCGACACAAGCGACATTGAGGTTTCTCGAACCTCGGGCAGGCCCTCTGCATCAACAACTGCGCGAAAGGCGAGTGCCGCGCGATTGGCCGGACCTGTCATTGCCTCGGCAAAAGTGACAAGCACACCTGATAACCCGACCGTTCTGACAACTGGAAAATCGGTCATCTGAATCTTTCCGGCGCATAAGCGCCCAGTTCCATATTCGGCGGCTGCCCGGTGACCAGCCCGGCAATGAGCCTTCCGGTCTTGGGTCCGCCGGTCAGCCCCACGTGCTGATGGCCAAAGGCTGCAAAAACGCGGCTACTGCCGATTTCACCGATCAGCGGCAGGCTGTCGGTGGTGGAAGGGCGAAAACCGAGCCATTCGACTTCGGACGCCGCAGACATATGCGGAAAGGTTTCCCGCGCTTTGCGGCGCAGTAGCGCAAGCGGTGCCTTTGACAGTTTGGGATCAAGCCCCCCCAGTTCGACAATGCCCGCGCACCGCACGCCCTGCGTCATTGGTGTCGCTACAAATTTGCCCGAAGCAACCATAACGGGGCGGCTGGGCCCGCCGGTCGCTTGTTCGTATACTACATGGTAGCCGCGTTCTGTTTCGAGGGGGACGTTCAGCCCGAGCTTTTTCATAAGCGGTTTTGACCATACGCCACTGGCCAGCACGACGTCATCACAGTCAATGCGACCCTGAGTTGTTTCCACACCACTAATCCGCCCGCCGCTCAGGTCGAAGTCTTTGACCTCGGCCCGACGCATGACACCGCCCATATCTTCAAAGGCTTGCGCCAGCGCGCGCACGTATCCTCCGGGGTCTTTAATAAAGCCATGTTCTTTCAAAGCAGCTATCAGCTCAATCGATGGGCTAATATTGGGCTCATAGTCATGTACATCGGCACCTTCGATCAGCTGCGGTTCAAACCCCGCGTCGCGCCGCAGGGCCCATGTATAGCTTTCGGCGTCGAAATCGGCGCGGGTCTCATAGGCAAAGCAATAGTCGCTTTCTGTGACCCAGTGGCCAAGACCGATGTCAGCAACCAGCGACTTGTGCTGAATGACACTGTCACCGATAAGCGGCGTTAAAGCACGTGCGATTCTACGGGTGTCGGCATCGTTTGCATTTTTGAGAAACCGTAGCAGCCAAGGCGCAATTTTAGGCAGATAGAGCCACCGCATATACAGAGGAAAATCAGGGTCCAACAGATACCCCGGTGCTTTGCGGACAAGCCCTGGAGTTGTCACCGGGACCATTGCGGCGGAAGCGAGAATGCCCGCATTGCCGTGCGATGTGCCTTCTCCTGGTCCTTGGCGGTCCACAAGTGTGACAGAGGCCCCCGCACGCCGCAGCCATATCGCGGTCGATACGCCGACAATACCTGCACCGATGACCAGAACGTGCTGTGTCATTGTCTGGGCCTTGAGGTGCTGCGCAAATGTGGCATGTCGTGTTTCAGCAGGATCCAACGAGAATGGTTCAGTCAGGGCGCCTGAAGCTGCGGGCCGGACGTGGTTAAACTATTGGCATAGGGCGTTGTTTGTCCATGCCTGCCGGAACTATGCTGCAACTTTTGCGTCGTGGTCACAGGCGCAGCCATCCATCATCGAACGCCAACTGGCTGACACCGGCAAGTCGCAGCAATCGTCCCAGCTCTGCTTCGAAAGCTGCGTGCCGCGCTTTGCCCCACCGTACGTTCTTTTCCGGCCAGAGTGCTTTGACAGTCAGCGTATCCTTGTCTCTGAAGGCCTTCATATCCACCCGCGCCACGATGCGGTCTTTCTCCAGTATCGGAAAGACATAGTAGCCGTATTTTCGCTTGGCTTCCGGTACAAAAATTTCGATGCGGTAGTCAAAACCAAACAGCCGCGCCGCGCGTTTGCGGTCGCGCAGTGCCGGATCAAAAGGGCTGAGTACGCGCAGCCGCGACGTTGGCTCGCGCTCGAGACTTGGATCATCGCCCAGACCGGGGCGGGCAAAACAGGGTCGGGGGCTACCGTCGTCGCAGGTGATATGAACGGGTTGCAAACGCCCTTGGGCCACTTCGTTTGCGCACCAGTCTTTTGCCTCTGCCAGCGTAATGTGATCCCAAAACGCCGCAAGCGCAGCGGGCGTCGCAAACCCCAACCTGTCCAGTGCACCATCACAACACCAATTAATTGTGCGTGCTACGTGATCCGCATCCGGTGTGGCGGTGCAAAGTGCCTCGTCGATCACACGTTCTGTCAGGTCATACCTTTTGCGAAACCCATCCCGTCCCACGACGCAAAGCGCGCCACTGCGCCATAGATATTCAAGTGCTGTCTTGGATGGATGCCAATCCCACCACCCGCCGGACCCGCGTTTCTCACCCGCGCCCACATCAGAAGAGCACACCGGCCCTTCTTCACGGATCTGGTCCAGAACCGCTTGAAACTGCGCTTCGAACCCGTCCCGACGCCAGTCGCGCCATTGCCCGCGCAGTTTGTCCGCGTCGCGCCTGCGCCGGAGTGTCCACCACGGGTAGTATTGCATGGGGATAACGGCCGCATCATGGGTCCAGTGTTCGAACAAGGAACGGTCTTTTTCGTAAAGTGATTTCAGCGCCTTTGGGCGGTACCTTTGCCGTCTTGAAAACAGAATAAGGTCATGCGCCCTGGCCACTGTGTTGATGCTGTCCAGCTGCACAAAACCCAACCGCTCGATCATGTTAAGCAAGTCAGGCCCCCGCACATCACCAACCGGTTGTTCACTAAGGGCGTGACGATCCAGAAAAACAGCGCGCGCCTGACGGTTGTTCAGGGTCAGCGTGTTCATCGCTAGCTGCGCCGGCGCAGTGTGTCGCCATAGGTGATCTTTGGGGCCAGCGTGATCTGCTGGGGCGTTTCTGGCGCGGCGTCTTCGGGCAGCGCGCTGCGATCAATGATGATTTGTGCCGCAGCCTCGCCGATCTCGAAACGGCAGGCGTCCATCGTGGCAAGCTGGCGGGGCAACCCTTCCAGCAATTCGACCCCGTTAAAACCGGCAAGCCCGATCTGACCCGGTACATCAATACCCTGATCAATCAGCCAAAGCATGCCACCCGCGCCGATCATGTCGTTGGAGTAATAAAGAAAATCAAGGTCCGGCGACCGTTCCAGCATGGCTTGGGTCATCTCGCGGCCCTTGGCCAGAGCAGAGCCGCCGTTGTAAAATTCGCGGTCTTCTATCTCAATGCCTGCTTGGGTCAGCCCTTCGGTGAACCCTTCGAACCGCTTGCGCGCGCGGTGGTCCAGTGGCATTTTCGTGCCCAGAAACCCGATGCGCGTATACCCTTGCTTCACAATAGCTTCCGCCATCTTGCGCCCTGCGCGCCTGTGAGAGATGCCGACCATTGCATCAACGGGATTACCGTCGGTGTCCATGATCTCGACCACTGGAATGCCCGCGTTTTTGAGCATGGCACGTGTCGCATCGGTATGCTCAAGACCCGCGATGATGACGCCTGACGGCCGCCAAGACAGCATTTCGTACAGCACCTGTTCCTCTTTTTCCGGCAGATAGTCGGTGACACCGACAACAGGCTGCAGCGGGGTATCATCAAAGGTCTTGTTGATCCCTGTCAGAACTTCGGGAAACACCATATTCGACAAAGACGGAATGACCACGGCCACAAGGTTCACCCGTTGCGACGCCAAAGACCCCGCGATCTGGTTCGGCACGTATCCTAGCGTCTTGGCAGCAGTAAGGACTTTTTCACGTGTCGACGCGGAAACATCGCCACGGTTGCGCAGAACCCTGCTGACCGTCATCTCAGACACGCCACAGGCTTCAGATACATCACGAAGGGTCAACGGGCGGTGCTTTGGTCTGGACACTATGAAATCCTGTATTGTTGCGTAATGTTAGCGCACGACAGTGGGTCCTATCAAGCGTTCAGAACATTCCTTGCGATAAAGCGATGACATGCCCTTAAACCTGCGATAATCATGCCGCAGCGGTCCCGTGGCTCAACTGGATAGAGCAGCCCCCTCCTAAGGGGCAGGTTGCAGGTTCGAATCCTGCCGGGATCACCAAAAAATATTTAAAAACAGTGCACTACGGATTTTGAACTTGTGAGGTAGCTGCCCCTCATCATTTGGCTAGCGCATTGATAAATCTAACAAACACAAAATACTGCCTTTGCTATGACTCGCATTTTGGTAGCTAGAAAGTGACTAAGATGGCCGGTTATCCACAGGTGCTGGTTGCCGGTATTCTGAGATGTGCCATCATACTACGTATGAAAAAACAAAAATGCTCTCGATGTATTTATGGGCTTACATTCGATCCACGATATTCCATGTGTCTTCGTTGTGGTCATGATCCTCCCCCTTTGAAGTGGTCCGCCCCTATAGTTAGGAAACGGAGGATCAAAGATGGGAATCAAGCGACACAAGCCGGAAGAGATTGTCAGGAAGTTACGGCAAGTTGAGGTGCTTTGCGGCCAAGGAATGCCGCGCATTGATGCGATCAGGCAGGTTCAGATAACCGAGCAAACGTTTTATCGTTGGCGTAAGCAGTATGGCGGCATGGGAACCGACCAACTGAAGGAACTCAAACGTCTTCAGAAGGAGAATGACCGGTTGCGCAGAGCGGTGTCGGATTTGACCCTGGATAAGCTGATCCTGTCGGAAGCCGCACGGGGAAACTTCTGAGCCCCTCTCGCCGTCGGGCCTGTATCGATCACATTCGCAGCTCAATGCGATTGTCTGAGCGACGGGTGTGCAGGGTCTTGGGCCAACACCGATCCACTCAGAGACGGTTGCCAGTGGGACGTGCGGATGAGGCGCGCCTGGTGGCCGACATGATCGAGCTGACCCGCCAGTATGGACGCTATGGCTATCGCCGGATTGCCGCTCTGCTGAGGGATGCAGGTTGGCCCCCTCTCGGCAGCATGTTGCGCATGCGCCTGCCGGGCAACGGATGAACGATAAACGCGTCGAACGGCTCTGGCGACGAGAGGGGCTGAAGGTTCCAATGAAACAGCCGAAGAAAGCGCGGCTCTGGCTCAATGATGGGTCGTGTGTCCGGCTCCGGCCGGAGTATCGCAACCATGTCTGGTCTTACGATTTTGTGCATCATCGAACGGATGACGGGAAAGCGTTCCGAACCCTGAATATCCTCGACGAACACAGCCGGGAATGTCTGGCAATCCGCGTGAAGCGGAAGCTGAACTCGACCGAAGTTATCGATGCGCTGACGGATCTGTTCATCCTGCGTGGCGTGCCTTGCTACATCAGATCAGACAACGGCCTAGAGTTCATTGCCGAGGCGGTAAGGAACTGGATTACCGCCGTCGGGGCGAAGACCGCCTACATCGAGCCGGGATCGCCTTGGGAGAACGGATACTGCGAAAGCTTCAATGCCCGTCTCCGCGGCGAGGTCTTCTACTCACTACGCGAAGCCCAGATCATCATCGAAAAGTGGGGGAAACACTACAACACCAAACGACCCCACAGTGCACTGGCTATCGCCCACCGGCACCAGAAACCATCATCCCGATGGCAACCAAGCCTATCATGCACTAACATTCAAACTGGACCACTCAGATGGGGCTGATCAATGGGTTCAGCTTTGTGTTGCTTATTTCATCCGTCATATTGGATGAAAGCGCAAAGTTGCACAAACTACTATTGCTTGAGCTTTTCGCACGCTTTGACCCTACTGCAAACCTATCCCTCGGACGGCACCGAAAGCCTGTTAACCCCCTGCAAAGACAAAGCTGCAACCAATTCCTCGCTCGAGATGGCCTGCACGGAACAATCGTTCCTAAGCGCCAAGGCCGCCGCCGTACCAACGGCCTGCCCCATCGCCATGCACTGCGGCATACCGCGCACTGATGCGAAAGCCACGGGGTCAGCCGATAGAATACGGCCGGCAAACATGAGGTTCCGAATATTGGCAGGAACCAACGCCCGAAACGGAATTGTATAGTAGTCGCCCTTTCCAATCGCCGCATCGTGCAGCATATCACCCTCCGAACGCATGACATCGTCAATCGGGTTGTCACAGGCAACGACCCCGTCGCAAAATTTTGTACCCCGCGCGAGATCTTCCCCTGTCAGACGATAGACACCTTCAAGCTTGCGCGTTTCACGGACGCCAACCGTCGGTGACAGCATCGCCATATGCGCACATTCAAACCCGGGCACATTGGCCTGCAGAAACCTTGCCAATTGCAGGCATCTTCTACGCCCCTCTTGGGTAGCCGCACTAACAGCCACAGGATCTGTGCCATCGACATCACGCACATGAACCGAGTTGCAAAATACGCAGCCTTCATGAAAGCCGCGCATAAGGTACAGTTTGGCAAGATCCGGATGCAGTTCCCCCGCCGCGACACCACGGGCGGCGTATGTCTCAAAATAGGGGTCCGGCCCGGCAAAGACACGGGCCCAATCAGCGCCAATCATGTGAAACGACACGGTGACTGCCATCATGTTTCCGGACGCATCCCCCAAGGCATAAGGAACACCAGCCTTGGCCGAGATATCGCCATCGCCCGAACAATCAATGACCAGAGCAGGCGAAACTGTGAACGCACCATTGCGGTCGTAGCATGTGACGCGCGCGATCCGGTCCTCTTTTATTTCCGGGTCCAGTGCTGAAGCACCCAGACGCATATGCACACCAGCCTCTTCCAGCATTTCGACCATCGTGAGAGTGGCAATGTCATGATCATAAGTAATTTCAGGGCCAAAATTTTCCAGCGTGCACGCCCGCTTTTCAGCCGCTGGCGGATCCATGGCAGCCAGCCGGTCTGTAAGCTCCTGCAGTAGCCCGCCAATGATCCTATCGTCCGGATAACCGCCGCCCCAGGGCATGCCGGGACAGAATGCCATAACGCCGCCAATTTTGGACGAAGCTTCTAGCAAAATGACATGCAAGCCTTGACGACCGGCCGCGACGGCTGCGCCAAAGCCTGCGGTACCGCCGCCAACGACAAGCACATCCGTCTGAATATTTCTGGCTGACACGTCAAACCTCAATCTGTAATCGGCCACACCGGCACATTTCCAGAAGCTAAACGCGCCTGTAGTGCCACCTCAAAAGCATTTATCCGGTAACGCGCGTAATGCGCCACGCGCCAACCCTACCCCGTGTACCCGGCCACAACCTGCAAGAGTTTAAAGGATGTTGCCGCATCATTTTCAACCACGGCCAGGAATTCTTCTGCACCCAGTCTCAACGCTTCGATGTCCGTCACGGCGCGCATCGTCAGCGCGCGGGGAACATTGCGGATCAACCCGAGTTCCCCCACAATCCTGCCCGGCCCTATGTTTGCGATGTGCTGCTCTGTCCCATCTTCTTGCGGATTGGATAACTCTGCAGTGCCGGACAGCAACATATATGCTCCATCCGTGGGGTCATCGTTCTTTGAAAAAATCACATCGCCTGTTGAGGCGCGGAACCACTTCGCACCAAAGGCCAGCAATCTCAGCTGTTTACGATCAAGACCAGAGAACAAGTCGGTTGCTTCCAGCGCGCGCACCTTGCGTTGCAGATCCAGTGTCGCGGCAGAATCTTCAGCTTGCTGAAAGGGTGCATCACCGGTTTTCATACGTCCTTGCGATACTTCTAGGTAGACGTCAAAATAATCGGGGTTCTCAAACTTATCCGAAATGTAAATCAAGGTGGTATCGGGCAGCAATTTGCGCAGGTTCTTGTGAACCATCACCTTCAGGTTCTGCTCATAACTGGAAAGAACTTGTTCCATTATCAAAATGTCAGGCCGTTTTATCGCTGCACGGATCAATGCCAACGGCTCAGCAAAAATGGCGGGCAGATTTGTTCCGCCAAGTTCCAACGGCAGGTCATAAATGAGATCGGTCACCGCAGGTTTAAGCCCTTCCCGCTCAAGAACATCCGACACAATTTTCCGCAACTCATCTGCTTTGGTCCCGGCATTATCCGACACTTTTCCAAAAAGTGCGTTTTCCAGCAATGACATGCCCTCCGCCACCTTTTCAGGGTCAAGCGGTGCATATGTCACGCCCAAAGCGTCCTTAAGTTTTTCACGATGTTCAATGCGTTGGGTCAGAATACGGTCCTGCATCTCTTGTGAGAAAGCAGGACCGATTTGTTCTGCTGAAATTTGTGCCGGCAAGCTCATCAGAATGGCCTTGTCCGCCTCATTCAGCGCCTCAAGAGACCGGTCTTGCGCCGACCTGACAACTTCCACGGATTTTTCATACAAGGCAGGATCAAGGCCCAGCTTGCGAAACAACGGATGTTCTGTGCCATCTGTTCCAAAAATTTTATTGAGCACCTCAATCACATCAGACGAAAGACGCAACAATTCCTCTTCCAGCCCTAGTCGCCCCATCAATTCAAACAGCGGTTTTTGCTGCGACAATTCTTGCTGGTTCATGGGGCGTTTGAGGCTGGCAAAAAACAGGTTGCTCGCCACAGGAAGCCCCGGATTGTAAAGTGCGGGGTCAAAACGGTAAACGACCTTGGCCAACCCCGCCGCCTCAACCGCTGTCCACACCTTGGGTCTGATCGACACAATCTGATTTTGCAAATCCTGAGACATTTTGGCGCTTAGCACCTGATCCAGCGATTTGCGGAACATCGGGCCATCCGATCCAATTGCCTCAATCAGTTCCAGCCACCAAGCGCGCAGTTCGGCCTCGGTCGCGGCACCGGCGCGCGTAGGGTCAAGCCATTCCGTGTCGAACGGGTCCTCGCTGTTACCTGCCGCTCGGGCCTCTGATACAGAGTTTTCTTCTGCTTTTTCTTTAATTAAAAACGGGCTGTTACGCACTGGCATCATTGCGTTTTCACCAAACGTCCCCCGAAATAATGCCGGGGTCGAATTTGCGTGCCCGATCCGCGCGGCGAGTGTCGCCTGATAGATGGAGTTCAGATCCACACCATTGTATTTCACAGTGCCGGTCACCGGTGTCACTTCACGGGTCAGAACATCGGCAAGAGCGTGCCGGTCTTCTTCGCTTGAGGCCGCAATTCCAACCACTGCGCCATCACCAATTTCAAACGAAAGCTTGTCCAGTACAAGATTGCCATCGCCGTCATTGACCGAAACATCCTGCAAGACAATCGAACCGTTTAAGTGCGGTACATCTACGGGCGTCTCGAACATCAAGCGTTCATCAATAACGCCAGACGGAGAAAACTTCTCCATTACGGTTTCCCACCGCAAGCTCATGTCCTGAGCCTGATTGTAATACGTTAGCAGTTCCTTCCAAGGTGAGCTTAAATCTTTGTAAGCGGCGAGCGCGGCCACAAGCGCGCCCAGGGACACCGCGCCTTGAATAACAAGGTAACCACCAGCCAGAAAAAAGAAAAACGGTGTAAGTTGCGTGATGAAGTTATTGATAAACTTCATGAAAAACTTTTTCTGGTAGATTTTAAACCTGATCGTGAAGACAATACCAAGCCTGTCGGTAATCATCGAAAGTCGGTAGCGCCAGCCGCCGTTTTCACGCAGGTCGCTTGCACCCGCCGCACTTTCACCGATCATGGCCGCCAGCGTGCGCACCTCCTTGATACGCTCTTTGTTCATCAAGTTGATCTGGCGTTGAATTTTCGGGATGAGCCACGCCTGAAGTGGGATCAATGCAACTGCAGCGAGGCCAAACCAAAAGCTTTGCAAAAACAAAAAGAACAGGATGGTGAGCATTTGCCCAGCTTGTAAAACCGGTTGGGTCAGGGCATCGCCCATCATACCGCCCATAGGTTCGGTTTCGCCGGTTATCATCGCCACCAACTCGCCCTGAGATGTGCGCTGAAAATAGGGCTTTGGAAAGCGCAACATGCGCGCGATCAGGCTATATCGTAACCTGCGCAACATACGCTCGGACAGCACGCCTTTCATGGTGTTGATTCGCATCTTCAACAAACCATGCGCAAACACCGACACCAAAAACGCCATGCATAGAAGGACTAGAAACTGAATTTGATCAATGCTGAAGCCCAGCACATCAATGGTTGAAGACTGCGCGCCAATGGCGTCGTTAATGATACGCTTTGGCAGCTCAAGTGTTAGAAAAAGAAACGGAAACAAGGTCATAGTTATCGCGAGCAATATAAACTGGTCGCGTTTGGAGTACTTCCAAATGAACTGAAACAGCGTTTTCTCGATCTTCCGCACCCCTTCGTGCCGCGGCGCAAAATGACGCTGGTGACACCATAATGCCCACAACCTTAACTCGGCAACGTCATATTAGCCAATTAAACGCATCTGGCACTATTTTATTGTGAGATGTCTGTTACTTAGGCAACGAGATCATTTGGTCGTTCTTACGGATGCCCTCAAAAAAGACAGGCGCGTGCAGACTTGGATTTTAGCCCCAGGATTGGCACGAATCCGCCCAATCATTGTCCCGTTTGAAGCCTACCAGTGACGACAGAGAACGAGGAGACGGACCATGAAGGACCTTATCGACGATGATAGCGTACGCCACGGCCGTTTGTTTGAACTGTTGCGGCAAACAAACCAGGCAGAGACGACAGTCGCCCGTGTACGCGGCTACACCATTCGGAAAGTCAGCGCGGACGAGTTGCAAATGCTGCAAGCCGCCGCTGTAAAATCGCTGCAGCCGGGTCAATAGGCTTGCCCTGACTGCAGCGCTGCTCGGTTTCGATTAAAAGAATGCCTCAGCATTAAGCCCAATGGTCATTGCCCCCACGACCGCCCCCGATGACGGGTCCGTCAGAGAGATCGAAATCTGCCCTTGATAGCTCTGGGCGCTTTCGTCGAATTCCACTGCATCAACAAATACTGCGCCAGCACCTGCCCCATAGGTTTTGGTGTATTTTTCTTCATCGCCTTGCCAGTAGTCTGATGTAACGTCACTGGCAGCTACGTTCAAACCCAAGGCGTCCATAACGAAAATTTCTGTGATGCGCCCGCCAGATGCCGCAACTTGCTCGCCCAGAAAACCAGACAGGTCACGGCCCATCACCTCTTTGATAAGGGGTTGGTCAGTCTGGCCAACCTGTGCACGCCATTCGGCGTCCCATTCCAGTATCTGCGCGTCAGAACTGCCCGCGGTTTTTGCGTTTTGCGCATTCACAGCTTCGATGACCGGTGCAGATTCTGCCCAAGACATTATATTTGATTCAACAAAAGCCCGCATTGCGGGCGGGGAATCCACAGCCTGAGCAAAAGTAGCGGCAACAACAAGTGGCGCCGACAGGATAAGAGTGCGAAACATGGTTCGGGTCCTTTGTACACAACGGCCCGCCAACACAGCTGGGCCCTCGTCCGCACCCTAGCCTTATTCCCTTTAATAACGGGTAAAAGCCCTAAGCCTCTCGGCGAAACCCTGTCGCCACAACAAATTTTTCCGAACTGTCAGCACGCGAGGCCGGCGGCTTGATATTTGCTACCTTCGAGAATCGTTGCTTGAGCAGCTTCTGCAAATCCCCTTCCGCGCCCCCGGCAAGTACTTTGGCCACAAAGGTGCCCCCCTCGTCCAGCACATCGAAAGCGAAATACGCGGCCGCTTCACACAGCGAGATAATACGCAAATGGTCGGTCTGTTTATGGCCAGAACTGGACGCCGCCATATCCGACATAACCACATCCGCCTTGCCACCCAGCCACTCTTTGACCTGCACGTCGGCGTCGTCTTCCATGAAGTCAAGCTGGTACAATGTGCATCCGGCAATCGCCTCCATCTCCTGAAGATCAATACCGATAATGGACCCCGTAGCCTTACCGGATTTCTCTCCCAGAGCATTGACGCGCTTTACAGCCACCTGACACCAGCCACCGGGCGCACATCCCAGATCAACGACCCGCGCGCCCGGCACGAGGAAACGGTACTTGTCATCAAGTTCCATGATCTTATACGCGGCACGGCCCCTGTACCCTTCGGCTTTTGCACGTTTTACGTAAGGATCGTTCAACTGGCGCTGGAGCCAGCGCGTTGAGCTGAGCTTGCGCCCGCGGGCGGACTTCACCTTGACTTTCAACTCACGCTGTCCGCGGCCAGAGGTATTCTTTCCTGTCGGGGTTTTGACCATCACAACTCTCCGTCTTCAAGTACGCCATGGGCGCTCATTTGGGCATACAGCAAACCTTCGCGCAGGCCGCGATCCGCCACAGAAAGCCGATCTGTAGGCCAGCAGCGCATCAAAGCCTGCAGGATTGCGGCACCCGACATAATGAGCGCGTGGCGATCCTGTCCGATACGTGGATCTGCCCTGCGCCCTTCCGGTCCCAAAGCCAGATAGGACCGTATAACGCGGTCAATTTGTTCTGTGGTCATGTGAAGCCCATCCACTTTGGTACGGTCATAGCGCCTGAGACCCAAGTGACTGGCCGCAACAGTCGTGACCGTGCCCGACGTTCCGACGATCTGGAACCGTTTTTGTGGCTGCGTGTCATGATATGGCGTAAAATCAGCAAGGTTTTCTTCAAAAAACCAGCTCATCAGGGCAAATCGTGCAGCATCATCATCCACGTCGTTGAACTGATCCCGAAGCGTAGCAACACCGAGCGGCACAGAAATCCAGTCCACAACACGCGCTGCCGGAATATCCGACATACCTTGGGCAAAACCTGCATTCAGCCGCATGATCGCGCGGGGCCTGTCGCGTTTGGGCACGTCGGACAAATCAATCCAGACAAGTTCGGTGGATCCGCCACCGATATCCACCACCAGCAGGTTCTCAGTGCTGCGGCTGACCAAAGGCGCGCAGGAAATGACCGCCAGTTGCGCCTCCTCCTGCGGCTTTATGATCTCAAGCGTCAGGCCGGTCTCGCGTTCAACACGACGGATGAAGTCCTCTGCGTTTGTTGCACGACGGCAGGCTTCTGTTGCCACCAGACGCATATGGCGCACTTTGTTGCGCTTAAGCTTTTGCTGGCAAATACGCAGTGCCTGTATCGTGCGCGTCATAGAAGACCGCGACAGCCGACCGCTTTGCTCAAGACCGGCGCCCAGTTGCACCGATTTCGAAAAACTGTCCACAACTGTAAAGCCGCTTCCAGACGGCTGGGCGACTAACATGCGACAACTGTTGGTACCCAGATCAAGAGCCGCATAAAGCTCAGGCGATCTGGGCGGAACTGGCGCGGGGCTCAGAGCCGTCTGCGTATCGAGCGCGCCCGCACCTTTGGGACGCTGTGGCGCCATCGGTCGCGCCTTTCATTTCGAGTTATCCCTACGCTACCGACAGCAGCAGTCGGGCGCAAGAGACACCATGCAATATGCCGCAAATGCAAAGGCTTGTCGCTGCGATGCGGCGCGAACATGAAAGCTATTCAGGTTGATTATCAGCATTTTGGGCTGTGCAGGCTCTCGCTCACTCGAATGTGGCAGGTTAAAAAGACGATGGTCGCGGATAGGGCGTATTCTGTCGAAAATCTGCCGTGTGGAATGCCGTATGACCGATAAGACAAGGCCAACAACAGCTAGGAATCAGCCAATGCCTGAAGTTACCATAGTTTACTGGCGCGATATCCCTGCTCAGGTCATTGTTGGCAAGGGACGCCGGGGATCGAAACGGCAACTGCCCGAACGGTTTGAACAAGCCATTGACCGCGCCGCCATGAAGATCGGTGCAGAGGATACGGATGCCTATCTTGCCGAGTGGCGCAAGGCTCCGCCCTTTGAGGTGGATGGCACACCAGATGACGTGGCTGACGCGGAAGCCGCGCGCATAGATACCGAATTTGACCGCGAACGTCTAAAAGCACTTATCGACAACGATGGTTGGGCCTGACCCTGCCTGATCTGTTGAACACTCTCCTGTCCGGAAAGGATCGCCTCATGGCATTGTTGAATTTCAAACGTAAGGACGCACCGGCCACCACGACTGTGTCGCCACAGGTCGAAGCCTTTTTGCAGGACTATTCTATCGAGGTGATGCCGCGCACTGCCGAGAAAGTAGAGAACTTTCGCGATCTGCTCCCGGAAGGTACGCGCGTCTATATTGCCCACATAGAAGGCACGCCCATCGATGATATGGTCGCGACTGCAAAACGGTTGAACGACGACGGCTTCAAGGTGATGCCGCATTTTCCCGCCCGTATCATCAAAGACCGCGCAACACTCGCGGACTGGATTGCGCGGTACCAGGGTGAAGCGGATGTGCGGCAGGCTTTGCTGCTGGCTGGTGGTGTTGAAAGCCCGCACGGTGATTTTGACAGCTCGATGCAGTTGATGGAAACAGGGCTTTTCGACCAAGCCGGGTTCGAGCGGCTTCACGTGGCAGGCCATCCCGAAGGAAACCGCGACATCGATGCAGACGGCTCAATGAAGAACGTCGCCGCCGCGCTAAAGTGGAAGAATGATTTTCAGTCGAGGACAGATGCGCAGATGGCGATTGCCACCCAGTTTGCATTTGACTCCAAGCCAATCATCAAATGGGTCGATACACTTGCGGCAGAAGGGATCACCCTGCCCGTGCACATCGGGATCGCGGGCCCTGCTAAACTGCAGACGCTCATCAAATTTGCGATCGCTTGCGGTGTCGGGCCTTCCCTGAAAGTTCTGCAGAAGCGTGCGATGGATGTCACCAAGCTGCTCTTGCCCTACGAGCCCCACGATGTTTTGGCCACGCTTGCCGCGCACAAAGCTCAAAACCCCGATTTTGGCATCACAAATGTTCACTTCTTCCCGCTTGGCGGCATCAAAACCAACGCCACATGGGCCATCGAAAACGGTGGCGCCGCTGCCAAACCCGCCAACGCTTGACCCAAGGATCCCAAATGACCAAGACAATTGTCGAATCTAAAACGAAGACCGCTATTATCGGCTTTGACCAGCCATTTTGCGTGATCGGCGAGCGGATCAACCCAACGGGGCGCAAGAAGCTCGCGCTTGAACTTGAAGCCGGCGATTTCTCGACAGTCGAAGCCGATGCCATCGCACAGGTTCTGGCCGGGGCTACCGTGCTTGATATCAATTCAGGTGCCGTGTTCTCGAACAAGATGGCAGAAGACCCGCGCTATGCCGATAATAACTTTGTCGAACCACCCTTGATGAAAGAACTGGTCGAACGTGTACAGGCGATTGTTGATGTGCCTTTGTGCATCGACAGCTCGGTGCCGGGCGCTCTGGAATCAGGTCTGGAAGCCGCCGAAGGTCGTCCTTTGCTGAATTCCGTCACAGGCGAGGAAGAGCGGCTCGAAATGGTCTTGCCACTGGTCAAGAAATACAACGTGCCTGTTGTCGCAATCTCGAATGACGACACCGGCATCTCGGAAGACCCTGATGTGCGGTTCGCCGTGGCCAAGAAAATTGTGGAACGCGCCGCAGATTTTGGAATTCCAGCACATGATATCGTGGTTGATCCTCTGGTGATGCCAATCGGTGCGATGGCAACGGCTGGCCTGCAGGTTTTCACGCTGGTGCGACGCTTGCGCGAGGAATTGGGGGTAAACACCACGTGCGGGGCCTCTAACATCAGCTTTGGCTTGCCGAACCGACACGGCATCAACAACGCGTTCCTGCCGATGGCAATGGGCGCTGGCATGACATCAGCGATTATGAACCCTATTGCCCTTCCCGTCCCGGCTGCAAAAATAGAAGCCAAAAAGCTAGAGCTTTTGGCCGCAGGCGTGGTTTTTCCTGACGACATGGATCTGGAGCTTTTTTGCCAACTGACCGGTTTGGGATCCACCAAGCCACGTGCCGGTAAGGAAATGGAGGCAATCCGCGCGGCTAACTTCCTAACCGACAATGACGCGCACGGAAGCGCATGGATAGAATTCAACAAAGAAGCGCCAAAACCGGGTCAGGAAGGCCGGGGGCGCGCCGGACGCACCGGAGGCCGGCGCAGACGCGCCTAAAGCTGCTTAGTAGCACCCATTTAAAGCTCCGCAGCCATGCTGTGGGGCTTTTTTGTTTCTCGGCATGTGCTTCGTTGAAATTGCAACGCCAGAAAAACCAAAAAATCCGATCGGGAGTAACCCAGTCTTAACGGACTGCGCCATACAACGGGTCATCTTAAGTCCTTGAGCTGATTTGGAGCGGGTATGCACTTTTGGAAACTAACAGATTTTAGGGTCGCTCATGTCTGAACCGGTTGTACTGGCGCCAAAGCTGGATTTGGCCGCGGCATCTGCGTTGCTAACATCTCTCAGTTCTCATGACGCGCCAGAGCTTGTCATTGACATGTCACAGGTCAAACACCTTGGGGCACTGTGTCTGCAGGTTCTACTGGCCGCGGCAAAGACTTCAAATTCCCAAAACAGAACGATGACACTTACCAATACATCTGATCGTGTGATCGACCAAATGCGTTTGATGGGAATGACGCCCGAAACGATTGCGAGGGGATCTGCATGACACTTGAAATTCTAGCCGTCGACGACAGCAGAACAATGCGAGACATGATCCGTCTTGCCCTGATGCCCGCGGGCTTCAACGTGCACACCGCAGACGACGGCGTGCACGGAATCGAAGTTTTAGAAGGCATAGAGCCCGACGCGATCATCACAGATATCAATATGCCGCGCATGGATGGCTTCGGTTTCATCGACGCTGTGCGCGAACAGGAGCAGCACCGCGCCACTCCTATCCTGGTACTCACCACAGAAGCCGCGCCCGAACTTAAAGCACGTGCCAGAAGCGCGGGCGCCACGGGATGGATAGTAAAACCTTTTGACCCGTCAAAACTCATCAAGGCGCTCCAGATGGTTGCCGGATAAGAGGCACAAGATGACTGACCCAAATGACCCGATGGCAGAAATCAGAGCTTCATTCTTCATCGAATGTGAAGAATTGCTTGAAGCTCTGCAAGATGGCCTTCAAGCCATGGATGACGGTGATGATGATACTGAAACCATCAACGTGGTATTTCGTGCGGTGCACTCGATCAAAGGAGGTGCCGGCGCCTTCGGCCTGGAAGCTTTGGTACGTTTCGCCCACCGTTTTGAAACGGTTCTGGATGAAATACGCGCAGGACGCATGACGCCCGACGGAGAGACTTTGAAACTATTTTTCCAATGCGCGGATCGTCTATCTGATCTGGTACGTTTTAGCCGAGATGATCTCGAAATCCCCGAGGCAGAGACACTCAAACTTCTCGCTCGGCTGGACGCGCTTTTAGGCGAGGATAGTTCGTATGCTAGCGGAGAGTCTGAAGTCGAGGAAGATATCGAATTCCAGCCTGCGATGCTCTCGTTTGATCTGGATATCGAAGCGCCGGATGGCAACGTCATAGCTTTGCCAGAGCCAGAAGAAATGCCAAACCTCAGCACTTCTCCGGTCGCTGACAAAACGTCATATGTGATTTTCTTTAAGCCGGAAAACGAGCTTTTCGAAACAGGCAACGAGCCTTTCCATATGCTCAGGGCATTGGATGAGATGGGCATTTGCACAGTAACATGTAATCTGGAAAGCCTGCCAACTCTAGAAGAACTGTCTCCTGAGACACCCTACTTGAGCTGGACCATTGAGTTGAACTCCGAAGTTGAAGAAGCTGAAATCCTGGCAGCCTTCGAATTTGTTGAGGGATTGTGCACGTTAGATGTTTCGCAGAAAGCCCCTAATCCGCACAATTCACAAACCATCAATGATGCTGGCAATTACAAGCAAATCAATCCAAACAAAGCACCTATCATTCCAAACACGCCAGCGGAAACCGGCAATGCACTTTTGTCCGCGCCGGATCGCCCATCGGCTTCCGAACATAAAGCGCTTGCCCCGGAAGCTCCCAAGGTCACAAAACCGGCACAAGTTGCCAACACTGCGAAATCAGTCGTTCGGGTTGACCTTGATCGGATCGAACGGCTGGTAAACCTGGTGGGCGAATTAGTCATTAATCAAGCTATGCTATCCCAAAGCCTCGAAAGCTCGGGCCTATCACCTCATTCCGACGCAATGAACGGCTTAGAAGAATTTCAACGCCTTACGCGAGACATTCAAGACAGCGTTATGATGATCCGTGCACAGCCGGTTAAATCGCTGTTTCAACGCATGTCGCGCATCGTACGCGAAGCTTCTGCTGCAGTAGACAAGGACGTAAGGCTGAATACAGAAGGTGACAGTACCGAAGTAGATAAGACAGTCATTGAAAGGCTGGCAGACCCGCTTTTGATTGCACACGAAGACGAGGGTCGTGCAGCACTAATCATCGACAGTATCCAGGACCAACGACAAGTCGTCATAAAA
>Ga0316191_10000287_pt1 | contig 31638 bp, 31 predicted proteins | sample Eddworburr2cm_MG_FD_204928 | JGI IMG/M metagenome (GOLD analysis project Ga0316191, IMG submission 204928) | Coastal sediment microbial communities from Maine, United States - Eddy worm burrow 2 cm | ecosystem: Environmental > Aquatic > Marine > Coastal > Sediment | place: USA: Maine...
CGACCTGTTCAATCGATGCTCCGAAATGGCCGCTTAGCACCTCCAGATCATGGCGGCAGTCTGATGCAACTTGCTGGAACGCGCCATAGGGCATCAAAGCAGCACCCGCAAAGTAATTGGCCAACCCGATTTTCGCGATAGAGCGCGCTTCGGCAGAATGGAACCGTGCCAGATCAAGCGTTGCTTCCAGCAGCGGATCCTGTTTGACCAGTGCTACCTGTAAAAGCAACTGGAACGTCTGCGTCTCGGTGGGAGCTCGCCGCGATAGCGATAGCGTTTTCGAGGCTGCATCGTAGTGACGCAGCTTGTCGGTCTCGTCGAACGTCACCGTCACGTCGCTGTTGCCGAGGGCCGCGATGGCCGCCACACGTATATTGCGATGGCCGCCTTGTTTTTGGGCAAAGTGTTCCGCCGCGCGATCTACTGCATCAATGTAGTTGTCGCAGTAATGAAAGAAGTCGCGGACCTCTTCCCATGGGCTTGGGGTGGCGCGTGCGTCTTCCCGGCCCAAAGCTTCGTCAAGAGATGCCAGACGCTCTTGCATCTGGCGGTAGCTGCGATGCAGCTCAAGGAAAGCATGCGCAAATGCGGGCGCGTTTGACGCGGCCAGCCGCAAGTCTGCAACCGGCGGTAGCGTGTCTGCAAAGACCGGATCGGCAAAAGCCTCTCTCATGTCGCTGACCAGCCGTTCGCTGTCTCCTTCGCTCAACTCCGTTACATCAAGCCCGAATTCTTGCGCCAGTCCCAGAACCACCGTGGTAGAAACGGGTCGGTTATTGTTCTCCATCTGGTTTAGGTATGGCAGCGAAACGCCGAGCTTGGCGGCAAAGTCTTTTTGAGTGTGGCCCAGACGTGTCCGCAGTTCGCGCAGTTTGGCGCCGGCATAGAGTTTCTGAGTCGCCATAGAGCCAGCCCTTCTGTGTAGACTTTGCAAATTTCTTTCGCTCGCGCAGCGTAGCTTTGCAAACTCTGGGAAACAAGCTGCCTCAACAGGGTTAACGGATGGCTAATAGATGAGGATTACTGGCTGGAGATTTGCCGTTCGCGGTAGAGCACGACCAGCATCGAGATCACGGCGCATACGGATGTGGCCAGCATAATGTAGAGCAGAGGAAAAGCGCCCGTTGTCTCGTTCAATGCAGCCCCTGCAAGAGCGCTGAGTGCGGCACCGCCGCCGATCATGATAGCGCCGCCCAAGCCAGATGCGGTCCCCGCCAGATGCGGGCGGACAGACAACATGCCAGCGGTTGCATTCGGGATCACGAGGCCGTTGCCTAAACCGACAAAGGTCATCAAGCCGAAAAAGCTCAGTGGTGAGCCCAGATCGACAATGAAAATGAACAACGACAACGCGACACCGAAGGCGTTAATCAAGGTGCCGGCCATAACCAAACGGTTCACGCCAAGCCGTTGTGCAAACATCCCCGTCAGCATGTTGCCAAAGAAATAGCCGATGGCGGGTGCGCCAAAGTAAACACCGACCCAAAAGGGTGTCATCCCAAAAACAACGGATCCTACAAAAGGTCCACCGCCCAAATAGGCAAAAAATGCACCAGAGCAAAAGCCAGCTGCAAGTGAGTAGCCCCAAAACCGGGGAGACGTCAAAAGTTCGGGATATTCCTTGAATTGTGCGGTAAGTGTTTTGCCGCTTTTGACTGCGGTCTCACCCATATCCGCCCAGGAAAGCCACAAAGTCAGCGCGCCTAAAACAAAGAGGGCCCAGAAGCTGGCTTTCCAGCCAAAGAACTGGTCGAGAATACCGCCAAACATCGGGCTTACCATGGGCACGACGGCCATGCCCATGGTGACATAGCCGATCATAGAGGCCGCTTGATCCTGTTCATACATATCGCGAACGGCAGCCCTGCTTGTCACCATAGCCACGGCGACCACGGCCTGACACATCCGAAAGAAAAGAAATACTTCAACCGTCGGGGCCAAGATGCAACCGAGTGTGGCAAGTAAAAACGCACCCAGTCCGAACAAAATGACCGGTCGGCGGCCGAATTTGTCAGAGAGTGGACCCAGTACGACCTGAAGCGCCCCGCTTACCCCCAGATACAGTGCGACAGATAGCTGCATGATGCTGTAATCGGTCTGAAAATGTTCTGTCATTCTGGGCAGGCTGGGCAGAAAAATATTCATTACAATGGCCGACATGCCTGCCAACAGGATCAGTGTTGCGATGTGCGGGGGAGTGGTCCGGTCCAAGAACCGGACGACAGGGGCCTGTTTCATAGAGGTTTTGTAGGTGACGCCTTATAAATTGTCTACGTCAGTTTCATGGGTATTTCTTCGGAGTTTGCAATTTTTCAGTTTGCAAAATTTTAAATGAATAAGCTTTGCAAATTTGCTTAATTGTCCTTCGGTTTCGCGGACAGCTTCGTTACAACCTTATCAGAGCAAATGTGAGGTTCGACATGAAAGATATCCTGGAGCAGCTTGAAGACCGGCGCGATGCGGCACGGCTTGGCGGTGGACAAAAGCGCATAGACGCCCAACATGGTCGCGGAAAGCTGACCGCTCGTGAGAGGGTGGATCTTTTGTTGGACGATGGCAGCTTTGAAGAGTTCGATATGTTCGTCACCCACCGCTGCACCGATTTCGGGATGGAACAGCAAAAACCAGCAGGCGATGGCGTTGTGACCGGATGGGGGACGATCAACGGTCGCCTTGTCTATGTATTCAGTCAGGACTTTACGGTGCTCGGAGGGTCCGTTTCGGCAACGCATGCCAAAAAGATTTGCAAGATCATGGATATGGCTGTGCAGAATGGCGCGCCTGTTATCGGTATCAACGATTCAGGTGGTGCGCGTATTCAGGAAGGTGTCGATTCACTTGCGGGATACGGTGATGTGTTTCAGCGCAACATCACAGCCTCGGGGGTGGTTCCGCAGATTTCCGTCATCATGGGGCCATGTGCCGGGGGCGCTGTTTATTCGCCGGCAATGACTGATTTCATCTTTATGGTGAAGGATAGCTCTTACATGTTCGTGACGGGGCCCGATGTGGTCAAGACCGTCACAAACGAGCACGTCTCTGCAGAAGAGTTGGGCGGCGCGACAACGCATACGCGCAAGTCTTCGGTTGCCGATGGTGCGTTCGAAAATGACGTCGAGGCGCTTGCCGAAGTACGTCGTTTGGTTGATTTTCTACCCTCCAACAACCGTGAGCGGCCACCGGTCCGCCCGTTCTTTGATACGCCTGATCGCATAGAGCCGTCATTGGATACATTGGTTCCGGAAAACCCCAATACGCCCTACGACATGAAAGAGCTGATCCTGAAGCTGGCCGATGAAGGCGACTTTTACGAAATACAGGAAGATTTCGCCAAGAATATCATCACGGGCTTTATCCGGATTGAGGGTCGCACAGTTGGTGTGGTCGCGAACCAGCCGATGGTGTTGGCGGGTGTGCTTGACATTGACAGTGCGCGCAAAGCCGCGCGTTTTGTACGCTTTTGCGATTGCTTCGAAATTCCGCTGCTGACGCTGGTCGATGTGCCCGGATTTTTGCCCGGCACCAGTCAGGAATATAACGGTGTTATCAAGCATGGTGCCAAGCTCTTGTTCGCATATGGTGAGGCGACGGTTCCAATGGTTACTGTGATCACCCGCAAAGCTTACGGCGGTGCCTATGTGGTGATGTCATCCAAGCACCTGCAGTCGGATTTCAACTATGCCTGGCCCTCTGCCGAGGTTGCCGTGATGGGAGCCAAAGGTGCGACGGAAATCATTCACCGCGCAGACCTGAAGGACCCGGAGAAGTTGGCGCAACATGCTGCAGATTATGAAGACCGGTTTGCAAACCCGTTCGTCGCATCCGAGCGCGGCTTTGTGGACGAAGTCATCATGCCGCGTACGACACGCAAACGTATCGCGCGCGCCTTTGCGTCACTGCGAAACAAGTCGGTGCAAACGCCGTGGAAAAAGCACGATAATATCCCTTTGTAAGGTACTGTAATCATGCTTTTTCACAATGTTTCAGATGCGCCAGAGCATGTGGCCCCTTTCTCGCACGCGGTAGAGGCAGATGGTTGGGTTATTCTGACTGGTCAGATGCCGACTGTTCCAGGGCAATCGGGGGCGGCACTGGCAGATGGTATCGTGGCGCAGACGAAGCAGGTGATGGCGAATTTGCAAACTGTCCTTCGTGGGCTTGATCTGGATCTGAGTGATGTCGCGCAATGCCGCTGCTTCTTGACCGACTTTGAACGGGATTACGCGCTTTTCAATGACACGTATAAAAGCTTCTTTCCCGCCGACCGTTTGCCCGCACGTACGACTGTTGGTGTGACGGCACTGGCTGTGGGCGCCTTGGTCGAGATTGACCTTATCGCGCGGCGCAGGGAGGCTTCATGAGCCTGGCGCAGGAGAACTCGCAAGCCCGCTTTGATGGCGGTGTTGTTACAGTTGGCACGCCACTTCCATCTGGCCAGCGGGTGGAGTTGTTTGACGTGCTTGTCGATACGGTCGGAGAAGAGGCGTGGTTGCGGTTTCGCTTCCTCGCGCCTGAGATTTCAAGAGACCAAAGTGGATCAAGCTTTGAAGTGGCGCAGTTGGATTTCGAGCATCTGTGCTCAGAAGTGGCCTTGCCATATCTGGGTGAGTTCGATCTTGAGGCGGATGTGATTGTGCTCTCGCTCTTGGATCGGCCGGTCGCTTTTGGAGAGGTCGACCCTGACGCAACCCAGCTAATCGAGGCATTCCGCCTGCGCGATGGTCAATGCGAGTGGGAGGGTTTGTGGTGATAAAACAATGTTTTCCCGCACTTTGTTCATTTCGGCAGGTACCCTGCAGTGTCGCTAAGAGAGGTTTGAAAGAATGGCAAGGATCATGTGGATCACGATCGGGATTAGCGTTGCTGCTGGTCTTTCAGGATGCGATGCAGCAAGCCTTAATTCCGCGAGTGGAGAATACGTTGTTGTGGGTCCAGCCCCTGCGCACGGCAGTAGCCCGTCTGGTGGCAAGTATTGATATACCCCGGTGCGGCTGTGTTAAGAAAAAGCTTCAAGCGGAGCGTTCAATATGTTGAAACATAAAGGGTTTCCAGGTCGTTTAGCTGGTACAGACTTTCAGTTCACGCTGCGGCGCTTCAATCCACGGGGTGTAACGCCCTTGGCCCAACGCGAGCGCTTCCGTGATCGCAAACCAGCCGACCGACGGGCTGACGCGGCGTTCTTTAGTGCTCTTTGGCAGCATTTCGGCGATCAACCGTTCGAGCGCGGCAACCTCGATGCGGGACGATTGTCGTGGCTTTTTGGGCGTGAGGTCATACCGGCGACAGATCCTTTTGATCCTGCAAGCTATGAAGCGATGCTCGTGATCGACGAAAAAATCGCGCGGCAGTCCTTTCCTGAAGCGTTCGATGAGGGATCGGCATGATTTCGCTTGGATGTACTCTGGACCGGTGGAGCTTTGCCGGTTTTGCTGCGGTGTTTCTAAAGTATGTAGCTGTCTCTACTGTTGCGTGTACAGTCAGGTTTGCAACCGCGTGTGCGTATCCCTTCACGTTGGTTGTTTTTACTTTAAATATCCCTTCTCAAGACGGGCGGGGCAACTCTACCCCGTTGTGGCCGCCCGTCTTTTTTAAAGCACCCCCAGGTTTTCGTAAGGCTATCGCGCGCGCACCCAGAGTGCTTGGCGTATGTACAGCGGCAGATACGCTGGCTGACACCTTGGATTTGCAAGACTCTAAACCCGGCACCGCAGCTTCGCAGTCCTTGTGGGCCGCTGGGCTGCGCCCGCTATTTTCGAATATTCCGCTAAACTGTGAAAGAAAGACCTCTCATGTTTGACAAAATCCTTATCGCCAACCGCGGTGAAATCGCCTGCCGTGTCATCAAGACTGCGCGTAAAATGGGTATCAAAACCGTTGCGGTGTTTTCGGATGCGGATAAGCAGGCTCTGCACGTTCAGATGGCTGACGAAAAAGTGCACATTGGCCCGCCGCCTGCCAATCAGTCTTATATCGTGATTGACAAGATCATGGCGGCGGTCAAGGCGTCAGGTGCACAAGCTGTGCACCCCGGTTACGGTTTTTTGTCGGAAAATTCGAAGTTTGCCGAAGCGTTGGATGCTGCCGGTGTTGCCTTTGTCGGGCCGCCGGTCGGGGCCATCGAAAAGATGGGCGACAAGATCACCTCAAAAAAGATCGCCCAAGACGCAGGCGTCAGCACCGTGCCCGGGTACATGGGGCTAATCGAAGATGCGGACGACGCCGTCAAAATCTCTAACGAAGTCGGCTACCCGGTCATGATCAAAGCTTCAGCCGGGGGCGGCGGCAAGGGCATGCGCATTGCGTGGAACGATCAAGAAGCGCGCGAAGGCTTCCAGTCGTCCAAGAACGAAGCGGCGAATTCCTTCGGGGATGACCGCATCTTTATCGAGAAATTTGTCACGCAACCCCGCCACATCGAAATTCAGGTGCTGTGTGACAGCCATGGCAATGGCGTTTATCTCGGCGAGCGTGAATGCTCGATCCAGCGTCGCAACCAGAAAGTTGTCGAAGAGGCGCCAAGTCCGTTTCTGGATGAAGCCACGCGTAAAGCGATGGGAGAGCAGGCTGTCGCCTTGGCGCAGGCGGTCGACTATGCCTCTGCGGGGACTGTGGAATTCATCGTGGACGGTGATAAGAACTTTTATTTCCTGGAGATGAACACCCGCTTGCAGGTGGAACACCCTGTGACCGAGCTTATTACCGGTGTCGATCTGGTCGAACAGATGATCCGTGTGGCGAATGGCGAAAAACTGTCGATCACCCAGGACGATGTGACCCTGACCGGTTGGGCCATTGAAAACCGTCTTTACGCCGAAGACCCGTATCGCGGGTTCCTGCCGTCGATCGGGCGTCTGACGCGCTACCGTCCCCCTGCCGAAGTGTCGGCCGGACCGCTTTTGGAACAAGGCACGTGGCAAGGTGAGGCTCCGTCCGGTGACACGGCTGTGCGCAACGATACCGGTGTCTACGAAGGTGGCGAGATCAGCATGTATTATGACCCCATGATCGCCAAACTGTGCACATGGGCACCCACCCGTGCCGAAGCGATCGAGCAGATGCGCGTCGCTCTTGACCGGTTCGAGGTTGAAGGGATCGGCCACAACCTGCCGTTCCTTGCGGCCGTTATGGACCATCCCAAGTTTGTGTCCGGTGATATGACAACCGCCTTTATCGAGGAAGAATATCCTGACGGTTTTGAAGGCGTTGAGCTTCCCGAGCAAGAATTGCGACGGGTGGCGGCTGCTTGCGTGGCCATGCACCGTGTGGGAGAGATACGCCGCACGCGCGTGTCGGGGCGTATGGATAATCATGAACGCAAGGTGGGCGTGGACTGGAATGCGCATCTGCAAGGGCATTCGTACGACGTGGTCATTGATGCAGATCCGTCAGGATCGACCGTTCGCTTCGAAGATGGCACCAGCTTGCGGGTCAGCGGCGCATGGACGCCTGGTGACCAGTTGGCGGAGATGACCGTTGACGGGGCACCGCTTGTTCTGAAAGTGGGTAAAATTTCTGGTGGTTTCAAAATCCGGACGCGTGGCGCCGAGATAAAGGTGCATGTACGCAATCGGCGTCAGGCCGAGCTTGCTGCTAAGATGCCAGAGAAACTGCCGCCGGATACATCCAAAATGCTGCTCTGCCCGATGCCGGGCCTCGTGGTGAAACTGAATGTTGCCGTAGGCGACGAGGTGCAGGACGGGCAAGCGCTGTGCACGATTGAAGCGATGAAAATGGAAAACATTCTGCGTGCCGAGCGCAAAGGCGTCGTTACAAAAATCAACGCAGCCGAAGGCGAAAGCCTTGCAGTTGACGACGTGATTATGGAGTTCGAATAAGCCTCATGGTTCCGCTTAACGCTTTAATCCCAGTTGGTCAGGAAGGGCCGCGCCGTTCGGCGGCCTGTTCTTTCTGGTCGCGGATTTCGCGTTTTCGGATCGGCATTTTGTCGATGCTACGGGTGATTTCGCGTACGTCCCATGGAAACGGTTTGCGCACGTTCACGGTACCTTCTTTGTTGATGATCACCAACATAAAGCTGCGTGGACGCAGCTTGCGCCGTAAATCAGACAGAGGTTCCGGTTCTGTATCAGTGATAACAACAACGTCCCGCGCGGCCAGTTCTTCAGGACGGGAACGCAGCAGTTGCATCTGGTCAATAAACGCAGGGTCCAGTTCGGATTCGGCAAACACGACTACGGGCCGCTTTTTCCACTTGAATTGGTTCAAATCCACTTCATTCATCGAGAAAAACAACGCTTCCTCGTCCGATGCCGTGGTCTCCTGGGCGACAGCCGCGCCCGATAAAAGGGCCGCGATAACAAAGGGTAATAATGGTTTCATTCGTTCTCCTGTTAAATGCAATATAAACCTATTTTTCCAATATGCGATGGGTGAGCACGGCAAATTTGCGATTAAAGCTGCGGCAATGGATTTGGTGTAATGGGAGCTTTAACCCCATCATACCTGCCGGTCGGGGCGGCATTCTTGCAATGGGCACACCGCGCTATGGACGTAATTTTTCATCTCGGTGCGCATCGCACCGCCACAACCAGCTTTCAGGATTACATGCGGCGGCACAGGGACACCTTAGCAGCGCAAGGTGTCGGTTTTTGGGGCCCGCAGCGCACGCGACGGGGTTTGCATGCAGGTATTTTGCCATCTGCAAACGCGCACCATCATGAACTATCGGCCGATTGTGTGTCACGGCGTATCACAGATCAGCTGGATCATGCGCAACGCAAGCAGCTGAAACACTTGGTGGTCAGCGATGAAAATATGATTGGAACAGTGCGCGACAACATCCGTCAAGGAGCACTGTATCCTCGGGTCGCAACGCGTTTAGCACGGTTTGCTGCGGCGTATGATGGTCGGGTTAAAACTGTGCTTTTCAGTCCCCGTAGTCTGGAACTGTACTGGTGTTCGGCTTTGGCATATGGCGTCGGCAGGGGGGTATCTGTTCCGGATCGCACTGCGCTGCGGTCGATTGCAATGGCGCGCCGCAGCTGGCGGGACGTGATCGCCGACATTGCCAGTGCGGTACCAGATGCTGCGGTGCGGGTACTACCGTTTGAACGCTATGCCGGACAGCCGCGCCGTGTTTTGCAGGATGGTCTTGGCATAGACGCGCCTGCAGATAGCACCCGTCATTGGTTGAACCCCGCGCCACAATTGCCGGAATTGCGCCGCTTGATGGCCGAGAACGGGACTGCCGCAGCAGTTTTGCCGTTTGGCATGGGACGCTGGAACCCTTTTGCGAATGACGAACACGCGGCTCTTCGAGAGCTGTATTCGGATGATATGATGTGGCTGACCGCCGGAGCGGATGGATTGGCTATTCTGACAGAGGACCGTCACCGGGATGAAGCGGGGTCAACCCTGCCGCCGGTGACACATAGAAAAGGACGATGTGATGAGCTCGAAGAAAGAAAACTGGCGCGACCTGGCTGAGGGTGAACTGCGGGGCCGCCGTGTAGAAGACCTGACATGGAAAACCCTTGAAGGCATCGAAGTGGCACCGCTGTACACGGCGGATGATCTGGAGGGGTTGGACCATCTGGGCTCAATTCCCGGCGAGGCACCCTATACACGCGGTGTGAAGGCCACAATGTACGCAGGTCGCCCGTGGACGATCCGTCAGTACGCGGGCTTTTCGACGGCTGAAGAATCAAACGCGTTCTACCGTCAGGCCTTGGCGAACGGACAGCAGGGCGTGTCGGTGGCGTTCGATCTGGCCACGCACCGTGGCTATGATAGCGACCACGAACGCGTCGAAGGGGACGTGGGCAAAGCCGGTGTAGCCATCGACAGCATCGAAGATATGAAAATCCTGTTTGATGGTATTCCGTTGGATAAGGTATCGGTCTCGATGACGATGAACGGCGCCGTGATCCCGATTTTGGCGAATTTCATCGTGGCGGGAGAAGAACAGGGACATGATCGCGCGGTTCTGTCAGGCACAATTCAGAACGATATTCTCAAAGAGTTTATGGTACGCAACACCTATGTGTACCCGCCCGAGCCGTCGATGCGGATTATCGCGGATATAATCGAGTACACATCAAGTGAGATGCCCAAATTCAACTCTATTTCGATTTCCGGCTATCATATGCAGGAGGCAGGCGCGAACCTCGTGCAAGAGCTTGCCTTTACCTTGGCGGACGGGCGCGAATATGTGCGCGCCGCCATCGAGCGGGGCATGGACGTTGACAAATTTGCAGGGCGTCTGAGCTTTTTCTTTGCCATCGGTATGAACTTTTTCATGGAGGCCGCAAAGCTGCGTGCGGCACGGCTTTTGTGGTCCCGTATCATGTCGGAGTTCGAGCCGAAGAACCCGAAATCTTCGATGCTGCGGACGCATTGCCAAACCTCTGGCGTAAGCTTGCAGGAACAAGACCCCTACAACAACGTGATCCGCACAGCCTATGAGGCAATGAGCGCGGTGCTGGGCGGCACACAGTCGCTGCATACCAATGCTTTGGATGAGGCAATTGCGTTGCCCACTGAATTTTCCAGCCGGATCGCGCGCAATACCCAGTTGATCTTGCAGGAAGAAACAGGTGTGACCAATGTGGTCGACCCCCTTGCAGGTTCATACTACGTGGAAAAGCTGACGCACGATCTGGCCGAAGCGGCATGGAAAATTATCGAAGAAGTCGAAGAGATGGGCGGCATGACCAAGGCCGTGGCCACCGGCATGCCCAAGTTGCGCATCGAAGAAGCGGCGGCAACGCGGCAGGCCCACATTGATCGCGGCACCGATGTCATTGTCGGGGTGAACAAATACCGCCGCGACAAAGAAGACCCGATCGATATTCTGGATATCGATAACGCAGCCGTGCGTCTAAGCCAGATTGCCCGTTTGGAAAAGGTCCGTGGAACGCGTGATGCTGCTGTCTGTGAGGCAGCGCTGGCCGAAGTCAGCCGCCGCGCGCAAGAGGGTGGAAACTTGTTGGAGGCCGCCGTTGAGGCCGCGCGCGCACGCGCCACAGTAGGAGAGATTAGTATGGCGATGGAAAAAATCTTTGGTCGCCACCGCGCCGAGGTCAAGACGCTTGCGGGGGTATATGGTGCGGCTTACGAGGGCGACGAAGGCTTTGCGGCCATTCAGAAATCCGTAGAAGACTTTGCCGAAGCCGAAGGACGCCGTCCGCGGATGCTGGTCGTCAAGATGGGTCAGGACGGTCATGACCGTGGTGCCAAGGTGATCGCGACAGCCTTTGCTGATATTGGTTTTGATGTGGACGTCGGGCCATTGTTCCAGACCCCGGCTGAAGCCGCACAGGATGCGGTCGACAACGATGTGCATGTCATCGGGATCAGCTCTCAGGCGGCGGGGCACAAAACGTTGGCGCCGCAACTTGTGCAGGCCCTGAAAGACGCCGGTGCCGAAGATATTCTGGTTATTTGCGGTGGCGTTATCCCGCAGCAGGATTACCAGTTCCTCTATGATGCGGGGGTCAAAGCCATCTTTGGGCCGGGGACCAATATCCCTAGAGCCGCGCAAGATATTCTCAAGCTGATCGGCCAAGCGCGCGCGTGATTGAATTCGACCATATCGCGATCTCGGGGGAAACGCTTGACGCTGCGCAGGCACATGTCGAGGACGCCCTTGGTGTGGCGTTGCAGGCGGGCGGTGCCCATGATGTGTTCTTTACGCACAATGCGCTTTTGGGGCTGGAAGAGGGTCTGTATCTGGAGGCAATTGCCATCAATCCTGATGCACCGCGGCCTGAACGCCCGAGGTGGTTTGATCTTGATCGTTTTTCGGGCGGGCCGCGTTTGACCAACTGGATTTGCCGGACGCAGGATCTGGGTGCCAGCTTGCAACTCCTGCCTGATGACATGGGCGCGCCTGTGGAGCTGCAACGCGGTGATTTGCGCTGGCGCATGGCGGTACCGCAAAGCGGCATCCTACCCTTTGACAATTGTGCCCCCGCATTGATCGAATGGCAGACCAAAACGCATCCCGCAACGCGTTTGAAGTCTTCGGGCGTGACGTTGCGCCGGCTCACAATATCGCATCCGGCGGGCCAGGTACTTGCAGACATGCTTAGTCCGCTTTGGTGTGATGACAGAGTAGAAATTGAAGAGGGTGAGATGGGTTTAAACGCTGTTTTCGATACGCCTCATGGCAGGCGCCAGATTTCAGGATGATCCGCGCAGCGCGCAGTACTGACGCTACGGATATCGCGGCGCTGTGGAACTGGATGATCCGTGACACCCTGTCGACGTTCACAACCGAGCAAAAAACGGTCGATGATATCATCGTGCTGATCGGTGCGCGTTCCGGGCATTTTTGGGTGAGTGAAGAGAACGGTTTGCTCCAAGGGTTTGCCACCTTTGGTCCATTCCGGTCAGGGCCGGGCTATCGGGCAACTTGTGAGCATAGCGTGCTTGTTGATCCCGGTCGTCACGGTTTGGGTATTGGTCGCGCGCTGATGGAGACGCTGTTGCGGGCTGCAAAACAAGACGGGTATCGCATTGTGGTTGCAGCGATTAGTGGTGAAAACCGTCAAGCCGTTGAATTCCACACAAAGATCGGTTTTGAACAAGTCGGATACATTCCACAGGTCGGCCACAAGCAAGACAGATGGCTTGATCTGGTTTTGATGCAGAAAAACCTGGCAGAGCGCGCATGATGGCCTGACAGTTTCAAGTACAGACTATAAGGTACTCCAATGTCGATCTGGACACGCATATCCGACGCGCTTGCTGCGCTGACCGCCGGAGAGGGGTTGTCGGCCGTTTTTGACCGTTTGCGCAGCCCGCCTGAACGGTCTGTCGCTTTTACGATTGCTGTTATTGCGCTGGGTGCCAAAATGGCGAAAGCGGACGGGCAGGTAACCCGTGACGAAGTCACAGCATTTCGCGAAGTTTTTGATATCGCCGCCCAAGATGAGGCAGGTGCTGCCAAAGTCTTTAACCTTGCACGTCAGGATGCGGCCGGTTTTGAGGAGTATGCGCGCCGCATCAGGTCGATGTTCAACGGCCAGCCAGATACGCTGCGCGATCTTTTGGAAGGGCTGTTTCACATTGCCATGGCGGACGGGTTTTTCCATCCGAACGAGAATGCCTTTCTGGAAGAAGTGAACCGCATTTTCGGCGTGCCCGAGACCGAGTTCAACGCACTGCGCATGCGCTTTGCGCCTGATGCGCCACAAGATCCGTATACGGTACTGGGTGTATCGCCCAATATGCCCTTTGCAGACATCCGCAAAGCCTACCGTAAGTTGGTGCGCGAAAATCATCCGGATGCGATGGTCGCCCGCGGCGTACCGGAAGAGGCGCTTTTGTTGGCGCAAAAACGGATGGCAGACATTAACAAGGCTTGGGGCGAGATCGAGAGCAGGGGCGCGTAATGCGCATCGCAACCTACAATGTCGAGTGGTTCAATGACCTTTTCGATGACAAGGATCAACTGCTACGCGATGGCCAGTGGTCTGGCCGCTACAAGGTGACGCGCGGTGGTCAGGCCGATGCGTTGGGCCATGTTTTCAAGACGATCGACGCTGATGCGATCATGATTATAGAGGCTCCTAACACAGGTAAAAAAAGAAGCGTTATCAGGGCGCTGGAAGCTTTTTCTAATGTTTATGCGCTGCGGACAACTGCGGCTGTGTCGGGCTTTGCAAATGACACACACCAAGAGATTGCACTTCTCTATGATCCGAACGCACTTGAGGTCCAACACAGCCCCTATCCGGGCCATGGCGACATCCCGCGTTTTGACGGCGTATTTGAGGTTGATCTGGATGTGGACGCTGTAAAGGACCAAGTGCGCTTTTCGAAACCGCCGCTTGAGCTTTCCGCTGTGACGGCCGCTGGATTTGCGTTTCGCATGATAGGGGTTCATTTGAAATCAAAAGCGCCACATGGTGCGACGTCGGCCGATGATGTGAAACGCATCGCAATAGCGAATAGACGCAAACAACTGGCGCAGGCGATCTGGTTACGGGCGCGGGTTGACCAGATGCTTGAACAAGGGCATCCGCTTATGGTTATGGGCGATCTGAATGACGGGCCCGGGCTGGACGCTTTTGAAAATTTGTTTGGCCGCTCGTCCGTCGAAATTGTGTTGGGTGGCAAGGGTAAAGGGCAGCTTTTTGATCCACATGCGGCACGCGCGCTTGCGTATCGGTTAGGACCGGTGCCAACGACGGCCAGGTTCTGGATCCAGCCGGAACGACGGTATCTGCAGGCGCTGCTGGACTACATTATGGTCAGTACGGATTTGCAAGAGACAGCACCCGAATGGCGCATATGGCATCCGATGGACGACCCTGACTGTTGGGGCGATCCGGTATTGTGCGACGCGTTGATGACCGCATCAGATCACTTTCCGGTGACCGTTGATTTACCGATCTAGGCTGTCAGAATCATGGAAATGCAGTTATATTAAAAAGATGCGAGAATTTCTTAAAGCCTTAATGGTCTGTGTTTTCTGGGCGTCGGGGTCCGCGGCCCAGGAAGAAGACGGGTCATCTTTGATGGAGCGCGGTGCGCAGCAATTTCTGGAAGGTTTGTTGCAGGAGATGGAACCGGCATGGCGTGAATTGCAGGGTTTTATGGACGCTATGGGACCTGCGATGATTGAACTTATGGACGAGGTCCAAGACTGGTCAGCCTATGAGCCGCCTGAGATTCTGGACAACGGGGACATCATCATTCGACGCAAACCCCAAGTACCAGATACCGAGGCCGGACCAGATCAAGAGCAGCCACCGCAGATCGAGCTTTAAAGCTTTTTGGTAACTTCAAGGCTGGCATCCAGAGAGGCTGCGAGCGACATCAGGCGTGCTTCGGCGACTTCACCGAACAGAGGGACCATGTCAGGCGTAAGCTTGAGCTTGAGATGTCGCTTTTTGGGATACCACTGGAAGGTTCCGCGTTCCGCGTCCTGTGTCATCCATAGCATTGCACCAAAGCGCATGGCCTTACCCAGAACTTCGGCGTCGCGCTGATCTTTCTCATCAATCAACTCGTACAGGTCTGCAAAACGGGTGCCCTCGCGTTTATTGGAATAGCGGTGCAGCAGGGCCAATCCCAAAAACACCCGTTCGGAATGCTTTAAGCCGCCCAGATTGGCACGTGTCGCGTTGTCGAAACAGGTTTCCGCGCGGTAATCGGGATGCGCCCGCCAGCTTACATCGTGCAACAGGCAGGCCGCTTTAATCAGGCGGCGGCGTGTCGGTGGAGCCGATTTGAAAAGCGGGTGGATAAAAGCATAAAGCGCTTTGCCAAATCCCGGCATCCTTGCATCTTTGGCTTCGGCAAAGCGGCAGGCTTCGATCAGCGGGTCGCGGTCGCGCAGCCTTTGTGGCATTTGCTCGTAGAGCATGCCTTCTCGGATACCGTAGCTAGAAAGGGCAATGTCTTTGGGTTTGAACGTTCTGACCAGGCGGCTCAGGACTTCGGCGGCAAGCGGCACCAAGCTCATCCGTGCGTTCGAGATACCGCAGGCGGACCGTATTTCCTCCAGATCAGAAGTTTCGATGAATTTAACCGTCGCGCTGACGGATCGCGCCGTCATGCGGTATTCATGTAAAACGTGCAGAGGGTATCCGCGTCTGTACATATCAATTCGCGCAATCGCCCGCCATGATCCGCCGACCAAAAACAGCCTGTCACGCTGCGTACCCATTTTTTCGTGCAGGTTGATCATCGTTTCTTTGATATGCGCGCGGCGGCCCTTCCGCCCCCCTTTTATATACCGCAGCTTGAGCGGCCCCAAAGATGAGGTGACCCGGCGCCCGACACGGCCCTGCGAAATCTCGGCAAGCTCCATGGAGGATCCGCCGATATCGCAGACCAACCCGTATGAGCCAGGCCAGCCCAGCAAGACGCCTTGGGCCGACAAGCGCGCTTCTTCTTCGCCATCTATGACCCAGATGCGCAATCCTGTTTCGCGCGCCACATCGGCACAAAAATCCGGGCCATCGCTTGCATCCCGCACAGCGGCAGTGGCCACAACCGTGAGCGAGGGAAGTCCCATGCCATCGGCGAGGTGCTGAAACCGCTTGAGAGCGTTGAGCGCGCGCACCCTTCCTTCGGGGTTCAGCATGCCCGTTTCAGAGACGCCAGCACCAAGAGCACACATTATTTTTTCGTTGTAGAAGTAAGCGGGGCTTCTTGCGGCACCATCAAACACAACCAGTCTGACAGAATTGGATCCCACATCAACGACACCGACGCGCGACAGCGCTCGCGCGCTTGGGTCCTGAAACAATGGTAGCCCGAACAAACCCGCATCGGGATGTGCCGCCTCTGGTCCAGACGTTTTTGTGATTACTTCATTCATAAATCTGTCGCACTTCTCAGCCGGCAGCCTGTGCAAAAACGGGCGCCAGGTCAATGGAGCAGTTTGTCTTTTGGTACAGCGGAGCGGTGGCAGCTTCCTCAACGGTCATGCGATCAGTCCTCGGTATGGGTCAGTTTCGGCACATCAGATGCCCCGGCAGAGCCACGCCCCGACAGAGACGGGTTCTCCATGAAAAACCGGTGGCAGTTGAAAGCGAAAGCGCCTTCCGGCACCGGAGGGCGTTGAAACAAGCCATCGGGTTGCATGATCCAGCTTTGTGCTACATCCGCAAGGTTAGCCGCCATAATCTGGCTCACGATCTGCGCTTTGACCGTAGGGTTTTCGATCTCGATCAAAGTTTCCACGCGGCGGTTGAGATTGCGGCCCATCCAGTCTGCTGATGAAATAAAGACGCGTGCCTTTTTGTGCGGTAACCCGAACCCGTTGCCAAAGCAAACGATCCTGGAATGCTCCAGAAAACGCCCGACGATGGATTTAACACGAATGTTTTCGCTTAGTCCTTTTATACCGGGGCGCAGGCCGCAGATGCCGCGAATGACAAGGCTGATTTTAACACCTGCGGTACTTGCCGCATAAAGTGCGTCAATGACTTCGCTGTCGATGAGCGAATTCATCTTTGCCCAGATCGCAGCCGGACGCCCTTCACGCGCATGCTCTGCTTCCGCAGCAATCAGTTCCAGCAATTTTGGTTTCAGTGTGGTGGGCGAGATCGCAAGATTATCAAGCCGTTCGGGCAGGGCGTAGCCGGACAGGTAGTTGAATACTTTGGTCGCATCCCGCCCGAGTTTGGTGTCGCAAGTGAAAAAGGACAGGTCGGTGTATATGCGGGCAGTGATCGGGTGATAGTTACCGGTCCCGTAATGTGTGTAGGTGACCAATTGGTTGCCCTCGCGGCGGACGATGGTCGAGATCTTGGCGTGTGTCTTGAGGTCAATGAACCCGTAGACTACATGCGCCCCGGCGCGTTCCAACCGGCGGGACTGGCGAATATTGGCCGCTTCGTCAAAACGTGCTTTCAGTTCAACCAGTGCGGTGACGGATTTGCCGTCTTCGGCGGCCTCACAAAGAGCTTCGACAATAGGGCTGTCGCGCGATGTGCGGTACAGTGTTTGCTTGATGGCGACGACCTGCGGGTCGCGGGCCGCTTGCTGCAGGAAGCGGACCACCATGTCGAAAGTCTCGTACGGGTGGTGCAGTAGCATATCCTTGTTCCGAATGGCTGCCAGCAGATCGCCATCATGGTCTGTGACCCGTTCAGGGATGCGCGGTGTGAAGTTCGGCCACAAAAGATCAGAACGGGCATCAAGAACCAGCTCGCTCAGGTCAGACATGCCGATCATGCCGTTCAGCTCGATAACTTCGTCCTGATCGACGTCCAATTCCTGCATGATAACCGATTTGAGCTTGGCCGGCGCGCCTGCGGAGTGTGTCAGGCGCACGACTTCACCACGCCGGCGACGCTTCAAGGCAACTTCGAATTCCCGAACAAGGTCTTCGGCTTCTTCTTCCACTTCCAGATCGCTGTCGCGCAACACGCGGAACTCAAAATGCGATTTAAGCTTATACCCCGGGAAAAGCTGCGAGATGTTCATGACAAGCAGTTCTTCCAAAGGCAGGAAGCGGTTGGTGCCTTCGTCAGCGGGCAGTGCGATAAAGCGTTCGATCTGCGCGGGGATTGGGAGCAGGGCCTGCAAACTGCGTTTGTCTGCTGTCCTTTCAAGCTGTAGCGCAAGCGCATAGCCGGTGTTGGGAATAAAGGGGAACGGGTGTGCCGGATCGATAGCAAGTGGTGACAGAACCGCGAAGACCTGCGTCAGAAAAACGTCTTCGAGAAAGGCTATGTCTTTGCCGGTCACCTGATCGCGCTTCAGCACCGAGATGTTTTCGGTCTCCATCTCGCTTAGCAATTGCATCAGTACCCGTTGTTGCGTTTCCATCAACGACCGCGCGTCATTGTCGATCAGCGCCAGTTGTTCTGAAGGGCTGAGACCGTCCGCCGCCGGGGTGGTATTGCCTGCATCCGCTAATTCGCGCAGACCGGCTACACGCACCGTGTAAAATTCATCGAGGTTGGTCGCAGAGATCGACAAAAAGCGTAGTCTCTCCAGCAACGGAACACGGGTGTTTTCTGCTTCTTCCAGGACACGCCAGTTGAAACCCAGCCAGCTGAGCTCGCGGTTGAAAAAGCGCATCGGCCCCTCTGCATCAAACCCTGGCAGCACCGTTGGCTTTGGAAATTCAGACGATAGGAAATCAGCTTGTGACATATGTGCCTTTTTGCGCGCGAACTGTAAGGGTTAGATGACAACTATCGCGCAAGCGGCTCTTCATTGTCCAGTGTGTCAGCGGCCAGGCGTCGGGTCACTGGGCGTTTTTGGGCGATCGACGCCGCGTCAAGGCGCGCAACGACCTTGCGTGCCGCAGCAAATGACCGGTCCATCCTGAGGATGAGATACGGTATGACGTCCGGTTTGGGTGTCACCTGCCGGTCCGCAAACAGCTTTGCCAGCACGGCAGAAAGCAAGGCATCATCGGGCGCCTCCAGTTTCACAGCCTGGGTTCCGCAAATCCGGCTTTCAAGATCGGGTAGCGTAAGCTGCCAATGGGTAGGCGCACCGCACCCCGTAAACAACAGCGCGTGACCTTCGGCCAGAACCATGTTGTGAAGGTGGAAAAGCGCTTCTTGTGCGGCAGGATCGGCTGCAATCAATGGTACGTCTTCTACCGCAACGCAGCCCTGTGACAATGTGGGGATGTCCTGTGTCGCAAGTGTGTTTGCCGCGCAGATTGTGGCACCGCTGAGGTCGGCCCAAACATGCGCAAGGTGCGTTTTGCCCGATCCTTCGGGACCGGTCAGCAGCAGTTTTGCGCCAGACCAGCTTTGCCAGCCTTCGATCATTGCAACTGCGATGGCGTTTGAAGGCGCGACAAGGAAATCTGCACGATCAAGAGCTGTCACACCGGGCAGTTCAAACCCTAATTGCTCGGGCATGTCAGCTGCCGTCTCCGTTGCTCTTGCCACGATACAGCAAAGAGCTTCGGTATTGTGTGACGGCAAATCGTGTGACCACGCCCAACGCCGCAGCGACCGGAACTGCCACAAGCATACCTACAAATCCGAAAAGCGACCCGAACACGGACAGAGCAAGCAGCAGCCATACGGGGTGCAGCCCGACAGAGCTTCCGACCAACTTGGGTGTAAGAACATTGCCTTCGATGACTTGCCCCAAGACAAATATCCCGGCAACCAGTCCGATGGACAGCCATTCCCCCCAAAACTGAAAGAGGGCGAGGCCGATCGCGAGCGCGCCGCCGACGAGCGCGCCGAGATAAGGGATAAAAGTAACCAATCCCGCGATGAACCCTACAACCAGTCCGAATTGCAGCCCGACAACCATCAGTGCGATTGCATAATACGTGCCCAGTACAAGACATACGGTGCCCATACCGCGGATGAATGATGCCAGCGTGTCGTCAATCTCGCCTGCGAGTTTGCGGATTGTGGGCGCGTGATCGCGTGGCAGCAGTGTGTCGACCTTTGCAACCATGTTGTCCCAGTCAAGCAGCATGTAGACGGAAACGACAGGAACGATCACCAGCAGGATCAACACGTTTACGAAGGACAAAGCCGACGTCAGGGCGGTTTCTACAAGCTCAGCGCCGCGGCTCTGGATCGTCTCGCCAAGCGATTGAATGGATTGCCTGATTGTAGACTGGTCATCGAGCAGGGTCGGAAACCGTTCGGTCAGCGAGGCGGAAATACTGCGGGTATACTCTGGGGCCACATTTGCGAGTTGCACCGCTTGGCTAATCAATGTGGGGACGACAAGCAAAGTCGCGATGACAAAGAGCAAAACACCGCATAGCGTTATCAAAGCGGTGGCGGCAACGCGGCTTAGCCCCATACGCTCGAGCCGGTCAGCCACAGGGTCAAGAAAGTAAGCGATCGCGCCGCCCAAAATAAACGGCATCAATACATCGCCCAGTACCCAAAGCACGGCAAAGAGGATTGCGGCTGCAATTCCCCAATAAAGTATCTGTTGCCGGACTGGCAGCGCCATGTCTGTTCTCCTGCGTGTTATCCAGTGACATCGCGCATCAGGCGCTGTGTTTCAAGGGCGGGCACAGCAAAAACCAAACTGGGCGTGTCATCGGCTTTCCAAGCTGCAGAAGGTCTGCGGGCACGTTTCACGATTGCGGGTGGGGCGTGATTGGCCTAATCAGTGCCAACCTGCGAAAATAGAGGACCTCTGATGCGCCTGACCCGTTACTTTATGCCTGTGCTGCGCGAAAATCCTGCCGAGGCTCAGATTGTAAGCCATCGTCTCATGCTGCGGGCAGGGATGATCAAACAAAATGCGGCGGGCATTTATTCTTGGCTGCCGCTTGGGTTCAAGGTTTTGCGAAAGTTGGAGAATATCGTGCATGAAGAGCAGGTGCGCGCGGGCCACATCCCGATGCTGATGCCGACCTTGCAGCCTGCGGATCTGTGGCGCGAAAGTGGGCGGTACGATGCATATGGGCCCGAAATGCTGCGGATCAGGGACCGTCAGGACCGCGACATGCTGTATGGGCCGACCAATGAAGAGATGATTACCGATATCTTCCGTAGTCATGTCAGCAGCTACAAAGATCTGCCTCTTACACTTTACCATATCCAGTGGAAGTTCCGCGATGAGATGCGCCCCCGTTTTGGTGTCATGCGCGGCCGTGAGTTCTTTATGAAAGACGGCTACAACTTTGATCTGACAAAAGAAGATGCCCTGCATGCTTACAACCGCCATCTGGTGAGCTACCTTCGGACGTACGAGCGGATGGGGCTGCAGGCGATCCCGATGCGCGCTGATTCCGGGCCGATCGGGGGCGATGATACGCATGAATTCCTTGTCTTGGCCGACACGGGCGAGTCCGAGGTGTTCTACGACAGCGCGGTGACCGATCTGACATTTGGCGACCGCGAGATTGACTACAATGATGTTGCGCAATGTCAGGGTGTGATGGAAGAATTCACCAATTTGTATGCGCGAACGGATGAAACCCACGATGCCGCACTTTTTGATGCGATCCCCGAAGAACGCCGCCGCACGGCGCGGGGCATAGAAGTCGGGCAGATTTTCTATTTTGGTACCAAATACTCTGACGCAATGGATGCAACGGTGCAGGGACCGGATGGCAAACCTGTGCCCGTCCATATGGGTAGCCACGGGATCGGTGTAAGCCGTCTGGTAGGCGCGATTATCGAAGCCTGCCATGACGAAAACGGCATCATCTGGCCTGAAGGTGTGACCCCGTTCCATTGCGGGATTGTGAATCTCAAACAGGGTGATGACGAAGCTGATGCGGCCTGTGATGCGCTTTATGCGGCACTTCAGGCGGTGGGGCTGGATCCGCTTTACGATGATCGCAAGGAACGCGCTGGCGGCAAATTCGCCACCATGGATCTGATTGGGCTGCCGTGGCGGATTACAGTAGGTCCGCGCGGTTTGAAAAACGGCATGGTAGAGCTGACAAGCCGCAAGACAGGCGAAAGTGTCGAGATGCCACCCGAGCAAGCCGTTGAGAAGCTTGTCGAGATTTATGCAGATCATAGGGTGAGCGGCGCGCTGTAAGGTGCTGCGCTGAAAGACCTTTGCGCTTTGCCTTCGTCGCTGGTATGCTGTCGTAATGCCACCGGGGGGTGAGCAGGAGAAGGCTATGTTCCTTCGGACGATCATTCTGGCTTGCGGCTTTGCAGGCGCATTGGGCGCGGCACAATTTCCCGCCTATTCACAGCAGTATATGCAGCGGCTTGGGGGTGCAGTTCAGGCACTTGAAGAAGTCGTCGTGGATTTTGAAAAATCGGCAGCGGTGCTGGGTCTTTCGCGTCAAGAAGCACTTGGGCAGATGCAGGGTACCGCTTTTGTCGAGGCGCGGCGGGCCGACATGCAAGCGACTTTTGTCAGATATGAAACGCTACGGGCCGATTTGGCAGCGCTGGAAGGGTTGGGGCCCTTTATGCGCGCTTATCACGCGCACCATATGACTGATCGTAAACTGGCGCGCGGTGCCTGGCAGTCATTCGAGCCTGCGTTGCCGCTGTCTCTGGCGAGTTTGCTTTTTGCGCTGGGCGGGTTTGCGGTCGGTGGCCTTGCCGCGTCGGTGCTCATGCGATTGTGTGGACCAAGACGTGTCGCAGGGGGATTGCCTGCTTGACCCTCCCGCGTCAAAGCCGCAGGCTGCGCGCGAGTGTTTCCCAAGGATCCCTGTATGGCACAGTCGCCCCCTCCCTTTGCTCCCTTTGAGTGGATGATCGCGTGGCGGTATCTGCGGGCGCGTCGTGCCGAGGGCGGCGTCAGCACCATGACATGGATCAGCCTTATCGGCATTACGCTTGCCGTGTTCGCGCTGATCGCCACCTTGTCTGTGCGGTCAGGATTTAGGGCGGAATTTGTCGATACCATTCTGGGTGCGAACGCGCATGTGACCGTCTACCAGATCGGTGAGGTATCTCAGACGGGCCAGATAGATAGATCGATTTCCGACTACAAGGAAATGGCGGCCCGTCTGGCGATGGTGCCAGGGGTCACGCGGGTTGCCCCATTGGTACGTGGGCAGGTGATGGCTGCGTATCAGGGCCGTAACTCTGGCGTAGAAGTCTTTGGGATTGAGGCAAAAGACCTTGTTACTCTGCCGCGTATCGCGGACCCCGAAACTGCACGCGGTGATATCGGCAACTTCGGTGCCGGTATCGCGTTAGGCTCTGGTGTGGCGCGAACTTTGGGTGTCGGGATCGGTGATAAGGTCAGGTTGATCTCGCCTGACGGGGTGCGCACGGCATTCGGCACATCCCCGCGCGTCAACGCCTATGAGGTCACCTACATTTTCAGTGCGGGCCGCTACGATATTGACAGGACTCGCGCCTATTTGCCGTTTGCACAGGCGCAAGAGTACTTCAACCGTGAAGGTGTGGCCGACGAACTGGAGGTCATGGTGGAGGAGCCGGAAAACATCGAGCCGTTGCGCCGTTCCTTGTTGCAGGCCGCAGGAGAGAGATCACAGATCTGGACGTGGCAGGACGCATCGGGTGGTTTTCTGCGGGCACTGGAAGTTGAGGACAACGTGATGTTCATCATCTTGTCCATCCTTGTGCTGATTGCCGCGATGAACATCGTCTCTGGCTTGATCATGCTGGTCAAGAATAAGGGACGGGATATCGGTATTCTGCGAACAATGGGGTTAAGCGAAGGGTCTGTCCTGCGCGTCTTCTTCATTTGTGGCGCATTCACGGGGGTGATTGGTACTTTTGCGGGGGTGGTTCTTGGATCTTTGTTCGCGATCTACATCGATCCGATCTTTTCTTTCGTGAACGTCATGATGGGAGGCGGTGTTTGGGACCCTTCAATACGTGGTATCTACGCTTTGCCCGCAGAGTTGCATTTGAAAGACGTAATGTCGGCGATTGCTCTGTCTCTGGGGCTTTCTTTTGTCGTCACAATATTTCCCGCACGGCGCGCCGCGCGTATGAACCCGGTCGAGGCGTTACGATATGAATAGTCCTGCGCTGGAGATGCGCAGCATTGTTAAAGCATACAACTCTGGTGCCGCAAACGAGGTGGCGGTGCTGCGCGGGGTGGATGTATCGATCAGTGCAGGCGAGGTCGTCGCTTTGGTCGCGCCCTCTGGTGCGGGTAAGTCAACGCTTTTACACATTGCGGGCCTGTTGGATGTACCAGACGCCGGATCAGTGCAGATTGCCGGGCAGGACATGACCGGTCAGTCAGACGCGCGCCGGACCGCTTCACGGCGCAATGATGTGGGTTTTATCTACCAGTTCCACCACTTGTTGCCGGAATTCACAGCTGCAGAGAACATCGTGCTGCCGCAACTGGCCAATGGCGTTTCGCGGTCAGATGCAGAAAAGCGCGCGCAGGCGCTTTTGGCTGAAGTTGGCATTGCACAGCGGGCAGATCACCGCCCAGCTGCCTTGTCGGGCGGCGAACAGCAGCGTGTCGCCTTCTGTCGGGCTTTGGCGAACCAACCCAAGTTACTGCTCGCGGATGAACCGACGGGAAACCTTGATCCCGCCACGTCGGATCAGGTCTTTGCCAGCTTGATGGAGTTGGTGCGCGCCACGGGTCTTTCAGCATTGATTGCGACGCATAACCTTGATCTGGCCGCACGGATGGATCGCCAGATCCGTCTGGACGCCGGGCACATTGTTCCCCTATGAGAACGCGAAGTCAAAGGTCGGGCGCGTCGAAATTTTGACTATATAGCTGCGGGTAACACTGAACGGAGGACACTAATGCCAATCGTTTCCCTGGACGAGATCGAAATGGTGACACGCAAAGCGTTGATCGCGCATGGTGCCGCCCCGTTTCCCGCAGCCGAGGTTGCGCGCGCGGTCCGCGCGGCAGAATCCTACGGTAATAAAATCTGCGGTCTCTACTACGTGGAAAGCTACTGTCTGCAGTTGGCCAGTGGTCGCGTCAAAGGCGCGGTCGAACCTGTGGTGACCCATCCCAAACCCGCCGTTGTCCATGTAGATGCCGGTTTTGGCTTTGCCCAACCGGCATTTGCACATGGTCTGGTCCCGGCGCTTGAAGCCGCGCGTGCTTTTGGCACCGCAACGCTGGCCGTGGGCCACGCGCACACCTGCACGTCTCTTGGGTATTTCACAGAACAGATTGCGGCGTCAGGCTGTATTGCATTGGGCTTTACCAATGCCTCGCCAATCGTGGCCGCGCCGGGCGGCAAAACGCGTGTGATCGGCACGAATCCTATCGCCTTTTCAGTCCCTGACGGGAAGGGCGGTTTGGCCATGCATATGGACCAGTCCACGACGACGGTGGCCTTGGGAAAAATCACCATGGCCCATGCGCGGGGGGATAAAATACCTCTCGGATGGGCATTGGACGCAGAGGGCCAGCCGACCACGGATCCGGCGAAAGCGTTGCAGGGCTCGCTTGTGTCGATGGGGGAATACAAGGGGTGGGGCTTTGGCCTGATGGCAGAGCTTTTTGCAGCGGCAATGACAGGGTCGGTCCTGTCGCGTGATGTCAAACCGCTTAAAGCGCCGGAGGGTCCGCCGCATAATCTGGGGCAATTCTACATTCTGGTCGATCCGGATGTGTCTGATGCATTCCCTGCGCGTCTGGCTGCTTTGGCGGGGAATGTGGCCGTTGATCCTGATGCACGCATGCCCGGTCAAACCCGAACGCCGGCAACGTCGGTAGAAGTAGCACCCGAGGTCTGGAGCCGTATTGAGGAGTTAGCGCAGGGCTCTACGCCTTCTGCGTGATGAAAACGCCGGTGGCCATGACAGCGATGCCCAGCATCCGCGTCGCACTTAAGGGGGAGACGCGCGCGCCGAACAGGCCAAAGTGGTCAATGGCTGCCGCGCTTACCAGCTGACCCAACAGCACAAAAAACACAGCATTCCCTACACCGAAGCGTGGCGCGACAAAGGTTATCGTCAACACGTAAAACGCGATCAGCGCGCCTGCCAGCAAAAGGTGTTTTGGCGCGCTTGCAATGCGGTGAAATGCTTCGAGGCCAGTGGCTAGCGCGACCACGGCAGAACACAGGAAGGCGACCACGAACAAAACCGTCGCTGCCGCTGCAAACGATCCGATGCGGACCCCCAAAGCGGCGTTCAAAGCTGCAAGTATGGGGATGCCGATGCCCGCCAGCAGCATCAATAGAGCGTATTGAGCCATATTTCGTCTTTCATCCTACGCTTTTACAGGCAGCTTGGCCGCACGTTACCGGATCAGCAAGACTATTCAGGTATGGATGGCACATGTTTTTTTGTCAGGAGCATGCAGATGCGGATCTTCAGGTTGGCTTTTATGATGGCCGCAACGGGGCTGGCCGCCTGTGGTCAAGAGCGTGAGATCACACAAGGGGCGGCTCTTTACGGGCAGCACTGTGCAATTTGCCACGGGGCGGATTTAAGAGGTGGCGGCGGTGTCGGTGTGAATGGGTTAAACCGGATTCCGACCGATCTGACCGTTTTGTCCGTGCGCAACGGCGGCGACTTTCCCCGCGCCGAAGTAATTACCATTTTACGCGATTACAGTTCGGGCGAGCAGGCAGGCCGCATTATGCGACCCTTTGCACATTTGAACGCAGACAAACGCCGCCGTGTGCGGACCGAAGGCGGGCGCGTGGCCATACCGGCACCGCAGGCCGCTTTGCTGGCCTACCTCGAAGCCGTACAACTGCCCTGATCAGCGGCAGATACCTTCCACCTTCACACCATCCCAAGGCAAGCCTACGGCGTAGGTCCGCCCGTCTGGCAAGGGCTCTACCGGCATCGCTTGCGAAATCAGCGCGTGAAGCCTCTCGGTGCGTGTTGCAGTCGGATCAAGTGAGCGGCAACAGACGTATTCTTCCATGATCGAGCCCTGCTGCTCATATCCGAATTCGTCAAACTGCGGATCGGAGGTAAGTTCAAACAGGTAAGGGTCGGCAACGCCTCGATGTTCGAACGCCGCGCGCCATGGCGAATACCCGGTGTCTGCGCGGTTCTGCCATTGCCATGCATGCAAAACTTCATGCGCAAAAAGCATAGCCGCCACAAGCCCTACGCGGTCTGGATAGTCGGGCAGGTAGTCATTAAGATACCAGTCTTTGTCAAACATGATGTGGTTGTAGGCTGCAACGGCTGCCGGTTTCGAGGTGACAATCTCGGTTGTTGCTGGTGGGAAGATGCGCTCGCGACAGGTGGTGCGCGGACGCGGTTCACGCCGGAAGGTTACCGCGCGCGTGGGCGCACCGTTCACGATGCGCACGCTTTTGGCGTCAAGTGTATCGCCGTGCAGGGTCCGTGCGAATGCGATCTCGTTGTCCGTCATCGGACGGCCGCACGCACTGAGAAAAACCAGACAGACTATCAAGAACAATCGCATAAGGTTATCAGTGCCGAAAGCCTTCAGGTTGTGCAAGGCTTTGCGGTATCTTCCGCTATTTGATCAAGATCAGAGGCGCGCGGATTTGCACGTGGTAGGGTTGGATCGGGGCATGAGGAGTATAAGAATGAAACACATGATTTCAGCGGGTTGTACCGCGATCTTAATAGCCGGTAGTGCGGTTGCGCAAGACGCAAGCGCCGGTGCCGAGACCTATGCACGCCATTGCGCGACGTGTCACGGTGTCGATGCAACGGGCGCGGGGCCGATGGCGCCTGTGTTGGTATTGCAGCCACCTGACCTGACAGCGTTAAGCGCGCGCAACAATGGCGTGTTTCCTGTGCAACGCGTGGTCATGCGCATTGACGGGCGCGACCCTCTGGTCAGCCATGGTTCGCCGATGCCGGTCTATGGTGACTTCTTTGAAGGCGAAGAGCTGTCTCTGAAAACCGAAAGCGGGCAGCCGATCCTGACCTCGCCTGCGGTCAATGATCTGGTGGTCTACCTGCAAGGCTTGCAGCAGTAAGCCCACGCGATCCGCGGCGCGTTTATCGTGCTGGTGTCTCGCGCTTGCGCGCGTTCCATTGGCAGATCTTGCCTTTTGCCAGCGCCGGTGCGGCACTAAGGCAGGCGCGCGGCTTATGCCGCGTGGCGTTCGGGCTTTCTGGGCTGCCGGCAGGATGCGCGCGCCAAGTGCTTCGCGCATGGCACTTTGTTTCAAACACCCCACGGGCAGGTGAGCAAGGGTGATGGATGCGCCCCTTTTTGTGTCACTGTGCCGCCCCTACTTCAGTCTCAGATCGCAGGGCAACAGGTTCTGCGGCAGGCACCGCGGCTTTTGAACAAAGCCGCCTGGACAGGAGAAGTCAGATGGAAAAGGCAATCATTCCCACGGTGGTCGGATTTGTGTCGATGATGGGCGTTTGGGGGGTGTTTGACACCTTCCACATGGTGGTGATGTAGCAGATGTTCAGGTGCTATTACGGAGACTGCGAGAAATCCCTGCCAAACTGTGGTACTCTGGCGTCACAGCCAATAACGTCCGGGGGGGAAGAACATGGCATACGCTACAGTATCAACGTGGAAAACGACCGAGTGGACCGACGAACTGGAGGCGATCGCGCGGGACAAATTTGTACCATTGATCCTGAGCGTCGGGGCTACGGGCGTGCAGATGGTCCGGACCGGCGATCACAGCTTTAGTGTGGTCACACATTACGCGGATGAGGCGGCCGCGATGGCGGCACAGGAAAAGATCACCCAGATCCGCGCCACTGCCACCCAAGAGCTGCCCATGACGATGGACACCGCAACCGGTGGCGCGGTTTTCGCAAGCGGGTAAGTCCTGTCTGCCGGAGTGTAGGTCGATTTGATCTGCCTTCGGGCTGATCCCGAACATAACGGCCACATGCGCATCAGAAGATCAGCGCGGCGCCCTCCCCGTGGGGGAGGGTGAACGGCGGTTCGGCGCAGCCGATGATGCGTCCAGTGGACGCATCAAGCCGTGAACGCGCGGAGCGCCGGACGTAGCGGCCCTAAGCGAAACAGCAGATCGGGGTCGCGCCCGGCCTCGGGCCGGAAGGCGTCTTGCAAAAGGTCCAGTGGACCTTTTGAGCCTGTAGGGATGCGGGAGCATCGAGGGTGCACGTAGTGCGCCCTCCCCGTGGGGGAGGTCGGGCGCGGCCCGAGGCGAGGCCTCGGGCTACGTTGAAGAATGCCAAAACGAGCATCTCAGTTTGCGCCAGAGTATTGCTCCAACCTATCGATAAGAGCCGAGATGTCGGCTTTGTATTCATCTAAGCGTATGGTTTTGGGTCTTATTATGAGGCCCCGATCGCGTACCGCCAGCCGACCGTTCTCGTTTTCCTGGCCCCACATGATCTTCGCGAGAAGTTTTAGTAATACCGCGCCAACTTTGTCTTTGTCCGGTTCGTTTACCACAAACCTGAATGAACCGACTACTATGTCGGCCACTGAGTTAAGATGAGAATGTCCAACTCCCGTTGTTTCAATTTTCACAATATTTTGTAGGTGAACTCTTTTTCCATCATGAAATGGTAGCCCCTCAGCGAAAACCTCTCGTAGGTAGTTAGATTGCTTATAATCTTTGGTTTGGTCGAACAAAGCTAAGCCGCCTGCTTTGCCATTTTCATTGAGAAATTGGTCGAACTTGTACAACAGCGTGTTGGTTCCAAACTTGAGGCGGTCTTCGTGTTTTTGACCCTTTGCTATAGCGTGCGGAACGACATAGCAGCAAATCTTGCAGTCGGTTTCCGCAGCTAATTCCAACACCGCGTTTTTTATCTTGGCGTGATTTTCAGCCGGTACTTCTTTTGGTTTTGTACCAACTGCGGATTTAAGGACGTCAGTTTCGTTGAAGCCAAAGTCTCTTCTCAACTTCGCTACCGAGTTTGAAATTTTCAGCAATTGCTCAGCAGGAAAAAACACACCTGCAAAAACTAGGAACTCCTTCGCACCATCTTGATCTGCTTCGTCAGCAATCATCAGGTACATTGCTTTAACTCAAACATCCAACTCCTCCACGAACTTCGCGTTTTCCTGAATGTACTGGAACCGTAGCTCCGGTTTCTTCCCCATCAGGCGCTCGACCAGATCTCCGGTCTCGCCGGGCATGTCTTCGTCAATCGACACGCGGATCAGTTTGCGGGTTTTGGGGTCCATCGTGGTTTCTTTGAGGTCTTTGGCGTCCATCTCTCCGAGGCCCTTAAACCGGCTCACGTCGATTTTGCCTTTCCCGCCGAGGCCCTTCTCAAGCCACATGTCTTTTTCCGCCTCGTCCAGACAATAGACGCGCTTCGCTCCTTGGGTCAGGCGGAACAGGGGCGGACAGGCGAGGTACAGATGCCCTGCGTCGATCAGCGGGCGCATCTGTGTAAAAAAGAATGTCATCAGCAGGGCCGCGATATGTGCGCCGTCCACATCCGCATCCGTCATGATGATGATCTTCTCGTAGCGCAGATCGTCGATGTTGAACTTGGTGCCCATACCGCACCCCAGCGCCTCGCACAGGTCAGAGATTTCCGCGTTGGTGCCAAGCTTGCTTGACGCGGCCCCCAATACATTGAGGATTTTACCTTTGAGCGGCAGCAAGGCCTGCGTTTCGCGCTTGCGCGCGCCCTTGCCGGAGCCACCGGCGCTGTCGCCCTCCACGATAAACAACTCGGTGCCTGCGCGGTCCTTGGACGTACAATCAGTCAACTTGCCAGGTAAGCGCAGCTTTTTGGTGGCAGATTTACGCGCGGTTTCTTTTTCCTGACGGCGGCGCAGGCGCTCTTCGGCGCGCAGCACCAGAAAATCAAGGATCGCACCGGCGGATTTTGTGTCTGCCGCCAGCCAGTTGTCAAAGTGGTCGCGCACGGCGCCTTCGGTCATTTTCGCCGCAACTTCGGTCGACAGGCGGTCCTTGGTCTGACCCACAAAGGCTGGATCGGCGATAAAACACGACACCAGCGCGCAGCCGCCCGAGGTAAGATCATCGCGCGTGATCTGGGCGGCCTTTTTGTTGTTTGAAAGTTCGCCATAGGCTTTGATGCCCTTCAGGATCGCGGCCCAAAAGCCCGCCACGTGGGTACCGCCTTCGGGGGTTGGCACGGTGTTACAGTAGGACTGGATGAACCCATCGCGCGAGGGCGTCCAGTTGATTGCCCATTCGACCTTGCCCGCTTGGCCGAACTTTTCCTTGAAATCGACGGTGCCGGCAAAGGGACGGTCGGCATAGGTCGTCGCCCCGCCCAGCGTTTCGCCCAGATAATCCGACAAGCCGCCGGGAAAGTGGAACGTCGCCTCGGTTGGGGTTTCGCCGTCGTTGATCGCCGATTTCCAACGGATTTCGACGCCGGAAAACAGATAGGCCTTGGATCGGATAGAATTGAACAGGCGCGCAGGTTTGAAGCGGTGCGTGCCGAAAATCTCCGCGTCTGCATGGAAGGTGACGGTGGTGCCGCGCCGGTTCGGAGCCGCACCGATCTGTTCCACCGGACCCAACGGCAGCCCCCGAGAGAAACGCTGTTCATAGAGTTGGCGGTCGCGTGCGACCTGCACGACCATACTGTCGGAAAGAGCATTCACCACCGATGCACCCACGCCGTGCAAACCGCCCGATGTTTCATAGGCCTTGCCAGAGAATTTACCGCCTGCGTGTAGTGTGCACAGGATCACCTCAAGTGCGGATTTATCGGGGAACTTGGGGTGCGGGTCGATCGGAATTCCGCGCCCGTTGTCGCGAATGGTGACGGCGTAATCATCATGCAACTCAACCTCGATGCGGGTGGCGTGGCCTGCCACGGCTTCGTCCATCGAGTTATCAAGCACTTCTGCGACAAGATGGTGCAGGGCGCGTTCATCCGTGCCGCCGATGTACATACCGGGGCGTTTGCGGACAGGTTCCAACCCTTCGAGGACCTCAAT
>Ga0316191_10000288_pt1 | contig 31530 bp, 22 predicted proteins | sample Eddworburr2cm_MG_FD_204928 | JGI IMG/M metagenome (GOLD analysis project Ga0316191, IMG submission 204928) | Coastal sediment microbial communities from Maine, United States - Eddy worm burrow 2 cm | ecosystem: Environmental > Aquatic > Marine > Coastal > Sediment | place: USA: Maine...
CTACGAGGAGCGAGCCCGGTACGCGCTGGCGGACAGCTACGATCGTGCCACCGCTGCTCAGGCCGCGTTCGACCAGACGCCGCAGAACGATGAGGGAGCGGAAGGCGAATGAGGTTTGCACCCGTCATCCTGCTCGTCGGCTTGGCCCTGCTGGCCGGGTGTCAGTCCAGGTCGGACAAGGCCACCATCGCTGAGCTCAGCCAGCGAGCGCCGGATCTGGCGGAGGTAACTGTCGACGACAGCCTGGTCAAGGCAATGGCCGGCTACCGGCGATTCCTCGAGGAAACGCCGAAGCACGCTATGGCCCCCGAGGCCATGCGGCGGCTTGCGGATCTGCAGATCGAGAAAGAGTTCGGTGTCATCGGCGATGGCAGCGCGCCTGACGTGATCGAGCTGCCCGCACCCACACCGGCTGCCCGTCCGACAAAGGTGGATGATACCGCTTCCCGAGGCGCAGATGCCGGGTCCAAACCGGCAGAGAGCGATGCCGATTTCGAGCAGCGTGCGAGCGCGCCGGACGCTCTGGCATCGAGGTCGCTGGACGATCTGAGCCTGCCGGAAGGCGCGCCCATGCCGGCGGCTGCCGGGTTGGAAACGGCGATCAGCACCTATGAGCAGATACTTACCGACTACCCCTGGTACGAGCGGAATGACCAGGTGCTCTACCAGATGGCTCGGGCCTACGACGAGCTCGGCGAGCCGGACGAAGCGATGCGCGTCGTGGAGCGGCTGATCGGCGAGTACCCGGAATCTCACTACGTCGACGAAGTGTTCTTCCGTCGTGGCGAGTACTACTTCGTGCGCAAGAAGTACCTGGATGCGGAAGAAGCCTATCTCGCGGTGGTCAGGATGGGCGAGCGTTCATCTTTCTACGAGCTGGCGCTCTACAAGCTGGGCTGGGCTTTCTACAAGCAGGAGCTTTACGAGGAAGCGCTGCATCAGTACGTCGCTCTGCTCGACTACAAGCTTGCTCAGGGATACGACTTCGACGCGGACTACGAGCGAGAGGACGAAGGTGAAGAGCGGCGCGTGGCGGACACTTTCCGGGTAATCAGCCTGAGCTTCTCGAATCTTGGTGATCCGGATGAGGTTGAGGGTTACTTCTCGAGCTACGGCAGACGGTCTTTCGAAAATCGCATCTACCGGAACCTGGCCGAGTTCCATCTCGAAAAGCGTCGGTTCAATGATGCAGCTGAGACTTACCGGGCCTTCGTGGCGCTATACCCGTTCCATCGGGTCTCGCCGAATTTCGGCATGCGCGTCTCCGAGATCTATGCGGAAGGGAATTTCCCGCTCCTGGTGGTGGAATCGAAAAAGGATTTCGCCACCCGCTACGGGATTCGTGCCGAGTACTGGCAGTACTTCGACCAGGCGGAGCGGCCAGAAGTGCTCGACTACCTGAAGTCGAACCTGATCGATCTGGCCAATCACTATCACGCGCTCTATCAGGAAGATGCGCTTCTGGAAGAGCAACCGGCCAACTACGCTCAGGCGCTGCACTGGTACGAGGAGTTTCTGGGATCGTTCCCGGAGGATGAGCAGTCGCCGGGCATCAATTTCCAGCTCGCCGATCTTCTGCTGGAGCACGGTGACTTCGGGGGGTCGGCGCAGCAGTACGAGCGTACGGCCTATGATTACCCTGCCCACGATCGGGCGGCGGAGGCCGGTTACGCGGCCATCTACGCGCACCGTCAGCATCTGGAGGTGGTCGCCGGCGCGGCGCTGCCCGCCGCCAAACTCGCCACCGTGGAGAGCTCGCTTCGCTTTGCCGAAACCTTTCCCGCTCACGAGCACGCTGCGCCGGTTCTGGGCGCAGCCGCTGAAGATCTCTATGCAATGCAGGACTACGAGCGGGCGATCTCGTCCGGTCGCTGGCTGGTCGGCACTTACCCGGACGCAGACCAGACGCTTCGGCGGACTACCTGGCTGGTTGTCGCGCACGCATCATTCGACACTGCCCTGTATCCCGATGCGGAGGAGGGCTATTCGCAGGTGCTGGCTCTGACCGATCCCGAGGACGAACAATGGCAGGCCGTGACGGACAACCTTGCCGCTGCCATCTACAAGCAGGGTGAGCAGGCGCTGGCCGTCGAAGATCATGCCACCGCTGCGCAGCAGTTCCTGCGGGTCAAAGCCGAGGCGCCGACCTCGAAGATCAGGGCAGCAGCCGAATACGATGCGGCAGCCGCACTCATTCACCTCGAGGACTGGCTGGCCGCAGCAGAGGTTCTGGAGGCTTTTCGTGCCGACCACCCTGAGCACGAGCTGAACCACGAGGCAACCCGGCAGCTGGCTGCCACCTACGAGAACGCGGGCGAGCTGGATCAGGCGGCTCTGGAATACGAACAGGTGGCTGCGGATGCCGAAGACCCGGAAATGCGCCGGGAGGCATTGCTGGTTGCGGGTGATCTGTACGAGCAATCGGGCAGCGAAGAAGAGGCGCTGCGGATCTATCTTGGCTATATCGACGAGTACCCGCAGCCCGTGGAAACGGTGGTAGAGATCCGCTTCAAAGTGGCTGGCAGCCACGAACGCCGCGGTGAGCGGCAGGCCTATCTGGCTCAGCTCGAGGCGATCGTCGAAGCAGATGCAAACGCCGGAGCCGAACGAACGGACCGCACTCGCTACCTGGCCGCGCGGTCGGCGCTGGTACTGACGAAGCCGCTCTATGAAGACTTTGCCCAGCTCGAGCTGACCCAGCCGTTCGAGCAAAGCCTGGAGCAGAAGAAATCACTGATGAGCAACGCGCTCGCAGCGTTCGAAGCGCTGGTGACCTATGAGGTGAGCGAGGTAACTGCCGCCGCTACGTTCTATCTGGCTGAGATATATGGAGGCTTCAGCGAGGCGCTCATCGACTCAGAGCGACCGGCGGGGCTGAGCGCCTCAGAGCTGGCCGCCTACGACATGGTGATCGAAGAGGAAGCGTTCCCGTTCGAGGAGCAGTCGATTGTCGTCCACCAGGAGAACGTCGAGCTGATACGTGCAGGTGTGTTCAACGACTGGGTGCAGAAAAGCCTGGATGAGCTGGCGTTGCTGATGCCGGCCCGTTACGCGAAACACGAGCTCAGCAGCGGCTTCGTCGGCAGCATCGACCACTATGCTTATCAGTCGCCGCTGGCGCCGGAGCCCGAACCGGAAGCGCTCAACCAGGACCTCGGCACGATTGAAGCTCAAGACCCGGATGCCGAAGCCAAGCCGTCTGCTATGGAAATTGCGGGAGCGAACGATGCGTAACTGTTGGTCCTACCCGGTCCGGACGGGCCTGTTGCTTGCGCTGTCCCTGCTGCTGTTCGGTTGCGCGAGCGGCGGATCAACCGGCCCGGATCAGTCGAGAGCTTCTGGTGAGACGAGCCGTGAGCGGGCCGAAACCAAGACCCGGCGTGCTGCGAAGATTGAGCTGGACGGCGACTACGGCTTCACGCTGAGCGAGGTGGTCCGGATCGGCAGCGACGTGCGCAGGGACTATCAGCAGGGGGTTGCGCTCCTTGAGAGCGGTCAGCTGGAAGCCGGTGTGAGAGTTCTCGAGAGCGTGGTCGAGAGGGCTCCGGAAGTGACCAACCCCTTCATTGATCTGGGCGTCGCCTATGGCCGACTGGAGAGGTATGAGGAAGCCGAAGCATCGCTCAACAAGGCGCTGTCCCTGTCTCCAAATCATCCCGCCGCGCTCAACGAGCTTGGCATCCTGCAACGGCGGACGGGCCAGTTCGCGGCCGCCCGGGCCAGCTATGAGCGGGCGCTGGCCATACATCCTGGTTTCCACTTCGCGCTGCTCAATCTCGGCGTGCTGTGCGATATGTACCTGCAGGATCTGACCTGCGCGCATGAGAGCTATTCCAGTTACGTGGAGATCGTTCCGAACGATCCGGACGTGAACATCTGGATCGCGGATGTGGAGAGCAGGTTGAGCCGGACGGGTCAGGAGTGATTCAGATGCGCTACGTTATGACGCTTGTCACACTTTTGCTCATCTGCTCGCCCGTCCGGGCGGAAGATGCTGGGATCAGTGAGGAAGCAAAGACGCTCTCAGGCATGTCCGTGCTGGGCAACAACGAAGCACCCAAAGCGCTGGTCATCGTTCCCTGGAAAAGTTCTCAGATCGGTGACGGCATAGGCATCGTCGAAAGCCTGAGTAACCGGCCCATGCCCATAGACCGTGATGTTTTCGGCCGCGAGCTCGAGTACTACCTCATCAGAACCGAAGACATATTGCCTGACGATGTCTCACCTAAGGGATTTAGTGCCCGCTGATTCTCCGGTAGTCCCACTGAACGTGAGGTCTGTCACTGCTTGAGTTGTAAGCAGGCAATAGTCTCTTTGTCAGGGATTGTAAAGAATCGTCCCCGCAGTAACCCAGATCCTAGGAAGAGGACCACATCATGGATGTTTTTTACTCAATCGTTGGTTTTTTCGCCTCTGGCGGGGCCTTCATGTATCCGATTCTTCTGGTGTTCGCAGTAGGAAGCGCTATTGCCATCGAGCGCTTCATGACCCTCACGGCGATCACCCAGAAAAACGATGCGGCATGGAAATCGCTGCAGCCGCTGCTCAGTCAAGGTGATTTCGACGAGGCGCGGGAAATCGCTGCCAAGGAGGAGTCGATCATGGCTCGGATACTGAATCTGGGTCTGGCCCTTCAGGGCGCGGTCCGGCGTCGGGAAGATGTCGAGATCGCCATGGAAGAAGGCATGACCGAGGTCATCCCGCAGCTCGAGAAGCGCACGCCCTACGTGGCGCTGGCGTCGAATATCGCTACGTTGCTCGGCCTGTTAGGCACCATCATGGGCCTGATTCAGGCGTTCACGGCTGTTGCCAACGCAAATCCTGCCGAAAAGGCAGACCTGCTGTCGGCGAGCATCTCGGTGGCGATGAACACGACCGCTTTCGGCCTGATGGTCGGCATTCCGCTGCTCATCGTCCACGCCATCCTGACCACCAAGACCAATGAGATCGTGGACGGACTGGAAATGGCTTCGGTCAAAGCGCTCAGCGTGATCACCAGCCGCGCACGCCGACAGCTGGACATGGCGGCCTGAGCGCGACAACCCGGAAGGGACTGAAACATGGCGCGTAAGCATCATTACAGAAGGCGTTCGAAAGAGCAGCCCAACGAACTGGACGTGACGACCTTCCTGAATCTGATGGTCGTGCTCGTGCCATTTCTGCTCATCACGGCTGTCTTCTCCAGAATTGCCATCGTCGAGCTGACCCTGCCGTCCAGCTCCAGCGTGAGCACCGGTGATCAACCGGACTTCCGCCTTGAAGTGATCGTTCGCGAGAGCGGCCTCGAGATCGGTAACGGTAAGTCGATCATCGCCGCGCTGCCGAAGCAGGATGGTGAGTACGACCTGCAGACGCTGTCCAGCTACGTGGTCTCTCTGAAGGAAGACTACCCGGCCCAGGAGGCAGCCTCGGTGTTGCTCGAACCCACGATTCATTACGACTACCTGATCCAGGTGATGGACGTGGTTCGCAGCGTTCGGATACCCGGCGCCGAGGAAGACGAGGACGAGTTCACGCAGCTGGCGCTGTTCACCCAGATATCGGTGGGAGAGGCGCCATGAAGACGACACGCCGCATGAAGCGGATGAGCCGCAACAAGGTTCGCATCGGCAAGATGAACCTCACCTCGCTGATGGACGTATTCACGATCCTGGTGTTCTTCCTGCTGGTGAACTCCGGTACGCCGGAAGTGCTGGAGACCCCTAAGGACATGGTGCTGCCGGAATCGGTGGTTGAGGTCAAACCCCGGGAAACGGTCGTGATCTTCATCGGTACGGAAGATGTGGTGGTACAGGGCGAGCCCGTTGCGAAGGTGCAGTCCATTGCCGAGATGGGCGAGGGCGATATCGGTCCGATCATCGACCGGCTGGCCATCCTGGAAGAGCGGATCATCGGCTCCAGCACTCAGCATGTTGCAGGAAGCCAGGAGGTGACCGTGCTGGCCGACCGCTCCATACCCTTTGATGTGGTGCGAAAGGTCATGTCCACCTGCACCAGCCAGGGCTACAGCAGGATTTCTCTGGCGGTGATCCAGAAAGGTCAGACGGACGGCCTGGCCACCGGGACGGTGGCGCAGATCTGAGGGAGAGATGCGCATGAGCGCTTCGATCGAGTACATAGAAGAACAAGAGTCGTTTTCGCAAGAGGAGCAGCGGCTGCGCGAAGAGCTCGCACAGGCCGAGCGGGAACTGGCTCCATGTGAGGCCGATCTCGCGTCGGCTGATGCCGAGCTTCAGGCGCTCGAGGACAAGCGTGTCGAGTACGAGCCCCTCGAGGAGGCCTGCCAGGTCATCGAGAAGCTGGAGGCTTCCGGGTTGTCCCGAACCTTCTGGGGCGACAGAGCGACAGACCTGGAAGTCGGTGAGCATCTGACCGAGGTCCGCGGCCGCATAGAGAGCATTGCCGGTGACCAGATAGAAGCCGAAGCCCGGCGTGAGGCGGCGCGAAAGCGCCTGCGCCAGCAGCTGGATCAGATCGCTCTGATCGAAAGCGATCTGCTGCAGGCGATCGAAGCTGAGGAGCGCAAGCGTCAGGAGTGGCTGCTGGAGCGGGAAGCGACCGAACCCGAGCCGCGCCCGCAGATCCTGCCCTGGGCCCGTGATCTGGAAGAGGACAGCCTTTACCGCCGGTCGCTGCTGGGCGCTGTCGCAGCGGCACTGCTGCTCGGGCTGATGATCCCGCTGATCGACATTCCCATCCGCGATAAGGAAGAAATCACGGAAGTTCCCGAACGTTTCGCGCGCCTGATCCGTAAGGAGCCCCTTCGGGCCATGCCTGAGCCGACCCCGATGCAGAAGCGCGTTGTCGAAGAGAAGCTGCCAGAGCCGGATCCGGACGTGAAACCGGAGCCGGAGGCCAAGCCTGAGGTGCAGGTTGCCGAAACCGAGCAGGTTGAGGTGGCCCCCGAAGCGCCGCGGGACAAGGTGGCTTCCACCGGTCTGCTGGCCTTCCGCGAGAGCTTCTCCGATCTCGCCAGTGGCCGCCCATCGGCCAAGCTCGGTAGTGATGCGCGGGTCAGCGACGCCGGCCAGGAATCCATCGGTGCGCCGCAGCGGGCCATGGTCGCCGTGGACGGACCAGGCAGCAGCGGCGGCATTAACGTCGCGAGCTTGAGCCGGGACGTCGGTGGCGCCGGAAATGGCGAGGAGATGGCCGGCGTCGCGCTCAGCCGGGTTGCCAGCTCGATCGGCGCCACGGGCGGTGAACGGCCGTTGAGCGCCGGCGGGGTGGCGGGACGTACGGATGAGGAAATCCAGATCGTCTTCGATCGGTATAAGGCAGCGCTCTACCGGCTCTACAACCGGGAGCTGCGTAAGGATCCGACGCTCAGAGGTCAGATGGTGTTGAAGCTCACCATTGAGCCGGACGGCTCCGTCTCCGTATGCGCGTTGCAGGCGAGCGATATGAACGCGCCAACGCTGGCCGATCAGGTGGTTTCCCGCGTGCTCGGCTTCGACTTCGGTGCCAAGGAAGTCCCGGCCGTGACGATTCTCTACCCCATCGACTTCTTACCAACGGCATAGCGCTGTTGAAGTAGCCGGGAAGTATGAAGATGGCTCATGAACAGGAACTTGCGGCGGAGCGGGCTGGGCCCGGCATACCCCAGTTCGTGCTCCTGTTCCTGCTCGCAGTTGTCGCCGTGTTTTCAGCCGCGAGCGCGTCGGCGGCGGAGATTACCTATGTGTCTGTAACCGGAACCTGGCGTGATCCGGTCGACAACGTCCCCGGAAGCCAGCCGGGCGATCCCGTCATCACCAATGGAGACCCGACCTCCAGCATCAGTTGGGGCGTCACCACCGGATCGCAAAGTGGCTATGACTTCACCGCGACGCTGCCGCCGCCTTTCGAGCTGCCCGGCCCTATCCCGTTCTTCTCTCTCGGTGATTTTCAGCACCGGAATTTCTCCGTCGATGATCCTTCCCTGGTCTCAGTGCAGCTCGATGTGGTCCTGGTGCTTGCTGTGGATGGCGTGCCCACCGGCCCACTCACGTTCACCTTCACCTTCAATCACGAGGAAACCCCGAACAACCCGACGCCGCCCGACACCTGTCCCTATCCGACCCCGCCCGGGGAAGGATGTACGGACCGTGTGACGATCGTCGGATCAGCCGATCCGACGACGTTCAATGTGGGCGGAGTGGACTACACGCTGGACATGAGTTTTCTCGACAACGGTAGTCCCGTTGATGAGTTCATCACGAGAGAAGGCGGCACCGTCAACAGCTCAGGCCTGGTCGGGGAGTTTACATTGCCGCCGGGTCTCAGGGTCTCCAAGTCCGGCCCTGCGGCCATGCGGCTGGGACAGTGGGGCAATTTCCTGCTCGATGTGCAGAACGATGGCGATTCCGATGCGCACGACGTGACCGTAGTCGATCTCCTGCCGGACGGCGTGACGGGGGGAATGTGCGATACGACGCCGGAGATTCTGAGTGCCCAGGTCTTCGCCGCCGATGGTGTGACGCCGGTCCCGGGCAAAGGTCCTCTGACCGAGGGATCGGATTATTCGCTCTCCTATGACGGCGCAGCCTGTGAGCTCACGTTCAACACGCTCAGCGCCGCTGCCGTGATCGACATCGGCGAGCGTCTGCTGATCACTTACCGCACACGGCTCGACACTGATTCTCAGGACGGCATCACGCTGACGAATGTTGCTGGTGCAACCGCGTGGTTCAGTGATGCCGCCTCCAACCCGAGCCGAATCCCCTATCTGCGCACTTTGACCGACGGTACCGTTGGCGTCGATGACCACGAGGACGCGCTTGACGTCGATGTGGATCTGCCCGTCCTCAGATTCGAGAAGACGGCGATGAACGTGACGACGGGTGAAAACCCCGCCACGGTCGCGACTCCGGGTGACACGCTGCGCTACACCTTCCTGGTCGAGAACCTCGGCGACGTCACCATCGACGACTTCAGCATCGTCGACGAGCTCGACGCGCTCAATGCGACGCCGGGCTTCGCCCCCACCACGCTCAATCTGGTCACGGTGCCGTCCGGTGCGGATGTGACTTTTACCAGCGCCACCGGCGGCGCGGCTGGCACGGGCATCGTCGATATCCGCAACCTGAGTATCGGTGGGCTGGGCGAGGTCGTACTCGTCGAGTTCGAAGTGGAGCTTGCGCCGGTGCTCGCGGATGGCAGCTACGTTGATAACCAGGGCGAGTTGCTGACCGGAGGCCTGCCGATCGCCATCAGCGACGATCCGAATATCAACGGCCCGGCAGATCCCGACGTGGTTGGCGACGAGGATCCGACCCGGGTCACCATCGCCTCCGCACCCTACTTCGACGTTGACAAGGTTTCCTCCTACCCCGATGGCGACCCCAACGTGCTGCTGGCGGGTGAGCGAGTCCGATATACGATCACGGTGAAAAACGTCGGCACCGCGAATGCGACGGACGCCCGGCTGCGCGATGCGCTGCCTGCCTACACCACGTACGTCGCGGACAGCACGACACTCAACGGCACCCCGGTCGCCGACAGTCCCGGCGGCGAGCTTCCGCTGATCGCGGGCATCGACATCAACGCGCCGGAAGATCCGACCGCCGGCTATCTGCGCGCCGACAACGACCCTGCAGCGGACAACGTGGCCAGCATCGAGTTCTACGTAACGGTGGATCCGAACGCGGCGGACGGCACCATTCTCTCCAACCAGGCCTTCGTGAGCTCGGTCAGCAGCGGTCTGGATCAGCCCTCGGACGATCCGCGTACCCCGGAAGTCGATGATCCGACCGAGGACGTTGTGGGCAACTACCCGCTGATCTTCCCGCTGAAAACCGCTGCCCTGCTGCTCGACTACGACTCGCCGGACATCGTCGACCCCGGTGACGTGCTTCGCTACACCATCCTCATCCAGAACAACGGTGCGGTGGATGCCACCATGGTGCGGCTCACCGATGTAGTGCCAACCGACACGACCTATGTGGCGGACTCTCTGACGCTGAACGGGGAGCCCGTTAATCAACCCGATGGCGGGGTGTTCCCGCTCGAGGCAGGCATCTGGGTGAGTTCCTCGGATCTGACCCCGCCGCTGCCCGGGCCGGGGGAAGGTGTGCTTTCTTCGCTCGAGGCCGCCACCGTCCAGTTCGACGTCCGGGTAAATGACGATGTCCCCCGCGGCACGCTGATCACCAACCAGGCTACGGTGAGCACTGAAGAACTTGGCGATCAGCTGACCGATGCGGATGGCGACCCGACCAACGGACCCGAGCCGACCATCGTTCGGGTTGGAGATGCGCAGCTTCTGACCATCACCAAGGCGGTAACGGTGGTCGGTGGCGGGCCGGCATTGGAAGGCGGCCTGCTGGAATATCTGGTCACGGTGAGAAACACCGGAGCCGTGCCGGCCTTCGATGTCTACGTCACGGATGACCTGGACGAGCCGACCCCCGGCCAGCTGGTTTATGAGGATCTGACGGCCACTCTGAACGGCGGCACCGCGGGCATCGATGTGAGCGGGCCGGTCATTCTTGCAGACTATTCGTCCGAATATGGTCCGTTGCCGCCAGGACAGGTGTTCGTGCTTCGTTTCCAGGCCCGGATCTACGATGACGCACCCATCGGCACGACCATCATCAACGAAGCCTACGTGACCTGGAACACCGATCAGACCGCTGCCACGGAGGCGCGCATCGATGTGGGCGGCACACCGGGTATCGGCATGGTGAGCGGCAGTGTCTGGCACGACGCAGATTTCGATGATTTCGCGGATGGCGATGAGTTGCGGCTCGAAGGCTGGACGGTCGAGGTGCTCTTAAACGATGAGATTGCCGTCAGCAGCCTGACCGATGCAGACGGCGCCTACACCTTCAGTGGTCTGGTGCCGAACTACGAGACGGAAAACCGTTATGAGATCCGGTTCCGCGCGCCGGGCGCAGGTCAGAACACCGCATCGCTTGGACAGGCGGATTCGGATTTTACCGATGGACCCCAGCGGATCTACGACATCGAGATCCGTTCCGGCAGCAACCTGCAGAACCTCAATCTACCCATTGATCCGAATGGGGTGGTATACGACGCGCTGTCGCGACTTCCGCTCGCCGGCGCCAGGCTGACCCTGGTCGGCGCCGGATCCATGATCCCGCTCGAGGCGGATTGCTTCGACGATCCGAATCAGCAGGGTCAGTACACGCTCGCCAGCGGCTACTACAAATTCGATCTCAATTTCTCGGATCCCAGTTGCCCGAGTGGTGGCAGCTATCTCATCGAGGTGGAGTCCGGATCGAACTATGAACCGGGCATCTCGCAGCTTGTTCCGCCTGCGTCCGATGAGACAACAGCGCCGTTCAACGTGCCGTTCTGTCCTGGAACCGTGAACGATGCGATACCGCTCACGGGCGTTCACTGCGAGGCGCAGGCTTCGGAGTTCGCACCGCCCATCGGCGCTGCTGCCCTGACTCCGGCCACCGTCTACTACCTGAACCTGGTGCTCAACGATGATCGAGTGCCTGGCAGCAGCCAGCTGTTCAACAACCACATTCCACTGGATCCGGTTCTGAACGGTCTGGTGACCATGAGTAAGACCACACCGATGGTTAACGTGAGCCGAGGCCAGATGGTGCCCTATACCCTCACGGTGAGGAGCAGTTGGCCCATCGATATGCCCGGTGTGGATGTGGTCGATCGCTACCCGGTCGGCTTCAAGTACATCGCAGGCTCTGCTCGCCTCGATGGCGAGCCGGTCGAACCCGTGATCGTTGATGGCGAGCTGATCTGGGAAGACCTGACGCTGACCGCAGAGAGCGAGCACACCATCGAGCTTCTGCTGGCGCCGGGCGCAGGTGTGAGCGACGGCGAGTTCGTGAACCGGGCTTATGCCGAGCTGGCGCTGACAGGCGAAGCGCTGTCCGCTCAGGCGACGGCGACCGTGCGGCTCGTCCCGGATCCGACTTTCGATTGCACGGACGTCACCGGCAAAGTATTCAGCGATAACAATCGAAACGGCCTGCAGGATGACGATGAACCTGGCATCCAGGGTGCCCGTCTCGTTACGCCAACGGGTCTTGCCGCGCTGACCGACCAGCACGGTCGTTTCCACATCACCTGCGCTGTGACCCCAAGGGAAGGCCGCGGCAGCAACTTCATGCTGAAGATGGATGATCGCACGCTGCCCAGTGGCTTCCGATCCTCCACCAGGTCATTCCAGATCAAACGGGCGACCCGTGGTAAGGCGCTGCACTTCAGCTTTGGCGCGTCTATCTATCGGGTGGTGGGTCTGGACGTGGCCGATCCGGTCTTCATGCCCGGCGGCACAGAGTTACGGCCGCAGTGGCAGCCGAGGGTCGATCTGCTGATGGAGGAACTGGAGAAGGCGCCGGCGATTCTGCGGCTGTCCTATCTGGCCGACGTGGAAGATGAACGGCTGGTCACCAGACGGGTGAAGGCGTTGCGCAGGATGCTGAGCGACGCCTGGCAGACACGCGATGCCGATTACCGGCTGACCATCGAGCAGGAGATCTTCTGGCGAACGGGTAAACCACCGGAGAAAGACAAACGCCTGACGGCGCTGCGGGAGGCCGACCAATGAGCCTTCGCCTGATACTGGCTCTGATCATCGTCCTGCCGTGGCTGGGTGTGCAGGCAGACGTGGACGAGTTGCCCATCGGTCGTGCCGTCGAGCGACACCTGCCGCCGGATACCGATCTCAGCCAATGGACGAAAGACGCGGACCGCCTGGCTCTGGAGGCGGGCGACCGGTTGGAGACCCGCGAGGTGCTGGTGGCTGAGCCGGAGACGGTGAAGCTGCACGACCTGGTGCCGCCCGTCTACTTCGAATCTGGCGTCGCGAAGGTGCCCGAGAGCACGGTGGCCGAGCTTCGCAGCGTGCTGGAGCGTATGCGCAATCGCGCCAACGTTCGCCTGAATCTGGTCGGGCATGCGGACAACCAGCCCTTGTCTCCGACTCTGGCTGAACGCTACGGCGACAACGATGGCCTGTCGCGGGAGCGGGCCGGTGAGGTGGCGGAGTTCTTCCAGCGGGCGTTGGCTCTGCCGCCGGAAGCCGTTTCCTACGAATGGGCGGGTGCTGCGAAACCCGTCGCCAGCAATGCCACGGAAGCCGGCAGAGCGCAGAATCGCCGCGTGGAAGTGGAGGTCTGGTACGACGAGCTAACGGACGCTGTCGCGGAAGAAGAATTTGTGGTGAGCGAAGACGTCCGCACGGTCAAGGTCTGTCGGATGGAGACGGTCTGTAAGTTGCGCTACATGGAGGGACACGCCAAACGGGCCCGGGTGCGGAACCTTGTCGCGCCACTTTACTACCAGGCAGCGAGCCTGACGGTCACGCCGCTGTTCCTCGCTCAGATCCAGCAGACGCTGGATAATCTCGAGGATCGTCAGAATGTGGTGGTCAAGCTCATCGGCCACACGGATAACGCTCCGCTTTCCGAGCGGGAGTCGAGAATTTACGGCGACCAGCTGAGCCTTTCCAAAGCCCGGGCGCATAGAGTGGCGCTTGCTCTGCAGGAAGATCTCAACCTGCCGGCTACGGCGGTGGTCAGTGACGGTTTTGGCGACGACAGGCTGGCCGCCAGTAACGCCACGGCTCAGGGCCGCGCTCTGAACCGCCGGATAGAGGTTGAGTTCTGGTACGACGATTCGCTGCAGGAGCTGCCGAACGAGCCTCAGCTCTGTCCGGCGGATGCCGCTTCAGAGACTGTGACCCGGGTCTATGATCCGACCTGGGGCAGCCTTCCCGTCATAGCCCTCAATCAGGGTCAGCCTGTGTTTGGCGCGGCAGATCTTGCGAAGCTCGAGCGAGGGCTCAAGGATGTGAACGATCGGGCCAACGCCCGGCTGCGCTTCATCGGTTACACGAGCAATGAGCATCTCGATCGCAGAACAGCCCGTATCTACGGAGACGACGTGGGGCTCTCGACGGCACGTGCCCGCCGAACGATGGAAAGGGTCGCCGCCGAGCTCGGCCTCGAGAGCGCTCAGACAGAGCACGAGGGCCGGGGCTACATCCACTCCAAGGACGTGATCAATGCCGGGTTCGTTCGAAGTGAGGATTCCTACGTTGAGGTTCAGGTCGTCTATGACGAGCTTGCGGTGCTCGATGATTACGAAGGCGTAGTCGTCTCACCGCTCACCCGGGAGCTGACGCCGAAAAATCCGTTTGCGCTGAACATGATGCGCATAACAGTGGACGGTGAGCCCATTGACGATCCGCAGCGCAGCTCTGCGGACGTTCAGCGCTGCACGGATGTGGCCATGCAGGAGCAGGACATCCGCTTCAGCTTCGACACGCTGACCGCGAATCCCCGACTTGATGTGGCGGCGAGTACGCACACCGTGGAGATCCACACCATCAACCCGACGATTGCAGTCGCGTCACCCGTCCAGTTCCGTATGTATGCGAACTACCAGGCATTCATCGAGCGAGCAGAGGTGCGCATCTTCAGCGCAGGCGTGTCCACCCAATCCGATCCCCTGGTCGTGCTGCCCGTAGCCGAGGACGGCTATGCGGAGTGGCGACCGGATTCGCACGATTTTCATGGGCCTGTTGAGGAGCTTGTTTATGTGCTGCGGGCCTACGGCGGTGACGGGGACTATTTCGACGAGACCCAACCCAAGCCGATTTGGATCGCCCATTCAGGGCTGAGTCCTGCGTACCTGCAGGCGCAGGCTAACGAGCCGGTCGACGCCGCCGAAGCGTCTGCCAAGGTGGCTGAGTTGACGGCCGGCTATGGGGACAACAGCCTGGCTTTCCAGAATATACCCCTCGGCACCGGTACGGTGACCGTTCAGGGCAAAGACCTCGATCCTTCCCAGGACATCTGGGTTGCCGGTACACGGGTGCCGGTCGATCCGTCGGGTAACTTCGTCTCCGAGGTGTTGTTGCCTGACGGTGGCCACACTGTGGAAGTGGCGATGCTCGATCAGGAGGGCGCGGGCGAACTCTATCTGAGGGACCTCTCTCTGGAGAAGAACGACTGGTTCTACGCGGGTATGGCCGACTTCACCTGGTCCGAAAACAGGAGCAGCGAGAATGCGGATCTGTTTGTGGGCGAAAACGCCAGCCAGGATTTCGACTCGTCTGTAGACGGCCGGGTCGCCCTCTACGCCTCCGGTAAATTCGGGGCTGGCTGGGGCCTGACGACCAGCGTTGATACCCGGGAAGACGAACTGGGCAATCTGTTCAGCAACATCCTGGACAAGAATCCGGATTCGCTGTTCCGCCGTATGGACCCGGATTACCACTACCCGACCTTCGGTGACGACAGCACGGTCACCGAGCTGGCACCCACCCAGGGTGGTCTTTACCTCAAGGTGGACAAGGATGACAGCTACGGCCTCTGGGGCAACTATCAGATCGGCTACATGAACAACGAGCTGGCACAAGTCGATCGTGGGCTTTACGGCGTCCAGGGACACTACGAGTCGACGGGCACCACCAGCTTCGGCGAGAAACGTCTCGTGGCGAACGTGTTTGGTGCGGAGCCGGGTACGGTGCCCAGTCGGCAGGATTTCCTGGGCACGGGCGGTTCTTTCTACTATCTGCGGCATCAGGACATTCTCATGGGCTCCGAGCGGGTCCGCATCGAGGTCCGGGACAAGGCATCGGGCATTGTTACCGGTGTGGTCAACCTAAGCCCGTCCGCCGACTACGACGTCGACTACCTGCAGGGGACTATCCTGTTGAGCGAGCCGTTGTCTGCCACGGTCAATGACAATCTGCTCGTGCGGACCGGAGGTAACAGCGGTGACGAGGCTTATCTGGTCGTCCGCTACGAGTACACGCCGGGCTTCGACGAAATCGAGGCGCTGGCGGCAGGTGGCCAGGCTCACTACTGGTTGAACGACCGGATCAAGCTCGGCCTGATGGCCAATGAGAACAACAACGACGATGCTCAGTTCGACAGCAGCCTGCGGGCCGCTGATCTGACCGTGCGCATGAGCGCGCACACCTGGATGAAGGTGCAAGCGGGTCGCAGTGAAGGCCTGTTGGCACAGTCGCTGTCTTCTGCCGACGGCGGCTACGGCTTCGAGAGCATCAGCGATCCCGTGCTCATAGGCGGTGAGGCGGATGCCTATCGCGGCGACCTCAGCATCGGTTTGGAAGAAATCTCGCGGCGGCTCGATGGTCGCCTGACGCTGTACGGGCAGACCCTGGAGTCCGGGTATTCCGCGCCAGGCCTCGAAGCGCTCACCGATACTGAAGCCTACGGCGGCTCGCTGGAGCTCGGGTTGACCCGGTCCATGTCGCTCCGAGGAAAGTCCGACATCCTGTCTCGCGAGGAAAGCCTCAGCACAAGCAGTCATGAGCTGAATCTGAACTACCAGTTCAACCCGCGTTGGAATCTCAGCGCCGGGGTCCGCCACGATGACCGGGAAGACGATTCGCCGATAGCGCTGCCGACTCAGGAGCTGGGTAAGCGTACCGATGCGGTCATGCAGGTGGGCTACGACGCCAGGGGCCAGTGGAGTGCTTACGGCTTCTTCCAGGATTCGATTTCCACGAGCGGCACCCGCACTGCCAATGGTCGTGTAGGCGCGGGTGGATCGTACCTGATCTCCGATCGGCTGCGGCTGGAGATGGAGATATCCGATGGCGATACCGGGCCTGGCGGCAGGGTCGGCACGAGCTACATGCAATCCGAACGGACCAGTTTCTATGTCAACTACGCGCTCGAGAACGAAAGAACGGATAACGGCATGCGCGGTAACAGGGGCTCTCAGGGCAATCTGGTCGGCGGCATGAAGACCCGGCTTTCCGACACCGCCAGCGTTTTCGTGGAGGAGCGATATCAGCACGGTCGGAACATGACCGGCCTGACCCACGCCACAGGCGTGCAGCTGGTTCCATCAGAGCGCTGGAACTTCTCGCTCAGCACCGACATCGGCACGCTCAAAGACCGGGAGACCGGCGCGGAAACGGACCGGCTGGCGGGAGGCATGAACGTTGGTTTCGGGACGGAAGCCCTGCAGCTCTCCATCGGCATTGAGTATCGTGATGACGAGGCGGAGCAGATCGATGCCCTGACGACGAAGCGCAAGACCTGGCTCTACCGAAATACGGCCCGATGGCAGGTGAACCCGGCGTCGAGATTGCTGGGTAAGCTCAATTACTCCACCAGCGACAGCTCGGAGGGTGCGTTCTTCGATGGGAAGTATACGGAAGCGGTGGTCGGTTATGCCTTCCGGCCGGTCCGCCACGATCGGCTGAACGCCCTGGCGAAATACACCTACTTCTACAATGTGCCTACTGCCGGCCAGGTTACCCAGTCGAACTCGTTCGCCGAGTACATTCAGAAGAGCCACATCGCCTCCGTCGACCTGACTTACGATCTCAGCGCGCGTCTGAGTGTTGGTGCGAAGTACGCCTACCGGCTGGGAGAGATCAGTCTTGACCGGGAAGCGCCGAGCTTCTTCGACAACAGGGCAAGCCTCTACGTGCTGCGTGCCGATTGGCGCTTCCGTGCGCAGTGGGAGGTCATGGCGGAAGGTCGTGCGCTGGAGCTTGCGGATCTGCAAGAGACCCGTTCCGGTGCGCTGCTTGCGCTTTCGCGATACTTCGGCGACCACTTCAAGGCGGGTGTCGGCTACAACTTCACCGATTTCTCGGACGATCTGACCGATCTGGATTACGATCACCAGGGGTTGTTCATCAATCTGACGGGCGCCTTCTGAGCGCGTTCTGGGCGCCCCTCTAGCGCAGCACCCCCGTTTCCAGGCAGAATCTGCTCATGCCGATACCCATGACTCAGGAAGGCGCGGACGCGCTCCGCGAAGAACTCAAACATCGGAAGTCTGTGCTGCGCCCGGAAATTACCCAGGCGATCGCCGAAGCCCGCGAACATGGTGACCTGAAAGAAAACGCCGAGTATCACGCCGCCCGGGAGCAACAGGGCTTCAACGAAGGTCGGATCAAGGAGATCGAAGGGAAGCTGGCGGACGCTCAGGTAATCGACGTGAGCAAGATCACGCCGTCAGGGAAGGTGATCTTCGGCGCCACCGTCACTCTGATCGATGCGGAAAGCGGCGACGAGATACGCTACAAGATCGTCGGTGAGGACGAGGCGGACCTGAAGGAAGGCAAGATCTCCATCATGTCGCCGATTGCCCGGGGCATCATCGGTAAGAGCGAAGGGGATGTGGCGGTCGTTCAGACCCCATCCGGCGAGCTCGAGTACGAGGTCGACTCGGTAGAGCACATATAGAGCTGATCAAGTGGATTCGAGCGTAGGATCCGCTCAGCGACCTGCCCTGCTGGCCCGGCTTACGTTGGAAAGGTCGGGCTTCGCGTCCGGATTCCGCCGATAGAGCACAACTATCTTGCCAATCTTCTGCACCACTTCGGCCTGACAGGCCGCCGCCAGGGCATCGATCATCTCGCTGCGGTCCTCCCGGTCCAGCGCGTTGACCTTCACCTTGAGCAGCTCGTGATCATCCAGCGCCCTGTTGGTTTCCGCGATCACGGCGTCCGAGACACCACCGTCGCCGACGATGACGACGGGATGCAGGTGATGGGCGATGCGGCGAAGGTGCTTGCGCTCGGCGCTGTCCACTGGACGCTCCTGGTGTTCAGGCGGATATAGAAGAGCGCGCATTGTAGGGCCAGATTCCAGCGGCGCAAGCGGCCTCGGGTATGATTGCGAGCATGGCGGGCAGCAGCAGAAAAAGTGGCAAGAAGGGCCGGAGTAAATCCAGCGAGCGCTGGCTGAGCCGCCAGCGCAAAGATCCCTTCACCAGGAAAGCCGCGGAGACGGGCAAGACCTCGCGCGCCCACTTCAAGCTGGAACAGCTCAATCAGCGGTTCCGACTGTTGAGGCCCGGCATGCGGGTGCTGGAACTGGGTGCCGCGCCGGGCGGCTGGACCTGCTATCTGGAAGAAGAGATCGCGCCAGGCGGCCTCCTCGTGGCCGTGGATTACCGGCCGGTGACCATCGCTGCGGAGACGGTGCTGGTGGAAGGAGAGTTCGGCGACCCGGAAATAGATAACAAAATTGACGAGCTGCTCGAAGGCCGGCCCCTCGACCTTGTTTTGTCCGATATGGCCCCCAATATCAGCGGTATCCGAACGGCGGATCAGGCCCGTTCCATGGAACTCGTGGAGCTTGCCGAATCGGCGGCAGACAGATGGTTGAAACCTGGCGGCGCTCTTGTGGTCAAGATATTCCAGGGAGAAGGCGTGGAAGACTGGATACGTCGTATTCGCGGTAAGTACGGCGCCTTCAAGCAGGTGAAACCTGAAGCTTCCCGGCCGGACTCCCGGGAAATGTACGCGGTCGCCCAGAAGTACCGGTCACGAGGCTGAAGGCATCTCTGCGTATTTCACAAAGAATTAATCAGCGATTCGCTAAAAGAAAGTCTCTAGAAAGTGGTGTAGGCTTGTCGTCCGCCCACAAAACCAGACTGCCCAGCGGCAACGCTTTGAGCGGCAGAAGAGGGTAAGTCCTTGACAGATATGGGAAAAAATTTGCTGCTGTGGCTGATCATAGCCGCGGTGCTGCTGACTGTTTTCAACAACTTCAACGTTAAACAGGAGCCGTTGTCGGTCAGCTATTCAGATTTTATCGAGCAGGTCCGTACGGATCAGATCACGAAAGTGGAGTTCGACGGCCCGCTCATTATTGGCCAGAAGCGAAGCGGCGAAGAGTTCCAGGTGGTCAAGCCGAACGTGGAAGACCCGAAACTGCTCGATGACCTCTACAATCACGACGTAGAGGTCCGTGGTGTGCTTCCGCATGAACCCAGCATCTGGTCGCAGCTGCTGATCGCCAGCTTTCCGATCCTCATCATAATTGCCGTGTTCATGCTGTTCATGCGGCAGATGCAGGGCGGCGGTAGCGGCCGTGGTGGGCCTATGGCGTTCGGCAAGTCCAAGGCGCGGCTGCTCTCAGAAGACCAGATCAAGACTACCTTCGCCGACGTGGCGGGCGTGGATGAGGCAAAAGAAGATGTGCAGGAACTGGTCGAGTTCCTCCGCGATCCGGGTAAGTTCCAGCGGCTCGGAGGCCGCATTCCCCGCGGCATCCTCATGGTTGGCCAGCCGGGTACCGGTAAGACGCTGCTGGCCAAGGCCATCGCTGGCGAGGCCAAGGTACCCTTCTTCTCCATTTCCGGTTCCGATTTTGTGGAAATGTTCGTCGGCGTCGGCGCCTCCCGGGTTCGGGATATGTTCGAGCAGGCGAAAAAGCAGGCGCCCTGCATCATCTTCATCGATGAGATCGACGCAGTCGGCCGACACCGGGGCGCGGGTCTCGGCGGTGGTCACGACGAGCGGGAGCAGACGCTGAACCAGCTGCTGGTGGAAATGGATGGCTTCGAGGCCAATGACGGCATCATTGTGATTGCCGCCACCAACCGACCGGACGTGCTCGACCCGGCCCTGTTACGGCCCGGACGCTTCGACCGTCAGGTAGTGGTTGGGCTGCCGGACATCCGTGGTCGGGAGCAGATCCTGAAGGTGCACATGCGCAAGGTGCCGCTGTCTGACGACGTAGACCCTGCCGTTATCGCCAGAGGCACGCCAGGCTTCTCCGGCGCCGATCTCGCCAATCTGGTCAACGAGGCCGCGCTGTTTGCCGCCCGCGGAGCCAAGCGCCTGGTTGAGATGGATGAATTCGAGAAGGCCAAGGACAAGATCATGATGGGCGCCGAGCGCAAATCCATGGTGATGTCCGAAAAGGAAAAGCGAAACACCGCGTATCACGAGGCAGGCCATGCGATCGTTGGCCGTCTGGTGCCGGATCACGATCCGGTCTACAAAGTGTCCATCATTCCGCGAGGCCGGGCACTGGGTGTGACCATGTTCCTGCCGGAAGAAGATCGCTACAGCCTGTCCCGGCAGAGCGTGAAGAGCCAGATCTGTTCGCTGTTCGGCGGCCGGATCGCCGAGGAGATGATCCTCGGACCGGAGTACGTGACCACGGGTGCTTCCAACGACATCGAGCGGGCGACGGGACTTGCCAGAAGTATGGTTACCCGCTGGGGACTCTCCGAAAATCTCGGTCCGATTATGTATGACGATGCGGATGGTGAGGTGTTCCTCGGCATGTCGGGCGGTCCGAAGCCAAAGGCCTTCTCGGACGATACCGCTCGTACCATTGATGAGGAAGTACGCAGCATCGTTGATGAATGCTACGGCACCGCGACCCGCCTGCTGAAGGAGAACGAAGATAAGCTGCACATGATGGCGGATGCGCTGGTGGAGTTCGAGACGATCTCTGCCGACCAGATCGACGACATCATGGCAGGTGCCAAGCCTCGGGATCCGGCCGATCTGCCGCCGCCATCTACCCAGGCACCTGGCGACGAAGGCGGCGATACGGAGTCCCCCATCGGAGGTCCGGCCGAAGATCATTGACCGGGTCTGATGCTGGCCGCCGCATCCAGGCGGCGGCCGGAGCCAGAAGAGCCTCGCTTAAAACAGGCGAGCGCACGCTGCGTCTAGAACGCACCCGCATCATGGCTGTGCTCAACCTCACACCGGATTCCTTTTCCGACGGCGGCCGCTTCCTGTCCGGATCACGAGTAGATGTGGGCCGGGTTCGAAGTGAAGCGGAAGCCATGCTGGCCGCTGGCGCAGACATTCTCGACATCGGAGGCGAATCAACTCGGCCCGGGTCCGCGCCCGTCAGTGAGCCAGAAGAGCTCGAGCGTGTGATCCCGGTTCTGAATGCGCTCCTGGAACTGGATACCATTGTCTCCGTAGATACCCGCAAGCCGGCCGTTGCCAGAGCGGCACTCTCGGCGGGCTGCCATCTGATCAACGATGTGGGCGGTCTGACCAGCCCGGCCATGCTGGAGGCCGTTGCGGAATCAGACGCCGGCATCTGCATCATGCACATGCAGGGCGAGCCGACGGACATGCAGGCGGATCCGAGATATGAAGACGTGGTGGCCGAGGTGCGTCAGTTCCTGCTGGGGCAACTTGAACTCGCCAGACAGTCCGGCATCCCGGATGAGCGTATCTGCCTGGATCCGGGGTTCGGTTTCGGGAAGACGCTCGAGCACAACCTGGCCCTGCTCAGATCCCTCGCAGAGCTCAGAATTGACGGGCTGCCATTGCTGGTCGGGCTGTCCAGGAAGCGGATGATCGGTACCCTGACGGGCGCCGGCGTGGATGAGAGAATGCCCGGCAGCGTCGCGGCAGCCGTCCTTGCGGCAGAACGGGGTGCGGACATCTTGCGCGTGCACGACGTAGGGGAAACTGCCCAGGCGCTGGCCATTCTGGAGGCATTGAGAACATGAACGGGAACCACGAGCAGCGACGATGACTAAGAAGTACTTCGGAACCGATGGCATTCGCGGACGTGTGGGCGAAGAGCCCATTACGCCGGAGTTCTGTCTTCGGCTTGGCTGGGCTGTGGGCAAGGTGTTCGCGGATCGGGAGCGGGACGACCATGTGCCGCACGTTCTGATCGGCAAGGACACCCGAATCTCCGGCTACATGCTGGAATCCGTTCTTGAATCCGGTCTCGTTTCGGCGGGCGCCAGCGTCAGCCTGATGGGACCCATGCCGACGCCGGGTGTTGCCTATCTCACGCGGACCCTGGGCGCGGATGCGGGGATCGTGATCAGTGCTTCGCACAATCCCTATTACGACAACGGCATCAAGTTTTTCGACGCCGGGGGCAACAAACTTCCGGACGAAGTCGAGCATGCGATCGAGCGGCAGCTCGCATCAGGTATGGAATGCGTGGATTCGAACCGGCTTGGCAAAGCGACACGGATCGAAGATGCCGCCGGCCGCTACATTGAATTCTGCAAAGCATCCGTGCGTCGTGGCGCTCGTCTGTCGGGCCTGCACATCGTGCTCGACTGCGCGCACGGCGCGACCTACCACACAGCCCCCGGCGTTTTCTCCGAGCTCGGCGCCCGGGTCACGGTGATGGGCGCGGAGCCGGACGGATTCAATATCAACGATGGTTGCGGCTCAACTGCGCCTGCTGCACTGGCAGCCCGCGTTCTGGATGAAGGCGCCGATCTCGGCGTCGCCCTGGATGGAGACGGTGACCGGGTGATCATGGTGGATGATGACGGAGAAGTGATCGACGGTGATCAGCTCGTGTACATCATTGCCATGCATCGGGCGGCAGCCGGAGGGCTGGGCGGTGGCGTGGTTGGCACGCTGATGTCCAATTTCGGCCTGGAGCTCGCTTTCAAAGAGGCAGGGATCGGCTTTCATCGCGCGGACGTTGGCGACCGGTACGTGCTGGAGGGTTTAAAGGCGCGGGGTTGGTCCCTTGGTGGAGAATCTTCCGGGCATATCATCTGTCTCGATCTCACCACCACCGGGGACGCCATAATCGCGGCTCTGCAGGTGCTCGGCGCGGTTCAGGAGAGCGGGAAAAGCCTCAAATCGCTTGCCTCCGGCATGCGGAAAATGCCGCAGGTATTGAAGAACGTTTCGGTTGAGAATCCCCGGGAGAGGGCCGCCAGCAAGGCCGTACTTGCCGCGGTGGCTGAGAAAACCGAGGCTCTGGCCGATCGCGGCCGGGTACTGATAAGGCCTTCAGGTACCGAGCCCGTTGTCCGGGTGATGGTGGAGGGTGAAGACGCCAAAGAGGTCAACACAGTTGCGGATGAACTGGTCGAGGTGGTCGGCGGCGGACGTTGAGGCTGCTCTTGTTGCTCGATCGATCTGCCGTTAACATTGCGCGCCCTTCGAAGTCGGGAGCGCCCAGAAGCGGAGTATGGAGCGGAAAGCGCAGCGATCAATCGCCGCAGGCAACTGGAAGATGCACGGCTCGCGTCGGTTTGTTGCTGACTTTGTGCATTCTCTAGCCGAATGCCTGGACGACCATGAAGCGGCCGGTCAGGTGCTGCTGTTTCCATCCTTCGGGCATCTGTCGGTGCTGGGCGATGCGCTCACCTCTGCAGGTCTGGCGTCAGCAGTGGCGCTGGGTGGGCAGACTTTGCACGCTGCGCCGGAAGGTGCCTTTACTGGCGAAGTGTCAGGCGAGATGCTCGCAGACCTGGGTGCACAGTGGGTGCTGGTCGGGCACTCCGAGCGTCGCCAGTATGCAGCAGAGACCGACGAGCTCATTGCTGACAAGGTGGCCGGCGCTGTTCGGGCGGGCCTGAAGCCCATGCTTTGCGTAGGCGAGACCGAAGCGGAGCGGGAATCGGGCCTGGCCAGGGAAGTGGTGGTCCGTCAGCTCGAAGCCGTGCTCGCTGAGCATGCCGACGGGCTTGCTGCTGTGGCTTACGAGCCGGTCTGGGCGATCGGCACAGGTCGGACGGCGACCCCTGAGCTGGCCCAGGAAATGCACGGCGTGATACGAGCGGTGCTGGCAGAGCGGTCAGCGTCGCTGGCGGAGAGAATGCCGTTGCTCTATGGCGGCAGCGTCAAAGGGGGCAACGCTCGAACGCTCTTCGCCGAGCAGGACATTGATGGCGGACTCGTTGGTGGCGCATCACTCGTGGCCGAAGAGTTCGCCCAGATCATCCGGGTGCTCGATGCATAGACGTCCGGCTGAATAGACGAATTAGATTAACTAGCAGAGCTAGTTGAAGTAGATGAATAAGAATTCAGGGGGTAGACGGTGTCTACGTTAGAGTTGGTGCTGCTGATGCTGCTGGTGGTGGATGCCATCGCGCTGGCGGCGCTCGTGCTTCTTCAACAGGGCCGCGGTGCGGATGTCGGTGCGGCGTTCGGCAGTGGGGCATCGAACACCATGTTCGGGAGCGGTGGATCGGCCTCTTTTCTGACCAAGTTGACGGTCTGGCTTGCCATTGGTTTCTTCGCCATCTCCTTCGGTCTCGCCTGGACCGCCAAGGAACGGGCAGAAAATGCGGGCTCGCTTGGCATTCCCCAGGTGGAAGTGCCGGCCGTAGATCTGGTGCCGGGCGAAACCGGTTCCGAAGAGGTGCCCGCGGTTGAGCTGCCGGAAGAAGTGCCTGAACAGTTGACTGACGAATCTGAAAGTGTAGATTCCGACATCCCTGATGTTTAGAAGCCGAAGTGGTGAAATTGGTAGACACGCTACCTTGAGGGGGTAGTGGGCTTACGCCCGTGGAGGTTCGAGTCCTCTCTTCGGCACCAATATCTCGCGCCTGCAGGTGAGAGAGCTAAAGCCCCGGATTTCGGGGCTTTTTTCTGTCCGAAATTCAATGAATTCCTGTCGAAATCCGGTTGCGGGTCGCGTAGCGCACACATATAATCCCGCCCTTGCTGATGCGGGGTGGAGCAGTCTGGTAGCTCGTCGGGCTCATAACCCGAAGGTCGTGGGTTCAAATCCTGCCCCCGCTACCAAGGATCGAAGGCCCCTAGTCAGGGGCCTTTTTGTAGCCGCTGGCTCAGGGATCTGATCGGTTTCGTTTTCGAAATCACCGATCAGGTGTACTGAGTCGGTGGTGAGCATCCTTCAGGTGGCTCGCCGCGTGAGGCTGGGTCGCCCATGGCCGCCGCTGGACCCTCTGGAAGAGGAGTAGCGATGGCCGGTCAACAAGCTCCCGCGTGACTTTTCGCGCGAGAAGGAGATTCGGGAAATGGGCGTATGCCCATTTTTTATTGGGCTAAATAAAAGGCCGCGTAAAGGGCCGGGACAGGAGTGAACAGAAAAGAGAACGACATCGCCGCACTGCTGGCGCCCGTCGTCGCGATGGAAGGTTGTGAGATCTGGGGCGTTGAGTATCGGGCCCAGGGGAAGTATTCCAAGCTTGCGATTTACATCGATAGCGATGAGGGAATCAGCGTTGATCACTGCGAACGCGTGAGCAGGCGTGTCAGCGATGTGCTGGATGTGGAAGAGGTGCTCTCGAGTGCCTACACCCTCGAGGTGTCCTCGCCTGGCATGGATCGGATTCTGTTTACACCGGCGCATTATGAAGCCTGCGCTGGAGAAGAGATTGAGGTGCGTTTGAACTATCCGGTGGAGGGTTCGAAGCGCATAAAAGGTGTCCTCATGGGGCTCGAAGACGGCGAGGTCGTCGTTCGGTCCGGTGAAGACGAGTACTTACTGCCATTGGAGAACGTTCAGCGGGCGCGAGTCGTACCGCGGTTTGATTGACACTCGATGAGCAACATGAGCAAAGAAATTCTTCTCGTGGTGGAAGGTGTTTCCCACGAGAAGGGCGTGTCCAAAGAAGTCATCTTCGATGCGATCGAAGTGGCTCTGGCGACAGCTACCAAGAAGCGTTATACGGAAGATGCGGAATTCCGAGTGGCCATCGATCGTGAGACGGGCGACTACGAAACGTTCCGGGTCTGGACGGTTGCCGAGCCGAGCGATGATCCGGAGGAACCGGAATGGAATCCGGAGGCGCAACTGACGGTTGCCCAGGCGAAAGAAAAAGATCCGAGCCTCGAACTGGGCGACACCATAGAAAAACCTGTGGAATCCGTGGAGTTCGGCCGAATCGCCGCACAGACCGCCAAGCAGGTGATCGTGCAGAAAGTCCGTGAAGCAGAGCGGGCCCAGATCGTGGAAGCCTATCTGCCGCGGGTAGGCGAGCTGATTGGCGGTACGGTCAAGAAGCTGGGCCGTGACAGCGTCATTGTGGACCTGGGCAGCAATGCGGAAGGTCTGCTCACCCGCGAGCATCTCATTCCGCGGGAGACGTTCAGGGTTGGTGATCGTCTGCGCGCACTGCTGCTCGAGATCAAGCCGGACAACCGCGGACCGCAGCTGATTCTGACCCGAACCTCGCCGAAGATGCTGATCGAGCTCTTCAAGATCGAGGTGCCGGAGATTTCCGAGGACGTGATCGAGATTCGCGGTGCAGCCAGGGACCCTGGCTCCCGGGCGAAGATCGCCGTTAAGACCAACGACGGTCGAATTGATCCGGTCGGCGCCTGTGTGGGCATGCGAGGCTCCCGGGTTCAGGCCGTTTCCGGCGAGCTCGCCGGCGAGCGGATCGACATTGTCCCCTGGGATGAGAATCCCGCGCAGCTGGCCGTGAACGCCATGGCGCCGGCTGAGGTGGAGTCCATCGTGCTGGACGAAGAAGTCCAGGCCATGGATATCGCCGTGAACGAAGACAATCTGGCTCAGGCGATTGGCCGTGGTGGTCAGAACGTCCGGCTCGCCAGCGATCTGACGGGCTGGAAGCTCAACATCATGACCCAGGAAGAGGCCATCTCCAAACAGGAGGAGGAGGCCGGTAAGTACATCCAGGAATTCATGGCGTCCCTGGCGGTGGACGAGGACGTCGCCATCGTCCTGGTGGAAGAAGGTTTCACCACGCTCGAAGAAGTGGCCTACGTGCCCATCGAGGAGATGACGGCCATCGAAGGATTCGATGAGGAGATCGTTGAGGAGTTGCGGAACAGGGCGCGGGATGCGCTGCTGACCAAAGCGATTGCCAGCGAAGAAGCCCTCGGCGAACAGGAACCGGCGGAAGATCTGCTGAATATGGAGGGCATGGAGCGCAGGCTCGCGTTCCAGCTGGCCAGCCATGGTGTGATCACCATGGAAGACCTGGCTGAGCTGGCGGTGCCAGACCTTCAGGAGATCGTGGAAGAACTCGACGACGAGGCTGCAGCGGCGCTGATCATGACCGCCCGCGCGCCCTGGTTCGAGGAAGCCGAAGAGTAGACTGAAGAGGTTAAGGAATGTCCGAAGTCACGGTAAAGCAACTCGCAGAGACGGTGGGTACACCCGCCGACCGCCTGCTCAAGCAGATGCAGGAAGCGGGTCTGTCGCACTCTAGTGATGACGAGCTGGTTTCCGACGAGGAAAAGCAGAAGCTGCTCGCCCACTTGAAGGCAAGCCACGGTGAACAGGCATCTTCCCAGCCGAGTAAGATTACGCTGAAGCGCCGAACGACTGGCACGCTGAAGACAGGCCAGGGTCGCACCGGTAAGACGGTCAACGTCGAGGTCCGTCGCAAGCGCACCTACGTGAAACGTGCAGAGGTTGAACCGGAAGCGGCCGCCCCGGCCGCGGCGGCAGCGGCGGCGGAAGCGCCCCAGCCAGCTGCGAAGGCACCCAGCGCGCTGGAGCTTGAAGCACAGAAGATTCGGGAAGAAGAACAGGCGCGCCAGTCTGCCGAGGAGGCAACCCGGCGTCAGGAGGCGGAGCGCAAGGAAGAGGAAGCCCGCCGCAAGGAAGAGCAGGCTCGGCAGGAAGAAGAGGCTCGTCTCGAGGCAGAACGCAAGGCTCAGGAAGCTGCGGCGCCGGCGCAGGCCCCGGCTGACGAAGCGCCTGTCGATCCGGAGGCTGCAGCCAAGGCAGCCGCGGAGGCCCAGGCGAAGGCTCAGGCTGCTGAACGCGGTGGCAAGCGAGCCAAGGGCAAAGAACACGATCGCAAGAAGAGCGGTGGTCCTCGCCGCCGCGAGCTGTCGCTCAAGACGGAGCGCCGCTCCCGTCGTCGTCATCACCAGACGCCGATCCAGGTGGATCAGCAGGGCGGCGAGTTCCGACCTACAGATTTCATCGCCCGTGAGGTGGAGGTGCCTGACCTGATCAGCGTTGGTGATCTGGCGCAGCGCATGTCTGTGAAAGCCGGTGAGGTGATCAAGACGCTGATGGGCATGGGCGTGATGGCCACCATCAACCAGACCGTGGATCAGGATACGGCCACCCTGGTGGTGGAGGAGATGGGCCACAAGGTGAAGCTCATCCACGAAGACGCCCTCGAGCAATCTCTCGAAGACTCGCTCGTCGTTGAAGGTGATGAGGTGTCCCGCTCACCGGTCGTGACGGTGATGGGCCACGTCGACCATGGCAAGACCTCGCTCCTCGACTACATCCGGGAAACCCGGGTGACCAGCGGCGAGGCTGGCGGCATTACCCAGCATATCGGCGCCTATCGAGTGGACACGCCCCATGGCCGGATCACGTTCATCGATACGCCCGGACACGCGGCGTTCACCGCCATGCGTGCTCGAGGCGCTCAATCCACTGACATCGTGATTCTCGTTGTTGCCGCGGATGACGGCGTGATGCCGCAGACGGAAGAGGCGATTCAGCATGCCCGCGCAGCTGGCGTCCCCATTGTTGTGGCCATCAACAAGTGTGATCTGGAAGCGGCCGATCCCGAAAAGGTGACGAACGAGCTTGCGGCGAAAGACGTCGTGCCGGAAGACTGGGGTGGCGACACCCAGTTCATCAAAGTCTCGGCGCACACGGGTGAAGGCATCGAGGCGCTGCTCGAGGCGGTGCTGCTGCAGTCCGAGATCCTGGAGCTCAAGGCCGTGGCGAAGGGCCCGGCGCGCGGCACGGTCATCGAGTCCAGGCTCGACAAAGGACGCGGTCCGGTGGCCACGGTTCTGGTTCAGAACGGAACGCTCCATCAGGGTGATGTGGTCATTGCCGGTGAGTTTCATGGCCGGGTTCGCGCCATGCTGAACGACGTGGGTGAGCAGATCAAAACGGCCGGGCCTTCCGATCCGGTAGAGCTGCTTGGCCTGGGAGGCACACCAGCTGCAGGCGACGATTTCTCCGTCGCCAACGATGAGCGGACCGCCCGTGAGCTGGCCGAATTCCGTCGCGACAAGTCTCAGGAGCAGCGGGTTGCCATGCAGCAGGCTGCGAAGATGGAAAACATGTTCGCGAACATCGGAGAGGGTGAGAAACGCATCCTGAAGATGGTTCTGAAGGCGGACGTGCGTGGTTCCCTCGAGGCGATCCAGCAGGCGCTGATCGATATGGGTAACGACGAGGTGGCGGTGAACATCCTGGGTTCCGGTATCGGTGGGATTACCGCGACTGATGCGAACCTGGCGCTGACCTATGGCGCTGCGATCTTTGGCTTCAATGTTCGGGCTGACAGCTCGGCGAAGAAGCTCATCGAACGGGAAGGGCTGGATCTGCGCTACTACAGCGTGATCTACGAGCTGCTCGACGACGTGAAGCAGGTGCTTTCCGGCATGCTGGCGCCGGAAATCCGCGAGGAAATCGTCGGCATTGCCGAGGTGCGCGATGTCTTCCGTTCGCCGCGCTACGGTCAGGTGGCCGGTTGCATGGTCGTCGAAGGCAACGTTTTCCGGAACAAGCCCATCCGCGTTCTGCGCGATAACGTGGTGATCTATGAAGGCGAGCTCGAATCGCTCAGGCGCTTCAAGGATGACGTCAATGAGGTCCGCAACGGCACCGAGTGCGGTATTGGCGTACGCAACTACAACGACGTGAAGGTTGGCGATCTGATCGAGGTCTTCGACTCCCGCGAAGTCGCGCGAGAGCTTTAACCAGGCTTGTCGGCATGCGTGAATTCGGCAGAGAAGAGCGCGTTGCGGACTTCATCCGCGATGAGCTGGCGTCGATCATTCAGCGCCAGATGCGTGATCCAAGGGTCGGCATGGTGAGCGTGAACGAGGTCAAGGTAAGCAAAGACCTTTCCTATGCGGAGGTCTACGTTTCCTCGCATGAGACGAAGACGGACGAGGAACGCTCTGACCTCATCAGCGTGTTGAACAAGGCTGCCGGCTACTTCCGCTCCGAGCTTGCCAAACGGCACAGCATGCGGACAACGCCGAAGCCCCGCTTCCACTACGACGAGGTGATTGAACGGGGGCCGGCGCTGGAGTCGCTGATCGAGAAAGCGGTGCACGCCGATGGAAAACATCGTGCCGATGGAAAACATCGTGCCGATGAACAACAGCGGACCGATGAGGAGAACCATCGGGATGGCTAGGCGTCGGCGCGGTCGTGATGTGAATGGCATCCTGGTGCTGGACAAGCCTCAGGGCATCAGCTCGAACGATGCGGTGCAGCAGGCAAAGCGTCTGTTCAACGCCAGAAAGGTCGGCCATACAGGCGCTCTGGATCCGCTGGCCACCGGCGTATTGCCGCTGTGTTTCGGCGAGGCGACGAAGTTTTCGCAGTACCTGCTGTCGTCGGATAAGAAATACTGGGTGCGTATCAAGCTGGGCGTTGCCACCGATAGCGGCGATTCGGATGGCCAGGTGATTCGGGAGTGTGCGGTCGAAGGTGTGGATGCTGAAAGGGTGGAAGACGCGTTACGCTTTTTCCGTGGCGAGATCGATCAGGTCCCGTCGATGTTTTCCGCCATCAAGCACCAGGGCCAGCCGCTTTACAAGCTGGCACGACAAGGTATTGAGATCGAGCGGGAGGCTCGACGGGTAACGGTTTTTTCGAACGAGCTCGAGAGCTTCGATGGCGACAGCCTGACGCTGTCCATCCATTGCAGCAAAGGGACTTACGTTCGAACGATCGCCGAGGAACTCGGCGAGGTACTGGGCTGTGGCGCCCATGTCGTCGAGTTGCGGCGATTGGCGGCCGGTCCTTATACGGAAGCAGATCTGGTGACCTTCGAGACGCTGGAAGCAGCGCTCGAGCAGGGCTCGCTCGATCGCTTTCTGCTGCCGGTTGGCAGTGCTGTCAGAGAGTGGCCGGAGGTCAGATTGACCGATAATACGGCTTACTACCTGCGCCAGGGCCAACCGGTGATTGTACCGCATGCGCCGACCAGCGGTTGGGTGCGGTTATCGGAAGTCGAGGCAGACGACACCACGAAATTTATCGGGGTGGGTGAGATTCTCGACGATGGAAGAGTGGCTCCGCGCCGACTGGTGGTGGAGCACAGTAAGTAGCCGCTCATTTTGAGCGGGAGTAGTTGGCAGGCTGAGAATCAGGAAAAGCCCGCCGCCACGAGGTCACTGTAAATGTGCACGGT
>Ga0316191_10000289_pt1 | contig 31516 bp, 22 predicted proteins | sample Eddworburr2cm_MG_FD_204928 | JGI IMG/M metagenome (GOLD analysis project Ga0316191, IMG submission 204928) | Coastal sediment microbial communities from Maine, United States - Eddy worm burrow 2 cm | ecosystem: Environmental > Aquatic > Marine > Coastal > Sediment | place: USA: Maine...
TACATCCAGCGCCTTCATGATCAGCGGTAAACATTGTTCCCGGGCAACCTGTGGCCTGATCATGCCCATCTGGGCCTGGACCGCGCACAACGTGGCCAGTCCCGCATGTGCCAGGGCGTTATCCGGATCGAGATTCACGGCCTGCTGGAAATACTGTGCCGCCAGTTTTGTGTCTTGCGGTGTAAATCGTTGCCAATGAAACTGTCCTTTCAAATACGCTTCGTACGCGGCAGGATTGATGCTTTCAGCGCTTTCAAGCTGACTTTGTTCCTCCGGTCTGATCACGACTTCGACCTGTTGTGCAATGGCCCCTGCAACTTCGTTTTGCAGCACCATCACGTCTTCGAATTCCCGTTCGAAAGTCTCCGACCAGATATGTTCGTCGAGCATGGCATCAACCAGTTTCACGGTGATGCGCACCCGGTTATCTACCCTGTAGATCGAGCCTTCGATCAACTTGCCGACACCCAGTTGTGCGGCAATTCTGGGCAGAGACTCGATCGTGCCTTTGAACCGCATCGTGGATGTTTTGGACGTCACTTTCAGTGCACTGATACGGCCCAGGCCGGCAATCAGGGCATCCTGCATTCCTGAAACAAAATAAGCCTGCTCTGGATCGCCAGAAAGGTTTTCAAGCGGTAGCACGGCGATCGAGTTGGGTTCGAAGTTGTGTTGGACGATCTCTGTTATCCCGGAAGATGGGGTGTCCCTGATTTGCATAGTAATCTGATAAATAACACTAGCTGCAACAACCATGAGAAGTGCCAGGATTACATGATCCATGCGATGCAGCGAAAGATCGGTTTGCGTTCCGGCATCGGCTGACGGTGTGCGTACGATTCCGTGTGTGGTGATGTCGTAACGCCATCCAAAAATCAGTGCAACCGGAAAGCCAAGAACGGCACCCAGCCAAACATAACGAAGCGCTGAAGAAGCAATACCCCAACTTTCGAAAGCAAGATCAGCAACCTGCAGAACTACCCAGGCGCCGACAATATACAGGGCCGCAAGTCGAAACACCTTGCGTCTTCGGAGCTCTTGCAGAACAGGCATGCTTCTCCCCTCGAGGTTTATTCTTTGACCCATGGTACTACCGCAACGGCAATAATCCTATTTGCAGGACTTGTAGCGTTGGATAATTACTGGTTCGTCATATAGCCGCTTGTGGCCGAGGCTGTGTGAAAACTCAAACCCGAAAACTCAAAGTGGGAAATCAAAGCCGATTCACGGAATATCGGCTAAATATGTGGAGTTTATGGGTCTGATTAAACGGTATGCCGAGTCAATTTTTGGGTGCTATCCCAATATCAGTGAAGGCTAAATAGTTTTCACACACCCTCGGCCGGCAGCAGCTATAAGCAATTACAAAAGATGACCGGCCGCTCACTGGCGCAAAGCGGTTATTTGATTTAGTGAAATCCAGCACTGTCTGTCAGATCGGATGCCGATTAATGCAGTTGAACATGTTAACACCAAGCGACTTTGTCGTATCTTAATTACCAAGCGATTCTGTCGCATTTAATTACCAAGGGAAATTGACGGATCTACTTAATCAGTGATTCTCTGAATATTCCACACTGAATATTTAGGGAACGCAGAGGATGATTATTATGGATTCCAAAGCTCAACTCACCGTCGACATTATTGCAAAGGTTGCTGAACGTAAAATCACGATCATTAATGCCGCCAAGTTGCTAAATAAATCCCGAAGAACCATTGAACGATATCTCAAGAAATATCAGAAAGTTGGGATTCAATTCGTCGTTCATCAAAACAGTGGTAGATCTCCGGTCAACAAGACATCTGATGCAGTCAAACGGACTGTGCAGGCACTTATCAAGGAAAAGTATTTTGATGTGAATCTTGCCCATCTCAGGGAACTGTTAGAAGACAATGAGCAGATCCAGGTCAAACGAGAAACACTGAGGAGCTGGGCGCATGAGATCCATCATGTTAAACGCGCCAAACGAAGGCGAACGCAGGCGAGAAAGAGACGGGAAAGAATGGAATCACCTGGCTTGCTGCTGCAAATGGATGGTAGCCCACATCGCTGGTTTGGTGATGAGAAGTCCTGTCTGATTGCAATTATTGATGATGCGACCAGCGAAATACACGCGGAGTTCTTCAAGTCAGAGACCACGCTGGGTTGCCTGAAAGTGTTGCGCGACTACATCGATAAAAAAGGCGTGTTTAAAGTACTCTATGTGGACAAGGCTGGCATATTCGGTGGGCCAAAGCGCTGTAATTTTTCTCAGGTGCAACGGGCCTGTAAAGAGCTTGGTATCGAGATCATTTTTGCCAACTCACCACAGGGGAAAGGCCGGGTCGAACGCTCGTTTGATACCTTCCAGGACAGATTCATCCCCGAACTTAGGCTTAACGACATCGACGATATGGACAGTGCAAACAGGTATCTTCAAGACACATTCATTCCTCAGTTCTGGGATAAAAACATCAAGGTGATGGCAAGAAACGATACTGCTGAATTTATGGCGATTCCTGAGCATATCAATCTGAATGACGTTTGCGTCGTGAAGGACTATCGAAAAATACGCAACGACCATACGTTCAGCTACGGCAACAAGCTCTACCTCATTGAGTCACCCCTCAAGCGCAGTATTGCAAAACAGCGTATCGAAATACGGACTCAAGATAGCAAGGGATTCACTGCGTACTTCGCCGGAAGACGTCTCGCAGTCTCTGAGGTCATCGAGCCAACTAAACCCACAATGTTCGATTTAGACATCCAGAAGAAATTGGATGTTCTGAAGCTGGCGGATAAGCTTGATAATGTCTCAGAGGCAGCCAGAATCAGCGGTGTATCTCGCGATACCATTTACAGACACAGACGAATCATCAAGGAACAGGGCCCTGAAGGGCTTAAGCGACAAATTACCAAAGACCTTTACCATAAGAATCGCGCCGACAAAACACTGGAAAAGAAAGTCGTTGAGCTTTCTCTGCACAACCCGCATCTAGGCCAATGCCAGGTCTCTCGGCAAATCAAAAAGGTCTATAAAATCGATATAAGCGCCTCTGGTGTTCGAAACATATGGTTGCGAGAACAGATGCAAACCACAGCTCTCAGACTTCAAAAGTCAAACTCCATGGCTACTGTCAGCTGACCGGTCAAACATGCTCGATTGCTACAGCAAAATCCATTTGCTACGCTGTTACGACAAACTCGCTTGGTAATTAGTCCGCCAGTTTCCCTTGGTAATGACATTAATGCAGTTGAACAGTAATGCAGTTGAACAGATTCACCAAACCGTTCGAGTTGCTGGCGTGGGCCACAACGAGTTCACTGTGATCCACCCATTCCCGCTCTTGCTCTTGCTCTTGCTCTTGCTCTTGCTCTTGCTCTTCGTCCCCTTTGAAGATGCTGAGGAACGAGGCGCGACTGTCAGAAATGGCCAGGGAAGGCCATTTCAGTGAGGCCCAGCGCAGGAAGCGCTGTGCCGATCGGTGACACAAAGCAACGAGTGATGAAGGAAGTCGCGTAGCGACCATCTGACAGGGTGCACTTTCTTTTGGTTACTTTTCTTTGTGCAAGCAAAGAAAAGTAACTCGCACATAAAGTGCGAAACCCCAATCAGCCGAAAAGCAACAACCTCGCCCCGCAGGGACCGTCAAACGGTGCGTAACAAGTTACGCACCCTACGAAGCCCACCCCAAAAAATAAAACAAAATCACCCCGATAACCCGCTATGCTCCAGCGGTCTCTCCCGATGCATCAATATCCACTCAGCACCCTCTTCCAGGGCCGCATTACCCAGCGCCCTGAGCACGGCGCGACGAAAATCGACATCATCCGAACTGTCCAACAGACGTCTCGCATTCGCCAGAATCCCGCGCATAAAACGGTATTGCTTAATCAGTTCTTTTTCTGCCTTCTTGTGCGAATAAGCATCCCGAACACCCGCAAACAAAGGTAAAACACCCATCAAAATCAGCAAATACTGTCGATGAGTATCAGTTATATCCGTACCGGCGATTGCCAGCAAAACTGCGATCAGCATACCCACCTGCAGAGTTATTCTGCCAAGGAAAGTAGTACGTCTAAACCTGCGGGCTTTTTCCAGTTCCTTGCTCCGATAATAGGATAACTGACCAGACTGTCGTTCTTCATCACCGACCCATTGCTCAATCACCCAATCTACCCAGGCTGCCTGGGGTACGTTGTCACGGCTGCGTGAGAGGCTGACATTACGCATGACGTGACGTATCCACCCCAGGTCGACATCCTGTTTTTGCAAAAAATTATCATAGGCGAACTCGGCCGATTGCACATCGATAACACCAGCCAGGCTCCAGTAAAACTGAACCCGCAAACCTTCTGCCAGCGCGCGGTAGTCGAGGTGTTTTCGGTGCCATTGCCTTTTTTCTCCAATCTTGTAAATAACAAAACCGGCAAAAAAAGCAAACAAAAAGAAATTGACCAGGAAATCGAGCCCGTCGATTTCCGAGTACATAATAAAGATAAGCCCAATCAAAACAGCAATACTATGAATGGCTACCAGGCCGAAGGAAATTCTTTTCTGAAAGTGAATCGCCAGCCAGTCGGCTATGCGGTGCTGTTCGGCAATTGCATGGGTACCAATTGGAAGCTCAAGGTTCGGTGAGTTCTCAAGAAGGTTCGCTCCTTCTCCTTTAATCTCCGACCTGTATTTCGCCCGGTCACGACCATAATCCTGCAACCGGTTCCACATGATTTTGTATTCGAGAGGCATGTGTTCGCCTGATTCGAGTCCGAATTGTGCAGTTTCCCAAATGGTCTGCAATGGTGACAGGCCGTTCTTTGGCTGACCATCGGGACGGTCCCTGGAACAAACGATGTGATACACCAGGTCGTTTTCGTTATCAGCCAGCAGATTGGGTGAGTCTTCAGCGGCTGAAAACCCCGGCATAATAGCCGTCAGGTGGTATTTGACAACACTGGCAGTTCCACCGACCTCCGGTGAAGATTTTCCATCCCAAAGCGCCAGTAAAACCTGGCTGTGGTTCGAAATGAAAACGCCCATCTGTGCGTACTGACGCTTCCTGTCCTCAAGGTTCAGGCTATCACCGGGACTTTTGCCCAGTGAACGCAGGTGAATGATGCGTGCGTTCTTTAGCGAGTCCCTGAAAGCGTCAACGGCGGCTGATGATGAAAAGTCCTGCTCATAATCAGCCTGCGGCATCGGCAAAGGTACGATCAGACCAACACCCAGCTCCAGGGCCACATCTGCCACCAGGCGGTCGCTGCCTTCCGCCAGTGGTGTAATCAACTGCAGATCAAGATCGGGGAAATCACTTTGAAGTTGTAGAAAAAAGTCCCGCACTTTTTTCTTCAATGCGGGAACTTCATCCGCAAGCAGATCACGATGGCCGGTAACTCCGATTGTCAAGCGCACAACCGTACCGCCCGGGTTACATCGTGATCGCAGATGTCGATTCTGTTCTTATAAATATTGCTCACAAGATGATGTTATACCCTACTCAAAACTTTAGGAACCTCTAATAAACAACAATGATGTAGTGAACTCTTCGTTACAGCTATACTGCGTTCCAGTAATAAACGAAGGAAATTTCCAATGAAGTGCTCTGTGGTTCGCTCCAGCCTGAAGGACTTTACCTACATCTATTTACTGGCAGGACAAGACTTTGAGGACTTGCCGGATGCTTTGAAAAATGTTTTCGGTGACCCCGAGTTCGTCATGGATCTGGTGCTTACGCCGGAGAGAAAACTGGCCTATGAAGATGTCAGCCAGGTTATGCAAAACCTGTCTGAACAGGGCTACCACTTACAAATGCCACCGCAGGAAGACACGACCGGTTTACTGCAACTACCCGTGAAACCGGAAGAAGTAACTCCATAATATTCCGGTGAAACAGGTTGATTAATTACTCAACAGTGACCGATTTTGCCAGGTTACGCGGTTGATCTACATCCGTGCCACGCTGTACGGCCACGTGATACGCCAGTAACTGCAATGGAATGGTCATGATCACAGGGGCCAGTAGCGGCCCACCCGTATCCAGCCCGATCACCCGGCCATGCCGTTGATGGAAGTCTTTAACCACGTTGGTATCGGCGATGACGTATAACTCCCCGCCCCTTGCACTGACTTCCTCAATGTTGCTGATCAGTTTGCCCAGCAAGGTATTGTTGGGTGCAACTGCAAATACCGGCATTTCAGCATCCACCAACGCCAGCGGACCGTGCTTCAATTCACCCGCTGCATAGGACTCTGCATGGATATAGGAGATTTCCTTGAGTTTCAGAGCACCTTCCATCGCGATCGGGTAATGGCTGCCGCGGCCAAGGAACAAGGCGTCATTTTTGTCTACGAAAGCGCCTGCCAATGCCTCGAATTCACTATCGAGACTCAAGGCCTCATTGAGCAATTCCGGTAAGCGATGCAAATCCGCCACGTAGTTGGCATATTCGTCTTTATCAATACCATTCAGGCGCGCCAGTTCCAGCACCAGCAACTGCAGGGCAACCAGCTGAGTCGTAAATGCCTTGGTCGATGCAACACCAATCTCAGGACCGGCACGGGTCATCAGCACCAGGCCGGCTTCGCGTACAACGGAGCTCTCGGCAACATTACAAATTGCCAGTGTTGTGACGTAACCGGCCCCTTTTGCGTGTTTCAATGCAGCGAGCGTATCGGCTGTCTCCCCAGACTGGGATACCGCGATAAATAGACTGTTTTGCGGTACAACCGGTTTGCGATAACGATACTCGCTGGCAATTTCGGCACGGCACGGTATGCCTGCCAACTGCTCTATCTGGTAACTGGCAACCAGCCCCGCATGGTAGGCCGTGCCGCAGGCAACAATGTGGACCTGTTTGACCTGGCGTAACAGTTCCATTGCCCCGACACCGAAAATATTCGGTAACACGGTAGTGGCGCCGAGCCGGCCTTCAAGGGTTTCAGCCACCGCTTGTGGTTGCTCGAAAATTTCTTTCAGCATGTAGTGGGGATAAATACCCCGTTGCACCGAGTCAGCCTTTGTCTCAACCTTTTTTACCGGACGTTCAACTAACTGATCGTTCACATCAACGATTTGATATCCATCCGCATTCAGGCTGACGGCATCGCCTTCCTGCAGGAAAACAAACGAATCCGTCTCACCCAGTAATGGATAAATATCAGATGCGAGGAAATTCTCCCCACGACCGACACCCAATACCAGCGGACTGCCTTTCCTCGCACCCACAATGACCCCGGGCTCAACAGCGCTGACCACTGCAATGGCAAATGCGCCGCGTAATCGGCCAACGGCTTTTCTAAGGGCAACAAACAAATCCAGGCCTGAATCCATTAGCTGGGCAATCAGGTGAACCATCACCTCGGTATCGGTATCTGAGCTGAAATGACAACCGGCCTGCATTAATTCACGACGCAGTTCTTCATGGTTTTCAATAATGCCGTTATGAACCAGGGCCAGTTGATCACCGGAGGTGTGCGGATGCGCATTCGCTGTGTTCGGAACGCCATGAGTCGCCCAGCGTGTATGAGAGATACCGCATTTACCATTGATGGGAGAGGATTCCAACAGGGCTTCCAGATCCCTGACTTTACCCGCCGCACGCAATCTTTTCAGGTAACCATCCTGCTGCAAGGCAATACCCGCTGAGTCGTAACCCCGATATTCAAGCGTATGCAGCCCGGCGATCAGCACATCCCTGATATCACGCCTTGCTGAAGCTGCAACTATTCCGCACATGCTCAGGACCCCTTATTTCTTCACCGGTCGTTTCCAACCGCTAATCGATACCTGCCTCGCCCGGCTTATGGTCAATTGACCGGCAGGCGCGTCCTTGGTAACCGTACTGCCGGCACCGATGTCTGCGCCTGCACCAACCGTTACCGGTGCCACCAGTTGGGTGTCGGAGCCAATAAAAACATCATCTTCGATCACGGTGTGGTGCTTGTTGACACCATCGTAATTACAGGTAATGGTACCGGCACCGATATTAACCCGATCACCGATACTGCTGTCACCCAGGTAGCTCAGGTGGCTGGCCTTGCTGTTCTTGCCGAGAGAGGTGTTTTTCACCTCGACAAAATTGCCTACCTTGCTACCCTCCATCAGTTCTGTTCCGGGACGCACACGTGCGAACGGCCCGATATCACAGGCACCCAGGCTACGCATACCCTCAAGCACACTGTAGGCATGAACCCGGGTTCCGGCGGCCAAATGGCAGTTTTTAATCACACAACCCGGACCGATCTGAACACCATCACCCAGGCTGATGTCACCCTCCAGCACAACGTTCACATCGATAGTTACATCGCTGCCCGCCTCTACCGTTCCACGTATGTCGATACGCTGAGGATCGGCCAGTTGAACGCCTGCTTTCATCAGTTCAGTGGACTTTTTCATTCGATACCGCCGCTCCAGTTCCGCCAGTTGAATCCGGTCGTTTGCCCCCTCCAGATCTGTCGCGACCGGGGCAACAACAGCACTGGTTTGAATGCCTTTTTCATACGCAATCAAAAATACATCTGTCAGGTAATATTCATTTTGAGAGTTATCGCTGGTCATGCTGTCCAGGCAGGACATCAAAGCCGAACGTGGTGCCATGATGATACCCGAGTTAACCTCGGTGATCGCTCTTTGCGCCGGGGTAGCATCACGTTCTTCAACAATACCCGTAACATTGTTATCACTATCACGAACGATACGCCCGTAACCCCGCGGCTCAGCAATATCCATTGTCAGCACTTTTATTCCAGTTGAGGGCAACTCAACCAACTCCCTCAACACATCCGCCTCAAGCAACGGAATGTCACCGTAAAGCACCAATACATCGGCGTCTTGGGGAATCCCCGGCATGGCCTGCTGTACCGCATGACCTGTACCCAATTGCTCCGCCTGTGCTGCCCAGGTGATATCAAAATCACGGCACGCTTCCCGCACCTCGGGGGCCTGCGGATTGAAAACCACGTGAATTCCAGCCGGCTGAAGTTGCAATACAGTATCCAATACATGAATAATCATTGCTTGACCGCCGATGGTTTGTAGTACTTTCGGCACCCGTGACTTCATGCGGGTTCCAGCACCGGCGGCAAGAATTATAATGTGGAGGGGTTTGTGCATAGTGTTCAGTAGCCGGGTTGATCAAAGATTATACCGGTAACACCATGCAGGCTCTATGCAAAGGAAAGGGCAAATCATGTTTTTCCATGGTCCATTCCCGGTCTTTTTTAACCGTTTGTAATAATAATTCAAGGATCATCCAATGCGTACACTGTTAACAGCTTTGGTTTTACTGCTCCTGGCCAGCACAGGCTCAACCGCAGAAGTGCAGCGCCGGACAGCCAATGACGGTCAACTGATCATGGAGGATATTCCCCCGATTCCCGCGTCTTTGCCGTCAACACTTAGCCGTTACCAGAACATTCGATCCGCCAGGTTCTCCGCCTTTTCGAAAGACAGTAAAAGAATTTTTATAAAGACCAGTTTGGGTCCGGTTACTCAATTGCACCGGGTTGATATGCCACGTGGCGCCCGCTACCAGGTGACTTTTGGTGAAGAGCCGGTAGGCGAGGTGCTGCCTCAACCCAATAGTAACCTGCTGGCCATGACCCGCGATGAGGGCGGTGATGAATTCGACCAGGTTTACCTTTTAAACCCCGACGATGGCCGGATGCGTTTGCTGTCAGACGGGAAAGCATTAAACAATCGCATGGCATGGGATCGGCGCGGCCAAAGGCTGGCTTATCGCTCCACCCGCAGAAATGGCCGTTCCAATGATATCTGGATACAGGATATCGCTTCTGACCAGCCGGCCCGCCTGGTACTTGCAACAGATGACGGTACACTTTGGAAGCCCGTTGATTTCAGCAGTGACGGCAAAATGCTTTTAATTCAACAGTTTGTCAGCGTGGTAGATTCCCGGATCTATACAAAGGAGTTGCCTGACGGGGAACTACGATTGATAGCAGGAGATGCCGAAAACCCATCCAGCAATATTGCCACCGGATTTGACAAACACGACAACAGCATCCTGTTTGTCAGCAACTTTCACCAGGGAAGAGCTGAATTGGCAAAAGCAACCCTGGATGAAATACCGGTAATCAACTACATTTCCAACTCTTTCAACTGGGATATTACCCAGTTTGTCTTAAGCCCCGACCGCAGACGCGGCGCATTTATAGCAAACGAGGGCGGCATCAGTCGTCTTTACCTGTTTGATCCTGAAAAAATGAGATACGATCTCGTCGAAAAAATCCCGAAGGGTTTGATAGGTGGATTGGAATTCAGCCCCAATAACAAAAAGCTGGGAATGACCCTGAATTCCGCGCGCAACCCGAATGAAGCTTTTGTGCTGAATCTCGGTCGGAAGCCCGTGTCGGCAGGTAAACTCACCCGTTGGACCTATAGTGAAGTCGGCGGGTTGGATACAGATAAATTCTCAATACCTCTTGCGGTTACCTTCCCTTCGTCTCTCGAAGGCCAGGAAGCAACCATTCCCATCCCTGCTTTTGTCTACCTGCCGCCAGGCGATGGTCCATTCCCCGTCGTTATTCACGTCCACGGCGGCCCGGAAAATCAATTCCGGCCCCGCTTTAACAGTGATTTCCAATCGTGGATAGACCAATTGGGCGTGGCCATCATCGCGCCGAATATACGCGGTTCACTCGGTTATGGTTCCTATTACATTACGCTGGATGATGGCTATAGCCGCGAGGCCGCGGTCAGGGACATCGGTGCCCTGCTGGACTGGATTGCCCAACAACCGCAATTGGACAAGGATCGGGTGGCGATAATGGGTGCAAGTTATGGCGGTTACATTGCGCTTGCATCAGCCGTCCATTACAGCGACCGCCTGCGTGCCGCTGTGGACCGCGTCGGGATCAGTAACTTCGTAACTTTTCTTGAAAACACCCAGGATTACCGGCGCGAATTGCGGCGTGTTGAGTACGGTGATGAACGTGACCCGGAAATGCGAGCCTTTCTGGAACGGATCAGCCCCTTGAATAACGTTGACAAGATAAAGATTCCACTGTTTGTCCAGCAGGGCAGCAATGATCCGATCGTACCCAGATCTGAATCAGACCAGATGGTGGCGGCCCTGCGTGAGCAGGATCAGGTTGTCTGGTACATGAACGCCCTGAATGAGGGCCACGGTTATGATAAAAAAGAGAACCGTGACCTGTTTGAACAGGCCACGTTTTTATTCCTGCAAAAATACCTGCTGGCTGACTGAGCCCGCAGCTAATGAACCCCGGCTATTACGACAGGGAAACAAAGTTTATCACTCGGTAGCTATACTGGCCTTGTACGCCCGTACGGCCTCGTTGAACATGGCGGCAACACGTTCTTCCATTTCCACCGAATAATCATGCGCTCTCAAGATCGCCTGCTGGTTTCCCCAGGTCAGTTCTTCGCTTTCGGCATCCTTATCGATACAAGCACGATAATCTGCCATATCCGCCTGAAACCCCTTAACGTGTTTTTGAGCCTTTAAAAGGTCTTCCTTAACAGGAGTTTCCGGGATGGGTGGTGGTGCGGATGGCAGGGTGCATGCCTGGGCCTGAAGTGGCAATACCACCCTGGAGCCATCATCCGCCAAATCCTGTTGGGCCATGGCGGTCATTGAAACCATCAATGCCAACCCTGTAAAAATAATTTTTTTCATCATTTCACCTGTTTTTAATCCGTTGAAATATTGCCTGGCAGTATAGAGTCACTTCGACTGCCGGAAAGTTCACTAGGAGCCTATCCGAGAATAGAAGCCGTAGCGAGGGGAAGCCATTTTGAGTCCATTTCTTTGGTCATTTGAGGCGAATAGTTACTCATATTTAACGAAAATGAACAGAAAAATGGGCCAAAATGGCTTTTCCGCAGTAGGCTCTCTATTCTCGGACAGGCTCCTAGCCTTCCCAATAATCAGCCATTCCTGTCTGATCGCGTATGATATAGCGCATCACCCATGCAATCAAACACCCGGAACCTGATGTTCGTGGCCGGACTCGCAGGATAATCATCGGCGAAAAGACTCCATGCCATCAAGTCCTGGTAGTTGCCTTCCGAATCCAGCGCACGTTTCTTCAGGGTAGCTTCATGTGTAAAACCCAGGCGGGCCGGTATGGATGCACTGGCCTTGTTTTCAGGGGCGCACATGATTTCAACCCGCCTGACCTTTTCAATCTCGAAGGCGACCCGGATCATGGCACAGGTTGCCTCAGTTGCAATACCTCTACCGATCGCGTCCTTATGTGTCCAGTAACCAATTTCCAGACCACCGGGGCCAACGCGCGCCAGCAGCATATTTTCACCGAGCAGGTTCTGCTCTGCAGCATCAAATACCGCATAACGAAACATCTGACCTAAATCGAACGCAGCGCGAATCTCTCTTAGCCAGTGGGCCGTTTGCTTTAAGGACCTGGGCTCATCCTTCATAAAAGGGATCATCGGCCGCAGATGCACATCACAAGCATCCAGTGCTGCCCTTAAAACCGGGGCATCCCGGGGCGACCAGCACCTGAGCACCAGGCGGTCAGTTTCTACACGGTAAGCCGTTTCTATTTTCGATTCATCGCCTGTTTTCATAACCATCGCCTCACCGTAGATTTATAGTCCAGATATTGCTGACCAAAGCTCGCTTCCAAAAAGCGTTCTTCGCCCAATACAAAGTTGTTACGAATAATCAGTACAAATATGAACACCGGCAGGAGGACACCGATATTTCCAAACAAAAAGGCAACACCGGCCAGCATCAGGAACATCCCCATGTACATCGGGTTTCGCGTATGGCGGTAAAACCCGGCGGTCACCAGGACGGTCGCTTCATCGAAGGGCTCTATACCCGTACCCGCCTTTTTGAACATGCCTGCTGATACTGCCGCCATGGTGATTCCCAAAAGTATACCGGCTATTCCAGCGTATGCTGCAGGTGCGTGAATATATTGAAAGCCGGGAAAAATAATGTGCATAAGCCACATCAACACAAGCGTGATCAGCAAGTATACCGGTGGAATTATTTTCCGCTTTTTTTCTATTGAAGGAAGCAAAACTTAAAGAACCTTTGGCCTATTCATGAACCCGTACCTCGCCTGAAGGCGCCTACTCCCGGTGAATCACGACTCATCCCGTCCAGGGTGAATTAAAAGCTCCTTAACTTGTCCAGCGATTCGTCTTGGCCTTAGCCGCCAGCCACACGAGGTAAATGGCAATTACAATTACAATCACCGGCATCACCAGACCGCCGGGTCCGAAAACTTCAAAAGACTTGCTCATAAAGAACGAATGGAACATCTGCACCAGTACACCGGCCAGGGACAGTTGCAGAAATAGTCCAGCCAGGTTCCTTCTCAACAGTAACAGCACACAACCCAGTGCGCCGAAATTTACCGCAACCGCAAAAGCTGCCGTTGCCCAGTCTGGTGTGTTTTCATACAGTTCGCGCTGTTCCTGGGGTAAAGCAGCCAGCGTTTCCGGGTTCATCATGACCTGCATCACATAAGCCATTACACCCAACAGGTTCCACACCAGCAGCACCGCCGCAACAAACATGAACCATTTGGGTATCTTTGAGATTAATTCTTCAGACATGTTTTTTCTCCAAGGGTTGTCTGTTATCAATATTCAGTATAGACGCTAAATTAACGCAAACGACAGAGCGACAAAAACGATATGAATGGTTTTAACAGTTTCCATCAACCAACGATTCGCACTATCTTGCGTTGGTTAACCGGGACAAACGCTCGAGACTGGCTTCAGACAACTGTTCTGAGCGCTTGTAATACACTTCGAACCAGGTGGCATAGCCCACGGCACGACACGAACCCGATTCACCAAACAGTGCTGTACCGGTGTAATGCTTGCGTCCCTGCCGGCTGATTTCCCAACCGGTCAGGACACATTTCTCACCAGCTGTAACTGAGCCCTTGATAGCAACGGCAAGTTCACCCAGCAGGAGGGCACCATTTGGCGGTTCCGGAAAAGCATAGGCACCCGGACAATCGAGTGCGGCCCATATAAATTCCGGCGCCACAAAACCCGATGCATCCACGAGCGTGGCATCGGGTATCCAGGCCGCTGCAACCAGACCATCTTTTTTACGTACCTCCAACGGAACACCAAGCGGTGGAGGAACAGACAGCCGCACGGCTGCCGGACCGTCAATGAACCGGCCAAGCAACGCACAGGAATACCCGCCGTTACCAGAATCCGGTGGCCCCCGGAAACGCCGGTGTATGGTGATGGATTGTGTCATTTCAGAAAAATCACTGTTGTCACACTCTGATAAAGCTATTAAGTCAAATAGACCGGCTATTGACCAGTCCATCTAATGAGTTGACGAAAGCCGGACACAGGCTTATTCGACCGGGATAGCATCACGGGTGTAAAGCGCACAGGCCATGGAGCGTGAAACCAGGTTCCATACCCCCGGGCCGTGTTGTGGTGGTGTTGATTCCGAGCTGTGAAATGCCAGGCTCCACCGCCCAGTCTGCGAAATCTCCGGCAAATAGAAATCCCGTGACTCTGCTGCTGCGTTTAGCATGATGGCAACTGCGACCAATCCATGCTCCGCGTATTGCTGCCCATCCGGGCGGGAATCCTTCATTTCGGGAAAGAACAGGGTCAGGGCATGACCGTGATGCCATTGTTCCTCCTGCATCCGCCTGCCGCCGGGATGCAGCCATTCAATATCCCGCAGACCATCACCGTTGTGGTCGGAGCCATGGGGATAGGTTGGCCGTTTCGTATGGGGCATTCTGCCACGCAGTTTGATCAGGGCCTGAACCTGGCGCAAGAAGTCAGGGTCATCATTGATTCCGCTCCAGTCCAGCCAACCCGTCCCGTTATCCTGTGCATAGGCATTATTGTTACCGGACTGGGTGTTGCCGAACTCATCGCCGGCCAGCAACATTGGCGTACCTTTTGACAATAACAGGGTGGCCATTAGGTTCAATCGCTGCCTGCGTCTCAGCTGATTGACTTCCGGCTTGCCGGTCTCACCCTCGACACCATGATTGATACTGAAATTGTGTGCGTGGCCATCGCGGTTATTTTCACCATTGGCCTCATTATGCCGTTTCTCGTAGCTCACCAGGTCACGCAGGGTAAACCCATCGTGGGAGGTCACGAAATTGATGCTCGCCTGTGGCGGCCGGCCGCTGGCTTCAAAAATATCGGATGAGCCGTGCAGGCGCTTTGCAAGACCGCTTAACTGATCTTCATCACCACGCCAGAATCGCCGTACTTTATCGCGATAGCGGTCATTCCATTCCGTCCAGTGTGACGGAAACTGACCCAACTGATAACCACCCGGACCCGGACCCCATGGCTCTGCAATTAACCGCGTAGCAGAGAGGCAGGGATCATCGTTGATGCGCCGCAACAGATCGTGGGAAGGACTAAACCCGAGCGGGGACCGTCCCAGTACCGGGGCGAGGTCAAACCTGAAACCGTCAACACCCATGTCCCTGTGCCAATAAACCAGGCTGTCGATCACCAGTGATTGAACCCGCGGGTGATCGGCGTTTATCGTGTTACCACAACCGGTGTCATTGATATAGTGGCCGGGGTTTTCCGGGTCTGTTCTGTAATAGGCCAGGTTATCAATACCCCGAAATGAAAGCGTGGGCCCACGGCCGCCGCCCTCACCGGTATGGTTGTACACCACATCCAGTATGACCTCGATACCGGCCTCATGAATGGCATCCACCATTTCCCGGAACTCAAGACCGGCGTCCCCGCAGGCGTAACGTGATTCGGGTGTGAAGAAATTGATGCTGTTATAACCCCAGAAATTTCTCAGTCCCTGCCCTACCAGGAAACCTTCATCGATCATGGTGTGCACCGGCATCAATTCCAGCGAGGTAATTCCAAGTGCCTTCAGATATTCGAGAATCCTTCCATTGCTCAGCCCACGGAATTTGCCACGTTCCTGTTCCGGTATATCCGGATGCCGCATCGTATACCCACGAACATTGGCCTCGTAAATAATGGTTTCAGTCCATGGTATATGCGGTCGCGCGGCTGAAAACTCCGCAAAGGGCCCCGTAACGACACACTTCGGCATAGAGCCGGCACTGTCGGTCTGGTTGGGTTGTAACGACCCGCCGAGTGTCGAATGATCATAATCAAGTATTGCACCGGTCCACTGGACTGAACCCTCCAGTGCCCGCGCGTACGGATCAATCAGCAACTTGGAAGGATTGCAACGTAAACCGAGCTCAGGTGCCCACGGACCGTGAGCACGGTAACCATAACGCTGACCAGGTTCACAAGCCGGCAAATAACCGGACCAGACACCATCCTGGTGACCAGGTAAGTAATAACACTGTACCTGCTGCCCGGACGTATCGAACAAACACAACTCAACGGCATCGGCAGACGAGGAATACAGGGCGAAATTTACACCCTGCCCGTCCCAGTGAGCACCCAGGTGTTCCGGACTGCCAGCCTGGATCATGAATCCCCGGCAGTCAGCTTTTCGAGGTGCCAGATGTCCCGGTTATAGTCGCGCATTGTGCGGTCAGTGGAAAACCGTCCGGAATTGGAACTGTTCAGGATACTCATACGGGTCCAGCGCTTCTGGTCCTGGTAAGCCTGTCCTGCCGCTTCCTGGGTATCTATGTAACTGCGGAAATCTGCCGCCGTCATCCAGGGGTCATGGGGGTTGCGCACCGAAGCAATGACGGAATCCAGTATGCCGGGTTCGAAGTGGTTGAAATGACCGTTATCCAGTAATCGCATAACCCGTCTGAAATCCCGGTCAGTATCAATGATTGACTGCGGGTCATAATTTTCCCTGTAAGCGGGAATCTCATCCACGGTCAGACCGAACAGGAAGAAGTTTTCTTCACCAACAGCTTCGAGTATCTCCACGTTCGCGCCATCCAGCGTACCAATGGTGACAGCACCGTTCATCATGAACTTCATATTGCCGGTGCCGGAAGCCTCCTTACCCGCCGTTGAAACCTGCTCTGACAGGTCGGCCGCCGGACAGATCAGTTCCATCGCGGAAACGTTGTAATCCGGATAAAACACCAGTTGTAACCGGCCACGCATGGCCGGATCCGTATTGATCACCTTGGCCACATTATTGATCAGCTTGATCTGATCCTTGGCCATCTCGTATCCCGGCGCAGCTTTACCGCCAATGATAATGACCCGTGGCGGTAACTGGTCGCCATCACCGCGCTGAATCCGGTCGTACAGGTGGATTGCGTGCAGAACATTCAATAACTGGCGCTTGTACTCATGGATGCGTTTGACCTGGACATCGAACATCATGGCAGGGTCAACCACCAGCTTTGTCTTTTTCTTGATGTTAGCCGCAAGCCGAACCTTGTTGGCCTGTTTAACAGCACGCCACTCATCCTGAAAATCATCATCATCAGCCAATGGCGCAAGCTTTTCCAACTGCTCGAGATCGGTTACCCAGTCCTCTCCGATACGGCCGTTGATCAAGCCGGCAAGTCCGGGATTACAGGCAGCCAGCCAGCGGCGCTGGGTGACACCATTGGTCTTGTTGTTGAATTTTTCCGGCCAGAGACTGGCGAAATCCCTGAACAGGCCCTGTTTTAACAGCCTCGAGTGTAGTTCCGCTACGCCATTGACCGAAAAACTGCCCACGATGGCCAGGTAGGCCATGCGTACTCTTTTCTCGGGACCTTCCTGGATCAGTGACATTCGGCTCAGGATCCCGGTATCACCGGGCCAGTGCCTGCTGACCTCGGTGAGGAAGCGCACATTGATCTCGTAGATGATCTCCAGCACACGTGGTAACAATTGTTCAAACATGAAAACCGGCCAGGTTTCCAGGGCTTCGGGTAACAGGGTATGGTTGGTGTAAGCCATGGTGGAAGTGGTGATACTCCAGGCGACATCCCAATCCAGTCCGTGGACGTCCATCAACAGGCGCATCAGTTCCGGTACGGCGATCGCCGGGTGCGTGTCATTTAACTGGAAACAATGCTTTTCAGCGAACTGATTGAAATCATTCCCGTTCGATTTGACCCAGTTTCTCAATATGTCCTGCAAACTGGCGGAAGCAAGAAAGTACTGCTGACGCAGACGTAGTTCCCGCCCATTTTCGGTTTCTGCGTTTGGATACAAAACCATGGTGATATTCTCGGCCTCGTTCTTGGCCGCCACCGCATCCGAATAGTCACCGGCATTGAACTCTTCCAGGTCAAACTCATCGGTGGCTGCCGCTGACCACAAACGCAGTGTATTGACCACATCGTTGCGGTAACCGGGGATGGGCAGATCGTAGGGAATCGCCAACACATCCCGTGTATCCACCCAATCAACATGATCTTTACCGAGCGAATCCCTGTAATGGATTACCCGACCGCCAAATTTAATTTTCTGTGCACGCTCGTTACGTTCAACTTCCCAGGGATAACCATCTCTTAGCCAGGCATCAGGTTCTTCCACCTGGCGCCCGTTTTCCAGACGTTGATGAAACATGCCATAGCGATATCGGATGCCATAACCGGCCACGGGCAAGCCCAGGGTGGCGCAGCTATCCAGAAAGCAGGCTGCAAGGCGTCCGAGGCCACCATTACCCAGCCCTGCGTCAAGCTCCTGCTCGTGTAAGTCTTCCAGATCCACGCCGAGCCGGTGTAATGCTTCGCTCGTTTGTTCCGTGATACCCAGGTTTAAGAGTGCATTCCTCAACAATCGTCCCATCAGGAATTCCAGGGAAAGATAACAAGCCCGTTTACCCTTGCTTCTTTCCAGGTTGGTGCGGGTCTCAATCCAGCGCTCCTGTAGCCGTTCCCGGGTGGCATAGACCAACGCCTGGTAAAGAAAGTTTTCATGTTTGCGAATGGTACGTCTACCCAGCATGCGGCTGTGATAATGTATGGTATCCGCCAGGATGGCATCCGCATCCATTCGAAGCGTGGGCAGTTGCAGTAGTTCCATATCGCCTACGCTGTCAGTTTTTAACTGATCAGTCATTTACTCATTCTCCGTATTCCCCTTAAACGGGACTGGTTATTTTTAACATTAGTGTCGCCAAAGGCGGCAGGTCTATTTGCAGGGATTGCTGGTGCCCGTGTGCTGCCACATCTTCCGTATGGATGTCATCGTTTACCCCTACACCACTGCCACCGTACCTGACGGAATCGGTGTTGAGCAACTCCGAGTAACAACCACCCTGCGGCACACCGATACGATAACCGGAGCGAACCAGCGGCGTAAAGTTACTGACACAAACTACGAAGGCGCCATCACTGGCACGACGCACCCAGCAAAGCACACTGCTGTCAGCATCCTGCCAGTCTATCCATTCAAAACCTTCATAACTGAAGTCCAATTCGTGCAAGGCCGCAGTATCCCGGTACACCTGGTTCAGGTCAGACACCAGGGTCTGAATACCTTTATGCAGCGGTTGTTCAAGCAAATGCCAGTCAAGGGACTGATCGTGATTCCACTCTTTTTCCTGTGCGATCTCGGCACCCATAAACAATAATTTCTTGCCCGGGTGAGCGTACATGAAGCCGTAATAGGCACGCAGATTGGCAAAACGCTGCCATTCATCACCCGGCATACGGCCAAGCAAGGAACGCTTGCCATGCACCACTTCGTCGTGTGAAAGGGGCAGGACAAAATTTTCATCAAAGGCATAGACCAGGCCAAAGGTCATCTTGTCATGGTGATATTTGCGATGAACCGGATCCTCGCTCATATACGACAGCGTGTCGTTCATCCAGCCCATGTTCCACTTATAGGTAAAACCCAGGCCACCCGCATCGGCAGGTCTCGATACACCAGGCCAGGCGGTGGATTCCTCCGCGTAACTGGTGGCGCTGTAAGTATGGATAATGGAATTGAGCTGACGCAGGAATTCAACCGCTTCAAGATGTTCGTTGCCGCCAAACTCATTCGGAACCCACTCACCCTTTTCACGGGAATAATCCAGGTAGAGCATCGAAGCCACGGCGTCGACCCGCAAGGCATCAATATGAAAATTATCAATCCAGTAAAGTGCGCTGCCTACCAGGTAGTTGATCACTTCCCGGCGGCCGAAATTGAATATCAGTGTTCCCCAGTCCGAATGCTCACCCTTGCGTGGGTCCTCGTGCTCATAGAGGGCCGTTCCATCCAGACGCCGGAGACCGTGTTCATCTTTCGGAAAATGAGCGGGCACCCAGTCCATGATGACGCCAATACCCGCCTGGTGAAACCGGTCGACCAGGAGACGGAAATCATCAGGGTCGCCAAACCGTTGTGTCGGCGCATACATGCCGATGGGCTGGTAACCCCAGGAACCATCGAAGGGATGTTCGGTTACCGGCATCATTTCTACATGTGTAAAGTTCATCTCCTTGACATAAGCCACCAAATCATCAGCCAGCTCACGATAAGTCAGAAACCGGTTGTTTTCGCCACGCCGCCAGGAACCGAGGTGCACCTCGTAAATGCTGATGGCCTCGTCCATTCTCGGGTCAGGGGTTTTCTTTTTGTTCCACTCAGCATCGCACCAACGGTATTTGCTCTCATAAACCACTGATGCATTACCCGGCGGGGATTCATGAAACTGCCCCAGGGGATCGGACTTGAAAGGCAAAAGCTCGCCCTGTTTGTCCAGTAATTCAAATTTGTAATAGCTACCCTGCCCCACCCCGGGAACGAATATTTCCCACAAACCGTTACCGGGGTGCAAGCGCATCACATGACAGCGTCCATCCCAGTTATTGAACTCACCAACAACACTGACACGTGAGGCATTAGGCGCCCAGATCGCAAAGAACGTGCCACTGACGCCCATCGAGCGGGCGGGATGTGCACCCAGCTTCCTGAAGATGTCCCGGTGTGACCCCTGTCCCATCAGGTAGAGGTCGAGATCACCCAGCATGGAAGGAAAGCGATAGGCATCCTCAACTTCCCAACTGTTACCATTCGCCTGTGTGTTACGAAAACGGTAATGGCGTTTTCGTGGAGGCATTTCCACCTCGAATATGCCATCCAGATGAACCCGCTGCATCGGCACGGGATCTTTGACACCGTCCAGTAAAAGGGCCACGGTATCAGCCTGGGGCTGAATCGTCCGGACAATTCGCTTGCCACCCTCCCTATGCAGTCCGTAAAGGGAAAATGGATTACCATGCCGGCCACCGGCCAAAGCATTAAGCGTCGCTTTGTTTAAACGGGTCATATAGGTCTTTAACCAGGTTTTCTAACGTGTGTGGTGCAACGGCTGTTCAAGCATACCCGGAGTGACCAGCGTATGCCCACCCTTCGTTACGCGAAAACCCCTGGCACGGTCATCATCATGGTTCACACCAATCTCCGTACCTTCGGGGATGACACATCCACGATCTATAATCGCTCCAATGATCGTGCAGCCATCCAGAATTTCACATTCCGGCAGGATCAGCGAATCGACGATACGGCTATATGAATGAATTTTACAATTGGAAAAAATCAGTGACTTCTTGATGCTGGCTCCGGAAATAATACAGCCCGCTGATACCATGGAATCTATCGCCTCACCGCGTCTGTCCGCATGATCGAAAACAAATTTCGCTGGAGGGGACTGGAGTTGTTCGGTCAATATCGGCCAGTCCTTGTCGTACAGGTCAAGCTGGGGCACAATGGAAACCAACTCCATATTGGCTTCCCAATAGGCATCCAGCGTACCCACGTCCCGCCAGTAAGCCTGTTCCCCCGTTTCCGGATCACGAAACGGGTAAGCAAAGACCTGGTACTTGTCGATGATCGATGGAATGATGTCTTTACCGAAGTCATGATCAGACCCTGGCGTATCGGCATCCCTGATGACCTGCTCATACAGGAACTCTGTGTTGAAAATGTAGTTGCCCATGGATGCAAGACAAAAACCTTCCTTGCCGGGAATCGACGCAGGGTGCTCCGGCTTCTCATTGAATTCAATCACACGACCATTCTCATCCACGGTCATCACACCAAACTGGCCTGCAGCCTCTTCCAGGGGCACTTCTATGCAGCAGACTGTCATGTCCGCTTCTTTTTCAGCATGGAAGGCGAGGAAGGTACCGTAATCCATCTTGTAAACATGATCGCCCGAAAGGATTAATACAAACCTTGGGTGATGCGTACGGATGATATCGAGATTCTGGAACACCGCATCTGCAGTACCCAGGTACCAGCCTTCTCCGGTGCGCTGTGAAGCCGGTAAAATTTCAACGAACTCGCGGCCTGATGAACGAAAACCGGTCCAGCCATGCACAAGATGCCGGATCAACGAATGCGCCTTGTACTGGGTCGCCACGCCGATGCGTCGAACACCCGAGTTGATGCAGTTGGACAAGGGAAAATCAATGATTCGCAGTTTCCCGCCAAAATACACGCCGGGTTTTGCGCGCCAATCGGTTAATTCATACAGACGTGAACCACGACCGCCGGCGAGAATCATGGCCACCGTATCTCGGGTTAATCGACTTACATAACGGCCTTGGTCCGCCGCAATCTTAGTAGGCATCAGTTTTGTCCTCTTACACAAAAGTTTCAGGCAAAGTGTAGCGTGAATTGCCTAGGAACGGGCAGCTTCCTTAGTTAAATTAGCAACAGACTTACAAAATTCCGGTGATAGCTGTTCTTCAGTCACGCGCCAGCGCCAGTTGTTCGAAGTGGTTCCCGGTATATTCAAACGTGATTCCGAGCCCAAGCCCAGGTAATCCTGCATTGGAACGATGGCCAGCCTGGCCTGGGAGTTGAACGCAAGACGGATCATGTCCTCGTGGATGGTTTCTTCACTGCCGCCAGTGACCTTCATCGCGTTCTTGCGGGTCTCAATGACTTCCTGTTCAGACCGGGTATCTTCATTTCCGCCCCTGAACCAGCCCACCGTTGTGTCGTTGTCATGGGTGCCGGTATAACAAACGCAATTTTCATGGATATCAGAAAGATCAAAAGCCGGGTCGCCGACCTCAAACTGAAGTACCTTCATACCTGGAATGTTGTGACGGTGCCGCAAGGCATCCACTTCAGGTGTAATGACACCGAGGTCTTCGGCCACAATGGGTAATGTACCCAGGGCTTCCTTCATGGAATCGAATAAGGCAGCCCCAGGGCCTGGAATCCACTTGCCATCGCGCGCGGTTTCAGCGCCGAACTCAACTGACCAATAGGCTTCAAAACCGCGAAAATGATCAATCCTGACGAGGTCCATCTGACCGGCAGCATGTTGTATCCGTTCTATCCACCACTGGTAACCATTGGACTCATGGAAACTCCAGTCGTATAAAGGGTTACCCCAGAGCTGACCATCCTTGCTGAAATAATCCGGTGGAACACCGGCGATATGGGATGGGCGGCCATTCTTGTCGACCATCAGGATTTCAGGGTGAGCCCAGGCATCCGCGCTGTCCAATGCGATATAAATGGGCATATCACCAAACAGGAGGACAACATTCTCCCGGGCATATTGCCTCAGTGTTTGCCACTGCTGGTCAAACAGAAACTGGATGATCTTGATATTTTCAATGGCCTTGCGATTGGATTCCTCCACCTGCTGCATGGCATCCGGATCACGATGGACAAAAGATCTGTCCCACTCGGGCCAGGGACGCTCATCGTGCATGGATTTGAGAATGCGGTAGACGGCGTAATCGTTCAACCAGAGCTTGCCGTGTAATTCCAGAAACTTCTTATAAGCGTCCTGCAGTCCCGCATTTGCCACTGAAGAAAAACGTTCTGCGGCGCGGGTCAGCAATGCATGTTTTCTCGGAATCAGTTGCCCATAATCAACTTGTCCGGAAGATAGCCCTGTGAGAACCTCTGCCTCCCCGGCACTCAACAAACCAAGACGAATGAGGGGCTCAATACCGATCAGCATTTCATTGCCGGCAAAGGCCGATAAGGGTTGATATGGTGAATCACCATAGGCAGTGGGACCGGTTGGTAGAAACTGCCACACGTGAATTTTCATTTCGACCAGCTTGTCGATGAAAGCCAGCGCACTATCGCCAATATCTCCAACTCCATACGCACCGGCCAACGATGCAAAGTGCATACCCACACCGGCCTTTTTACTAATGGGTAAAATAGTTGATTTTGTAATTTCCATTACCACCGGACCAGTTCATTTGAATTGCCTAACAACTCGCTATTTGTCAATTTAAACGGTTGTCCGCTGAAAAAGCTCGCGCGCACAATAGCTGGCTCCCAGCAAACCAGGCTGCGGATGCAAGATGAGTAAAGTGGGCACCTTCTCCATCAAGGTGTGATGACGGCCCTTATTTTCAAAACCGGATCGAAAATTGCTGCTATTCAATAAGTCCGGATAACGTTTCACGATACCACCAGCAAGGTAGATACCATCAAATGCCCCGAGCGCCAGCGCCAGATTGCCAGCAACCTGCCCCAGTGCCTCGAAAAACATCTGGGTTGCTTCCACCGCAATCGCATCCTCATTGGCGAGCACACGGGAAAAAATCTCTGCAGCTGTAATTTCAGAGGTGGATTCTCCGCGAATTTTGCTCATGGCCCAGTAAATATTTTCAAGCCCCGGGCCAGATACCAGACGCTCACTTGAGACACGCTCAAAGCGCTTTCGCAACTGCTCCAACACCCTTAACTGCATCGTGGTTTCAGGCGCAAAACCTGCATGACTGCCTTCACCGACGATCGGGTAAATACCACTCGCACGAACCAGCAAACCACCAGCACCCAGACCAGTACCGGGACCCAACACACCGAAAGTAGACTCCCGCTTTACATCTGGGTCCGCCAGCACCAGCCCGATGGTTTTTACATCGCTTTCACCGAGTAAGGGGAGAGAATAGGCAATGGATTCAAAATCATTTAGCAGTTGTACAGTGGATAAACGGAATTCTTCCCTTAATGTGCGACCATCAATCACCCAAGGATTATTGGTTAAAACGATACGGTCATCCACAACCGGTCCGGCGGCAGCCAGGCAGATCGCATCAGGTCTGCCGCTGCCGCTGCGCTCAAGGTAGTCTGTAATTCCCTGCTCTACCGTTTCATAGTCGGCAGTAGCCAGGGTCAACTCACTGGAAAAACCGGGCTCATCAGGATGCGCAAGGGCAAAACGGGCGTTGGTGCCACCGATATCGCCGATCAGAAGGCATGGGTCATTCATTAGCATTCACCTGTATGCATGTCTCCAAAGCTAAAAATTAATACGCTATTCAAGCCAGTCGCGCAACTGTTGGTAGACTTCCGGACAACCCAGCAATTCGATATGACCGGTTTCAAAGCCCAGCCATTGATGGCTTTCAGGTATCGCGAATGTACGGGACGAATCCCGGTTTCTGCCAAGTGCACTGTCAACGGGCACAAGACCGTCCCCGATCAGGCGCTGATGAATCCGACTATGCTTTTTAGCCAGTGTGCCCGCCATTACATAACTTTCAACACCTGTGGGAAAAGGAACAAAATCCTGCATCCCGTCAGTTATGCTGCCATGTCGCAGATCATTGATACCTGCACTACGCTTTCTGGCAATACGTGTGAACGGTGTCGTATAAGGACTCAGATCCATCGCGTAATTAATCCAGTTACCACCGCGCTCAAGCGGTGCACCATGGTGTGGCGAACCAATACAAATCAATCTTTGATGATGCTGTACCCAATCATGCTCTGATTCACGGCCATGGTGACACGCACTCCGTGCGACCAGTCCACCCATACTGTGCCCGGCGATGGTCAGTTCACTCAAGGGCTGCGGCCAGTTCTTCATCAGGCTCTCCAGCATAGCGGCTAACTCACGGCCATTGGCAGCAATCGGCAAACCCGTGTTATAACGCAGGTAAATCGGTGTATAGCCAAGATCCGTGGCGAGTGCTTCGCCCCGGTTAATACCATCGCGGGTCCAGTGTCCATCATTGAGACATAATCCGTGCACGAACAGGAGCACTTTTCCCTTTGCACCAGGCAAAGCATCCGGCAGTTCCGGGTCCAGTTGTTTACCCTGGTAGCGGAAACTCATTTTGGTTGCGATTGGGTTATCCGTCTCGACCAGGTGATCACCATATACACCATTGATCACTGCGGCCACCGCATCACGTGTAGTACTTGAGGCGGTCTCGGGTAACAGCGCCGTAACCGGGGCCATGCCCGCGTCGAAACCCTGTCCAAGCAAGCGGGTTGTACCACGTATGCTGCGATAAACAAATCCGGTCAGGCCGACCGTTCTATCCGCACGTGAAGCACCAAGGGGAGCATGACCGAGCTGGATGGTGTGGTGCATCTTTTCAACCACGTCGGTCACACCAACCGTCGCATCGACGGCCAGGCGAACCACACCCCGCAGGTCGGAGAAACTTCCCCGGTTGATTATGCCCATGAGTTGATTATCAAGCTTCTGTTGCGGCCGGCTCAACTACCAGCTTATCGCGGTCGCGCATCATCAGCCAGCGAACCAATGCGGGCAGAAGAACGATGGCGGCGACCATGTTCGCGAGGAAAATAAACGACAGCAGAATACCCATATCGGCCTGGAACTGCAGGCTTGAGAATGCCCAGGTGCCCACACCGGCCGCCAGCGTGAAGCCGGTAAAAATCACCGCCCTGCCGGTCAGACGCAAGGTTCGGTAGTAGGCCTCGCGCAAATCAAAACCTTCCTTGAGGTGGATATCCAGCCGGTTATAGATATAGATGCCATAGTCCACACCGATACCAACCCCGAGTGCAACCACCGGTAGTGTATTGACTTTCAGACCAATACCGTAGGAAGCCATCAGCGCCTCTGCGAGCGTGGAAACAACCACCAGTGGCAATACGATACATAACGTACCGAGCACTGTCCGGTAGGTCACCAGGCAAAGAATAATAATCGAGCCGAATACCAGTGCCAACATGGGTTTTTCGGCGGCAGCGATATCTTCATTGGTAGCGGCCATCACACCGACATTGCCGGTGGCCAGTCGGAATTGCAGGCTCTCAGGGGTGATATCACCCTCGGCTGCCATCTCTTCCAGCACCTCGTGTTCCAGTTTCAGGTTGAGATCACCCATATTTAATATTTCACGCAATTCCTTGACGCGTTTAACAATCCGGGCAATGGTTTCGGCGCGGTGATCGGTGGTGAATATCATGATCGGCATGGCGCTGCAGTCGTTATTCAGCAAACCGGTGGCGGTGTCGATACCACTCAGGGCCTGGCGTAGCACGAAATTATCCCTGGGCAAAATACGCCACTTGATATTGCCTTCGTTCCAGCCGGAATTTACCACCTTGGCCACCATTGGCAGGGTAATGACCTTCTGCACACCGGGTACATTGGCCAGGTCCCAGGCAAAACGATCCATGCTCTCCATCACCTGGTAGTTTTCCGTACAGGCATTGGCGTTGGTCTCGGCGACTACGGTGAGCACATCGACCCCCAGCGAGAAGCGTTGCGAAATTAACACGGCGTCCTGGTTATAACGTGCCTGCGGACGTAGCTCGGGCACACCGACCTCGGAATCACCGATCTTCATACCCTGGGCCAGCCAGAACCCTCCGACGAAAAGCACCACCGACACGGCAATCGCCCAGGCCGCTCGTTTAGGCTCGGTGAAGCCCGCCAGAAAATCCCACAAAGGTGACTTGCCGGAGGCGTTTTTAATCATACGCTCACGATATTTCTGCGGATTTTTCAGGTGTACCCAGGACAGCAATACCGGTAACAACAGCAGGTTGGTGAGGATAATGACCGCCACACCAATACTGGCAGTAATGGCCAGTTCCTGGATGATGCGGATACTGATAAACAGGATGGTCAGGAACCCGATGGTGTCCGACACCAGCGCGATCACGCCAGGTGCCAGTAACTTTTTGATGGTCTCACGTGAGCCGTGCATCGGCGAACGACGAGGAATCTGGCTAACCTGTTCAGAGGTGTGAACCCCGCTCTTGACCCAGTCATCCGGGGTACGGCCACTGAATTCTTTTTCCACAATCCAGGCGCTGATTTTCTGCACACCATGGCTGACACCGATGGCGAAGATAAGAAACGGCGTAAGGATGTTCATCGGGTCCAGGCTGTAGCCCAGCAGGCTCAGGATACCCATCTGCCAGATCACCGCGACCAGTGAACAGGCCAATGGCAATGCGGTTAACCAAATGGAACGCGAGTACAGGTACAACAGGATGGCCGTGATCACCAAGGCAACCAGGAAGAACCACACTACCGATTGTGCACCATCGGAAATATCACCCACGATCTTGGCAAAGCCGATGATATGCACAGTGAAATCTTCACCTTCGTACTGGGTACGGATGGCTTCGAGTTGCGCTGCCACAATGCGGTAGTCGAGTTTTTCACCGGTCTGCGGGTTTTCCTCCAGCAGGTTGGCCCACACCATGGCACCGGCAAAATCGGCGGAAACCAGGCGGCCAACCTCACCCGATTTGACGATATTTGAACGCACCTGCTCGAACATCTCCGGTGAGGGTGCGTAATCGGACGGAATGACGTTGCCACCGGCAAAGCCATCTTCAACGATTTCTACAAAGCGAACGTTGGGTGTAAAAATTGAACGCACACTGGCGCGGTCAACACCCGGTATGAAAAAAACCTGGTCGGTGATCGACTCAAACGCCTCGAAATATTCAGGCGTGAACATATTGCCATCACGCGCCACCAACGCCACCAGTACGCGGTTGGCCCCGCCAAATTCCTTTTCATACTGCAAAAAGGTCTGCATGTATTCGTGTTTGAGCGGTAACTGCTTTTTAAACCCGGTTTCGATGCGCAATTTGGACATCGCAAACATCATGCCGATGGTGATCACCAAGAACAGCGCCACGATGGCATAACGGTTGTTGATCAGGAAGGTCGCGATTTTGTGCAGGCGTGTGTTACTCGAATCAGTCATCGCCGTTTTCCCCGCTCATCGCTTCCGGATACCTGTGAACACCATCTTCACCCACCAGCAGGAATGTGCCATCCCCTGTTGGGATAACCGCAGCAAAATCCACACCGCTGGAGTGCTGGTAGGTATCGACTTGACCACCATCATCCCGGGTCAGCAGCGTTCCACTGTTGGCAGCCAACAACACCAGTCCATCGTATTGAGCAGCCCCTGAAATACTCGACTCTGAGCCGGTTTCAATCTCTGCCCAACTCGTACCAAAATCACAACTTTCTAGCATGTGGCCACGGAGACCATAAAATAGGACACAATCGCCAGTAGTTTTTAAACTGCCCCACATCGAACCCTGGTAAGGCATTTCCAAAGCCTCCCATGATTCGCCATCGTCATAGCTGCGGTAGGAATAGCCGGCCTCACCGGCGATCAGCCAGCGTCCTTCACCAAAACTCACCAGGTTATTGAGGTGATAATCAATCTCCGGATCAACCGTTGCATCTTCCCAGTTCTTGCCGCCGTCGCTGGTGCGCATATACAAACCGTAAGAACCGACAGCTATGCCATTTTTCTTATCGGTAAAGTGGATATCCATCACCGCCTGTTGGCGCTCCGGATCGAAATACTCCTGTGTCCAGGTCTTGCCACCGTCACCGCTGGTAAGAATGACGGCATCGTGGCCGCCGGCCCAAAGCCGGTTACCGAGACCGAAAACTGTGGTCAAGGTTGAACGCGTGGGTACATGCTCTGCCTGTGTCCAGTTTTCGCCGTCGGCTGAAAGCACGACATGTCCACGCTCACCGACCGCTACAAAAAAATTATCGGAACGGGTGATATCGAGCAACATCGAATGCGTCGCCAGCGGCATTTGTTCCGCGTACTCGACATCAAGTACCTCCTCTGCACCAAGCGTGGCAGACAGCAAAAAGCCAATACAGGCACAACTCAACACAAAAGGGTTTCTTATTGATCTGGTCATTTACAGCCTATCTTACACGCGATTTGAAAAGGCCGGCAAAGGCCGGCCCTTTCAATCTGCTTAGCGGCGGCCGCGTGTGCGGAGCGCCTGTGGTGTGAACTGAGTTGGCGCCAGCTCGACATTAAAGGTATTTACCGCGGTGGTGTTGTCAAAACCCTGTGCGACATACCTGCCGGACTGCAGATCCATATGTGTTTCAATGGTTGACCAGATGGTCGGCACATCATAATAGTTGATCATGTGACATTCCGATGCGCGCCACAATTGCAGACGTCCGTCGTAATGATCGATCAGCGCAATCTGGTAGCTGTCTTCATCAAGATAGTAGGTACGCTTCGCATTGATGTGCCGCATGCCTTCTTTCAGGTTGGCGTCGATAACCCACACACGGTGTAATTCATAACGCATCAGATCGGGGTTCAGGTGACCCGGTTGAACGAATTCATCGTTAGTTATGCCTTCTGCATGGGCTCCGTAGGAGTTGTAGGGAATGTACATTTCCTTTTTACCAACTACGGTCCAGTCAAAGCGGTCCATGGCCCCGTTAAACATATCGGTCATGTCATTGGTACGCAGACCATCGGACGCCGTACCGGGATTGTCATAAGCAACGTTCGGTGCACGCCGTACCCTGCGTTGACCCGGATTGTAAATCCATGCCTGGCGCGGTGTTACCTGCTGGTTAAGGGTTTCATGCACCAGCAGGATATTACCTGCCAGCCTCGCGGGGGACTCCACTTCCTGGAAGAAATACAACAGGATATTGTCGATTTCTTCGATGGTGACTCCGCGCTTGTAGTACAGGCCCAGCAATTCTTCGCGTATGACCGTGACTGAGAACTTGCCGGATGCGGTCGGTGCTATCTGGGTGTTGTAACGCACACCACCGGTGCCCTTGTATTTGAGCTTGTGGTTCCACATCAATTCATAGGCGTTGTCCGGGAACGGAAACGGAAAACCTTCAGCGGCATTCAACACACCCTCGCCATTTTCAGCCAGCGTCGCGGTGGCGCCATTTTTGGCCGTCATTTCATAGATGTGTTCCGGGAAAGATGCGCTTCGGCGGCTTGGATAAACATCCATGTAATAGGTGTCGGGGTACTTCGCGAAAGTCGCTTTTTGGCCGACACTCAGCTGGTCACCGTATTCTTCATAGTTGGCACCGGTGATGCGGAACAACGGTTTGTCTTCCGGGAATGGATTCTGGTGGTGGTCACGGGGTTTGTAAATCGCCGGTGGCGTAGTAATACCTCCTGTCCATTCAGGAATCGTACCCTCGGCATTACCGGCCCGTTCGGAACCCATCGGGGTCAGGTCTTCGCTGAGGCGATTGATCTGATCAGGCTTGGAGCCTGCAACAGCTTGCCCGATACCAACGGCTAGTCCAATGCAGATCGAAAGTGTATATTTTGTAAATGTTCGCATAAATTTCTCCGGCGATCAGAATGAGTAACGGACACTGGCGGAAAAGAAGTCCCGGTCATAAAGTTGGTTGTATTTGCCACCGCCAAAGTAATCAGTATAGGAAAGATCAAAAATCCATTCGTTCAGATAATTGAATCCCAGGCCCAACGTGAGTGCTTTACGGCCATCAATAAACGCACCGCCCGGGCCGGGTGTTGTACCACTGACATCCTGTGCCCAGGCAATTCTGGGCAGGAGGGTCACTGCGCCAAACGCATCGTTGTAGGTAGCGCGAGCGAGCATCCGGTAACCCCAGCTGAAGTCATCTGCAAACCCGCATGCACATTCGGTAATTGGATTACGGAAG
>Ga0316191_10000290_pt1 | contig 31516 bp, 15 predicted proteins | sample Eddworburr2cm_MG_FD_204928 | JGI IMG/M metagenome (GOLD analysis project Ga0316191, IMG submission 204928) | Coastal sediment microbial communities from Maine, United States - Eddy worm burrow 2 cm | ecosystem: Environmental > Aquatic > Marine > Coastal > Sediment | place: USA: Maine...
CCGCATGGCTGCCTTTTCGGTCAGCACCACGGAAGCAGGATCTATTAGGGCTGATTCGGGGCTTCCTGCCAACATCTTAAGATCGAAGATTTTAAAGAAGTCCGGATCCGAATAAAGAAGTTGAAGCTCTTTGTGCCTGTTCTCTCCCTCTGTAACCTCCACGGAGAAGCCCCTGTATATTTGAATGGCAGATTCAATGCCGGCCACCTCTTGTGGAATCTCCGTAAAGCCCTGGCGAATATTGATGGGCGTTTCCATGGTCCCGCCTTCAGAGATCCAGATGGAATTCATCCTGTAGATCCGGTCGGCATGGGTGAAATGGCGATCGAAGCTAAGTTCGAACTGGATGAAGACAGTGAGTAAAATGGTTGCGGCCAGTCCCAGCGAAAGACCGATCACGTTGGTGATCAGGGTTAATGAATCACGACTTACAATTCGAAATATATTCCTGAGGGTCAAGGCATTTCCTTCTTTGATTTAACAATAAGTTCAGTGGCGCACTCGGGGCAGGTGTATATCTCGCATCCGGTGCAGGCAAAGCAGTTGCTGCAGCTTCGGTAGGAGAGATCCCTTTCGATGGATGTCCCACAATTATGACATAGAATGATCTTAATCAGCTTGTCCATTCAGAAGACGAATATCAATGGCATTTGTTACAAATCCCTTTAATTGTTCAGCTTTAGACTTTAAGCTTTAAACTATCTAGAGTTGCTGTATTTGACAATAAGATCGTCGTGCAAGTCATTGTACATCTTAAGCACGTGCTCCATTTTTCCCTGGGAATATCTGGTCAGGTATTCCAGGGCCTTTTCAGGCTTCTTTTTATAGAGGGCAAGTGCTTCCTGATCTACATGATCTCTTTCGGTAAAGAGCTGTTCTTCATAGGGATCCCGCACCTCCCACAAATCTTTCACCGCCTCCTGCCATTTCAGGTAGAGCAAATTGTCCACAAAATCGATGGCCCAGCAGGCCGAAGCAGAGCTGTAGGTGGTAGGATCGAAGTTTTTGTAACATTCGGCAATTTCCTGGGTGCCGGCATAGATGGGCACGTAGGGGCTGGTATAGGCATTGTCGAGAAAGACCCAGTAAATGCCACCAATGGGATCGGGCAGCCAGCCTCTCAGCTGGGCTATCATCCCGTAAAATCCCTGGGGACGAGCCACATTGCGCCGGTTGTTGATGTCAAGCAGTTCCCTCATGTCCTTGCTGGGGAAGGGCGTGGCCAGGGGACTTTTCTTGATTCCTCCCTTGCCATCGGGCACATACCAGTCGTAATCCTCGGTCTTATCATAAATGGTCCCTTCAAAGGTGGAGCGCTGGAAGGCCATAACCTCCTGGATAGAGATTTTTCTTTCCGGCTTCACTGAAGTGGGATAGAGGGAGATGGGCTCCACGTACTGGGTGTATTGATTGTATCCCTGCATGTGTCCGTCTTCCAGATTCCGCTTGGGCCAATCGGCGTAGCTGGGTGCATAGCTGCTGTAAAACAACCACATGCGATTGGTTGCCCATTCACGGATCATGGGGGCATAGATCTCCTGCCAAACAAAGGGATGACTGCCTTCCGGATCGAACCATCCCATATCAATGGCATATTGTTTGTAATTGGAGCTTACCATGAAGTTGTCTGTATCTTTCTCATCCACCTCTTTGATAATGCTCCAGTTAGCTACCACAAGGGCATGGTCGTCCGGAACCCGCTGGGCTACCCAGATGGCCCCGGGCTTTCCGCTTTGCGGATCCCAATCGGATCCCACGCTGAATACTTCGAAAATCCATATTTCTTCGGTATCACCAATCACCAGGGTTTCCGATTCTCCTGCACAGGAGGGAAGGAAGCCATAGGTGCTCATCAGGTGGCCAATAAAGGCAGTGGCCTCCCTGGCCGTCTTAAAACGCTGCAGGGCAAAGGCCTGGGCCTGTTCTACGGTCATGATCTGCTTACACACCGATACATCGACCCCCAGTTCCTTGCGCTGACTGGTGGTGCTTTCAGCTATGGCCAGCTGGTATTCGTTCATATGGGGGTAGGCCGAATGGAAATAGGTGTAGGTGCTTTCCACCTGGGGTATCTGGCCAATCACATCCCCATAATCGTCCAGGGGCCGGTGTATGTCCTGGATGCCAAAGTAGACATTCGCCATGGCCCCCGTGGGAAAGGTCTGTCCATGTACCACCCGGATCCTATTGTCGGCCCCGCAGTCGGTGTGAGAAATGATGACCGAACCGTCAGCGGAAGCTTTTTTACCCACAGCAATGATGGTGCAGGCAAAAAGGTTTACGGTGGCAAGCATCAGCATGGCGGAAAGGAGAAACTTGAAACAAATTGCGGGTATCTTTTTCATCTTCTTAGGCGATTTTGTTTTATATTGGACCGAATTTAGGAAACATTCCTAAATGTCGCGAAAAATCGCGATAAACCACCGACCAACAAGAGATAGCCCGTACAATTTTTGCTGTTATGGTAAAAAACTATCTTCTTATTGCCCTTCGCAATGCCTGGAGGAACAAAGGTTACACGCTCATCAATCTGCTGGGTCTGGCCATCGGGATCACCAGTTCCATTATTATACTACTGTTTGTGCTGGATGAGGTCAGCTTTGACCGTCACAACGAGCATTTCCGGGATATCTACCGAATCACCATCAAGGGAAAGATACAGGGCAACGAAATAGAAGCGGCTCTTTCCAACGCTCCCATGGGTGCCACTCTAAAAAGTGATTTTCCCGAGGTGGAAGAGTTTACGCGCCTTTTTACCTTTGACGGGGATCCTGTTGTCCGCTATGAGGAAAAGGTGTTTATCGAGGAAAATTTCTACTATGCCGATTCCACCTTTTTCAATGTCTTCACAGCCCCGGTGGTGTTTGGCGATCCAAAGGGCATGCTAAACCGACCCAATACGGTGGTACTTACCGAGGAGATTGCCAGAAAATACTTTGGAAACGAGAATCCTGTTGGAAGGCTGCTGCAGGTGGGACAGCGTGAGGAGAGCTTTGAGGTGACCGGAGTGGTGAAGGGCTTTCCCGAAAATTCTCACTTCAGGTTCAGCATCCTGGGGTCCATGACTTCCATCTACCTGGCAGATGTAACACGGTGGCTGGGAAACAACAACTATACCTATGTGAGACTCCGGGATGGCTTTAAGCCTGCTGTTCTGGAATCTAAATTCCCTGATCTTATTGCCCAGCATATGGGAACCGAGCTGGAGGAGATCCTGGGACTTACCATGGAGGAGTTTTTCGCTACAGGGAATACCTATGGATATTATATGCAGCCTCTTAAGGATATCCACCTGAACTCTGACCTGCAGTTCGAAATTAATCCCGGAGGCAGCCAGTCTTCAGTTATAATCTTTTCCATCATAGCCGTGTTCCTTATTCTGATTGCCTCCATCAATTTTATGAACCTGAGCACAGCCAGCGCAGCAAAAAGGGCCACCGAGGTGGGAATTCGTAAGGCAGCAGGAGCAGAAAAGAACTCACTCATCTGGCAATTCCTAAGCGAATCATTTCTAACAACCCTGCTGGCACTTATGCTGGCCGTGGTAATGGTGGAGCTCTTTCTGCCTGCATTCAATAACCTGACTGGAAAAAGCCTGGAGATGCTCTCCCTGGGACCTCTTCGCTTGACACTGGGCCTGATAATAATTGGCGTGTTTGTGGGCTTTGCCTCGGGATCTTATCCATCCTTTTTCCTTTCCTCCTTCAAACCTGTAGATGTGCTCAAGAGCGGAGCCATGCGGGGGGTGCGGGGATCGATCCTACGCAGGGTTCTCGTCACCTTTCAGTTTGTGGTCACCATAGTATTGTTTATATGCACCATGGTGGTGAACCGACAGATGAAATACCTCCAGGACAAGGACCTGGGATTCGAAAAGGAAAACCTGGTGGTTATTGACAGGATCTATGTGATGGAAGATCAGATCGGAGCTTTCCGCCAGGAACTGTTAAAAAATCCGGCCATCGAGCAGGTAAGTGTGAGCTCGGCGGTCCCGGGCGGACTCATCGGGGACAATGCCTACCTTCCGGAAGGGGCGGCAACTAATGAGACCCATGCCATCAATAACATATGGGCCGATTGGTTCTTTGATGATACCTATGAACTTGAAATGGTAGAAGGAAGGTGGTTCGATATGGAGAATCCTACCGACTCTTTTGCACTGATTATCAGTGAATCTGCTGCCAAAGCACTGAGCTTCGAGGATCCTCTGAATCAGCGTTTATATACACAGTTTGGAGAGGATAGGGATACCGAGCATCCACATCCCATCATCGGAGTGGTGAAGGATTTTCATTTTCAGTCGCTTCACCAGGAAATCAGGCCCCTGGTTATTCAGTTTAATAGAGAAAACTTTTACCAGATGTCGGTGCGGATCAGTGGCAAGAATACCGGACTCACCCTGGATTATATTGAAAAGACCTGGAACTCATTCAAGGAGCAGCAGCCCATTCATATGACCTTTTTGGAAGAGGACCTGGCAGTTCTCTATAACAATGAAAACAAAACAGCCGTGGTGTTCAATATTTTCTCGGTGCTGGCCATATTCATTGCTGCACTGGGATTGTTGGGACTTGCTTCTTTCAGCGCGGCACAGCGAACCAAGGAGGTGGGGATACGGAAAGCCATGGGAGCCTCCATTTCCAGTGTCCTGGTGGTTCTTTCCCGGGAATTTATCTGGCTCATCCTGGCAGCCACAATGGCGGCCTGGCCCCTGGGCTATTTCTTTATGAAGGACTGGCTGCAGGATTATCCTGCCCGCATCAGCCTCGAGCCCAGGATTTTCCTGGTCAGCACTCTCCTGGCTTTTCTGATTGCAGCTATTACAGTTCTGCTCCGCGTTTACCAGGCCGCTTCCATGAATCCAGTTAAATCGCTACGATATGAATGATGTAAATGTCCTGAATCCAGACTACAAGGTACTGGCGGATGAACTGAACAAGATTCCCAATGGATTTCCAAGGACCGAGAGCGGTGTGGAGCTCAAGCTGTTAGCCAAGCTATTCAGCGAGGAAGATGCCGCGCTGGCTTCCACTCTCGGGATGGAGCCCAGATCCCTGAAGGAGATTGCAGAGCAAAACAAGCTTAGTGAGCCTGATGCTAAACAGAGATTGATTGGAATGGTAAAGCGCGGACTCATTGATATAAAGCGTGAAGAAGGACTGGGCTTTACCTTTCATCTGATTCCCTTTGTGGTGGGCTTTTATGAGCGACAGAATGCAAAAATTGACAAAGAATTTGCACTGCTTTTTGAGCAATATTATCACGAAAGTTTCCATAAAACCATGCTCTCGGAGCCTTCTGTTCACCGGATCATCCCCCTGGAGAAGGCCATTCCGGTGGACATCGATGTAATGCCCTATGAAAAGGCTTCCAACTACCTGGACCAGGCCCAGTCGTGGGGCGTGCTGGATTGCATCTGCAGGGTGCAGAAAAGGCTGATCGGACAGGGCTGTGATCATAGTGTAAGAAACTGCCTGGTTTTTTCTCCCAAACCCAATGCCTTTATCCGGTCGGAGGAGATTGAGACACTTAGCCGGGACCAGGCCATGAAAGTTCTGGCCGACGCAGACCAGGAGGGACTTGTGCATTCGGTCAACAATGCTCAGAGCGAGGTCTATTACGTATGCAACTGCTGCACATGTTCCTGTGGTGTACTAAGGGGCATGGTGGAGTATGGAAGTGAAAATTCCATTGCCCGCTCGGATTTCTATGCCAGGGTGGAGGAAGATCTTTGTACGGGTTGCGAGTCCTGCATTGAGCGCTGCCAGTTTAATGCAATGGCGATGGTCGATGGTTTGTGTGAGGTGGACCATGTGGCCTGCTACGGTTGTGGACTCTGCATCTCGGCCTGTGACACTGAGGCCCTTTCCCTGATCCAGAAAAACCCGGAAGAAAGGGTGGTTCCTCCTACAGACGATGCTGCCTGGAGAGAGAAACGTGCGGCGCATAGATTAGAATAATTTTCATGCTACAATACGTCCATTCACCGTTTTATTTGTCCTTGATAAAAGTACTTATGGTTCCGAGATCCATAAAAAGCCTCACCTATGATTAGAAATTACCTCCTGGTTACCTTCCGGAACCTCTATAAAAACAAAGTATACGCTCTGATTAATATCCTGGGATTGGGCATGGCCCTGGCCATTTGCATTGTCGCCTATTTTAACCACATGTTCGGTCATGACTTTGATCGCAGCCACGAACACTTTGCAGAGATTTACCGGGTTACCTCCAACCGTCTTCAGGGTGACCGGGACCAGGAATATGGAATCACTCCTGCTCCACTGGGCCCCGCAATGAAGAAGGATCTTCCCGGAATAAAAAATTCCGCAAGGATCATGCGGTCCTACTCACCGGTTAAGGTCGGGATTGATAATTTCAACAGACAAGTATCTTACGTGGACCCGGAATTCCTCGATATGTTCACCTTTCACCAGGTTTCTGGCAATTTGAATGGCCTGAACGATCCCAACAATGTGCTGATCTCGGAGGAGATGGCCAGCGCACTGTATGGAAAGGATGATGCTATTGGGCAGCCCATTACAATATACAATGATGTCAACGAGGAGTTTAACTATACCATAGCAGGTGTATTTCAGGACTTGCCCATGAACTCCAGTTTCCGAATTGATATACTGAGCCACATCGACAATTTTCTGACCATGTGGAATGTGCAGGATGTAAACTGGCAACAATTTGCCAGAATCCTGTTTGTTCAGGTTCCTGACGCTGCCTCCCTGCCCTCGGTAAGTGAAGGACTTAAACAGTATATCCCGGTGCAAAACCGGGCCAACGAGAGTTTTACCATTACTGGATTCAACCTGGTACCGCTTACAGAGGTAAATAAACGTTCCAGGGAGACCTGGAACAACAGCTTGTATCCCGGACTACACCCTGCAGCAGTACTTGCTCCCCTTATGATGGCACTTACCATGTTATTGATAGCTGCCTTTAATTTTGCCAATACGGCCATTGCATCTGCAGGCAAGCGCCTGATGGAGATTGGACTCCGGAAGATGGTGGGGGGTGAACGAAGACAGCTGATGCTTCAGTTTCTCGTTGAGAATTACATTATCTGCTTCCTGGCCCTGCTGGTTGGGATTGCAGGGGCCACCATTCTGGTTCCGGCTTACGGGAGCATGTGGGAGTACATGAACCTGACCCTATCGTTTTCCCAGTATCCCAGCTTCTGGATTTTCCTTGTGGGACTTTTGCTAATCACCGGATTTCTGGCTGGAATTTACCCGGCGCTTTACATTTCCTCGTTCACACCTTTGAAAATATTGCAGTCAAGGACACGCCTGGGGAAGGGGGGACCATTGGCCAAGGCCCTGCTGGGATTCCAGTTTACCATCTCTGTACTCTCCATCGTCTCCGGCGTCATTTTCTCCATGAATGCCGTGTTCCAGGAGACAACGGACCTGGGTTTTGCCCGCAAGGAGTTGATTGTAGTACCAATCCAGTCCGAAAATTTCAAACCTTACTATGAAACCATCACCAAGCATCCAAAGATTATTCAGGCAGCAGGAACCCAGGAGCACATTGGTTTTGGTTGGTATACCTCCACACTGGAAGATGAGGACCAGGAAATTGAGGTGCAGTCCATGGACGTGGGGCCCAGGTACCTGCAGACCATGGGGCTGAGCCTGGTGGAAGGAAGGCTTTATGATCCGGATCGGGAGGATGCTGACCGAAACACTTCCGTAATTGTAAACCAGAAGATGGTGGAAACCTTTGGCTGGGAGAATCCCATTGATAAGCAAATCAGGATCAACGACACCATTCCTCTCAGGATCGTAGGGGTGGTGAAGGACTTTTATATCAATGGGATGTGGGTCAAGATTGAGCCTGTTCTGATAAGACTTCCAAGGACCGCTGACTACCGTAGCATGGCTGTCAGGGCAGAAGAAGCAGACCTGCCTGAAGTTCTGGATTATCTGAGGGAAACCTGGACCACCCTGGTTCCAAACTACCCCTTTGAGGGAATGTACCAGGAAGATACCCTGGAAGAGGAAAAGGACATCAACAGAAGTATCAAACAGCTATATATCTTCCTGGCCATTGTGGCTACCCTCTTATCCATGATAGGTTTGTATACCCTTATATCGCTCAGCATTCTTAACCGTACCAAGGAGATAGGCATCCGGAAGGTGATGGGCTCTCCCTTACATCGAATCTGGCTGGTGCTTAGCAAAGGTTTCCTGATCAATCTGCTTATATCCAGTGTGATTGGTTGTGTAGGAGGCTATTACCTGTCCTTGATGATGCTCAAAAGTATCTGGGAGAACTTTCTGGAATTCAATCCCGGTATCTACATCTACTCGGTGCTTATCATATTAGTGATCACTGCCATTACCATTACCGGCAAGGTCTACCAGGCAGCCATGCAAAATCCCGTTACCTGCCTGCGGTACGAGTAAGATCTGGCACTGATGTAATAGTTTTTCGACAAAATCTGTATCATCCTGAACAGTTTTTGCGTCATATGGATGAACCGCTTTGTTGATTCCGTTACGTGACTGGATAAGAGTTAAATGCAATGTACCCTAACTATTACATGTCATGATCAGAAACTACATTCTAATTGCTCTCCGAAACCTTTGGAAAAACAGAGGCTATTCTTCCATCAATATCTTCGGACTGGCCATAGGACTGGCCACAAGTATCTTTATTTTTCTCTACGTAATTAACGAACTCTCTTACGACCGCTTCCATGAGAAGTCCGACCGGATCTATAAGGCATGGATCTCCGGAATGATGCCCACCGGAGAGATGCACGATGCGGTTACTGCAGGCCCCATGGCAGCTGCACTGATTGCTGATTATCCTGAGGTGGAACAAGTGGTCAGGCTCAGGCAGTACGGGGGATTCCTGGTAAAAAACGGGGACCGCGTATTCAATGAAACGGAACAAGATTTTTTGTTTACCGATTCCACCTTCTTCGATGTCTTCAGTTTTAAATTGCTGAAGGGAGATACAAAGACCTGTTTAAAGGAGCCCAGGAGCATTGTCCTCACGGAAGAGTATGCAAAGAAATACTTCGGCGAGGAGGATCCCATAGGTCAAAGCCTTAAAATTGAGCAGGATACCAATGTGTCGGTGGTCACAGGGGTGATGCAGAATTTTCCCGAAAACTCCCACTTCCATGCCAAAATGCTGGGGTCCATAAATACCCTTCCGCAGAACAACGACAACCTATCATGGGTCAATCAAAACTTTCATACTTACATGGTTCTGGCAGAAGGATGCGATGTAGAAGCTTTTGAAGCCAGCTTATACGACATGGTGGTAAAATATGTCGGGCCCATTGTTCAGCAGGGCATGGGGATCGACCTGGAACAATTCGAAGCCGCAGGCAATTCCTATGGATACCGTTTGATACCGCTTACAGAATTACACCTTCGTTCCAACCTGCGATTCGATATTGAGCCTCCCGGGAATCCACTCTACGTCTACTTGTTCCTTGTGGCAGCCATTCTGATCCTTGTGATTGCCGGGATCAATTTTATGAACCTGGCCACGGCTCAATCTTCCAGTCGCTCACAGGAAGTGGGTCTCCGAAAGGCGGTTGGTTCCAGCAAGCCTCAATTGATTGCCCAGTTCCTTACGGAATCGGTGGTACTAAGCCTATTAGCTCTGTTGGTGGCTGTAATCATAGTAAATATTTTAATGCCGGGATACAATAACCTGATCCAGAAGAATCTGAGTTTTAATGTTTTTGACCGGTCCTGGATCTTGCCCTTGCTGGTGGTATTTGCCATATTTATTGGAATCTTTTCGGGCGGGTACCCGGCTTTTGTGCTTGCCTCCTTCAGACCCTCAGCCGTACTCTCCTCAAGCAAGGGTTCGGGAACAGCTGGGAAAGGCACCTTAAGGAAAATCTTGATTGTGATGCAGTTTACCACAACGGTAGTGATTCTTCTTGGGACTGTGGTGGTCAACCGCCAGCTGACCTATATGCAAAAGAAAGATCCGGGCTTCGAAAGAGATGATGTTTTGGTGGTCCACCGTTCAGATGTGCTGGGAAAATCCATTGATGCCTTCAAACAGGAGATCAGTCAACATTCCAACGTCATGGTGGCTGCCAATTCTACCCACATCCCTTCGGGAGGATTTATGGGAAATGCCCACTGGCTGGAAGGTCGTGGCACGGATGATATTTATACCCTGGCCACCTATCGTACCTCCTATGATTTTGAAGAGGCTCTTGATCTGGAAGTGGTTCAGGGCCGGTTTTTCAGCCGTGACATGTCAACCGATTCCGTCGGGATAGTGGTTAATGAAGCTGCTCTCAAAGTCCTGGGCATCGAGGATCCGCTGAATACCAGGTTCTTCCAGCCAAGCTACAGGGGTGATCCAGATGAATTTATGCCCATAATCGGGGTAGTGAAAGACTTTCATTTTGAATCAATGGCCAATGAGATTAAACCTATGGCCATCCATTTTATGGTAGGGAACCAGCCAGGAAAACTGATTGTTAAACTGGGCGATGGTAAGCGGAAGGAAACCCTTAGTTTCATTCAGGATAAATGGGAAGCCTTGACTTCTGAGCACCCCTTTGAATATACCTGGCTGGATGAAGAATTCAGTACCATGTTTGAGGATGAAAGAAATACGGGACAGTTGCTGGGGATATTTTCCTTCCTCTCCATTGTGGTTACCTGCCTGGGACTGCTGGGTCTGATTTCCTTTGCCACCTCGCAGCGGAGAAAGGAGATCGGGGTCAGGAAGATCATGGGTGCCTCCATTAAGGTCATAATGACCTTGTTTTCCAAAGAGACCTCTATCTTACTTGGAATCTCTGCACTCCTGTCTGTCCCTGCTTACTTTGGTGTCAGAGCCTGGCTACAAAAGTTTGCCTATCACCTCGATTTCCAGTGGGGATTCTACTTCCTGGTACTGGCCATGGTGTCGCTGTTTGTGCTCCTGATATCATTATTAACCGTGAGTATACATACCTACAGGGCAGCCTCAGCAAATCCTGTGGATTGTCTCAGGTATGAATAGTTAGTTGATTACTGATACCCAAATGGGAATAAACACAGCTATTAAAACCGCGATCCCGACCTGCGTGTAGTAATTGGTAACAAACACACCAGTTAATACATGCAGGTCTACGGGGTCGTTCCCTTCAATGCTTCCTTTAGTCATCCCACCGGCAAAGTTTAACAGGACTCCCTTTTCGTCAGAGATGCTCCATTTGGTCTGCCATGCATTGTCATACTTCCAGTGATAGGAACTGTCATGGATTTTAATTTCGGCCTTGTTCATCCACGAATTATATTCAATGCTCCCGATTACTTCATTGGATTCCAGATCGATGATTTGAGTCTTTTGCTTAAACATGCCCTCAGTATGGAAGCGATATTTCTTTTGCCTGATCTCCCCATCAGAGTATCTTTTGAAGGCATTATCTTGTAACTGTCCGATGGACTGCCCGTTAGATAGTATTTGGTAGGTAGTAGAGAAGGCTCCTCTTTTCCAGATTAATCGGGTTTTCATAGCAGGAAAGATATAAAAGCAAATATCGCAATATTTCCTGTGAATATCTTTTTTTCACTTATCTGTAGCATTTTCAGCTTTTCTGCGTCTATACATAAATCTTCTTCTTATGCTTAGATCTTACATTCTTGTGGCCCTGCGAAATTTGTGGAGACAAAAGGGCTACACCCTCATCAATATTTTCGGACTGACCATCGGACTGGCCAGCAGTATATTCATCCTGCTCTATGTGATTAATGAATTGTCCTATGACAAGTTCCATGAGAAGTCGGACCAGATTTACCGGGTTTGGATCTCGGGGAGCATGGAAGCCACTGAGATGCGTCACGCCGTAAGCTCTCCTCCCATGGCAGAAGCCCTGATCAATGATTATCCTGAGGTGGAGCAGTCCTGCAGGCTCAGAAAAGCAGGGGGTTGGCTGGTAAGACAAGGAGACAGAGTGTTCAATGAAACAGACAGGGAGTTCCTTTTTGCCGATTCAACCTTCTTTGATGTGTTCAGTTTTAAGCTCTTGAAGGGAGACCCAGGGACCTGTCTCACGGAGCCCCGCAGCGTGGTGCTGACCGAAGAGTATGCCAGGAAGTACTTCGGAGAGGAGGATCCCATGGGACAGACTCTAAAGATGGAACAGGATACCAACCAGTATGTGGTCACCGGTGTGATGCAGGACTTTCCCCAGAATTCCCATTTTCACTGTAAAATGCTGGGTTCACTTACCAGCATTGGTAACAGCAGGAGCACCAACTGGCTAAATCACAATTTCTATACCTATGTGGTATTGAACGAAGGGACCGATCCTGCAGAGTTTGAATCCCGTATGCGGGACATGTTGCTTAAGTATGTGGGACCCATGCTGGAACAATTCCTGGGTGTGGATGTGCAGCAGTTCGAAGAGGCAGGGAATTCCTATGGATACAAGCTAATGAAGCTTGAAGATATCCACCTGCATTCTGATCTGCAGTACGAACATGAACCCAACGGGAATCCTCTCTATGTGTATGTATTCCTGGTGGCAGCCATCCTGATCCTGGTCATTGCCGGGGTTAACTTTATGAACCTGGCCACTGCCCGTTCCACCACTCGGGCCAGGGAAGTCGGCCTAAGAAAGGTGGTGGGCAGCAAAAGGCCTCAGCTGGTGGCCCAGTTCCTAACCGAATCGGTGCTCCTGAGTCTTATTGCCCTGGTAGCTGCCGTGGGTGTAGTCTACCTTTTTCTTCCTGCCTACACCAATATGATCCAGTTGAACCTTCAATTTGATCTTTTTAGCAGAACGTGGATCATCCCCCTTCTTATTGCATTTGCAGTGGTGGTGGGAATAGCTGCCGGCTCTTACCCGGCCATGATCCTGGCCTCCTTCAAACCAGCGGCTGTGTTCAGTTCAGAAAAGAGTGCTTCCGGCAAAAGCATCTTAAGGAACATGCTGATTGTATTTCAGTTTACAGTGACCATTGTCATCCTTATCGGAACCATTGTGGTTAACCGGCAGCTGAATTTTATGCAAAAGAAAGATGTGGGCTTTGAAAAGGAAAAGCTCTTGCTGGTAAAAAGATCGGATGTGCTGGAAGGAAGAATCGATGCATTTAAAGATCAGGTGCTTCAGCATGCCAACATTATTAGTGCAGCCAATGCCAACTCCATTCCTTCTTATGAGTATTCGGACAATGCCCACTGGCTGGAAGGATGGGACCGCTCCAAGATCTTCACACTGGCTTCTTCACGTGTGAGTTATGACTTTGATCAGGCCCTGGGCCTTGAAATGGCTGAAGGGAGGTTCTTCAGCCGGGAAATGCCTTCCGATTCCTTTGGAGTGGTAATTAATGAGGCCGCTGCCAAAGCCCTGGGACTGGAAGATCCCTTGTCTGCCAGATTTGTAGATATTGGCGACAATGAGGAAGATGATATGTTTTTGCCCGTCATTGGGGTGGTGAAAGATTTCCATTTCGCCTCCATGCAGTCCGAAATAGCGCCCATGGCCATGCATTTTATGCCGGGAAACTATGAAGGAGTCATTGCCATCCGCCTGGGAAATGGAAATGAGGCTGAGACAATCAACTTCCTGAAAAATACCTGGGAGGAGTACAACAGCGAATATCCTTTTGATTATTTCTGGATGGATGAGCAATTTGAAAGGCTCTTCAGCACAGAACGGCGAACGGGGCAGATCCTGATGGTATTTTCCTTCCTCTCCATTTTTCTTACCTGCCTTGGACTGCTTGGATTGATTTCTTATACCACCAACCAGAGAACAAGGGAGATAGGCATACGAAAGATCATGGGTGCCTCCGAGCAGGTGGTGATGCGCCTACTCTCCAGGGAAGTAGTCAATTTACTTATTATCAGTGGGTTAATTTCCATTCCGGCCTATTTTGGAGCCAAGGCCTGGCTGCAAAAATTTGCCTACCACATTCAGTTCCAAGTGGGAGGCTACTTCCTGATGCTGCTGGTAGTATCTGTAATAGTTCTTCTGCTGGCTATGCTGACTGTCAGTTTTCATTCCTACAAAGCGGCCACGGCCAACCCGGCAGAAAGCATCCGTAGCGAGTAAACCAGGTTATTTATCATTCTGATGCGTGGGAGTAGTTATTATTCCCATGCATTCTCTATTTTTGGATAGACTCTCCAAGAATTGAATAGATGAAATACCTTATTCCATTTTGCCTTCTGATTGTTCTGATCCTTATTGGCTGCACCAGTCATAAGGAACCTGAAAAACCCAATGTCATCATCATCCTGACCGACGATCAGGGATGGGGCGATTTGAGTGTAAACGGAAACACCAACATCAGCACCCCACACATCGATGCTCTCTCTGCAGCCGGGGCCACCCTGGAGAACTTCTATGTATGTGCGGTTTGTTCACCCACCCGCGCCGAACTGCTGACGGGTCGCTACAACTTTCGTGGTGGAGTTTACAGTACAGGTGGAGGGGGAGAACGGCTGGACATGGACGAAACCACCCTGGGAGAGGTCTTTCAGAAAGCAGGCTATAAAACCGCGGCTTATGGCAAATGGCACAATGGCATGCAGTATCCCTACCATCCCAATGGACGGGGATTTGAGGATTATTATGGATTTTGCTCCGGACACTGGGGCAACTACTTTTCTCCAATGCTGGAGCACAACGGACAAATTGTGCAAGGGGAAGGCTTCATTATTGACGATTTCACCAATCATGGCATGGCATTTATGGAGCAGAACAAAGACAGGCCCTTCCTGCTCTATTTACCCTTTAATACGCCCCATACGCCCTTCCAGGCTCCCCAAGAGTATTGGGAACGCTACAAAGACAAGGATATAGAAATGCTCACAGAACATAAGGGAGAGAACCTGGAGCATACAAGAGCAGCCCTGGCCATGTGTGAGAATATCGACTGGAACGTGGGGCGCATAGTGGCCAAGACCCGGGAGCTGGGCATCGACAACAACACAATCATCCTCTATTTTTGTGACAATGGTCCCAATTCCTGGCGTTGGAACGGCGGAATGAAAGGAAGAAAGGGAAGCACAGACGAGGGGGGAGTACGGTCGCCCATGTTTATCATTTGGCCCTCAGAAATTGAGGCGGGTAAGAAGATCGATCGCCTGGTCTCGGTCACCGACCTTTTGCCCACTCTGGGTGAGATGTGCGCAATTCCCTATGAAACCAATCATCCTCTGGATGGAATCAGCGTGAAAGAGACTTTGTTGGGGGGTGAAACAGAGTGGGAGGACCGTTACCTGTTGAATTACTGGAGAGGCAGGATCAGCATCCGGACCCAGAAATATCGCCTCGGACATCAGGGAGGCCTGTTTGATATTGAAGCGGACAGGGGACAGAAGATTGATCTGAGTGAAGAACTGCCCCAGGTAAAGGCAGAACTGATGCAGGTGGCTCAGGAGTACCAGAAACAAATTGAGGCTGAGCTTCCTAAAGAGGAAACCCGTCCTTTCTACCTGGGACACCCTGCCCTCAAGTACACTCAGATACCCGCCCGGGATGGCAAAGAACATGGGAATATCAAGCGCTCCAATCGCTATCCCAATTGCTCTTTTTTCAGCAATTGGATAGATTTACAAGACAGCATAAGCTGGCAGGTGGAGGTGCCCGAGGACGGTACCTTTAAAGTGACATTGTACTATACCTGCAAAGTAGGCGATGAGGGTTCAACGCTTCAATTGTTGGTGGGTGAAAGCCAACTTCAGGCAAAGATTACTGAAGCCCACGATCCTCCTCTAAGAGGAATGGACGAGGACCTGAGCCCCCGTATAGAATCCTATGTGAAGGATTGGAAGGTGGTGGATATTGGAAATATTGACCTCCATAAGGGGGAAGCTAGCATGAGCCTGAAGGCCCTGGACATGCCAGGCAGCAGTGTGATTGATTTCAGGCTCTTTCTGTTTGAGAGACTATAATTAAACTATTGATAAAAACCATCATTATGAATTACAAGCTTACGATTTCCGCCTCGGTCATTTTGGCCCTGACCTTTGGATCATGCACTATGGACCCCGACCTGGGAATATTCACAGGAAGTGGTGATATTGGAAATGTTGGGCAGAAGGGATCTGTCGAATTCTCTTCTGCCGATAGTACTTATACCATATCGGGAGGAGGGACCAACATGTGGTTTGATAGCGATCAGCTGCATTACGTGTGGAAAAAGGTAAGTGGAGATCTTAGCATTGAGGCAGAGATTGACTGGCTGGATGAAGGTGTCGATGCCCACAGAAAGGCCTGCCTGATAATTCGTCAGGACCTTGATACCAGCGGTATTTATGTGGATGCTGCCGTACATGGGGATGGCCTGACTTCAATCCAGTACCGGGAAACAAAGGGAGGAATGACCCGGGAGGTTCAATCAAATCTTAGCTCCCCGAAGCAGGTACGTCTTGAAAAGCTCGGGGATTACTTCTCCATGTCAGTGGCTTCCGGTGATGGAACTTTTAGCCCCTCTGGCGGCAGCTTCAAGTTGGAATTTCAGGAACCTTTTTACATTGGGCTGGGCGTTTGTGCCCACAACAATGAGGTCCTCGAATCGGCTGTATTCTCCAAAGTCAGGATCGATTCCCTTGCTTCTAAGCCAGATTCATTGCTAAGCGTGGAAAGTACCCTGGAAACCATAGCTATAGCCTCCTTTGACAGAAGGGTTGTGTATCATTCTGAAGGCCGGTTTGAAGCTCCCAACTGGACCCCCGACGGAATGACCTTAATCTATAACAGCGGAGGATTGCTATACAAAATTCCGGCAGAAGGTGGAGTCCCGGAACTGATCCCCACGGATTTTGCCAAAAGGATCAACAACGACCATGGAATATCGCCCGATGGCTCTCAGTTGGTCATCAGCGACGGGACAGAAGAGCGCCGCTCCATCATCTATACACTTCCCATAGAAGGAGGGAAGCCGGAAAGGATCACTCCCACAGGGCCTTCCTACTGGCATGGCTGGTCGCCCGATGGCCAGACCCTGGTATATTGTGCAGCGCGCAATGGAAATTATGATGTATTTGCCATCCCGGTGAAAGGAGGGAAGGAGGTCCGGCTGACCACAGCAGAAGGACTGGACGACGGTCCCGAATACTCGCCAGATGGGAAGTATATTTATTTCAATTCGGTCCGATCAGGCACCATGCAGATATGGAGGATGAAGCCCGATGGAAGCGAGCAGGAACAGATCACCACCGATGAATACAACGACTGGTTTGCCCATCCTTCTCCTGATGGGAAATGGATTTCCTATGTGACTTTTGGAACGGATGTTCCAGCAGGCTCACACCCACCCAACAAAGATGTGATGCTGCGATTGATGGACCTGGAAACCAGAGAAGTCACGGTTATGGCCAAACTTTTTGGGGGTCAGGGCACCATCAATGTTCCTTCCTGGTCGCCGGACAGCAAGCATATGGCCTTTGTAAGTTATCAGTTAAAATAACCAATACCATGACCGATTCACAGGGTCAATTCTCCATTGCTCTCTTTTTTATATGACAGCAATGGCCTAAATTTATTTAGTCAACCAATCCCAACAATTATGGAGCTTAAAAGATTAAAACCAGGAATAATCATCGTGGTACTGCAGTGGATCATTGCATGGGGACTCCCCGCTGCATTCCCCGGCCCCTGGACCAGTACAATAGGAGTCTTAGGTGGAATGGCCCTGGGTTTGGCCCTTATGGTCTGGTGGGCATTTATCAGCAAAGCTCCACGTTTTGAGCGCTGGAGCGCCATTGTGTTGTGGATATTCGCCCTTGCTATTGCCTCACGTCTCAGCCATGAATCAATACGAACAGCAGGGCAGGGGATAATGTTTTTCGCACATGCGATCCCGCTATCCAGTCTTGGATTTATGATCTGGGCAGTTAGTTGCCGGAAATTAAGTGCAGGTCCCCGCCGGCTGACCATGGCCGCAGCTATCCTGCTAACCTGTTTCGCAGGCACGCTTGTGCGTTCGGAGGGCATGGATGGAGACTCTGGACTGGATCTGGCCTGGAGGTGGTCGGAGAGCAATGAGGAAAAATTCCTCGCACAAAGTAGTGACGAGCCGGTGAGAGGGGCGATGCATGCCCTGTTGCCGGAGACCAAGGCTGAATGGCCGGGCTTCCGGGGAGAAAATCGAAACAGCAGGATTGAAGGGACAGCGATTGAGACTGACTGGTCAGCCAATCCGCCGGAAGAAGTCTGGCGAAGGCCTGTAGGGCCGGGCTGTTCATCTTTTGCAGTTCATGGCCCACTTATGTTTACCCAGGAACAACAGGGGGAGGATGAAGTGCTTGCCTGTTATGATCTCAAGGGAGGAATGGTCATCTGGAAATACAATTACCAGGCCCGCTTTTGGGATTCCCATGCGGGAGCTGGTCCCAGGGGAACCCCGACTTTAAGTGCGGGTCGCGTTTATACGCTGGGTGCCACCGGGATCCTGAATGTGCTGGATGAACTGGATGGCAGTCTGATCTGGTCGGTGAATGCAGCTGAGGATGCCCATGTGGAAGCATTGGAATGGGGTTTTGCCAGTTCACCGCTGGTGCATGACGATGTGGTGATAGTTGCTATTTCAGGAAAGCTTGTTGCCTATGATATCCATACAGGTAAAACACTGTGGTTTGGAAACGAGGGGGGGGAGAGCTACAGTTCGCCACAGCTGTTTACCATCGAAGGAGTGGAACAGGTGCTGATGATGAGCGGGAAGGGTATAACAAGTTACCAGGCTTCCGATGGCAAAGTACTGTGGGACTACCCCATGGAAGGAGTCCGGATCGTGCAGCCTGCCATATGTGCCAATGGAGATCTCCTTATTGATGTTGGGGGGGCAAGGGGATTGCAACGCGTTTCTGTCACCTTGGAATCGGGCAAATGGACCTTCCAGGAACACTGGAAGTCCACCCGGCTAAAACCTAATTTCAACGACTTTGTGATCCACAAAGGCCATGCCTACGGATTTGAAGGGCCCGCGCTTGCCTGTCTTGATCTGGAGGATGGTCAGCGCAAGTGGAAGGCAGGACGTTATGGCGGTCAGATCCTTCTTTTAGCCGACCAGGACCTGCTGATCGTACTCACTGAAAAAGGAGAGCTGGTACTGGTGGAGGCCATTCCGGAAAAGCACAGAGAAGTGGCCCGCTTTCCGGCCATAGAGGGCAAGACCTGGAACCATCCCGTAATGATCGGGGATCTTCTCCTGGTTCGGAACATGACGGAAATGGCAGCTTTCCGCTTAGCCGGCTCTTCTCATTAAGGCAAAGGTGATGCTGATATGGGCAGCATAGTAGGTGGGTAGAATGAGGGTGAATAATTTGTGAAGTCTTCCATTTAGAAGTGCAAACCAGAGATATCCCACATGGGCCAGAAGATAGAGTCCTATTCCGGCCGAGAACATCATAAAACTATCTCCTTTGTTGGACAGGTACCAATCGCCTGCCATGGAAAACAGAAAGGCAGCCAGAATAAACCAAATGTCTGGCAAGGATTTAATTCTCTGGCGGAATAAAAATAGAAGGATGAGTGCACAACTCCCAGGAACCGCTGCCTTAAAGAAAAATCCATAATCGGCTACAGCGAAGTAAGCCAGTACCAAAGGAATGAAAAGCAAAAAATAGGATCTTTTAATTGACATGGTCTTGTTATTTTTATGGAGTAAGTTACTTATATGGATCTAACATTAAATTATCTTCACCAGAATTATTAAGATGATTTATGAGTAGCAAAAGAAAAGTTGTCTTAGTCCTTGTGAGTGGAGTCATCACCCTCGTAATATTGTCTTTTGCGGTACTGGCTATCTTTAAGTATCCATATACCTCGAAAATTCCAGAGTTAGCGGAATCCCAAACCCTTTCCTTGGTGGTACAGGACCAAATATCGGTCGCCCTGGCCAAAGCACATCGTTTTCCCTCGGCTGAAAACCTGGGAACGCTTGGAATGGTGTACCATTCCAGCGCCAACTATGATCAGGCTGCCCAGTGCTACAAATTAGCGGCAAAGAGAAGTAAGTCAGAATGGATTTGGTCTTATTATCTCGGTTTCCTGAACATGGAAATGGGTGAATCGGAGTCTATTATCGAAAATTTCAATAGTGTAATTGAGCTTAATCCATCTGTTCACCATGCATGGTACTACCTGGGTCAGGAGTATAAGAATCGGAGAAAAAATGAGCTGGCTGAAGAGTCATTCTCAAAAATCACAAACATTCAAAGCAATCTTTCAGTTGGCAAGCAAGCCAGCAGATACGATTATTTTCCCCTTGGCACCTATGCCGCCTACCAGCTTGCCAGATTATACTACGATACAGACCGCCTTGATCTTGCCGAACTTACACTGCAGGAAATCATTCAGAACAACCGGTCCTTTGGTCCGGCATACAGGCTTCTCAGTAACATTTATAATGTGAAGGGGAATCTGACACTTAGTGAACGCTATGGAGTCAGAGCGAATGACCTGGTAGTTTTTTCGCTTCCTGTGGATACCCTGGTGGATAGACTGGTATTGTTATCAAGATCGGAGCTGTACCTGCTGAAAAAGATTGATGAAGCTGAAAGAAGCATTTATCCTGAATGGGCCATGAAGCTGGTCAACATTGCTATGCTCTACATGCCAGATAATCAATACCTGATCTCTAAAGCAATACGAAATTGCCTTATGTTTGATCTGGATGAGCAGGCTGCGGCTTACACAGATCAGCACCTGGAGTATTTTCGGGACAATTTTACAGAGATGAATAATATGGGGATTCTGTTTTTTCAAAAGGGCCTGTATCCCCAATCCATGAAGTATTTTAACAGGGCCCTGGATCTAAAACCGCAGGATGCGGATATTCAAAAGAGTCTTGCCATATGCTACTGGAGCAATGACGATAAGCAAAGAACCCACGAGATATTAAAAGAAGTGGTGGAGCTAAACCAGGACAATCCTGAGATTCTTGCCGATGTCACCAGTATTTTATTTGATCTGGGTGAGGATGACTTAGCTCAGGGCTATTTAAATGCATTGAAGCAACAATGGCCCGATAATCCCAAAGTGCAAAAAATGGCTGCTGGAAGGGCCGAAAAAGCTGGAAACTATCGGGATGCGATCGCATTATATGAATCCTCCTTTGTAAATGATCCGGAAGATATGTCTACCATACGTTACCTGGGCAATGTATTGGTGAAACAAAAAATGTGGGATGATTACATAGGACATCTAAGGGCCGCTCTGGATTATCACCCTAATGATCCATATCTCCTGGAAAAGCTGGGTACAATTTTAGTCACGTGTCCGGACCCTGAATGGAGAAATACAAAGGAAGGAAGAGATTATTCAGAAAGGGCTTTTATCCATACTGAAAGCCGCTCTATCACCTTGATCTCCGCCGGACGGAGTCTGGCATTGGCTTACGCAACGCTTGGTGAAAAACAGAATGCCTCTTCCATCATCCAAATGACAATGAATATTGCCCGCCGCGAGAATATCTCTCCATCCTACCAAAGGGAACTTGAAAGTATAGCTCAGCGAATTCAGACGCTCGATAATGGATAACTTGCTCTTACTTTTCGGATAGCTTTCCATTGTTGGTCCACAGGGTGATTCTTCCCATGCGGTCAAATGGGGGATATGTATGCATACCTCCGGTAATCACATCCATCAATCCGTCCATGTTAAAATCGCCCGCTTCACAGCAGAGCAGATGGGTAGGGTTTTTGCTGATGTCGTGCTTAATAAATTGCATATTTCCGGCATTTTCCAGCCAGATAAAACTTTGAGAATCAGGCAGATCCCATATGTTAAAGGCGCTTACAACTAAAAGATCCATGTCGCTGTCATTGTCGATGTCGGTGGCACGAACGTTTGTAGCCCCTGTCAGGTTGCATATCCTGTGAAATTCAAAATCCAGATCTCCTTTATTCTCCAACCATTGTACCCCATGCCAGGGACGACCCTGAGGAGGAATATAATCAAAGGCATCTCCGTTGGTATAAAGTATATCCACATCATCATCCTGGTCCAGATCGCATAGAGATATACCACTTGAACCATAATCCTGATTGCTGGATCCAAACAGGAGATTGGGTTTAAATTGCCCATTCCCGTCATTAATGAAACAGTAGATCTCTTCCCATTCCTGACTCACTAATGATATAATATCCAGGTCATTATCCTTATCTATATCTACTATTTCAACATTGACAGGTCCGGACAGATATTGCAGAATATGACTTTGAAATTCCCAATTCCCCAGGTTCTCAATCCACCGGGTTTCACCATCATCGTAACCAAATTGGGCCACAGCAAGATCCATATCTCCGTCATTGTCCAGGTCACCCGCCCTCACATCCGAGACCCGTGCTATCTTATCCTCAACGATGTGTTTTACAAAATGATTTTGTCCCTTATTTTCAAGAATGACCACTGAACCGATAAGGTCATTGTTTGGGAAGAGCATGCCCAGTACACCAACCATCAGGTCTTTATCACCGTCTTTATCAAAATCTATGACCTCAACATGGGAGGGGGCCACCAGGTCTTTGGCAAGTATGGATTCTGTAAAAGTTCCTGATGGATATTGCCGGATCCATGAAACAGTATTCGCCCTGTCATCGCAGAGAATTACATCCAGCAACTTATCATCATCCAGATCCACCGCCTGAATATGGGCTATAAGAGGGGCTTCGCTGAATTCATTACCAATGGGCAAAGGAACCAGAAAATCTACTTTTGCTCCTGTCATGCCTTCAGCCCGTAGCGTACTCTGGTCCAAATCCCCATCCGATCGACCTATGGTACGCTTGATTACCTCCTTCCGGGTTAAACCGCTGCGTTTGGCCTGGTAATTCAAAAGCAGGAAGGGAATCCCCACCAAAACAAATAGTATGGCAGCAAGTGTGAGGATACTTTTATTCCAATTATTAGGTCTCTTAATTGGCATAGTGTTGGTATATTTATCGGGTAAGATACTTATTAATCAGCTCGAGTTAAATGACCCTGCGGAAACTGAGACGTTTTTTATTGATTTTTCTTATCTTGGTGACAGGGGTTCTGGCCTTGCTTTTTGCTACTTTAAACCTTCCATTTACTGAACGCTTTGCCACCCGCAAAGTGAACCAGATTCTTGCCGCGTCAAAGGTCCCCATTCACATCCATGCCATCAGACGAATTCTTCCAAATTCGGTGGCCGTCCAGGGAGTACTTATTGAGGACCTGAAAGGGGATACCATCATTTATGCCGATAAACTTAATGCGGATATCCGCCTTCTGGCTTTGTTACGCAAAAAAGTGATCCTGGAGTATGTTGACCTGAGCCAGGCAAGTATGAAACTCTTAAGGAACCAACTCAGCCTTAATATAAATATTGCAGAAACCTTTACAGCCGGCAGAGTGGCAAAAGCCAGGAAAAAAGATAAGGCAAAGGCCAATTGGATAGTAAGCATCATGGATGGAACATTGTCGTCTGTCCATTTTCAGATGAGCGATTCCATTTCGGGAATCCATATCCTTCAGGACATAGAGGAGATTGGAATTAAGAACTTTTCTCTTCCCCTGGAGGATCGGGAAATACGGGCCCATACCCTGAAGCTGGGTAAGTCAACAGGATATGTTCACCTTGCCAACCATGCCAGCCAGGAGCCCGAGCCAAAAAAGAATGTACGCCCTCCCTGGAACTTTGCTTTGTTGAATCTGGACCTGGAGGATATCGATTTTGTATTTGATCAGAATCAAGGTGATCTGTCTCTGCATTTAGTGCTGGGTGAAGGAGAAATCAGGGCCAGGGAGATGGAACTGCATGGCAGGGTGGCGGATATAAAGAGTGTCTCACTTAAAAGGGCCAAGGCAACAGTGCTGACATCCCAGCAGAAAAAGGTCCCCAAATCACCGAGCTCAGATCAAGGGAAATCGCCCTGGTTCCTTCAGGGAAAAGACATTGATCTTGAGGATGTGGATGTAAGCATAGGGAATCATGAAGAGCTGGATATTTTGGGCCTGGAAATGAAGCTAAAGGGATTTATTCTTGATAAGGATCATGCAGCTATGAGGCTTCAGAAGCTGAGTTTTGATCTTGGTAATGGCTTTTCCATGAAGAAGATGAGTGGAGAACTGGATTCGGATCGTGAATCATGCAGGCTGGATCTGGCTCTTGAGACTGATCAAAGCCAGGTAAATCTTGAAGGTAGTGCAAATCAGAGCATTACTGAGATTATTTCAAAACCTGAAGAGATGCAAAAGGCCAACCTTTCCATAAACAAGACAAGCATTTCTCTGAAGGATCTGTTTCCGTTCGTGCAGGAATGGAAGGAAAATATGAATATCACGGCTCTGGCCAAACAGTCTTATTCGGTTTCAGGCGATCTGGAATTAGTCAATTCAATCCTCGGGGTATCCGGATTTTCCTTGTCTCAGGATCAGAACTTCCAATTGACGCTCGAAGGCAGGATTGAAAAACCCTTCCCATTTGCAAAGGCAAGGGGCGATTTGAAACTAGGTATATCGGAAGTTGACATATCCTGGCTGGAGAAGATGCTTTCCGGAATGGGAATAGATCGTGCTATGCCCAATCTTAGCAGGCTCACTGTTGAAAGCCATGTCAAGAATTCATTTAGTTCCCCGGATTTCGACCTTAAATTGAGAAGCAATCTGGGAAGTATTTATAGTTCCGGATCCCTGAATTTCAGTACAGATAGTTTTTCCATGCAAGCCAGCTTTGATGATTTATGGCTGGGAAAGGTTCTGAATATCCCGGATCTGGGTTCCTTTAGTGGATCATCCAGCATTTCAGGTCAGGGCTTTTCTCGCGATAACTACCATTCCAGGGTGAGTCTCTTGGTGGATTCCCTTGGATTCAAGGATTATAATTATACAGGAATCCGCATGGAGGGCAGTCTTGAACACGGAGAATACGCTTTTCATATGATCGCCAATGATACCTTCTTCACTGGAGATATAAAGGCCCTGTTGATTCCGACGGATACTGTTTTGCAGGTTGCGGCTTCGGGTACTCTTAGGGCCCAGCTCAACGAACTAAACCTCACCGAAGACACTCTTTCCTTAAATACCCAATTGGCTGCCGATTTTATTTACCGGGAAGACTTTCTTGAGTTAGAGTTGTCTGGATCGAACATAGTGCTTATAAACCCATATCAAAGTGATGAAATTAAGCAAATTAAGGCTTCATTCATAACAGATTCTGTGAATACCACCATAAAGGCAACAGGGGATTTTTTCACTCTTGATTTGCAGGTGGCAATGCCCTTTAGTGAGCTGGACTCTCTGGGGGTGGGTTATCGGGACTACATGGCCACATTTACGGACCCACAGCATAAAAATACTTCCACCCGGGTGATGTCTTTGCCCGAAATTAATGCGACAGGCAAGATCACCGACCATGAGTTCTTTGATATCATACTTAAAGACACCGGATTTCACATAAGCAACCTGGATTTGTCCATGCAGCACCATGCATTGGAAAACAGGATTAATTATGGCATTAGAGGCCATGGTATAAGCTATGAAAAGTTAGAATTAGATACTCTCACAGTGGCGGTTATCGATTCGGCAGGGATGATGAATGTAAGTGCACTCGCTGACGATTTTTCTATGTTCTCAGGCCCGGAAAATGATTTGTCTTTAATCGGTACATATGGCAACTGGCACGGAACAACTTCCCTGTCTGTCGTGGATCCCCAAGGACAAAAGGTATATGATATTGACGTCGCTGCAAGGATGGACAGCAGCAAGCTGATTCTGGAAGTCCCGTCTAAGAGCTTGATATTGAATCATCAACCCTGGATTTTGGAAAGTTCTGATCTTCTTACTTTGAATGTATCGCCCCTGACTCTTTCTCCAAGACTTAGCATGTATACAGATTCTTCCTTCCTCCATCTTTTTGAAAGCACCGAAGAGGGTATCCTTACTTACAAACTGGACATGAAACAGGTGGAATTGGAATCGCTGGTGCGGGATGATCTTTTTCCAGGCAGGCCAGATGCTGTCATTAGTGGCTCTGTTGGACTAAGTATGCTGGGCGAAACAGAACGGAAAATTGCATCAGACCTTCATTTTACCCATGTGGACTATTCGGATCTTAGCTTTAACAAGATCTCACTAAAAGGTCATATGGTTTACGGAGATTCAGGGAAATATGACCTGGATGTGTTTGCCAGGCTGGATTCCGCTGAGATAAATCTGAAAGGTCTCAAAACTGAAGAAGGCGAAAGACAATTCCAGTCGAAGCTTTCAGATATCCCCATGAATTTATTACAGCCCTTTACTAAGGAATTCCTGTCTGATTTACGGGGATTTATTTCTGGAGAATTTGATGTTTCAAACATCAATGGCAGTGATCGCGTGGATGGCCAATTATCCTTTCAGGGAGTGCAGTTAAGAATTAATGCACTGAATTCTACATTCAGGGTACCTGATCAGGGATTGTATGTCTCAGATGAAAAATTGCTCTTTAACAAGTTCAGGATCCTGGATACACTTAACAATGAAATGCTGGTAGATGGATTCCTTGACTTTGAGAACGTAGATCAAGTCAACACCGACATGAACATATCATCGTCAAAGCTGCAGGTAATGAGCCGGGGCAATGTGGAGGATGACACTCCTTTTTACGGAGATGTATTTGTGGATTCTGAGTTTTCAGTGAAAGGGCCGCTGCTCGACCCGAGCATCCGTGGGAATATTCTTTTATCGAGAGGCACAGAAGTATTTTACCGGCATATGGATGATCTCAGCATGTCGGAGAGTCAGAAAATCCTGAGTTTTGAGAGCAGCACAAGCCCCGATGATCCTTCGCAAGCCCCTGTAATTCGACGGCAAAGCACTTTGATCAGATCCTCCCTGGAAACCATTGTGGAAATTGACCCAAGCACCCTTATTAATGTCAATTTATCCAAAAAGATATACGACCTCGAAATGAAAATTAAGGGAGGTGGGAGCTTAAATTATAATATGGTAAATAATAGCCAGATGAGCCTGTCTGGTTCTTATGAAATTGGGGAGGGAGCTGCGGAGTTAAAACTGGTGGGCTGGCCAAACAAGATTTTCAGAATCGAAGAGGGCGGATATATCCGTTGGGATGGAAGGGTGGAAGATCCTGAGTTGAGTTTTAGAGCCTTAAACAGGGTCTCGAGTTCCTATCAAAATCCCATGGATGGCAAACAAAGACCTGTGGATTTTGATGTTGGCCTACAATTGACCGACCGTCTTTCAGATATGGATGTCTTGTTTACTGTCAACACAAGCGATCAGTACCTGATGAGCATCATCAACACCCTGAGTCCGGAAGAGCAAATGCGTCAGGCCATTTCTATCCTGCTTTTTGAGGTCATCGACCTGCCTGGAATATCCAGTTCCAGCAATTACATGAGCCAGCAAGTGAATTCTATACTGGCTTCTCAATTGAATCAGTTCACCCAGAGCGCCATCAAAGGGGTGGATATTTCCTTTGGACTTGATACTTATACAACCACGCAGACCGGCGGTGAGGAAACAAACACCAGTCTTTCCTATGAGGTTAGAAAATCCCTGTTAAACGACCGGGCCCACATTGAAGTATCGGGCCGCATTCGTGATATGAACCAGTCACCGGGTACAACGAATAATGCATTGAATAACATCTCCCTGGAATACAGTCTTGATTCAGCTGCCACCAAGTTCCTGAAAGTATACAATGAGCACTCCTATGAGGATGTATTTGAAGGTGAGGTTATTAAAACTGGGATTGGATTTTCCGTCAGAAAGAGGCACAGGCATCTTAGAGATATCTGGAAGCGTAAGAAAAAGGATAAGAAGGGTAGAAAGGAGGAAAGGAGAGAAGAATGAGAATCCGGACAGCCACATATACAATCTTATGCATCCTGTTCCTGTCGGGGTGTTCAAATACCCGAATGCTGACGGACGATCAACTATTATACACCGGGAGACAGAAGATTGTTCTCACTGAAGCTCAAGTGGGTAGCAAGTCCTCTGCCGTAGATATGTATGTGAAATCGGCCACTGATTTTAAGGTGAACAATGCTTTGTTTGGACGACGAATACTGCCGCCCATTGGATTGTGGGTACATAATTACTGGAAGGTGGACCAGGAGAAGAAATTCGGCAGATGGATATACAAATCACTGGCTAGCGAACCAGTACTTATCAGGGATGTAAATCCCGGACTCCGGGCACAGAAGATAGAAAGCGATCTGTTTGATCATGGCTATTTTCAGGCTCATGCCTGGTCGGTAATTGATACCAGTGGTCGAAACTCAAAAAAAGCAAGAGTCTCCTATTTTGTGGAGCTTTCACCCCCATATACATACAATAAGATTGAGATAAGTTCGGACAATAAGTCCATTGATACGCTGCTATACATGGAAAATCTAGGGAAGCAGATTCAATCGGGCGATCAATTCGACCTGGAGAAGCTCACCAGGGCAAGAAATCAATTTTCAAAGCAGATTCAGAATCAGGGTTATCTCTATTTTGCCCCGGAATATATTGGATTAAATGCAGATACAGCTTTGGGCAATTACCAGATGAACCTGGAGATACGAAAAAAACATGAGCTTCCTCCTGAGGTTCTCGCCAGGTATGAAATAGACCATATTACAGTGAATATTTCTCGTCCCTACGATTCTGCCGTCGTCGTGACCGATACCATTCAATACAGCGACCTTAGTATTATCTCCGCAGGGGATTACCTGAAACCCCGTGTGCTGAGTGCTGCAATTTTCTTCAGAAAGGGTGAGCTGTATTCGAATGATGCCTATGAAAAAACCATTAGCCGGCTGAATAGTCTGGGAGTTTTCTCTTATGTAAGAATCACCTATGATACCTCCGGGGAGGACAGCCTGCTTAGAAGGATGGAGGTAAGGATTGATTTGATCATGGCCGATAACATCAGCTCGGAATTTGAAGCCAATGTGGTGACGAAATCCACTGGTTATACGGGTCCGGCCATCTCATTCGCAGTCACCCATGGAAATGCTATAAAGGGGGCAGAAAAGATACACCTCCGATTTGATGGGGGGATTGAGTGGCAGTGGGGGAAGAAGGCGGAAGATGAGTTAGGAACATTCTCATACGATCTGGGAGTGGGTACAGGCCTGACCTTTCCACGACTAATTCTGCCAGGCAGATATAAGAACAATCTGTCTCAGTTGATTCAGCAAACATCCATCAATGTGGAAGCAAATCTCCTGAACAGGACGGCTTATTATAAAATGGTCTCAGGCAAGACCAACTTCAGTTACAATTGGGGGCGTACCCGTGACATTCAGCATACCTTCTCACCGGTCTATATAAACTCAGTGAATCTGCTTGCGACTACTGCAGCCTTTGACTCAATCATTGAGGACAATATTTACATCCGAAAAAGTTTTGAGGAGCAATTTATTGTGGGCATGAAATACGAATTCAACTATGATAACACCTATAAAAAACAGGCTTTCAATTTCTTTTACCAGGGAGGTATAAGCACCTCAGGAAATGCCTTGGATCTATTCACTAGTATTGGGAAAAATCCTGCAGACAGGCCTTATACTTTTCTTGGTAGTGCGTATTCGCAGTATGTTAAGCTGACAAGCGATTTCAGGTTTTACATAAACGGCTTGAAAAAGACTATGGTTTTCAGGTTGTATGCGGGGGTGGGATTGCCCTATCTCAATTCCTCGGTCATTCCTTATGTGGAACAATTTTTCAGTGGAGGTGCATACAGTATCAGGGGATTTACTTCCCGGTCCTTAGGTCCGGGTTCATTTTATGATTCAGGAAGCACTTACATCGACCAGTCGGGCGACGTGAAACTGGAGGGCAATCTGGAGTATAGATTTGGCATCTCAAAGATTTTGAAAGGAGCCATATTCCTGGACGCCGGAAATATATGGTTGGTAAATGAAGATGAGAGCAGACCCGGTTCAAATTTCAAATTCGATAATTTCTATCATCAATTGGCCATAGGTACGGGGGTGGGCCTGCGCTTTGATTTCAACTTTTTTGTGCTGCGGACAGACCTGGGTTTTCCCATAAGAGCCCCATATGTGGTAGATGACAGTAACTGGTTGATCGGAAATGGGAAGGCATTTTCGAATCCCATGTTTTATCTGGCCATCGGATATCCTTTCTAATGAAATCGTAAATTGTGAACAGATACTATTCTGGACTTATTCTTTAACCAAAAACAATGTCTGATATGAAGACTATTCTTTCGTTAATTTTCATTTCATCCTTGCTTGTGCCGCAAACACTATCCGCTCAAAATGATCAAAAAAACAGAGTTATTATCCTGAGCGATATAGAGGCAGATCCGGACGATACCCAATCTTTTGTGCGTTTGTTTTTGTATGCCAATGAAATCGAAATTCAGGGATTGATTGCAAGCACATCCTGCTGGCTTCAAACAAGCGTCGAGCCCCAATCCATCGTAAAAATTGTTCAGGCCTATGGCAAGGTGCATGCAAACCTGATCAAGCATGATGCAGGATTTCCCAGCGAAGAAGCACTCCTGGCACTGATAAAGCAGGGCTTGCCAGCATATGGTATGTTGGGAGTGGGTGAGGGGAAAGATTCGGAAGGATCGGACTGGATATTAAAAGTACTTGAAGAAGAGGATGAGCGCCCTTTGTGGATATCTGTATGGGGAGGCGTGAATACCCTGGCTCAAACCTTGCACAAAATTGAACAAACAAAAACTAAAAAAGAAGCTAAAAGATTAATTTCAAAACTCAGGGTGTATACCATATCCGACCAGGATGACAGCGGTATATGGATCAGAAATAATTTCCCTGACTTGTTTTACATAGTGAGTCCGGGTGATGATTACGGGAGCGCCACATGGACCGGAATCAATAGTTTTGTCAAAGGCATAAACAATGAAGAGATCAGCAACCAGTGGATTGCCGAGAATATTCAGCAGGGACACGGTCCTCTGGGCGCTGCATATCCTGATGTTGCCTGGGGAGTAGAGGGTGATACACCATCGTGGTTGTCATTAATTCCCAACGGACTAAACAATGCAGAGCATCCTGAATGGGGCGGCTGGGGCGGCCGATATGAACTCTACCTGCCAGATTTTTCAACGCTTAAAGAAGGAGGATCGGATGTGCGCATTGCCCCGGAGACCAGGGAAATATGGACCAATGCCAATGATACTTATACCCCGTATATTCCCAGGGAATATGGAAGAGCAGTTCAAAAAGACACAGCTTCTTTTAAGGGGTACAAAGTGACCCTATGGCGTTGGCGGGATGACTTTCAAAACGATTTTGCCGCCCGAATGGATTGGTGTTTAAGCAGCTATGAGGAAGCCAATCATCCACCTCATCCTGTATTGGGATCTTCAGACCGTATCACTGTTAAATCGGGAGAGAGCTTTGGTCTGGATGCCAGCGCTTCCAGCGATCCTGATGGAGACAATCTAAGTTTTCTTTGGTTTAACTATCCGGAGGCTGGTTCCTTTAAAACACCTGTACAAATTGGTGGGGCAGAGAATGCGCACGCGCTGTACATGCAGGCTCCTGAAGTTGAGAATGAAGAGACCATTCATATTATTCTGAAAGTCACCGACAAAGGAACACCTGCATTATCGAG
>Ga0316191_10000291_pt1 | contig 31449 bp, 24 predicted proteins | sample Eddworburr2cm_MG_FD_204928 | JGI IMG/M metagenome (GOLD analysis project Ga0316191, IMG submission 204928) | Coastal sediment microbial communities from Maine, United States - Eddy worm burrow 2 cm | ecosystem: Environmental > Aquatic > Marine > Coastal > Sediment | place: USA: Maine...
GCCGCACCGCCTTTGCTCCATACGCCGACCCTCTCATCTTCCTCTTCATCGGCGGCTTCTTCATCGCGAGAGCGATGATGCGGCACGGTCTCGACCGACGCATCGCTCGATCGCTCACGCAGCTTCGCCTGGTGCGCGGCTCTCCGGTTCGCATTCGGATGGCCTTCATGATGACGGCGATGGTGCTCTCGATGTGGATCAGCAACACCGCAACTGCGGCGATTCTGATTCCGATTCTTCTCGGCACCCTCCCCGAAGACGACGACGCGAATTCCGGTAGCGTCCTCGCCATCGCGTACGCGGCCTCTGTCGGTGGCATGGGGACTCTGATTGGCAGCCCGCCCAACTTCATCACCGTCCGCTTCCTGCAAGAACAGACGGACACGCCGTTCGACTTCTTGCAGTGGATGGGCATCGGCGTCCCAGCGTCCTTGGTCCTCGTAGTGATCATCGGCTTCGTTCTGCAGTGGCTCGCGCCCCCGCCATCGGTAGAGACCAACGTCACCCTGGTCGCGTCGCCGTGGTCGCGCGGGGAAAGAGTGACGGCGTTTTGCTTTGGCTTGGCCGTCGTCGGATGGACCGTCCCCGGCATCATGCGGGCGGTCGGCGCGCCCCACGCCGAGGAGATCGCGCGCGCGCTGCCCATTGGTGCAGTGGCAATTCTTGCGGCAGCCCCGCTGTTCCTGATCCTCGATGAGAATGTGAAGACACCCGTCTTGCCTTGGCATGACGCAATGCGCATCGATTGGGGGCTGATCCTCCTGTTTGGGGGCGGGCTCTCGCTCGGAGCGCAGATGTTTCAGACGGGGTTGGCTGCGGCGATCAGCCAGTGGTTTCTGGGTGTGACGGGGATCACCTCGTTGTGGGGGCTCACTGCCGCCCTGATCGTGTTCACCGTCTTCTTCACCGAAGCGTGCTCCAACACGGCATCGTCGAACATGATCGTGCCCCTCGCGATTGCGGCGGCGGTAGAGCTCGGTGTCTCCCCGCTTCCACCGGCCTTGGCCGTTGGCCTGGCCGCGAGCTGCGCGTTCATGCTGCCGATCGCAACGGGACCAAACGCGGTCGCGTATGGGACCGGTCTGCTCGAGTTGCCGCAGATGATGCGCATCGGCTTCGTGCTGAACATCGTTGCCGCACTGACTCTCCTCGCAGTGTTGTATGGATTGAGCTTCTTCTACGGGTGGACATAGAGTTGCCGTTTTGTTGAGAGCAGCCGCAAGGGTGACTCATCCTTACAGTTCCCCACTTTGTGAGAGGCAACCATGGGAACTATGGGCACCGTCCCCTTTCTGCTGAATCAACTCAGGCCACCTGGTAAGGGTGGCGCCGCGCTAACGCAGGCGGCTGCATCGATCGCGCTTTCGCAGGGCCAGCCGCAAACGATCGTCGACGTTCTGCACGGCCGCGCGTTTCGCTACTACGCGGAAGGCCTGCGTCAGTACCTCGCGATTCGAACCGGCTCAACCAGCAGAGCGGACCACTACCTCTCCAAGCTTCGCGCGTTCGTCGCCAAGGTCGACAGCGACGATTTGATCCAAGCGCCTGGCGTTCGCGCAAGGCTCTACCGCGCTGCCCGCGGTTATCTGCACAATCAGAGCCGTCCCCACGAACCGCCAACCAAGGGAGACCTCGAGGAGCTCCCGTGGCGCGCCCTTCCCTCGGCGCACTCGTCGGTTAGCCCACTCAACGCTCTGCGCTTCGAGCTCGACACAGAAGACTCCGAGCTCTTGGAGCTCCGCCACGCGCGCGAGCTGAGCATCGACGAGCTCGCCTTCGTGTACGCAAAAGAGCCGCTCGAAATGGAGCAGCGCGTCGACGCCGCGATGGCGCGCGCAAAACTCATTCTCGACGTGCACGGCGTCCGCGATACTGAGCGATTCGGACGCGTGATCGTCGAAGCGTTCGCCCTCGAGGTCGCCCCGCGCACAGCGGGCGACGAGCACGAAGGTATCGAGCCGCTGCCGAACGGAACGATAGTCGGCGGGCGCTACTCGGTCGAAGCCCGGGTCGGGTTGGGCGCGTTTGGGGACGTGTATCGAGCCAAGGACACCGAGGTGCCAGGCCACGTCGTCGCCCTGAAATTGCTGCATCAAGCAGCGCACTCGAAGTCGGCGAAGCAATCGGCGCTCCGCGAGTTGCGGCTCATTGCATCGGTGTTTCACCCGTCGATCGTGCAGTTCAAGGACCACGGCTGGTTCGAAGAGCGTCTCTGGTTCGTCATGCCCTGGTACGACGGCGAGACGCTCGAATCGCGTCTACAACGCGAGCCGCTGAGCCGCGCGGAGGCGTTGGCAATCTTCCAGCCCCTCGCGCGAGCACTGGCGGCAATGCACGCGGCGGGCGTGCGTCACCAGGACGTGAAGCCGGAGAACATCTTCTTGGCGCGCATTCCTGGTTTCGGCGAGGAGGAGGTCACACCGGTGCTCCTCGATCTCGGTGTCGCGGCGACGGAAGCAGAGATGGTGGTTGCAGGTACACCGACGTACTTCGCACCCGAGGTTGCAGCGCAGTTCGCATCCGTCGAAAGAAAGCCTACGGTCAGCAACAAAGCCGACGTGTTCGCATTGGCCCTCTCGCTTCGGAACGCGCTCGAGCCGGACACGCAAGAGGACGTCGCTGCAGGCGCAGTCGATACGTTCATCGACTATCGGTCGAAGGAGACCCCGAAGGCGCCGACGCGCAAGGGACTGAAGTACCTCGCGCCATTCTTCGACCGTTGGATGAGCTGGGATGCAGAGTTGCGGCCCTCGGCGGATGAGCTCGTCGAAGAGCTCTCGGCGCTCTCCCTGCCCGAGGAGCGCCGAGAACGGGTGAAGACGATCTTGCGGTGGACGATCCCACTGGCACTCGCCCTACTGGGAGCATCGGGCGCCGCGGTCACCGTCTTCTATCAACAAGCCGAAACGCAACGCGAAGTGGCCCACCGCGCGAAGCTAACCGCTTCGGACCTCCGCCGAGACTTGGCGGATACCCGTGAGATCGCGGAACAGCTCGAGCTGCGTTATGAGCAGAGCCGCTTGACGCGAACCGAGCTTGCCAAGCGACTCGCGCGCACCGACGGCAGGGTCGCTTCGCTGAAGACCCAACTCAAAGACGAAGAGCGCCGCCTGATGCGCACTCGCGACAAGCTCTCGCAGAACCGTCAAGAGAAGGCGACGATCGAGCAGCACCTTTCCGAGACCGAGCGGGACCTTTCCGCAACGGAACGCTCCCTCGCCGCAACGAATCAGAAGCTGGCGACCACTGCCCAGAAGCTGGCCGCAGAGGAAGAGCGAGCCGATCGCATCGAACGGAAGCTGGAGCGTGAAGGCGACCGGCGCCTCGAGCTTCAAGGCGAGATCGCCGCACTCGACGTGCGCCTGAAAGCCGAGGCCACGAAGACCGACGAACTACAGGACGCGGTCGCACGGGCCGTGGCCGCGCGTAGTCGAGCCGAGCTCGAGCTGGAGTTTGCCGAAGAGGAGCTCGAGGCGCTGCGCAATCGTGCCGTGCCCCATCTGCCAGACACCGACTCGGACCCTTCGATCGACGAACCCACTCCCGATAGCTGAGGTTTCATGAGCCATCCGTTGCGATCGCTAGAGCCACGTCTTCTGGGATCGCTCACGTTCAGGCTGGGGGGCCTGCTCGTGTTTGGGACTGCGCTCATCATGTTCCTCGACGTGCCGCTGCAGGGCGAGTCCTCGCCATGGGGCATCGTCTCGTTCGAGCTCGCCGGCACGCCGCACAGGGCGCTCCAGATCCTGGTCGAGTGGAAGAGCCGGGGTGTGATTGGGTACGCGAAGCTCATCCAGATCGCGGACTTCGTGTACCTGATCCTCTACGGGATGTTCTTCGCGGCGCTTGCGCTGTGGGTCGGGTCGCGTCTCGATGAAACCGTATGGAGCACGCGGGCCGCTTGGGCGGCCACGTACGCGGCGGCCTTCGATGTGCTCGAAAACGTCGTGCTACTCTACGAAGTGGTTCGCTTCACCTCCCCTTCCCCGTTTCCGCAGCTGGCGGCGTCGTTCGCTGGGGTGAAGTTCGCGCTACTGATCTTCTCGGCGTCGTACGCAGTGATCGGCGGCATCGCCGTATTGCGACGGCGCTAGCGGCGGCCTTTGTAGCCCATCATGTCCTGTACGACGGACTCGCTCATCTCGGCGATCTCCGCTTCTTCGGCCAGGCGTTCCGCGCAGTCTTCACAGACCTTGATGCGACGCCCGTCCGCTTTGACGGAAACGACCTCGTCGACCTCGTCTTTGCACGTTCTGCAAATCGGCATGGGGTTACCTCGCGCGTGGAAGAAGGCGGCTCATTGAAGGCAGCACGATGTTCTTGCGAAGCGACCGCGCCGCGCCACCGAGGCCCGTGGGAAGCGCTCGGAACGCGATGTCGACATGCTTCGTGTCGGTTTCGACGCCGTGCAGCGTAACGAACGAAGTGAGCAATGACACGGCGCGGCGCACGAGAGGGTTCTTTCCGATGTTGGGGTCGCGCATCAGATCGAGCACGATTCGGTTGCCGTTGGCCTCGGCCAAGACAGGCGACCGGCCTGGCATGAAGTTGACCAGCGTACCTGGATTCGACAGGTCCAACGCTCCTGATTTGATCAGCGCAGCAACGGGAGAGTCCGAGTCGCCGTTGAGCTTGAGCATCACATCTTCGAGCCGAAGCGCGACCGTCAGCTCTTCGTCGTTGAAGACGACGCGCTCGACGAAGATGATCGCGGACGCGCGGATCGGCGTGTTCATCGCGTCGAGGTTACCGGACAGCCGGAGGCCCGGTGGCACCGAGTCGATGTGGAAATCTTCGACTTTCCCGCTTCGCTCGGCTTGCTGACCAAGCCAGCGAAGAGCGGCAAGCGGTACGCCGAACCGAAGGCCCAGCGCGCTACGTACGGCACGCCCGAGCTCCTCGGGATGCCCGCGCAGATAGGAACGAACGGCGTCGACTGTTTCTTGGGGAGTGGGCATGACCGGGGCGAGTCTAGTGTTCCAACCGTCCCGCGTAAACGTTCAATTCGCGCAGCGTCGCTAGCGCGGTATCGGGATGGTCGTCGGGTCGCAAAAACCGCGGCCGTCGCCGAGGTCCGTGCACTGGGCCCCCTCAAATCCGGGAACCGCAGAACACTGGCTGATCGCTGGATCGCAGATCCGCTGGCAGGTGGGGCCGCTCCTCAACGGGTCGTCGGGATCGCAGATCGCGCCGGGGAGACACACACAGATGAGGCCGATGTCGCAGTCGAGGCTGTAGTCGCACTGTTCGAGGAGGTCTCGAGGAACGTAGTCCGGATTCTCGAGCTGGCCGGGCAGGCACACCCAGACCTCGTCGGCGCCGTCTCCGCCACCCGCGCCGCCTTCACCGCCCGCGCCAGCTTCACCGCCAGCGCCAGCGCCACCTCCAGCTCCACCACCAGCGCCACCAGCACCAGCTGCACCGCCCGCGCCAGCTCCACCACCAGCGCCACCAGCACCAGCTGCGCCACCCGCGCCACCAGCACCAGCTGCGCCACCCGCGCCAGCTCCACCACCGGCACCAGCTGCACCGCCGGCGCCTGCTGCACCGCCGACGCCACCTTCGCCCCCCGTTCCGGCTGCACCGCCGGCGCCGCCTTCACCACCCGCACCGCCCGCGCCCTCGGGCAGATCCTCGGAGCGCACGCAGGCTTCGTCGTCCTGGCATTGGATGATCTCGGGCCCGCACTGCCTCATGCAGTACTTCCCGTAGACTGTCCCGGCGCAGATCGAGCCTTCGCGGCACTCGGCCGTATCGAAGCATGCGTTGCCGTTGTTGACTGGCTGCACGCACGCGACAAAAAGCGCAGTCATCAAAGCAAAGGGTAGAAGGAGGGCTCGCGCGGTCATTGAGACGGTATGTAGCAAGAGAGGCGGGAGCGCGCGATTTTTGTACAGCGAGGGCGTCGCCTACGCCGGATTGGTGGAACCACCACCCGGCGAGGCTCGGTATTGCTGAGTTTGCTCGTCGTAGACGAAGAGCTCGGCGCCAGCGTCGAGAGGGTCGCTCTCGAGGGCCGTTTTGTCTGGGCGAAAGCCGTCGGTCATGGGAATGCGCTCGACTCGCTTCAGCCAGCCCGGGCGCTCACCCGGGTCCAGCGCTGCAGCAAACTCGTTCCACGCCTGCAAATTCAAACCTTGGTTGTCGTGTGTCACCACCACCGCAACAGAGCGATCTGCCCCGTCGCGCTCGACGCCGTACACCACGGTGTGACGCAGGGCCGGGAAGCCGTAGAGGGCATCTTCGATCGTTCGGGTCGCAACTACGCCCGCCGGGGTTCGCAGCATCCTGCTGGTTCGGTCGACGAACCAGAAGTCGCCGTCGGCGTCGCGCCGGAGCACATCCCATGTGATGAACCAGGTGTCGTTGGCCTCGAAGACACCTTGCCGCAGGCGACGGCCAGCTTCATCGCCTCCGGTGAAGCTCGCGAGCGGGTGGTCGGCGTCGAGTCGCGCGAGCAATACACCCGGCTCGTCGGTTTCACAACGGACCATCAGGCCGTGCTCATCGCGGAGAAACTCCTCGGTGTCGAAATCGAAGCGCACGAGCGCTACCTCAGCGCTCCCGGGAAGCGGGCGGCCAAGAGCGCCCACCTTTTCGCCGGATGCGTTGGCCAAGACCGCATTGCCTTCGGTGGCGGCGTAGAACTCGAGAACGCCAACTGGACCGAACCGATCGACGATGCGCTGCCACACGTCTCTCCGGAGGCCGCTCCCTGCAAACAAGCGGATCGAGTTTTCGTTGTCGGCGGCGGACGGCTCCGCGCGGAGAAGCTCGCGCAACATGTCGCCGGCATAGAAGACCACCGTGGCGCCGTATCGGCGAACATCCTCCCAGAACGCCTCTGGGTTGAACCCGGTCGAAAGTGCCAGGCGGGAGCCACCGACCAGCCCTCCCCCCACCGTCACCAACATGCCGGCTGGGTGATGAAGCGGCAGGCAACAGTAGACGGTGTCGCGCGGAGACAAGGTGCACGCTGCGGCGGCGCCGTACGCGGAGAACGCCCAGCGCTGGTTGCTGATCTTTGCGGCGCGTGGCTTCTTGCCGCGCCCCGCGGTGAGCATGATGAGCGCCAGGTCGCGCGCGCACCCGGGGTTGGGCTCGTACCAACCGGGGAGCTCCACCGTGTCGGGGTCGATGAGCTCCATATCGGTGACGCCGGAAGGGAGCGCTCGTTCTTCGTGCGCACCGCCGAGCACGAGCACCTCGCCGAACAGCTCTTTGCCCAACGGCGCGGTCTCGGGGTCCGCGATCAGAAAGCGGGGCGCAGACCCATGAATGGCCTCCTTGAGCGTGGCGATCGAACGGCCCGGGCCAAGCAAAATCGGCACCGCGCCCAAGCGGCTCAACGCGGCCGTCACGGAGAGATAGCTGGGACGCGGCCCCATCAGGACGGCGACCGGCTCACCCCGCCGAATGCCGCAATGAATCAAACCCCGAACGACGTTGTCGACTCTACGGTTCGCCTGCGCGTATGAAAATGCGCGTCCCTCCCAGAGGAAGAAAGTGCCATCCGGATTGGAAGCCGCCTGCTCAGATAGGGCGAGCCCTAGGCTCACCCGAGTGTCCGGCTCCATCTGCTGGAGAACGCTGAGGCGCGGAACCTGCCAACGGAGGCTGTCGAGTTGCTCGCCGAAGTCCGTGGCGGACCGGCCAAGCCGTTGCCACCAGGCGCCAACTGTGCCGACCATGGTTCGATAGAAGAGCTCGATGTCGAAATCGACCTCGTCGAAATCCGCTTCTTCTGGCTCTTCGAGCCGCGGCGGGGCTTGGAGCACCGACGGCTCAGGGCCCGCACCTTCGCGCCAGCGAATCCAGCTCGCCACGGTTGGCCAGGTAAACGACATCGCCTGTTTGCCGACGACCAGACCAAAGTGCCCAGCACGCATCGACACCTCGAAGAGCTCAGCGTTGGGGGCGGCGCCGCGGATGGCACGAATCGCAGACTCGTTGGCGATCGAGTCCCTCTCACCGACGAAGAACATCACGGGACAGGTGATATCCGCGAGCGTGACAGTGCGGCCATCGACGACGAAGCCCCCGGAAAGCATTCGGTTGTGAACGACGAACTCGTCGATGAACTTCTTGAGGGCCGGCCCGGGCCACGCCACGAAGCCTTCTCCACCGAGGAAGCGTCGGCGCGCCTCGCGCTTCTCGAGCGCCTGCCGGTCGTGCAGCTTCCGGACGAAGTCCATGAGTTGGCCGACTTCTTTGTGAACAGCGAGAAGCTTGAACCCGGTGCTGGTCAGAGCGCCAGGCAGGCCTTCGAGCCTGTCCAAAGGCGCATCGAGCGCGCCCTGGGCGAGCTCGAACATGCGGCCCGCGATGGTGTCATCGATCTTCGGAAGGTTCCGATGGATGTCGACAGGGCTTCCAAACGTCACCAAAGAAGCGATACCCTCCGACCCTCGATACGCGGCGGTTTGATATGCAAACATCCCGCCCTGCGAGTAGCCGACGACATGCACGTCGTGGCCGGTCGCGTCACGAATCCAATCGATCGAATCACTGACCGCTTTGATGTGATCGTCGAGGGTACGCTTCATGCCGCCCTCTTCTTGTTCGGGTGAGCCGAAGTCGATGACCCACACGTCGAGCCCCAATTGCGTCAATGCCGTGACGCCGCTGATGTCGGGCGCGACGTCGTAGATCTCCGCGGTGACCATCAAAGGAGGAATCAAGAGCAGCGGCGCCTCGACACTCGGGCGGTGGTCATCGCCACCGTAGCGTCGAAGCCGCGCAATACGCATCTGATGGGCGACCTTGTAGGGCGCGTGCTCCGGGTCGGTGAAGTGTCCGAGCCTCGCAAGCTCGAGGGCGTTTTCAGTGGCCATCGCGACCCGGCGAAAAGGTGCGCGCCAGCTTGGTTTTCGACCTGTCCTCGTCATCGTCCGGATCGTGACCGTAGCACCAAGCGAGCGGGAGTTGGAGCCCTCGCCCTCGCCGTGTCACAACAGCTCTCGGCCGATGACCGTCCTGGCTTCCATCACGATGCCCCCCTTCACCGACGACGAGCTCGTCGTGCTGCGGCGCGTCGAGGGCGTTCTCGCGCGCCATCCATACATGCGCGTGGACCTCGGTGCGTCGGGTCCGAACGCCAAGGCGCTCGAGGATGTGCTGAGCACGAGGCTCGCGCTGCTGCACACGGGAGGATCCGCCGCGGCGGGCGGTGAAGCCGCGGTGCTCCTCGGCAAGCTCCGAGGTTGGGAGACACAGCTGGCAGATGCGTTGATCGACGAGGAGGATTGGAAGGAGGCCCGTCTTCAATACGCGACCACGCTTCTGCTACACCCCGAGCCGCATACCCAAGAGAATCGCGGCACCACCGCGGCAAACGTCGCCCGTGTCACTAGTGCGTGGGAGGAACTGCGCGAGAACCGGCCCGCGAAGTGGGTTCTTTCCGAAAGGCTGCAACAGAACCGCGACTTCTTTCGGCACGGCGCCATGCTGCCGTTCTATTGGGCGAGGCGGAGACGGATTCGCAGGCTTCTTCCGGGCGTCGTGCTCGAGAAGCCAGCGCTTCGCGAAACTCTGTTTGCGATCGAGCAAATTGGTCCGCTCGTCGACAACTTCGCGTTCAAGGGTGCGGGCGGAGTTCCGGCGTCGACCTCGGTTGGGTTGGCGGACATCGCATTCTTCTACATGCAGCTTGCCGATGAGTTCCTCGACGAGCTGGCGGCAGCGGCCGGTGGCCATGACGCCGCGGGACGTCTGGTCCAGTCCGTCTACCGGGACGACACGTCCAAGCGTCCGCTCTGCGATCTGTCGCTGGTCCACCTTCGAAAAATCGGTGTCGAGCCGAATGCTCATGTGACGAAATTCGGAATCACGCTGTCCGCTCTGTTCGATGCCCTCGACGAGGTGGCAGTCACAATCGATGAGCTTCTCGCTAACGCCGACGGCGCCATCGTGCATGCCACACATCTCTTCCTGCACCATTGCTTCCAGACCTACTTAGACGAAGCCGAGCTGTGCGGGAGCGCGGTCGCGCGTCGCCCCGACCAATTGCACCTGCGGGACACTGCCTGGCACTTCTATCGCAAGAACAACATGGTCATGATGCTCTGGCTCGACCTTCGTGCGCGCCTGCTCGGCCTCGAGCCCGCGAAGCACGTCGCCGCCATTCGCCGCTGGGGGTATCTCCTGTCGACGTTCCAGATCTTCGATGACCTGAAGGACATCGCGATCGACCTTGGAAAGCAGCCAAGCTATCCGCTTCAAATCGCGGCCAACGACTTCCCCGCGGAGTTCGCTTGGCTCGAACGGCGCTTCAGGGCGGGGCGGCTACCGGTCACGCGCGATGAGGTTCCGGAAGTCACCCTGCGCGCGAGCGGGACGGTGCAGCAATGCATGCGATGGAGTCGGCTCATCGCGCTCGCCCACTTCGACAACGCGCTTCTCTACGCATGGGACCAGCGGTGGCGCAAGAGCTGGACGCGACGCCGCAGCTCGTTCAACCCCGGTGGCGGCACCACGACGCGGGCGCGAGCACATGCGGTCGACCGCCTCGTCCGTGCCTTGTTGGCGTTGCGAGGTGCTGACCCGATGCCGGCGGTAGGCGACGAACAGCTCGCGTTCGCACTCGACGCGACCGCCTACGATGGCTCGTGGCAGATCTATTTGGCGCTGTTCCCCAACATCCGTGCGATCTATCGCTTCGCAACCCTGCGGATGTGGATGACCGTCGAAGAAAAGGCGCAGGCCGCCCGTCAACTGCTGCGCCGCTACCCTCGCGCGCGAACGAACGCCCTACTCGGCCTCGCCGATGCTGATGTCGACCATCAAGTCACCGGCGATCGCCTCGAGGCTTTCTCGAAGCTGATCGAGGTCTAGCGCCCTCGGTGCACGAAGCCTGGCCATCGCCTTGAACAAAGTGCCTCCAGACCAGGGCGCTCCCTCGCATTCGGTATTGAGCTCGTCGACGTTGACGCCGCGCGCGGCAAGCGCCTCCGAAATCTTGTGAACGATGCCGGGACGATCGCTGCCGATCAGCTCCAGCAAAATCACGTGCCCCTCTTCAATGGCGTCCTCGAAGCCACGCTCGACCACCACCCGAAGCCCCTCCGACCGCAGCCCTTCGAGGCCCTCGGACAAGGCATCCGCGCGGGCCGCCGGCACGCTCACCCGAAGAATCCCGGCGAACTCCCCGGCCAACCGGGACATCCGGCTCTCCACCCAGTCCCCACCGTGCTCCTCGACCACAGCCGAAACCAACTCGACCAACCCGGGCCGATCCTTCCCGATCACAGTGACAACAAGCGACTCCATAGGGGACACGCTCCATACCCATAATCACCCGACATTCCAAGGCTTTTCGGGCAAAGATCGCAGCGACTCCACAAGGGCGCTGCGATCTTTGCCTGAGAAGCGACTAGATCTCGGGGAGTTAGGACCGTAGAGCGTGTCCCCATGTTCGCGAAGCGTACGCAGGAGGTGGAGCCGTTCCTTGCCATGGAGGTCATGGAGCGGGGGATGGCGATGGCGCGCGCGGGCACGCCGATCGTTCAGCTTGGTGTCGGGGAGCCGAATTTCGATGCGCCGCCGGCTGCTGTTCAAGCTGCGGTGGATTCGCTCGTGTCGGGCGAGACCCACTACACCGACAGCCGCGGACTCTTCGTCCTGCGCGAAGCGATCGCCCGGAACTGCGAGGAGCGACGTGGGGTTGCGGTGGACCCGGACCAGGTGGTGGTCACCAGTGGAACTTCGCCTGCGATCTTGTTGTGTTTGAATCTGTTGGTCGACCCGGGCGACGAGGTGATCCTCGCGACGCCCCACTACCCTTGTTACCCGAATATGATCGCGGTGTGCGGCGGCACACCGGTTCTCGTACCAACGGGCCCGGAGGACGGCTTCGTGATGGACGTCGCCAGAGTGCGGGCTGCGATCACACCACGGACGCGCGCGATCTTCCTGGCGTCGCCAGCCAACCCGACGGGCGCGGTCCAGCCGAAGGAAGTCGTCGAGGAGCTCAGCGACCTCGGCATCCCGATCCTCTCCGACGAGATCTACGACGGGCTGACCTATGATGATGCCCAGGTGACTTCGCCGTTGGCCTTCACCGAGAACTGCTACGTGCTCGATGGGTTCTCGAAGCGCTACGCGATGACGGGCTTCCGATTGGGCTACCTCATTGCCCCCAACGTTGCGATGCGGCCCCTGCAAAGCCTGATGCAGAGCTTCTTCATCTCGACGTCGCAGTTCGTCCAGCAGGCAGGCATCGCGGCGCTCGCACACGGGGCGGAGCACGTCGAACACATGCGCCGGCAATACGCGATCCGCAGGCGCATCCTGGTAGACGGCCTTCGAGACATGGGACTTTCGATCCCCATCGACCCGCCGGGGGCGTTCTACGTGCTGGTCGACATGCGTCACTTCGAACGCGACTCGCTGACGCTGGCCTTCGACATTCTAGACAAGGCCCATGTGGCGCTTGGCCCCGGACGCGATTTCGGGGAAGCGGCCGAGGGTTTCGTCCGCTTCAGCTTCGCAACGTCGCGCGAGGAAATCGAAGAGGGCCTCCGCCGATTGGCCCGCGCGATCCCCGAGCTCTGACGGTCAGTCTGCTTCGCCGAGAAGCGCGAGCAGGGCCGCTTCATCGATGATCTCGACGCCGAGCGACTGCGCCTTGTCGTGCTTGCTTCCAGGATCGTCTCCGGCAACGACGTAGTCGGTCTTTTTCGATACGGCCCCCGACACCTTGCCTCCAGCCGCCTTGATCCGTTGCGTCGCTTCGGTGCGCTTCAAGGTAGGCAGGGTACCCGTCAGCACAAAGGCCTTGCCCGCCACGTCGGCAACCTCCCGCACGTGGGCCGCCCTCACGCTGAGGCTCACGCCGACGTCAGCCAGGCCTGAAAACACCTTTCGCACGGCCGGCGTGTCCAGCTCGTGAAAAATGCTATCCGCGCTCTTTCGCGCGAGTCCCTCGATCGCTCCACGCTCCGAAGACTTCGCAGGCGCCACGGTTTCCACGGCCTCTTCATCTTCCGCCACGTATCGCGCTGCAAACTCCAGCAATGCGTCGGCGGTCTTGAAGTAGGCGGCGAGGTCTTCGGCCATCGTCTCTCCGACGTGCCGAATCGCCAGGCCGTTCAATACCCGCGCGAGTCCGCGCCCTTTCGCCGTCTCGAGGCCCGCCTTCACGCGCTCGGCGCTCTTCTGACCCATCCGATCCAGCGCCGCGAGCCCATCCACCTCGATGCGAAATAGGTCGTCCGGCGAACGCACGCCGAGCTTGTCGACCACTTGATCGACGAGCACCTCACCCATTCCGTCGATGTCCATCGCCCCCCGGCTCGCGAAGTGACGTAGCCGCTCACGCACTTGGTCGGGGCAGGCGGGGTTGGGACAGTAGACAAAAATCTCTTCGCTCACCGCCTCGGTGCCGCAGGTCGGGCAGACATCAGGCGCCACGAAGCGCTTCGCCCCCCGCTTGCGTTTGCTCCTGTCGACCTCCACGACCTGCGGAATGATCTCGCCCGCCTTTTCGACCAGAACCGTGTCCCCGACCCGCACATCCTTGCGCTCGAGCTCGACGAAGTTGTGCAACGACGCGCGGCTTACAGTGGTCCCTGACACGAACACCGGCTCCAGAATCGCAACCGGCGTCAGCTTGCCCGACTTCCCCACGGACACCTCGATGTCGAGGAGCTCGGTGGGTTTGCGCTCCGGCGGGAACTTGTAGGCAATGCCCCAGTGCGGGTGATGCCCCGTAGCCCCGAGTCGCGCATACAAGCGCAGGTCCTCCAGCTTGATTACCATCCCGTCGATGTCGTAGTTCAGCCTCCCTCGGCGCGCGTCGTAGCCCTCACAATACTCGAGCGCATCCTCCTCGGACGCCGTTTGAAAGATTTCGCTCAGGTACACCTCGGCGCCGCGGTCGGCCAACCACTGGAGCGTTTCGCTCTGCGTTGGCGGAAGCTTCACGCCAGCATCCCATGCGACCTGATAAAAGAACGCCCGAATACCCGTCTCTTCGAGGCCGGCCGGATCCTTGCGCTTCATCATACCGGCACAACCGTTGCGCGGGTTGATCAACGGCTTGTCGAGCGTTTCATTGAAGCGAGCAAACTCGGTCAGCGGCCAGTACAGCTCGCCGCGGATCTCGATTTCACCATTACCGGCCCTCCTGAGCTTGGTCGGCACGGTGCCGAGTCGAGCCACCTGCTTGGTGATCACGTCGCCTTTGCGTCCGTCGCCCCGGGTCACCGCACGCCGCAGCATTCCGTCGGCATAAAGAAGCGACACCGAGATCCCATCGACCTTCGGTTCGACGATGACCGAAAGCTCATCGACCTCCAGCTCTTTTCGTCGTCGGCGAAACCATGCCGACAACTGATCCGACAGCGGCATCGGCTCGCCGCTACTATCCCGCCGATTCGGAGACAGCTTCTCGAGTGACAGCATCGGCACGCGATGCTCCACCGTTTCGAACCCGGCGGTGTGATCCTGTCCCGGCTGAACATCGAGCCGCTCCGATGCGTCGAGCCCCAGCTGCTCAGCCAGCTCCTGATACCGATCGACCAAATCGTCGAACGCGGCGTCGGTGATCTCGGGCGCCCCGGCCCGATACGCCGCCTCATGATACCGAATCTGCTGCGTGAGCTGCTCCAGCTCGACTTCCGCCCGCACCCGGTCACCCATCCCCAAACCTTGCCAGAATTAACCCTTTCTAAAAGGGGCCTGACCCCTTTTTGGAAGGGTTAATTGTCGTCTTTTTGGGTGATGTTGTGACAATGGGGGTTGGCTAGGGCAGCTTGTTTAGTTGGGGATGAACGACGAAGGGCAGCGTCCCGAAAGCCTCGGGGAAGGATCGAAGGCTCGGTATGTGCGCGAGCGCGATGAGCAAACGCGGCTTCGCTCGCTCGGTGCCCTCTCCCACATGCTGCCGGTCCTGTCGTTCATCTACGCCGCAGGCGCTGTCCTTTTCCTGGTGTCGCCGCCTTTCACCCCCAACACGCCTCATGTGTTCATCTGCGCGATTGCCTCTGCGCTCGTGCTCCTCGTGTGGGCGGGCATGCGTGTCGACGACCCCCGCTTCGACACCCCTATCTCCGTAGCCACCATCTCGGTAGCTGCAGGCATGGGACTCACCATGTACGCGGTCAGCGGCGAGATCAGCAATACGACTACGCTTGCCATCTCGATCGTGACTGCGGGCGCCCTCCTCTACCGTTTTTCGATGTTCGCAGTGATGGTCGGCGTGGTGTTCATCGGCTGGCTGCCACTGGCGCACGGCACGGCGGCGGGCCCATACAGCCTGGGTGTGTTCCATCTGTGGGCAGCGACCCTCGTCGGCGCGCTCGTTCTCTGGTCCCGCCGGCAACTCATGTTCGGACTGCATGAGGAAGCGCAGGAGGCCGATACCATGCGCCGCCTCGCGACCGAACAAGCACGGACGCTCGTGCGCGCGCGCGATGCCGCCATGGCGTCCGCCCAGGCGAAGGGGCAGTTTCTAGCGAATGTGAGCCACGAAGTCCGCACACCCCTCAACGGAATCCTCGGGCTACTACAATTGATTAACGCGTCGGCACTACCCAAGCCGCAAGATGAGTACCTGCGCGAAGTCCACAAGTCCGGCCGCTCCCTACTCGCGATCGTCAACGATTTGCTGGACCTCTCGAAGATCGAAGCGGGCGAGATGCGTCTCGAATCCGTTGCCTTCGACATCGTCTCGATGACGGAGGAAATCGCCGTGAACTATGCGTCGGCGGCGCACGCCAAGGGCATCGAGCTCATCACCGAGATCGGTCCGAACGTGCCGTCCGAGGTGTGTGGCGACCCGCTCCGTCTGAGGCAGGTGATCTCCAACCTGCTCAACAATGCGCTGAAGTTCACCAAGGAGGGGGAAGTCATCGTTGGAATCCGCACCCGCGATCGAGGACCGTGGCACGTCAATCTCGAGATTCGGGTCTCGGACACCGGCGTTGGCGTCTCCGAGGAGCGAACGGAAAGCATTTTCCGGCCGTTTTCACAGGCGGATGCTTCCACGACCCGCGAATACGGCGGCACCGGCCTTGGGCTCCCGATCTGCCGGCAACTCGTCGAGCTCATGGGAGGCGACCTCCAACTGAAAAGCGCGGTTGGAACGGGTAGCACCTTCTCTTTCGACGCGCGCTTCGAGCTCGAGGAAAGACTCAGCGAGGAGCTCAAAGCCGTCACCGAGGCGCTCGCGGGCATGAAGGTGCTGGTGCTCGAGAGCAACAATCGCGCGCGCGAGACGCTTTGTGCACAGCTCCGCTCTTGGGACATGGAAGCCTGGCCGACCACGACTTTTGATGGCGCGCTCAGAACGTTTCGAGGATCGCCGCGTCCGAGCGTCGCACTGATCGACCTCCGCAGTCTCGGCAAAGATTGGCGAAGCCGGGCCTTCGAACTCAATGAGGCGGCCATGAAAGGTGGCGGCTCAGTCGTCGCGCTCTGTTCTCATCGGCACGAGATTAGTGAGTTGGTCGAGGCGGGCATACGCGTGCACGTGGAGAAGCCGTTGCGGCGGGCCAAAATCGTTGCGGCGCTCCTCGAAACACTCAACCGGTCGAGCTCCGAGCACCGCCCTCAGGTCGAGGTCGCCCACCCGTCCTTGCCCGCTCCCGCGCCCAGGGAGTTGCAGTCCAACGGAATGAAAATCCTCGTCGCCGAGGACAATGCCATCAATCTGAGAGTGGTTCACGCGCATCTCCAGGCACTCGGGTACGAGGTCGACGCGGTGAACGACGGAGCGGCCGCGCTCGAGGCTTTGCAGGAAGGGCATCGCTATGCCGCCGTGATCATGGACGGACAGATGCCGAACATGGATGGTTATCAGACCACCCGGACACAAAGAGCGCGCGAGACAGAGTCTGGGCAAAGGCGCGTTCCGATCATCGCCCTGACCGCGCACGCGATGACCGGCGATCGCAGGGCCGCGTTTGCCGCCGGGATGGATGACTACCTATCGAAGCCCTTCACACAGAAGCAATTGCAGAAGGCGCTCGCACGCTGGGCGGCTCGGCCGTCCGCGAGCGTCTCTGAGTTCCCGCCGGATGCGCTCGACACGACGATCACATCTCAGCTCTTGGAGCTCGAAGAAGAAGAGCCGGGCTTCATCTGCGAGGTGATCGAAAGCTTCTTCCACACCGCCGAGGAGAGCATCTGCGGAATGAAGGCAGCCATCCAACACGGTGACCTCGAGGCGCTGCGGGCCGCGGCCCACATGGTCCGGGGCAGCAGCCAGCAGTTGGGCGCACGCCGGTTTGGGGCGACCTGTTTCAAGCTCGAGAAGATTTCCAGCATAGAGGAAGCCGGCTCGATCGTGAGCGACCTCGAAGGCGACCTCGAGGGTGCACGAAAAGCGCTGACGGGCCTCGCGGACCGGGCGCTCGACGCTGCTTCCTAGTGTCAGTTGCCTTGAGCGCCAGCGAGACGTGAGGCATCGACAATCCAGCTGTCGCGAATCGTCTGTTCCGGAACGCCATCGGCGTGCTCGACGAGCCACTCGACGTCTGACGGGTCGAAGCGCGCGATCTGATGGAAGTGGTAGATGCCAAGTCGATTGAGGGTGCGTTCGAGGCTCGGGTCGACACCCTCGAGCCGCTGAAGATCGTCGCGCGGCCCGAACGGTTGCACCATGACCCACGCAGGCGGCCGCGATTCACCGCTCGTTTTCGCCTCGAGCTCGGCCTCGCGAATTCGACCCCTGAGGCGCTCGATGTCATCGAGCATCCGTTCGTGAATCCCGTGCAGCACCTCCAGCTCGGCCCGCAGGCGCTCGCCCCGGGTCTGGGCTTGGCGCAGTGCGGCCCGCGATTCGTCACGCTCCTCAACCGCGATACGAAGCTCACGCCTCAGATCTTCGGCGGACTCACGCGAAGTTGGGCGGGCCTCGAGGTCGATCGCCGACAGTCGCTCGTTCGCCACCTGCATCGAGCGGTTGCGGGCATCCAACGTCGCGGTGAGCTGCCGCTTGGCGCGCCCGAGCTCTTCGACCTTCTCGCTCGAAGCGCTGAGCTCTCTGTGGAGCCCTTCGATGCGCTGGTTTTGGGTGATGATGTCGGCGCGCGCCTCTTCAAGCTCGTATTCGAGGGTCTTGGCACGCACCGGCGCAACGAGACGCCCCCAAAAAACCTGCCCCAGCCACAACAACACGCCACCAAACGCAGCGGCTATCAGCAAGGCGCCGATCATTTCCAGCACGAGATACGTCACGTCTCACCTCCCCCAAGGCCATCTTCGCCTCCGACGAGCATGTTCGCGTTCACGACGCGTACCCCCCGGATCATGCTCACGATTCGCTGCGCACGCTGCGCCTCCGACACCGATGTCACCTGACCGCGAAGCTCGACGTCTCGTCCGTCAACCACCGGGACCACCTCTGAAAATCCCGTGCGTTCGAGAACGGCCGTAACACGAGTGGCAACGTCCCACTCGACCTGATGCCGGGCGGAGCTGAGACAGGAAACCCATACGACATAGCTGACGAAGCTTGCCGAAACCGTTCCAAAGACTGCCTTCTTCCACATTGAGGGGTTCGCCTACGAGCAGCATTGAACTAGATTTGCTTGAGAAAATCTATGTTCTGACAAGTCGCCGTCCGCCGGGCCGGCGAGGCACCACACAAATCACCCGGGTGCATCGCCCGATTGGGTGCCTTCCGTGCGGCTCAAGAGCCGAAGACGTGACGCTCGACGATCTGGAAGAGGCGCTCTTGGCGATCGTCCGCCCATGTGTAGAGCGCAGCCGACGGCGCCGTGAACGTCACGGCGCGCAGGTCGATCGAGTGCGCCCATCGAAGCGCTTGCCTACGTTCGGCGGCCTTGGCCCGGCGTTGGATTCGCGCCAAGGTCATGTGCGGAAGCGGGAGCCGGCTGTCCTCGGGGGCGCCGGCCGCCCTCAGCAATGTCTCCCTGGCTTCGGCGATCATCTCCGCGAGCGGCTCCCGCCCGACATCGACCATGGCGCAGAGCGCCGAAGGCTTTCTCGGATGACCAAGGGGTTCTACGCCGCTGAATGTTCCCGTCACGCTTTGAAAGGAAGGGAACTCGCCGATCCGATCCCAGGCACGGCGCGCGTCCGACTCCGCGATTGGGCCCAGAAAGCCCAGCGTGACGTGTAGGTCAGAGGTGGCGAACACACGCACACGCGGCGGTGGGGACGGATGCAGCCTCAGCCCATCCACTTGCATTGGGAACGCGATGAACCAATTAGGGGCCACCCGGCGAGTCTAGGCCCAACCCCAGCCGGCGGCGAGAACCCATGCCGATTACCGAAGCGTTCAGCGAGTCCCTTACGGCTCACCCGATGTACACCTGGACCGTGCTCGGCGTTGTCGTCCTCGGCGTCGTCAGCTTCGTCCTCTTGATGTTCATTTCGGCGCCCTACGGCCGCCATCTGCGCCCGGGTTGGGGCCCGACCCTCAACGCCACCGCGCTGTGGGTGATCATGGAGGCGCCATCTCCGATTGCATTCGGAGTCGTCTACTTCATGTCGGACAACGCGTTCAAGCCCGTCCCGTTGATCCTGCTCGGCATGTACATGTTTCACTACCTGTATCGGTCGTTCATCTATCCGTTCCGGATGCGCGGCGGGCACAAGCAAAAGCCGCTCGTCACCGGCCTGCTGGCCTTCTGCTTCAACACCGCCAACGGCTGGACCAACGCGTTCGCGATCACGACCCTCTCGCCTCACCTGTTGAGCACCGACTGGCTGACCGACCCGCGGTTCATCATCGGCGTGATCGTTTTCGCGGCTGGCTACGCCATCAACCGGCAATCCGACGCGATCCTTCTGAACCTTCGAAAGCCCGGAGAAAGCGGCTACAAGATTCCCCAGGGTGGGCTCTACCGGTGGCTCTCGAGCCCCAACTACTTCGGCGAAATCGTCGAATGGATCGGGTTTGCATTTGCCGCATGGACGGTACCCGCCTGGGTGTTCGCATGGTTCACGGGCACGAACCTCATTCCACGCGCGTTTTCCAACCATCGCTGGTACAGGGAGCACTTCAGGGACTATCCGGAGGACCGGCGCGCCATCATCCCGTTTCTCCTTTAGTCCGTAGACTTGCGCACCCGCCCCGATTGACGCGACAATGTGCAGTCAGGAGCGCACGTCGTCGGGGAGGGATGCACGGTGGCCGACAAAGATTCGAGCTCGCGTAAAGAACCGTCCGATCTGTTTCAGGTCGAGAACGCCACACCGTCGATCACGCCGGTCGACAGGATCGTGCTGCCCCCGGAAGAAGCGCTCAAGCGGCGCATCCGGCGCTTCATCGCGGCCGGCATCGCAGCGCTGATCTTCTTCTTCGTCGTGCATCTGATCCTCGGATGGATCCATGCGGCGCGTTTGGCCTCGGCCCTCGACGAAGTCATCAACGACGGCAGCCCGGACACAATCGACGACGCGCTGAATCTTCTGCGAGATGATCCGAACGATTCCGTTCGGATGCGTCTCTTGGCAACGGCGGCGCTCGGGGGAGATCGCGAGAAGCTGCTCGAGACCGAAGCGCTTCTTTCGAAGTCCGCCGAGCAGAACGACCCCGACCAACGGATCGCGAGAATCTACTCCTTCCTTGCCGAAGGAGACGCGCGAGCGGCGCATGCCGAGGCGGAGAGGCGGGCGAAATACTCCGACCAATCGGATGCGTTCCTCCATGGGCGGGCGCTCACCGCCATAGCCCGCGGTCAGTGGGCTCAAGCCCTTCCCGACGCAAAGAAAGCCGTCGAATCGAGGCCGGGCGCGCCGGAGCCGGCAGCTCTACTCGCGCGCATCACGGCGCAGACCGAAAGTCCGGACGCCGCACTCGCCGTGCTCGATCAGGTCAGCGGAGATACTGCCGCAACGAAGATCGCGCGCGCACGAATTGTCGGCCTTCAACAAGGCAATGCGGATCCAGCGCTCGAGCTCGCCGTCGAGGTGCGCGAGGACGATAACGCATCGGTCGTGCACAAGGCGTGGGCCGATTTGATCGCCGGCGTGATCGCGTACCGCCGAGGCGCCATCGGGGCGGCGTACGAACACGCGCGAGCTGCGGCAGAGCCCGAGCTTCGTGTTGACGAGCCGTTGCTCATCGGGACCGCACAACTTCTTCTCGCGCTCGGACGACCTGGTGAAGCGAGGGCACTGCTCAAGCGATTGTCGGGCGGACCCTCGGCCGATTTGTCTACCCGCGCCCATGTGATCGCTTGGTGGTACGCGCAGACGGGGGACATGCGAGCGGGCCTCGCCACCTTGAGCGGAGCCGGTTTTGGCCCGGAAAAAGCGGCAGAGCCGGCTTTCCGCGCCCTCGTGATCGCGGAGCTGTTGAGAGGCTCCGCCCGGGCGGCCGAGCGCGACCGGGCGATGTCGCTCTATAAGGACGCGGCAAGTGACGCAAACTGGAGCGTCGCATCTTCGGAAGCGCTTGCCAATGCGCTTCTCGAAGACGGCAATCCGGAAGAAGCGATTGCCGTGCTTCGGGCAGCGCTCGAAGCGACACCGAATCATCTCACGCTGGTGGATGCTGCGGCCCGAGCATACATCGACGCCGGCCGTCTCTCAGACGGGGAGAAGACGACCTCTGCTGCGCTTTCCGAGTTCGACAACGAGGGTTGGGCGCACGGAAGTCATGCGCGAGTGTTGCTGGCAAAGGGCGAACCGACCAAGGCCGTAGGTGAGCTCGACCGTGCCGTCGAGCTGAGCCCAGGCGACGCAAGCCTGTACGCACTCCGAGGGGATGCGGCGCGCGAAGTCGGGTCGACCACAGATGCCAAGACCAGCTACGAGAAGGCGCTCCAACTCGATCCCGAACAGCCGCGCGCCCTGTCCGGGTTCGTCGCGTTGCTGATCGACGTGCGCGACTTCAGCCGCGCTGCCGAGATCGTGGACCAAATGGACAAGGCCAAGGTGCGAGACCTGCGAGCCGACGAACAGCGTGTGCGGTTCCTAGTGCGCACGGGTGCGGGGCAAAGCGGGGTCACCACAATGCGAAACGCAGTCGGGCGGCACAAGAACAACGTCGCGCTGCGGCTCGCGGGCGCGCGCGTGTACCTGCAAGCCGAAGACTACACGCGCGCGGGCAGCTACTTTCAGCAGGCCAAACGCAATGGCGCGGACGCGCGACTCGCCGAAACCGCCCTCGCTCTTTCGCAGATCTATGGCCGCAGAAAGCTGGGCGCCGAAAAATCACTCGAGCGCGCGACCGAAGCCGCAGACGAGGAAGGCAATCCCCTGAAAGCAGGGCCGCAGGTCCAGGTCTGGGAGCTGATGGTCAAGGCGCGGGTCGCACTCGCGGATGAGAAACGGGGCTTGGCTGTGCGCTACGGGAAGCAAGCGGAAGGACTGATGCCCGACGATGCCGACGTGCACCTTCTGCAGGCCGACATCGAAGAGGATCGCGAGCGCTCCCCGGAGGAGCCGCTGCGGAAGGCCGCCAACGCCCCTGTTCCGATGCCGATCGCAGCCGGCCGCCTCGCCACCCTACTCGGTCCAACCGAGGAGGGCTGTGAGATGGCCGCCCGCTACCTGAAGGCGAACCGCACCGGCAAGCTCGCGAGCCGCGTCCGCGACGTGAGCCGCCAGTGCAAGTGACCGGGGTCCGTCAGTCGTCGTCGGAGAGGAGGCTCGAGATGCGCTCCGCGGCGTCGATATACTCGCCGACCATCTCCTCGATGACCTGGCGGGCGGGTTTGCGCGTGTTCATCTGACCGACGACCTGGCCGACTGGGGTGCCGAGCAACGTACCCGAGCCCTCCGCTCCGGTCTGCGCGAAGCGCGTGATGCGCTGCGTGGCCTCGGCGGTTGCCATGAACTGCAGTGGCATCGGGAGGAAGCCCGGACACTCCGGATCCTCTTCCCAAGCGCGTGTGTAGTCCGTCTTGAGCTGGCGGGCGGGCTTGCCGCTGATCGCGCGTGAGCGAATCGTCTGGGTCGAATCGGCCTCGAGCAGCTTGTCGACGAGCGACGGAATCGAGTCGGACTCCTCGGTGGTAAGCCAGATTGAACCCGTCCAAACACCCGCGGCGCCCATGGCCATCGCGGCCGCCATCTGACGGCCAGAGCCGATCCCGCCTGCACCGAGCACCGGTGTTGGCGCTACCGCGTCGACGACCTGCGGCAAGAGCACCATCGAGCCGATCTCGCCGGTGTGACCGCCGGCCTCGTAGCCCGACGCAATGACGATATCGACGCCAGCGGTCTTTTGCTTGATCGCCTGCCTCACGGTGCCGCAAAGCGCAGCCACCAAAACGCCTTTGTCGTGGGCCTGGCTGATGATGTCCTCGGGGGGTGGCCCGAGAGCGTTCGCAATGAGCGCAATCGGGTGATTCATTGCAACCTCGAAGTGCGCACGACCGCCGGATGCCGACCAACCGAGCAGGCCTTCGATCTGTTCCACGTCGTCGGGGAGCGGGGGCACACCGTTGCGATCGAGCAGGTCGTTGATCCACTTGCGGTGCGCAGGCGTGATCATTTGGTCGAGCTGCTCTTTGGTGATGTCGCCTTGGTCCTTGCCGATGTACTTCGCGGGGATGACGGTGTCGACGCCGTACGGCTTACCGTCAACGTGCTCGTCGATCCACTTCAGCTCGAGCTCGAGCTGCTCCGGGCTGTACGCCACTGCGCCCAACACCCCGAGACCACCTGCCCGGCTCACCGCCGCCACGACATCGCGACAATGGCTAAACGCAAAGATGGGAAACTCGATCCCCAACCGCTCACAAATCTCAGTCTTCATGCAAACACCCGAAAAAACTAACCCTTCGAAAAAGGGGACAGTCCCCTTTGTCGAAGGGCTAGAAGGAGGAATAGAACGTGTTCTAGTTTGCTTGAAGGCGCGCTTGGGGTCAACGAAAAACGAAACCGATTCCGCCGCTGTTTTCGGGCCTATTCGAGGCCTTCGTCGACCAGGTCGTCCCAGGTCTCGGTGCCGTCGATCATGGCGGTGAACCAGTCGAGGACCTTCACGCCGTCGATCTCGGTCTCGAGGCTCCCGATCTCGACGCCCGGGTCGCTGCCGCCCTCCGCGGTCTCGCGAAGCAGGGTCGTGTGGGCGGCGCCCTCCGGAATGAAGCGCTTGTACCGACTCTCGAACAGGTTGGTCGTGCGCTTGGTCTCCGCAAGGAGCGATGCGGTGAAATCGGCCGGGTTGAGCATCAAGAAGAACACCGAAATCACCGCATCAGCGCTGAAGCTCAACGCGCTCATCGTGAAGTTGTCGTCCGCGGCGAGCTGCCATTCGATGAAGCGCGTGATGTGGCCGTTGCTGGTGCAGTCCGGGCACGAAGCAGGAATGAGCGAGCTCGCGTTCCAACCCTCGAGCAGGGTCTCGTTGACGAAGTCGGGGTCGGCTTCATCGGCCACGCCCACGCCTGAGTCGTTGAATACCAAGATCTCGGTTTCCGGGTAGTAGTAGCGAACCAGAGGCAGTGCGGTGATCGTTCCGAACGCACCTCCGCTCACGCCCGCCAAAAGGATCCGGCTTGGGTTCGGAAAGTCCGCGGTGGCGATGTCGAGTGCTGCGGTGAGGTTTTGTAGACCGCGCTGGTAACCCATGCTGGTCCCTGGGTCGCCCCCCTCGACGATGCTATTTGGAAGCTCCCGGTCGACGTCACCCGCAAAGAGCGAGCCGTCACAGTACGGCAAGTAGACTACGTCCCAATCGGCAACCGGATTGGCCTCGAGACTCGGATTGAGAATCCCCACCGGTGGCAGCGAGTTGGTTTCCTCGAACGCCGAGCAGAAGTCCGCCCAACACGCGCCGCCACCCTGCAAGAAGATCACGAGCTCGTCGGAGCTGCCTTCGCGGGTGTCGATGGTATACCCCGTGCCTCGCAGGCACAGCGGGCCACGAGGCTCGGTAACCGGGTCATTCGGCACCGCAAATTGAAACGTCTTGACGCCCTCGACTACTTCCGGCTCATTGGTGGGCTCGAACTTGCCCACGTACTTCGTGAGACCTTGCCCGTAGAGCTCCTCGAAACCGCTCGCGCTGCCGCTGTCGGTCCCGCAACCTACGAGCGCGACCGCACCCAAAACCATAACCAGGACACGCAAGCGCATCGAATCCTCCATGATGGCCGCATCAGTCAACCCTGGGGCCGGCAGTTCGTACCTTGCTGCGTTCGCCGGGTCAACGGTGCTAACCTTCGGCTCGTATGAAGGGCTCCCGATGGTTTACCGTCGTCCTCGTTCTCGGACTGGCGGGGGCAAGTGCACACGCAGACGACGAACCTGTCGAGGAGACGGAGACCGTCGAACGCGAGGCGATCATCGAAGAGACGAGCGTCGGCGAAGCAGTTGCAGAGACCGCGGCCCCTGGATGGACCTACCCGAAGGCCTACGCTTCGCGCCCGCTGACGATGAACAAGTTCATGATCCGCGGCACCTTCGCCGTCGAGACCAAGCGCGCGAGCATCGACAGAAGCACGGGCATGCGGGAGGGCAGACCCCTGGTTTCCATCGACCTCGGGGCCGCGTTCTCCATATTCGACAACCTCGAAGTGGGCGTCAGTAACTACCGCCTCGGTTCGACCCCAGGCAACGCCGCTCAGGGTATGTTTCCGATCGTCGTTTCGCCGACAGGGAGCTTCGGCGACATGCCGCTCTATGTGCGGTACAGCTTCATGCGGAAAGACTACGTCGAGATGGCTGCCGACTTCGTGCTCCTCGTGCCATCTTGGACGAACCTCTCCGCCACCTTCGGCCTCCCGGTGCGCATCCGAGCACGTCGTCTTCTGACCGTAGACACCGGCACAGAGCTCGTCATCCTGTCGAACGGCGCCGGCCTCAACGTCGAGCTGCCGGTCAAGGCAACCTTCAACATCACCCCTGCCGGCTTCATCTTTGGCGACAGCGGCTTTTCGTTTCAGAACCTCGCGCGCAACATCACCGGCGGAAGCTACTTCGACACGAGCCTCGCGTTCCCGGTCGCCCGCAACCAAGTCTTCGTGCCGCTCGGCATCGGCGGCGGCTACACGCACGTCGTCAAGAACCTCGTGATGATCGATGTGTTCACTCGATTCGGCTGGAATCCGTTCGTCTATGTCAACCCACCGACTGGCGTCAATGTCGTCCCCGCCGCGGACAGTTGGGTGCTCTCCGTGGGCGTTACCATCCATACGAGCCCGATCCTTCACGCTAGCGACCTGGACTAAACGCACGCTGCGATCACGCTTGGACGCCGGGCATCGGAAGCAGGCCATCAACCTCGAAAGCCTCGCGGGGGAACCTCGTTCGCACCCGCATGACCGCTGGCCCCGGCTCGAGCTCAACCCGTGCGCGGGTTGCGGTGCAGATCCATTGCTCGGCGTTGGTTGGCTGCTTCGTGGTGAACACCGGCTCGAACAGCCCGAAATTTGCCCCAGCCTTCGGGTCACGTGCCGAAACGAATCGAAACGCGGCGATCCCCGCCTCGCGCATCGAGGCGCCGAGGAGCTGTGAATCACCGTAGCTGGTAGGCGATGAGATCAGCTCCACGTGATCGTCGAACGGTGCCTGCGTCAGGTCCGCGCCCTTCTTCGTCGAAACACGAACCTGAAACACCGTGAGTGGGCGCGTCAGCGGCTCGATATCCGCCTCGGTGCCTTCGAGGAACAGCAGTACGTAGTACGCCTTCTCTGCGAACACCGTCGCTTGCTCTTCAGCGCAGTAGAAGATCCCCCGCTCGCGGCGCGTGCCGAAGCGCGAGCCGTACCGGAGCGGCGGATGCCGAAAGGGTGTCGCGAGAAGATAGTGAAGCCCGACGAAGCGGCGGCCCGTAGGCCACGGAGGCTTTGCGGTGTCGATCAGCGCCTCGAGCACTTGCTGCTCGTCATCGGAGTCGACCAGCTTCCGCGTCGAAGTCACGTGCTGGGATTCGACCGCACGCCAAGCAGGCCCAGAAAGCCGTTGCGGCTCAAATCGTTCCGCGCATCGCGTCCAGATATTCGACGACATCGACCAATCCCTCGATCTTCTTCATGCGCCGAAGCGGAGCTCCCCCAACGTGATGGTTCTCGGCACGGAGCCACGCCTTTGCATGCGCTTCGTTGCCGCCTACCAGCGCGTCGAGGCTGCGGAACATGCGCAGGAACAACAGCGCCAACTCCCCCTCCTTAGTGCCAAGTGGAATGGGCCCGCGCTTGCGATTGCGAACGCGGGACAAGGTCGACTCGCTCGTGCCGATGATCCCGGCAAGCTCGGCCGACGACAGCCCGAGGGCTTCGGCCGCGCGGAGCAGCGCTTTGCTCACCACCGTCGCTTCATCGGGGTCACTGGCAGCTGCGATCGACATTCCGGCTCCTTTCAAGAGCAAGAATAATCACAATTTCTTGCTAGTGCAACAGAGGCGGCGGATTGGGAATGGATAAATGCCGTGATTGCATGCAGTTACCGGCTGACACGGCCCCTCCCCCGCGCCGTTCACCCTTGGAAACCACTGAGGCCGCCATCGAGTCGAGGGGTTGCAGCGCCCACGCAAGGAGGGTCTCGTCCGTCTCGGCAGCGAAGACGAACACGTCATCCTCGTGGAGGACCGCGGACCAGGCGACATCACGACTGTCGGCGTTGACCCGGTCGCGCAGGACACCGGCGTTCAACGGGTCGTCGAAGCGAACGCGCCAGGCGGCCACCACCTCGGAGCCGTCGTCGTAAATAGCAAGCTCGTCGCCGAGCCAACTCAGCGCCGCCATCCAAGCCTCATCGTCGAGCATCCCGCCACGCCGTAGAAAGCCGTACACATACCAAGCGCCAAATCGATTCTCGACTTCCGTCGCGTACCCCTGGACCGGAGACGGATGCGCCGCCTCGGGAAAGTCGAGCACAGGCAGCTCCGCGGCGAACCCAGCCATGACCTCGATAGCCGTGGTGGGCGGCAACTCGAACGCTGCAGCACGGCCGCCCAAGCCACCCGACAGCGTGACCGCGGTCATGAAGTCGAACCCATACGCATACGGAAAGCTCGAAGCCGAATCGATGAGCGCCACCTCGGGATCGCCCGCGTTCGCCCTTGCGTTGTCCGTGCGCTCTTCGTGAATCGCGTCCCAGTCGATCTCCTCGGGTAGGTATCCGAGCTCTTCGTACACCCAGGCAAATGAGGTGTGCGTCGCATCGCCTTCGATCACGCTGCGAACTCCCATCACGCCATCTTCGGTGTCCGCGTCCGCGCCCACCGCGTCGAGATCGAACTGAATGTCTTGAATCGCGTGCGTGAATTCGTGCGCCAGAATCACCTGCCCCTCGAGCTCATCGTAGTCACGGTCGATGACTGTGATGCTGCGGCTGCGATGGCTGTAATACGCGGCGATCGCGTTGATCCAATACTCGACCCGTGTTTCGGTGAGGCTCTCGGACGCGGCGGGGATGAATCCCATCAATCGAAGGCCGCGCGTGGTTGCATCTTCACCGGTGAGGTCCTCGAGGTTGAGGCCGCTGCGAACCTCTTGTGCGTGTTGATCGACTGAGATCGTCCGGATCGAAGGCCTCTGGGCGCCCTCCAGACCCAGCATGGCTGCTACCGAATCGTAGATGCGGCCCTGGCACTCGGCGTTGCTGATGTCGCAATGGAGCAGATCTGTGCGGACGGCGGGAACCGGGGGGACGTCATCGCCGCATCCAGCAGATCCCACGACGCAGGCCAGCCCGATCAGGAAGGCAACGGGCTTCACGGTTTTCGCCCCCAGGAAAACAAGGAAGTCATGCCTTTCAATATGGGGCGAAAGCTGGCGGGAGCCAACTTCCAGAAGACGAAACGTGAGCCGGCCGCTGCGCGAACGGTCGAGTGCCTGGTGTGAATGATTTCAGGGCAAAGACGGGCCGAAAGAGGGTAGGCTCGCCGTTCTGCCAAAAAACCACGCAACCGGCGGCTGGAAGCCTCGATAACCAGTTCATCGACATGTCACGACTCCTGCAAACACATCCGAGCTGCATCCAGCACCATTTCTTTTCTCCCTCTGCGGCAGTCCTGGCCATCACGTGGCTGCTCGCTCTCGGTGGCTGTGGCGAGGTGACTTGCCCCGAACCACTGGGCAACGTCGACGGAACTTGCCGAGAGGTCGAGCCGACCACGACGAGGGAGTCGGAGTCAGATGTCGAACAGTGCGACGGGGTGGACAACGACGGCGACATGGAGGTCGATGAAGATTGGCCGCTTGGGGAAGCTTGCGGCGAGGGGGCCGGGGTTGGCGAGTGCGTCGAGGGCGAATACGTGTGCGCCGAAGGCGGCATGGGCGTCGTTTGTGATGGCGCGATTGAGCCGGTGGCAGAAGCTTGCGACGGCAAGGACAATGATTGTGACGGCTTGGTCGACGAAGGAGCGTTGACGGTCAAAGAAGAGGTCTTTCCCGATCATGCGACAGTCACACCAGTCGACGGCGGGTTTCTTGTCGCGCGGATAGTTGCCGACCAGCTACGGGTCGAGACGTACGACACTCGCGGCGACCTCACCGGTTACCGAGACGAAATCGAGAGTCCGGTCCAAGCCACCTTCCTTGAATCGGACACCTCCGGGAAACGCGTCCTGGTCGCGGTCGGCGAACACGCGTTTCACGTGGTCGAGGTCCACGTTGACTCGGAGTTGACCCCGATCATTCTGGAAACACGAGCGCTTCATGGCGACTGGTTCCAGTCGACACAGATGAACGGCTTTCCTGCGTGGGGTGTGTACCATCCCCCCTACCATCCGCGTGTGCTGGCATCACCACCACGCTTCGTTGGGTATCGGGATTTGGGCGCGTTCGCCTTGAACCCCTTCACCGAGAGCGAGCTCTCGGGGTTGGCGCAGGAGCCGACACTCGCGACGGGGGTGCCGATCCTCACGATGTTCGACGCCGCCGGCACTTATCTGGCCTGGGAGGAAGGCGACAACGTTCGCGCTGCGATTCTCCAAGACAACGGTTGGGTCGCCTCGGGCATCGATGTTGCGCGTGGGCACACGCCTAGCATTACGATGACAACGGCCGGCCCCGCAGTCGCCTACCTCCACGACGAAAAGCTGTATCTGAGTGAGCTCGGCCAGGCGACGCTGCAATGCGAGGAGGGAGGCGCCTGCAAGGTCGGTTTCGGCGCCGAGGAACTGCAAGGCACCCCGACCGGTCCCACGGGGCTCGCCTTCGACGAAGACCGCGATGTTTGGTTTGTCATGGCGGGCGCCCAGCTTGCCGTCGTAGGGCGGGGCGAAGAGGGCGCGGTGCTCAAGCAAGCGGTGGTGCTCGACGCACTCGACGAGGCCCCCAAACGCGTGGACGTCGTGGTGAGTGGCGGCACGGCAGCCATCGTGCAAGCGGTTACAAACGGCGACTCCGCCCTAACGTTCCTCGGGTGCTTCTAGGGAGCAGCATGCGGTGGGTTGTGTGTATCTTTGCGGCGGCGCTCGCTGCACTCACTGCTCCGCTGGCGCGCGCGCAGGCCGACGATGCGAGTGCTTCGGTCGAAGAGCGTCGATGGCTGGTGGTCCCGGCGTTGGGCGGAGCAGCGGACTTGGCTTCCGGGGACGTCAGCGTCGAGGGTCTCCACACTATGGCGGAGGCGCTGCGCACGGAGCTGGCGGTTCGCGGCCAGTCGGTTTGGGCGGCGGATCGCGCATCGGAGCGCTTTGAGGTCGTAGGGTCGGCGCCCGCTCCGCAGATCAGTCAGAGCGACATCGACTTGTGGGTCGAGCGGTCGCGAGCGGCAGTCCGGTACTTGGCGCGCGCGGACTACAAGGCGGCGCGGCGCGAGCTCAAGGCCGCGCAGCGTTTGGCGGACCGGGCGGCTGCCGAGCTCAATCGGGAGGCGGCGCGGGCGCAACAGGTGCTCGACACCTGCCTGTTCATGGTGCGGGCGTACGTAGAGACGAAGAACGCGGCCGAGGCGCGTCGACAGGCCCGGGAGTGCCGGCGGCTGGTGCCGCGAGTCGAGCCCAGCGCATTCCGTCATACGCCTGAGGTCCGCGATCTGCTGGCCGAGGTCGACGCCGAGATGGCTTCGGAGGCGCCGGGCACGCTCGAGGTGCGGAGCACGCCGTCTGATTGCCTGGTCCGCATCAACGGTGTGGAGTTTGGCCGTACGCCGCTGTCGGACATCGAGCTTCCGGTCGGTGCGTATCGCATGCAGGTCGAATGCGAAGAGGAGCACCGCGGACGCATTCACCGGGTCGGCATCGAAAGCGGCGCGAACGTGTTCGCCTTTGACGCGGCGCTCGAGCGGGCCGTGCGCACGCGTCCGGTGCTTCATCTTCAATACGACGCGCCGGCGGCATGGGGGAAGCGAATGGATCACGCGAGCCAAATCGCGGCTATTCTCGGTGGCGCGAACGCCCTGGTGGTGAGCGGCCTGAGCTCGAGCGTGGTGCGCGTCGACCTGAGCGCTGAGGGGTACGAGGCCGCCTCGGCATGGGTCGCGCTGCATGGTGGACAACCCGAAGCGGAATCCGTGCGGCGAGCAATCGACGCGTTGTTCGAGGGGCGGTCGGTGGATTTCGCAGGCCCGCATCCGATCGCGCGCGCGAGCTGGAAGGCCGAGCTAGCGCCGGGTGCGGCCCTGGCGGCA
>Ga0316191_10000293_pt1 | contig 31169 bp, 23 predicted proteins | sample Eddworburr2cm_MG_FD_204928 | JGI IMG/M metagenome (GOLD analysis project Ga0316191, IMG submission 204928) | Coastal sediment microbial communities from Maine, United States - Eddy worm burrow 2 cm | ecosystem: Environmental > Aquatic > Marine > Coastal > Sediment | place: USA: Maine...
TGGTCCAGTAAGCCGCCTTCGCCACTGATGTTCCTCCAGATATCTACGCATTTCACCGCTACACCTGGAATTCCACTTACCTCTACCAAACTCTAGCTACTCAGTTTCGAATGCAATTCCCAGGTTGAGCCCGGGGCTTTCACATCCGACTTAGGTAGCCGCCTACACTCGCTTTACGCCCAGTAATTCCGATTAACGCTTGCACCCTCAGTATTACCGCGGCTGCTGGCACTGAGTTAGCCGGTGCTTATTCTTTAGGTACCGTCAATGCCGGAGGTATTAGCTCCGGGTTTTTCTTTCCTAATAAAAGTGCTTTACAACCCGCAGGCCTTCTTCACACACGCGGCATTGCTGCATCAGGCTTGCGCCCATTGTGCAATATTCCCCACTGCTGCCTCCCGTAGGAGTCTGGGCCGTGTCTCAGTCCCAGTGTGGCTGATCATCCTCTCAGACCAGCTACGGATCGTTGCCTTGGTAGGCTTTTACCCTACCAACTAGCTAATCCGACATAGGCTCATCCAATAGCGCAAGGCCCGAAGGTCCCCTGCTTTGTCCCGTAGGACATATGCGGTATTAGCGTGGATTTCTCCACGTTATCCCCCACTACTGGGTAGATTCCTATGCATTACTCACCCGTCCGCCACTCGTCAGCGACAAAGTCACCCCGAAGGGATCCTAGCGTCCTGTTACCGTTCGACTTGCATGTGTTAAGCATGCCGCCAGCGTTCAATCTGAGCCAGGATCAAACTCTTCAGTTTAAAGTTTTCGATTTCCAACCGAGGCCTAAACCTCAATCTTCCATCTAATAGTTTTAGCTGAAAGCTGAACCTTGCTCCCAATCAATTTTATAAAAAATTAGGGCATGGTCGCTCTCTGTCTATCATGGCTTTACCCACGACGCGAGCGCCCACACAAGTTACCTGTTCATTGTTAAAGATCGTTAATTCAGCTGATGGCATTTCGCTCATCAGTCCAGCACAAAAACCCTGCAGCATTTCCTTTCGGGTTTTGCCGCATTGAAAGACCCCATTTAAAGAATCTCACCCCGGTGCTGGAGCGGGCCGCCCATTATACACGTCGACCTAAATTTCCGTCAACGCTTTTCCATCAAATGTTTCTGTTTCCAGATCGATCAGATGATGAGCGAAGGCGCATTATAGGGCGATGAATTACTGTGTCAACAGTTGTTATCCAAAAAAGCGAAATTAGTTTCTCAAAGCCTCTAACCTGGCATCCAGAAGCCCGGTCTCAAGTTGACCACAGCCACCCGGAGAGACCCTGTTTGCAAGGCTTTGGCTAATTCTTTCATCGCTAATCTCACCGGTTCCGGCGACAGCAACTTTGTAAGCCTCGCGGAATGGCGTTCCCTCACGCGCCATATCCATCGCCAGATCGGTGGCCAGCATTTCCCGGGTGATTGACTCACGCATTCGCTCCGGCTGCCATTCAAATCCTGCCAACAAATCCGGCAAAAGCTTGAGCGCTTGCAGACCTTTTCCAAACGCACGCAATAATGGCGGCTTGGTTGCCTGCAAGTCACGCTGGTAGCCCGACGGCAAACTTAGTATTGATGCGAGCTCAGTTTGCGCACCCTGGACGACGCCGTGGATTGCACGCAAAAGCTCAACCGTGTCAGGGTTATTCTTGTTCGGCATAATGCTCGAACCAGTACAGTACTGCGCTGGCAGTTTCACAAAGCCAAACTCGTGGGTTGTGAAGAGACTCAAATCCCAGGCCAGTCTGCGCAGATCGAGCGTACAGGCTGACAGCACTGACAATGCCTGTAATTCTATTTTCCCCCGGCTGTTTTGTGCGTATTGCGGGTTAACCACCAGGCGTGAGAAGCCTAAGTCCTCGGCAACTGCCTGCCTGGGCAATTTCAAGTTGACGCCAAAACCGGCGGCTGTTCCCAACGGAGACGCATCAAGCCAGTGTATGGTTAGCGCCGCAAGCTCTGCATTATCAATAAATGCCTCTGCATGCCCTGCCAGCCACAAACCCACAGAGGACGGCATGGCCGATTGCAGGTGGCTGTAACCGGCCATGGGCAAATTACCCTCTTCCTTTATCCTGTCCAACATCTCGGAGGCGATCTGCACGCATGTGTCCTGCAGTTGCTTAAGACGATCCTTCATGAACAGGCGCAGGGCAACTGCAACCTGGTCATTGCGGCTTCGGCCGGTGTGGATTTTCCCGCCAACTTCTCCGAGCATCTCTGTCAGCCATGACTCAATCGCTGAGTGCCCGTCCTCAAAGCGGTTGTCCAACTCCCTGGAGCCATCCAGGATGCCTTCTCCAATCTGTTGCAATCCATCCAGCAATTGTGTGGACTCTTCAACACTAAGAATGTCGATTTGCTGTAGCCCTTTCACATGTGCGGCACTGGCCTTTATATCGAACTGCAACAACTCTTTATCAAGCTCCACATCTTCACCGGCGAGAAACGCCATAATCGCAGGGTCCGTGCTTTCGCCTGTACCATCTTTGTTCCAGATCAAATCTTTCATAGAATGATTCCTGAGTATTCATCCAGCCCGAGAGCTAAATTCAGATTCTGAAGCGCCTGGGAAGCCGCACCCTTAAGGAGATTATCCAGTACAACTATCAGGCTCACCTGCGCAGAGTTTCGCTCATCGACGGTAAAGCCGCCAATGTGGACATCGGGTGAACCCTGAACGGCAGTGACTTGGGGGATTTCCTTGCTTACCAGGATTCTGTCTTCACCTGCGTAGGACTGCTGGAAGATATCAAAAAGTTCAGCCGCCGTCACAGCATGATCCAGTTGACACGAAATTGTTAGTGAAATCCCGCGGAAAAACGCTGCCACGTGCGGCATGAACCTGACCGCTTTTTGTAGCTGGTGGCTTATTTCCTTTTCGTGCATATGCCCGCTTAAGGAATATGGGATCAGGTTATCCCGTAACACTTCAGGGTCATTGCGCGGCGATGGTGTTTTGCCTGCACCGCTGTACCCGGATACACCAAATATCACCGGTGCCGCTATCAATTGATCAACTAATGGCAACAGCCCGAGTTGCGAGCCAGTGGCATAACAACCAGGATTAGCAATCAGCTTTGTTTTCCTGATTTGATCACGGAAACGCTCAGGAAGTCCGTATGTCCATTCCGGATCAAAACGATAATCCGCACTGAGGTCCAGAATTACACTGCCGGGAAACTCTGCGCGAATGCTTTTGACCCACCCACCCGCCAACCCATTGGGAAGGGCCAGCACCCAGGCATCGGCCGGATGGGCGGAAATTTCCTCGGGCTCCAATTGTGTGAATACGGTGCTGTCATCCGGCCAGCCTTCACAGGTAGAAGAGATGCTCTGACCGGCGTGGCTGCGCGAACTTGCGATGCCCAGGTCTATATTCGGATGACTTGCCACCAACTTTAGTAACTCTGAACCTGTATATCCCCGGCCACCAACCAGGTTAATAATATGCGTAGCATTCATTCGGCAACCCAACCCGAGTCCCGTGAAAGCGAATCCGAAACGCAGCGTTCCCTCTGGGCTGCTTCATCGATACCGATTGTAAAGACCACCCAATGCCCGGACCGGTTGCTACTGTCTGCCTGCTGGAAGTACCAGGGTGTAATTGGGTTTGTGTTACGTGAGCGCCAATACAAAGCCGGGTAACGGGCCCTGACCACCTGCCAAATCGCTGCGCCGAGGCCTTCGCCCTGTGCTTCGGATGTGACGGTGAACTTGTCCAGGTACGGAATACCATCCACACCTGCTGTCATCACTGCCGCCGCACGGCCTGTTTCCGACAGCAGGATAAGCGGCTCATTCAAGTTTTCAAACCAGTCGGATCGCAGCTTCCGCTTGAAGGAATGCTCGATCAGTTCGTTAACCTTGCTCAGCGTCTCTGCATCAGGTTCCTTAAACACATTGATAGCCTCACCTTTCCTGACCAAGGTGCCCGCACCGCGGTAGGTAAACAACTCTCGGGTCAGATGTGCCGCGGACGTAATGGATACCGAGGTATCGTCCGGCAATCGTTGTAACATTTCATTGATCTGTTGCAGTTTCAGGCGCATACCGGAATGTACCCAGGGTTGCTGCATCAACGCTTCGTAGTCGTTGGTCAGGCTTACCGCTGAAATTATCCGGTCCTGGCGATCCAGCAAGCCACCGGTAGGTGACAGAAAAATAACTTTATGCGGCCGTAGTTTCCAGACCAGTTCACGGGTGGCAATGTCGGCATTGATATTTAGAACCTGTCCTGATGGCGATTCGCCCAGGCAGGTCAATACCGGCACTGCACCGCCACGCACGGCGCTTTCCACTGAACTCAATTCAACCTCTTCAACTTCGCCCACAAGACCAAGGTTTTCCTGGTCGAGATAACTGCATTGAAAGACGCCATGCTGAATACCCCGGGCCCTGATGCCTTTTTCCTCGAGCGCCTCGACCAGGCGCAGGTTCTCCCTGTACATTAACGGCCGCGCGACCGACATAACTGAGTCGCTGGTCACACGTAACCCTTCACGTCTTTCAGTGTCAATACCGGCATCTGCGAGCGCCTGGTCCAGCTGGGGTCCTGCGCCATGTAACACAACGGGTATCAAGCCAAGCCGATGCAGAAAGGCCAGCGCCGAAGTCAATTCATCCAGATGATCGCGCAATATGCCGCCACCCACCTTGACCACCGCGAACCGCGCCTGGTTGGTGCCCGAGTATTCTTTCAGGTATTGCTGCGCTTCGCGGCTTGAACCCAATTGTGCGAGTAATTCGTGGACTATCCGGCGTACTTCAGGCATGACTGTTTACCAATTGTGTATAAATTTCCAAGGCCCGTTGCAACTGCTCCAGGCCGACCCACTCATCCAGAACATGTGCCTGGGCAATATTGCCTGGCCCCAATACGATGGCAGGTATACCTGCCTGCGCGAATAATGAAGCCTCGGTCCAGAAATCGACTGGCGGGCCGGCTTCAATTCCATGCGCATTAACAAAAGCCTGCGCCTGCGAGATATTCATGCCCCTGGTGGGCAACGGCGGACCCGAGAATGGCACGTGCCATTGGGCTGATTCGCTGGGACCCAGGTTTGCCATCAATTCCAGGAACTCCTTGTTGCTGTCACCCGGAGATAAACGGGCACTCCAGTGAAGATTTGCCCGGTCTGCGATGATATTCGACTTGATGCCACCATGTATTTCACCCACGTTAAAACAGGGTCTACGCCCTTCATCATCCAGCTGTGCAGCCTGCCCAACAGCGGCAGTGACCCAGGCAGAGAGTTTGTGCAGGGCATTATCAATCAATGCGCGCGGCTCAGATGAATGGCCGGACTCACCGGTAAATTCACCCTTTACAGAAAGGTAACCACGGTGGCTCATTACGGCCAGGCAATCTGTCGGCTCCGCTACCACCACTTGTTTGAATGTCCCGCTTTGACTGGTTTGCACAAATTCTTTAACACAGCAGCCACTTGCGCCTTCTTCATCGGTGGTAAACAGCATTGCCATAGATTTATCAGTGCCACTGGCGACTTCCAGGAGACAAGCCGCCGCACCCTTGATGTCACAGCAGCCACGGCCATAAACCCTGTCATTATCCAGGGTCATTTCCAGTGCAGGAAAGCGTGAACCTTCGATCGCCGGCACGGTATCGAGGTGCACATTGAATAACAATGAGGGCTCACCACGAACCGCCAGCATACTGACCCTTCCTTGCCCGTGATCGGTGATATCGATCACGAAACCCGACCCCAGGGTATCACTGATCCAGCTAAAAACCGGCGATGCAGCATCCAATGATCGCGGCGGGTTTTGCGTATCAAAAGCTACCAGGCGATCAAGATGGCCTAGCACGCCGGCCAAATTCATTTTGCTTTTTCCCTGATCCGTTGGGCCATTGTCGAACTCTGGCCGGTCAGCTTGATAAAACCTTCCGCCTCCGAGGGCGACCAGGTGCAACTCTGTGCATACACCGCATCAGGATCCTGCACGATAAAGTCAGAGTCCACGGCAATGGCGTGCATGGATCCGCCCGTGGTTTCCAACGTCACCGTGCCGGTTACAAATGATTGCGAACTGGATAAATAGGCCTCGAGGTCCTCTTTATGGGGTTCGTAGAAGAAACCGGCATAGACCAGTTCCGCCCAGCGCTGTGCAACCTGGTGCCGGAACTGGTTCTGAAATCTTGTATTGACGCAATCTTCCAATGCCTGGTGAGCCAACAACAACGCGTCGATACCGGGACATTCAAAAACAATCCTGCCCTTCAGGCCGATGGTGACATCGCCTGTGTAAATGTGCCGGCCAACACCGTAACTTCCGAACAATGTGTTCAATTGCTTGACAATTTCGGGTCCGACCATGTCCTCACCATTGATGGCAACAGCCTCGCCTTTTTCAAAGCGGATGGATACCCGCAATGGCTGCGTCGGCCATTCATCCCTGGGCCGGCTGATCTGCCAGGTTTCCGGACCAGGTGCATCAAACTGATCAATCTCGCTTCCGGAGATGGTCACACCCAGCAGGTTTTCATTGATGGAATACTTTCCTGTTTTTTCCGGGATTGATACGCCGGCATTTTTCAGATATTCGATCTCGATGTCCCTGATATTGCCAGGTTCCTTTTGCAGATCCCTGATAGGCGCATGAATTTCATAATCACCCACACTGCGCACCGTTTGGTCAAACCGCATTTGGTCATTGCCCATACCGGTGCATCCATGTGCAAAATGCCGTGTTCCCAATTCATCGCATAGCTTCAGGCTCAACCTGACGATCAGGTAGCGATCGGAACACAACATCGGGTATTCACCCAACATCCTTGACTGGCTCCACACCAGTGGCACCACGAATTCATCCCAGATACGCTGGCTGGCATCTGCCACATGGTGTGTAGACGCACCCAGGGACAAGGCACGTTCTTCAATCCACAGCAGTTCTTCCGGGCTCATCCCACCCGTATCAACAAACACGGTATGTACGTCATAGCCTTGTGCACATAGTTCCAGCACACAATAGCTGGTGTCCAGACCACCTGAAAAAGCCAATACGATCGGTGTTTTATTGGGTTCAGTACTCATTGATCTGCTCCAAGCAATTTCATCATCAGGGCTTTTTGCACATGTAGCCGATTTTCAGCTTCATCCATGGCCAGGCAGTACGGCGCATCCATTACGCCATCAGTGGCTTTAATATTTCGCCTTAAAGGCAGGCAGTGGCTGAAAAGGCCATTATTGGTCAGAGCCATTTTCTCTTCATTTACAATGAAATGGCGGTAGTTTTTACGTAATTCGTATTCTTCTTCAGGTCTGCCGTAATAAGGCAACGCACCCCAACTTTTGGCGTAGACAAAATCAGCCCCACTGTAGGCCGTCTCAATATCGTGGCTGACTTGCAGTGAACCACCACTTTCAGCCGCATTCTCTGTTGCCTTTTCCATGAATTGGGAGTCCAGCAAGTAATCGGGTTCCGGACAAAGCAGGGTCACATCCATACCGAACTTGGTACCCATCAACAGGGCAGAATTGGCCACTGCTGTGTTCAATGGCCGCGGATGCCAGGTCCAGGTCAGCACCATCTTGCGTTTGGCGACCGTACCCATTCTTTCCTTCAGCGCAAGCATCATCGCCAGTTCCTGGCATGGGTGCACGATGGTCTCCATATTTATAACCGGCACGGACGAATACCGCGCCAGCGATTTGATAAGGTTATCTTCACGATCTTTTGACCAGTCTACAAAAGAAGGAAACGCCCGTATTCCTATCAGGTCGCAGTAACGGGATAAGACACCAGCGGCTTCTGCGATGTGTTCTTCAGCATCGCCGTCCATGACTGCACCGGCCTCGAACTCGAGCCCCCAGGCATCCTTGCCAGGCTGCAGGACAATGGCAATGCCGCCCAGTTGCTGCATCCCCAATTCAAACGATGTACGGGTACGCATGGAAGGATTGAGGAACAACAAGGCAATCGAACGACCCTTGAGACTGGAATTCAAAGGATTTTTCTTGAGCTCCCCTGCCAATTGCAGCATGGATTCAAGCTCTTCACGGGACCAGTCACTGGTCGATAAAAAATGTTTCACTGCAATTCTCCATTTATTCACCGGAATACCTCCGGCCAAAACAAAAAAACCCAGCCGTTAGCTGGGTTTTTTACTCATTCTTCATGTCTTTCTCAGAGGTATATGGCAACCCAGCCGGCATTATGAACCCCAGGACGTCGTGGTCGTCGGATAAAACGGCTGGTAGTTTGTATATTGCCTGTCAACATCATGTTCTCAATATCACTGTAACGACGTATCACTAACGAGTGATTGAATCTACGGGTTTCGCATTTGATTTGCAATAAAAATTTAGCATTTTCAACGTGAATAGAAAACTGACCGGATCAAGCCCGGACACCCCCCAAATTCGCTTAAGCTGGTGGCAACTCGACACATTTTTATAACCGCTTGTCGTAACCATTCTGTCCGCAGCAACGTCCTCACATATAATCTGTCGTTCAGGTTGAAAGAGAAGTCGACGATGAGTTGTTCCTCCGTTATGTTCAGTCTTTTTTTAATGGCACCTTGCCCGCAAGGTGGCGGTGAGGATATCAGTGCAGCCGTGGCGGCAGCGGTTTCCGATCCACAACGCCCCGTGGTAGATATCGAGAAAGACGCCAACCGCAAACCCGCCGAGGTACTTTCTTTTCTGAATATAAAACCCGGCATGACAGTGCTTGACCTGTTTTCAGGTGGTGGCTATTACACTGAAATGCTGAATTCAGTAGTAGGCGAAAACGGCAGGGTAATTGCACACACCAATGAGGCATATATCCCCTTCTCTGGTGAAATCTATCAAACGCGCTACACCAATGGCCGCCTCGCCCAAACCGAAACACTTATCAGTGAAGTCGATGATCTCGAGTTTGAGAAAAACTCCCTGGATGCCGCCATGCTGGTTCTCACCTGGCATGACTTTATGTATGCCGATCTGGAAAACGGTTGGCAGGCCATTGATGAGGCCCTGTTGGTAAATAAACTGTGTGCAGCAATGAAACCCGGCGGTGTATTGGGGTTGGTTGATCATGCCGCCAACAGCGGCGGCGAGCCTGGGCAGGTTGCCAAAGACCTGCACCGTGTTGACCCACAGGTGGTCAGGGATGCCTTCAAAGATTCCTGTTTCAAGATGGATGCCGAAGGTGGATTTCTTGCCAACCCCGATGATGACCATACACTGTCCGTATTCGACAAAACAATACGCGGAAAAACCGACCGTTTTGTATTCCGGTTTGTAAAAAACTGAAGCTATGGTTTACTTTCTTTTGGGAATATATAAATCCGTAATCGTTCCTTCAAATACCTCGGCCGACATCGCGACAGTTTCTGACAATGTCGGATGCGGGTGGATAGAGAGACCGATATCACCGGCTTCGCAGCCCATTTCAATTGCCAGTACGCATTCTGCAATCAGGTCACCGGCATGAGGGCCAACAATGCCTGCGCCAACAACCCTGTGGGTTTTCGGATCGAACAATAGCTTTGTAAATCCTTCGGTACGGCCAATCCCTATCGCTCTGCCGCTGGCAGCCCAGGGGAATTTTCCCAGCTTGTAATCGACACCCTGCTCTTTGGCTTCGGTTTCTGTCAACCCGGCCCATGCAATTTCAGGGTCGGTATAGGCCACGGATGGTATAACCCGGGCCTCGAACGCGCTTTTCATTCCTGCGCAGACTTCAGCAGCAACCTTGGCTTCATGCGTGGCCTTGTGCGCCAGCATGGGCTGACCGACGATATCGCCGATGGCAAAAATATGTGGCACATTGGTACGCATCTGTTTATCCACGGGTATAAACCCGCGTTCTGTAACTTCAACACCTGCTGTATCCGCCCCCACAAGACTTCCATTTGGTTCACGGCCAGTAGAGACCAACACCCGGTCAAATACCGTGTTTTCCGGGATTTTTTGCCCTTCAAAGGCTACATGAAGACCATCATCCGCGGGTTCAACCGATATCACCTTGGTATTCACAAAAATACCAGCGTAGCGGGCCTCGATTCTCTTTTGCAGCGGCCTGACCAGATCCTTGTCGGTTCCGGGCATCAACTGGCCAGTCAATTCGACAACGGTTACTTCGCTGCCCAGCCCCTGGTACACACTGGCCATTTCCAGGCCGATAATACCGCCGCCAATGACCAGTAAACGTTCAGGAACATCCTTTAACTCAAGGGCATCGGTGGAATCCATGACACGCGGATCATCCCATGGCAAACCTGGCAACTTGAATGCCTGGGAACCTGCGGCAATGATGGCGCGGGTAAAACTGACCTCTTTGCTTCCATCTGCCGTCTCAATCACCATTTCATGGGAGCCACTGAAAGTCCCGCGGCCCTGGATGATTGTTACCTTCCTTTGTTTCGACATGGAAGCCAGCCCACCGGTCAATTGCCCGACGACCTTGTCTTTCCATCCACGTAATTTGTCCAGGTCAATTTCCGGTTGGCCGAACGAGACGCCATGATCGGCCATGGCAGCCGCTTCATCTATTACAGCGGCAGCATGCAACAGTGCCTTGGAGGGAATACAACCCACATTCAGGCATACCCCGCCCAATGTCGGGTAGCGTTCTACCAGGGCTACATTCAGCCCAAGATCCGCTGCCCTGAAAGCAGCTGTGTATCCACCGGGACCAGCGCCCAGCACCAGTACATCAAAATCATAATCTACAGATGGATCAATACCATCGTCCACTTCAGTTGCCCGCACAATCGCTTGTTGTGGCGGCTCAACAGGCTGTTTGTGTTCCACAGCTGCTGGTACGGATTCTTTTGACTCATTGTCTGCCACCTCGACAGCTCCATCAGCATCCAGAACGGCAATCAACGAGCCTTCCGAAACAGAATCTCCTTCAGCAACACCCAGTGAACGGATAACACCCGCACCCGGTGCCGGGATTTCCATGATGGCCTTGTCACTTTCCAGCGTAACCAGGGATTGCTCTGCATCCACCCGATCCCCGGCATTTACCAGCACTTCAACAACCGGTATATCGGTAAAATCACCGATATCGGGTACGCGGATTTCAATCGTATTAGCCATCGCTCAGTACTCTTTGATCCTGCCTGATGATCAGCTTGCCGTCTTGCTGTTGCAGACTGTAATGTTTAAGAAAACTCATACCGAGTAATATCCCGTCAAATTCACCGCTGGTGATACTCGCACGTACATTAGTGCGGCTTATGCCTCCAACTTTTACCTCGTCCAGACGCGTCATCCAGGCAGTTACGGGCCCGGCGGCAGTCATTACCTGTACTCTCGGCCCAAATTCCAGACCCAGGGCGCGGGCCACGGATTCCGGCAAGGCAACATCGGTGGCGCCGGTATCAACCAGGAAGGTAACCGCCCGGCCGTTGATCTCTCCTTCCGCCTCGTAATGGCCATTGCGATCCTGTTCCAGTACGACCATGGCCGCACCGTTGGAATCCACCGAACTGACCATACCACCGCGATTATCCAGTGTTGAGAACAACAGGAACAAACCACCCAGCAACCCGATCGCAGCGAGCCACAACATGCGCCGTCCGACGCGCGAATCCGAATTGTTCCCGAGACCCGTCATCTACGGCTGCCGGCTACAAATCCAAACTTTCGAAATCTTCCAGGCAAGCTGCAAGATAGCGGATGAAGCGCGCGCCATTTGCACCATCAATGACCCGGTGGTCATAGGACAGGCACAAAGGCAACATCATGCGTGGCTGGAACGTTTCACCATCCCACTTCGGGCTGATACTGGAGCGCGAAACACCAAGTATCGCCACCTCCGGCGCATTGATAATGGGAGTGAAAGATGTCCCGCCTATGCCGCCGAGGCTGGATATTGAGAAACAACCACCTTGCATTTCGACCGGTTTTAGTTTGCCATTGCGCGCCCGCTGGCTGAGGTCTGACAACTCAACAGCCAACTGGATGATATCTTTCTGGTCACAATCACGTATCACCGGCACAACCAGCCCATCGGGTGTATCCACTGCAATACCAATGTGGAAATACTTCTTCAGCACCAGGTTCTCACCCGTCTCGTCCAACGAGGCGTTGAAAGTCGGAAATTTTTTAAGTGCCGCCACACTGGCCTTGATCAGGAAAACCAGGGGTGTCAACTTGGAACCCAGTTCTTCGGCCCTGGCGGCATTGGCCTTTCTGTAAACCTCCAAATCCGTGGTGTCAGCGAGATCATTCTGGGTGACATGCGGAATGCTGAGCCAGTTACGATGCAGATACGAGCCGGAGATCTTCTGAATTTTTGATAAAGGCTGGAGTTCGATTTCACCGTAACGGCTGAAATTGACTTTTGGCGGCGGAGGCAGATCAAAGCCCAAGCCGGTGGAAGCAGGTGCTGCGGCACCGGTCATGACTGATTTGACAAACGCAACCACATCATCACGAACGATGCGCCCGCCACGGCTACTGCCGGTAACCCGCAGCAGGTCTACACCCAGTTCTCGGGCAAAACGACGAATAGCCGGACTCGCGTAAGGCGATTTACCCGGCAGGGTCGCATTGGCGTCCATTGGCACAGGCGGCGATTGTCTGCTGCCGGCTGACGGCGGTGCGGGCCGGGCAGTGACAGGAGCAGGTGGACTCACCGGGGCTTCAGCAGAAGTTGTTGTTGCCTGTTTCTTTTCCACCCCAGGCTGAACCTCTGCTTCGGAAACAGCCGGCTCAGTGACTTCATCTGCCTCAATAACAACAACGACATCGCCTTCCGATACGGTATCCCCAAGCATCACCCGCACTTGCCGGATCACACCGGCTACGGGCGCAGGAACTTCCATCGTCGCCTTGTCACTTTCCAGTGTGAGCAATGATTGATCAGCTTCGACCGAATCACCGGCCGCTACCAGCACTTCAATTACAGGTATATCGCTGAAATCACCAATATCCGGTACTTTAATTTCAACCTGATGAGTCACTGTCCGCTACCAGTCCGTTTCTTATCTTCGATTTTCATTTTTTATGACTTCAATGGGTTTGGCTTGTCAGGATCAAGCCCCAGGCGACTGCGGGCTTTCAACAAATCATCAACAGACACGGCGCCCTGTCTCCGCAATGCGTGCAAAGTTGCATATACAATGTTGTTGCGGTCCACTTCAAAGAAACGCCGCAGATTTTCGCGTGTATCCGAGCGGCCATACCCGTCTGTTCCCAATACCGTGTAATCCGACTGCGGCAGGTAGGGACGGATTTGTTCGGCAAAGGCACGGACGTAATCTGTGGCTGCGACCACCGGCCCCTCAAAGCCTTCAAGGCATTGCGCAACCCATGGAACCCGTTGGCCCGCTTCCGGGTTGAGACGATTGTGCCGCGCTGCATCCTGGGCGTCGCGTTGTAACTCGGTAAAACTGGTCGCGCTCCATACCGTCACGCTGACCGAATAGTCGCGCTCAAGAATGTCCGCAGCTGCAATGACTTCGCGCAGTATCGCCCCGGAACCCAGCAACTGTGCATTGTGCTGACCGGAACGGCCCCTGCGGAACAGGTACATACCTTTGCGAATACCCTCTTCTACACCGGAAGGCATACCCGGGTGGGTGTAATTTTCATTCATCAGGGTAATGTAGTAATAAACATCCTCCTGTTCCTGGTACATGCGGCGCATGCCATCCTGCATAATGACCGCCAGTTCATAGCCGAAGGTCGGGTCGTATGACACGCAATTGGGTACCATCGAGGAAATGACGTGGCTGTTGCCATCTTCGTGCTGCAGTCCTTCACCATTCAGCGTGGTGCGGCCCGAAGTGCCCCCCAGCAAAAAGCCACGGGCACGCATATCGCCGGCAGCCCAGGCAAGATCACCAATACGTTGAAATCCGAACATGGAATAAAAAATATAAAACGGAATCATTGGGGCATCACTGTTGGCGTAACTGGTGGCTGCCGCAATCCACGAGGACATGGCACCGGCCTCGGAAATACCTTCCTCCAGGATCTGACCCTTGGTGTCTTCCTTGTAAAACATCAATTGGTCGGAATCCACCGGTGTATACAACTGGCCCTTGGATGAGTAAATACCCAGCTGACGAAACATGCCCTCCATACCGAATGTGCGTGCTTCATCTGCCACGATGGGTACGATATGTTTGGCAATGTTTTTATCCCGAAGCATCAGCGAAAGGGCCCGGACAAATGTCATCGTCGTGCTGATTTCCCGATCGCCGGTATCTTTTAACAGGGTGTCAAATGCGCTCAAGGCCGGCACTTCCAGTGGGTGCGGTACAACCCGGCGCTGTGGCAGGTAACCACCCAGGGATTTGCGGCGCTCCTTCATATATTGAATTTCCACGCTATTTTCACCGGGATGGTAATACGGCATTTCGGCCAAATCTTCATCAAAGACCGGTACTTTAAAGCGGTCACGGAACGCCCGTACAGAGGCTTCATCCATTTTCTTTTGCTGATGGGAGATATTCAGCGCTTCGCCCGAATCTCCCATTCCATACCCTTTGACGGTCTTTGCCAGTACAACGGTTGGCTGACCGGTATGTTGCGTGGCAGCGGCATACGCGGCATATATCTTGTGTGAATCATGACCACCGCGATTGAGACGCCAGACATCTTCATCCGACATGTTGGCGACCATTTCCTTAAGTTCAGGGTAGGCGCCAAAAAAGTGCTCGCGGGTATAGGCTCCGCCTTTGGCCTTGTAGTTCTGGTACTCGCCATCAACAACTTCATCCATACGCTTGCGTAAAAAACCGGATGTGTCCTTGGCCAGCAACGCATCCCAACGTGAACCCCAAATGAGCTTGATGACATTCCAGCGTGCGCCGCGGAATTGCCCTTCAAGTTCCTGGATAATTTTTCCATTGCCACGCACCGGGCCGTCAAGACGCTGCAAATTGCAATTGACAACAAAAACAAGGTTGTCCAGGCCTTCACGGCCTGCCAGTGAAATAGCACCCAGTGATTCCGGTTCATCGGTTTCACCATCACCCAGGAAACACCATACCCTGCGTTGCGAGGTATCCTCGATACCACGGTTATGCAGGTATTTAAGGAAGCGTGCCTGGTATATGGCCATGATGGGCCCAAGACCCATCGATACTGTGGGCAATTGCCAGAAATCCGGCATTAACCATGGATGTGGATAAGAACTTAAGCCCTTGCCGTCGACTTCCTGGCGAAAATTATCCAGTTGCTCGGAGCTAAGCCGTCCTTCCAAAAATGCCCTCGCATAAACCCCGGGTGATGAGTGTCCCTGGATATAAACCAGGTCACCACCACCCTCGTGGTCCGGGCCACGAAAGAAGTGATTAAAGCCCACATCGTATAAAGAGGCCGCAGATGCAAAACTGGCAATATGTCCACCCAATTCACCACCCCGCTTACCGGCACGCAAAACCATGGCCAGGGCATTCCAGCGGATCATCGCACGGATGCGACGTTCAACTTCGTAGTCTCCCGGCAATTTTTCACTTTGTTCGGGTGGAATCGTATTGATATAAGCCGTCGTAGCGCGGTATGGAAGGTGACCACCCTTGCGGCGGGTGAAATCCACCAGCAATTCCAGCAGGTAATGGGCGCGCTCCAACCCCTCGCGCTCAATTACGGCGTGCATGGAATCCAGCCATTCTGCCGTTTCTAATGGATCAGTATCCTGATCTTGCAAAGATGATTCGATATTCATTCAGGACGCCTCTTTTTCTGACGTTTGTTGTTTCATTTTGATGTTCATGGGGTTCTGCTGCTAAGTATAGACGACCCGGCACGGTTAAAAACCGGACGGCAGCTTGTGCTTTTTTTAATCTGTAAAAACCCTCGGTCTTGAGGCTTAGTTATTATCCAGCGACGGAGTATATTCCAAACACCCGTCTTCTCCGACCTGCGCCAGGCGCATCGAATTGGTGCCGCCTTCACTTCCGGTGTGTTCACCCATGGTCATGATGATCCGGTCACCTACCTTGATGTGGCCTTGCTGAAGCAGCAATCGGACGCCCTCGAGTAGTGCTTCTTCCACGTCCTCGCTCGGAAAATCATGCGCCACCGGGTACACACCCCGGTATAAGGCCATTCTGCGAAGGCTGTCACGAAGTGGCGAAAGTGCAAAAATCGGAACCGGGGAACGGATACGTGAAAGCCATTGTGCGGTTGATCCAGATTCGGTCAGTGCCACGATGGCCTGGACCGAGACATGTGTCGCCATAAACATTGCCGCCATGGCGATGGCCTGATCAATACGCTCAAATTGTACGTTCAGATGCTCACACTCAAGACGGGTATCGTTGTGTCTTTCCGCCCCCAGGCAGATCCTGTTCATGGCTTCGACCACGACGTGGGGATGGTGTCCCACTGCAGTCTCCGCAGAAAGCATGACAGCATCGGTACCGTCAAAAACCGAATTCGCGACATCCAGGACTTCAGCCCGTGTGGGAATGGGGCTTTCAACCATTGACTGCATCATTTGTGTGGCAGTGATGACCACCCGGTTCTGTTCAAGTGATTTACTTGTGATCAGTTTTTGCAGGCCCGGTAATTCTGCGTCCCCGATTTCCACTCCCAGGTCACCGCGGGCGATCAATATTGCATCGGAAGCCATGATAATTTCTTCAAGGTTCTTGATGGCCTCGGTGCGCTCGATTTTCGCTACCAACCTCGCCTGGCTTCCTGCCTCGCGTAAACGACGGCGCGCCTCGTTCATATCATGTGCGCTACGGGGGAAAGAGACCGCCAGGTAGTCAACACCCATGGCTGCCGCATGCGGAATATCCTCGATATCATGTTCGGCAATACCGGGCAGTGACAAACCGCCGCCTTGCAAATTGATGCCTTTACGATCCCGCAGCAATCCACCGGCTTCAACTGTACAGATGATGTCCTTTGACTGGACCTCGACGACCCGCATTGTAAGCAGACCATCATCAAGCAGCAGGAGATCTCCCGGGGACACATCGCCAGCAAGTCCCTTGTAGGTAACCCCTACCCTTGACTGGTTGCCCGGAGCCGGCTCATCCGAAGCATCCAGGATGAATGTATCACCCTCCTCCAGTTCAACTCCGCCATCCGCGAATTTTTCAATTCGAACCTTGGGTCCGCGAAGATCGGCCAGTATCGCAACTTCCTTGCCCAGGTCCCAGGCTATTTCCCTGACCTTTTCAACCCTGGAAACATGGTTTTCATGGGTTCCATGGGAAAAATTGATTCGAAGTACATCAGCTCCGGCTTCGAGTAAAGACCTTAGCACTTCAGGGGAATCCGTGGCAGGACCCAGGGTGGCAATAATTTTTGTACGGCGAATCTGCATCTATTGTTAGCTTCTTGTCATTGAAAGAGGGCGATTATAAGCGAAATCAGCTTGGAGTCTTAATGTAAATGATTTTCATTTCAATCATGTGACAAACTATCGGGAACTGCCCTGGCCCCAGCCAGCCACGCTTTTTTCCAAGGACTTTGTAGCAATTCACGATAGAATGATGATGTTGAGATTATCTGCCGTGGAACAAACCAATTGAACCGCATACCCTTACATCCCCTGTCAGTATGTCTGGTCCTGAGCCTGACCCTGCTTTCACCCGCGATATCAACCGCACAGGAGTCCGGTAGTGAACCGATTCACTGGGCTTACTCGGCGTTCCTGGGTACAGGCTGGTACAAACTGGACAGCAAGGAACAGGTTTATGTTCTAAGAATCCCACCACGCTGGTACTTTCGAAAATCGTCCATTGATGAATCCGGCCATCGAAAGTTTGGTATTGAGTTTCATTTTCCACTGACATTTGGTTTGCACAAACTGGAGGAAGTCGGGGATTTTATTGATATTGATAATATTGGAACCGCGAGTTTCAATCCTGGTGTGGAAATCGAATACCCGGTCTCCAGTCGCTGGCATTTGCGTGCATACGCCCACCTGGGATGGGGAAGAGAATACGGGTCAAGCGAAAGTGCATGGATATACGATGCCGGCCTAAAAAGCCGTTACAGTTTTCAAAACGGCAAGCTCGACTGGGGTATTGTCAACGAGGTTTTCCTTTCAGGATATGACGCCAAAAATACTGGTGACGACAAATTCACCGGTATGCTGGCCGGGCTCGATTTCAGTTACCCGATTGGGTGGGGCTCGGGATCGGGCAGTGCACTGAAACTGGACTGGGATATTGCTTACCGCTGGTTCGAAAACAATCCATTGTTCCCGCGTACTACCGCTGAACCAATCTCAATTGAGGATAACTGGGAAATTGGAGTGGCCATAGCGAGACAGGACGGACCTATCAAGGTCTGGTTTATGAAATTCGAGCATATGGGCCTGGTTTACCGCTTCAACTCCGATGGCGGTTTCCGGGCCATCACGGTTAATTTCCGCTCGCCTTTTACGCGTTAGACCCAGGTGAATTGGTATGAAAAAAAGCATGTCTGCATTGACCATATGGGTGTGGATCGCCGCCATTACCTCCCCGGCCATCGCTTATGCAGATGAAACGGCCCGGGATGCCCTGTTTCATATAGAACGCAATAAAAATGCCAATATCGTTCAGTATGATGCCCAGCTTGACCAAAACGGAATGCTCGATCCAAACCAGCCCGTTATCGTTTACTGGGTGCGCCTGGCCGAACAGGGACAGGTCAGGAAATTGAGTTGGATCGAGAAAAAGTTTGCTTATGGATTTAGCGCAAAAACCAACAAGGATGAAAATACGGCCATATTGAAGATGGCTCCAAATCTCGGTCAGACTATAATGGTCAAGCGTGACGATGGCGATTATCGTGCTATTGCCGATATTAACGGGGTGACATGCTATATCGATAAGCTATTCATACACGCACAAGGTAAAGGCCTGGCGACCAGGGTCAGTTACGTTGAGTGGTATGGAATCTCTGTGGACAAACATGAAGAACAATACGAGCGTTTCTATCCTTGAATAAACCGCACGGGCACCGGACCTACTTCCGAAGCTTTCTACTGCATTTCAGACCCCGGAATGTCCCGGAACGGACCCTGAGGCTGTCACTTACCTGGGGGCTGGGCGGCATAGCGTTGGTGCTTGTGTTTCTGCTCTTTGGCACGGGATTGATGCTCAAGTTTGTATACGAACCTTTCCCGGACAGGGCATATGAATCCATCCTCTTTCTGAACAACAAGGTGCCATTCGGCCAGCTGGTCAGGAATATTCACTGGTTGAGCGCCAACGGACTGGTCTTGGTGGTTTTCTTACACCTGCTCCGGGTTTTTTATACCGGTGCCTTTACTGCGCCCCGACAATTGAACTGGATCATCGGCCTGGCTGCCTTTGCCGCCGCCGTTCTCTCCAACTATACCGGCTATCTCCTGCCCTGGGACCAGATCTCCTACTGGGCAATCACCATCAGTACTTCCATGCTGGACTACTTGCCGGGTGTGGGGGGCAGCATCAAGGAGTGGATGCTGGGTGGAACGGAACCCGGCCCGGGAACCCTGGTGAACTTCTACGCTATCCACACAGCTATCCTGCCTGCCCTGTTGCTGATTGCCCTCCCGTTTCACTTCTGGAGGATACGCAAAGCCAAAGGACTGGTTATTCCTAGGTCAGCTGAAGAAGACCCCGGCATCCAGGCAGAGATGGTAGAGACCATGCCCCACCTGATCGTACGCGAGGTGGCCATGGCAGTGCTTGTATTGGCCGTCATACTGGTTATCGCCATGCTCTTTAATGCACCGCTGAGCGAACAGGCAAACCCGGGCCTGAGTCCAAACCCGACCAAGGCGCCCTGGTATTTTGTAGGTATCCAGGAAATGCTGATGCATTTTCACCCCATATTCGCAATCCTTGTCATTCCCATGTCCTTACTCATTGGGTTGCTCTCAATACCGTATATCAAGTATGAAACTGAATCGTCGGGAATCTGGTTTGTATCAGGCAAGGGGCTGAAACTGGCAATGTTTGCCGCTGTTGTTGCAACCCTTGGAACAGTTGGCGGTGTATTGCTGAACGAGTTTGTGGTTGCCAGCGGACCAATCGGTCCACCCGATATGGTCAATACCGGCCTGTTACCCTTTGTAAGCATCCTGGGTTTTTGCACAGGTTTTTATTTTCTGCTGAAGAAAAGCTTTAAGGCAAACAGCAACGAAGCAATACAGGCCTTGTTTACGCTGTTAACGACGGCTTTTGTGGTTTTGACAGTAATCGGTATCTGGTTCCGTGGAACCGGTATGCAACTGATGTGGGTGGGCTAGAAAATGAAAAAAGAAACCTACTCACGCCGGTCTTTTCTAACCAAGCTGTGGATTGCGCTGGGTGCCGTGGCTTTTGCTGAGTTGGTTGCCGTGGTCATCAGCTTTTTCAAACCCCGCAAAACAGAACCCACCGCAGCAGAGCGGGACGCAGTAGTCATTGCCGGCGCAGTCGACAGTTTTGAGCCCGGTACGGTAAGTGCATTTGTACAGGGCAAATTTTACCTGGCAAGACTTGATGACGGCGGGTTCCTGGCCATGTCGCGCAATTGCACCCATCTGAGTTGTTCGGTTCCGTGGGTTTCCAAAGAACACAAGTTCATCTGCCCATGCCATTCCTCCGAGTTTGATATTACCGGCGAAGTGATAAATCCACCCGCACCACGGGCGTTGGACCTTTATCCGATCACGATTGAAAACGATATTCTAAGTGTAGATACAAGCAAGCTCAGGAAACGCTCCGTGTTCGAGCCAACCCAGGTTGTTTACGTGAAAAAAACATGAGTGGCCAAAACAAAAATACAGTGGCCAAAAGGACATCGGCCTGGGAATGGACAGGGCTGATCTCGGCCCTGGTGATCGTCATCTCCCTGCCGTTTTACTATTTTTCATTTGAACGGGACAGGGACACCAGTGTTGCTCCCGAACCGGAACCAAGCTTTGTCGGCAGCACAGAATGCCGGGACTGCCACAACCGTGAATTTGATAATTGGGAAGGTTCGCACCACGACCTGGCCATGGACGTGGCCAATGAAACCACGGTGTTGGGCGATTTCGATGATGCAGAATTCACAATTCACGGGATAACCTCGCGTTTCTACAAAAAGGATAATAAGTATTTTGTCCATACCAATGGCCCCCGTGGCGAGATGGGCGATTTCGAGATCACCCACACCTTTGGCTGGTATCCACTGCAACAATACCTCGTTCCATTCCCCGGTGGCCGTTTGCAAACGCTGCCGATTGCCTGGGATGTCCAGCAGGAAAAATGGTACCGGGTGCCACCCACAGAACCGATAGACCCGGATGACTGGCTTTATTGGACCAATGCCGCCCAGAACTGGAACGGGATGTGCGCCCAGTGTCATTCCACCAACCTGGAAAAGAATTACGATATTGAAACCGACAGCTATAATACGACCTGGTCGGATATCGATGTAGGCTGTGAGGCCTGTCACGGACCCGGTTCCGATCACGTGGAATGGGCGACGATGGCGGAAATGGCCCGCCCGAAAGTTGCCAACTTCAAGCTCGTTCAGCAAACGTCCGGCATCAGTTCACGGGAACACGTGGAACTGTGTGCTCCCTGCCATTCCCGACGGGGGTCCATGGGCGACGATGCACATGTCAAGTCGGACCTGTTGGACAATTACCTGCCCAGCTTGTTAACCGAAGACCTGTATTTCGCCGATGGCCAGATCCTGGAAGAAGTCTATGTCTACGCTTCGTTTACCCAGAGCAAGATGTACCGCCACGATGTGCGCTGCAGCGACTGTCATGACGTGCATTCCATCAAGCTGGTCAAGGAAGGCAACGATCTTTGCCTGCAATGCCACCGCGCCGCACAGTACGACACCAGGGAGCACCATTTTCACAAGCAGGAAAGTGAAGAAGGCGAACCGATCAAATCTGCCGGGGGCGAAATCCTGTTTGAGGTCGGAACCGGTGCTCAATGTGTGCAGTGCCATATGCCGGGACGTTATTACATGGGGCCCGACTACCGCCCCGACCACAGTTTTCGCATCCCTGATCCATCGCTCAATGCTGCAATTGGCTCACCGGATGCCTGTCTGCGTTGCCATGTTGACCAGCAGCCGCAGTGGTCAATCGAAACCGTCGACAAGTGGTACGGAGCAGGGCAAACACAGCATTACGGCAATATTATCGCCAGGGGCCGGGAGCAAGACCCGCGGGCAGGAGAAGAACTGGTCCGCCTGGCCACAGACCCGCTCTACCCGGTCATCGTAAGGGCCACGGCTCTTTCACTGCTGGTGAACTATCCCGGCGAGGAAAGCATCCAGGCCATGGAAATCGCCTTGATGGATGAAGAGGCCAGGATCCGGCGGGCAGCCGTGGAATTCATCTTTGTGCCTGAACCGGCAAAACTGGCGAAACGATTGATACCAATGTTGTATGACCCGGTAAAAACCGTTCGCATCGAGGCGGCCAGACGCCTGGCCGGTGAATTGTCAATTCACCTGGGTGCAAAACAGAAAAAACTGCATCAGCTTGTTCTGCAGGAATACGAGGAGGCGATGAAATATTCGGGCGATTTCTCCTTTGCCCGCCATAACCTGGCCAACCTGTATGTTGATACTGACCGCGCGAAGGACGCCATCGAACAGTTCGAGGCGGCTATCCGTATCGACGATCAGTTTTACCCCGCCAAGGTCAACCTGGCCATGGCTTATAACCAGCAGGGCCAGAACGTACGCGCAGAGCAACTTCTGCGAGAGGTCATCACCCAACAACCGGAATTATATGAGGTTGCTTATTCTTTCGGTCTGCTGCTCGTGGAAATGCAAAAATACCGCGAGGCTGCCGGTTACCTTGAACAATCAGCCAGGGGATTACCCGGACGGGCCCGTATCCACTATAACCTCGGGTTGCTTTATCAGCATCTGCAGGAAACCGGGCTGGCTGAAAACGAACTGCGTGCCGCACTGCTGATCGAACCTGGAAACCTGGATTTCCAGTATGGGTTGGTCGACCATTACCTGAAGCGGGGATTATTTGAAAAAGCCCGGCCTATCGCCGGGGACATGGCATCCATGCATCCTGAGAACCCCATCGGGAGCCAGATACTTGAGTACATCAAGAACAGCACTGGCAGATGAACTCTGGAACTCAAAGGCATACAATTATTTTCCAGAAGCAGTATTTAAAACTACAGCGCCGTGCTTATTCCTGGTCCCTTGAGTTTTCGTTGATTTCCCGCAGCAACTGGTTCATCTCTGCAAATTCGTCCGAATAGTTCGTGTTTTCTGCATACTCTGTAACATATTGCTTGGCGACTTTAAAATACGCACCGACAACGGGAAGATCCACCAGCAGAGTTAGAACCCAGATAAAAATACCCAGAACAATGGTCATGCCGAGGGTTATCCCGAGACCCCTGGCAATCCCTGCCTTGAAATTGACCCACATGAGTCTTTTACCCGATTGCAGATACTCCAGAAAGTCGACGACCCCGGCAGCCTCAAAAATTTTAATGATTTCCTGATCCGACGAAATATTTTTTGTTGCTTTCATTTTAATGTCTCCACAGAAGTCGAATGAACACTATATTGAAGCGATAAAGGTATATCAATTGAGCAGATTCTCAAAAGAAATGAAATCTGGCAGGAAGCAGCATCACGGACTATCCGGTAGACAACAGATCCGTTCCACGTCTGCCTCCGGCGATACCCCGGAGTATCATCAGCAAATTGATTAATCGATTCTCGATAGTAAATCACATGATTGCAATCAACAGGATAGTCGGGTTATCAATCAAGGCGGTTCTCTGCTCAAAAATATGAGAACACATTCCTTAAATATTATTTACTCGGTTACAAAAGATCGTAGAATAATAATCTGCCAGTGCAAACTGCCAGGGCACGCCCTTGCTTAATGACGGCTGCCACAATGCAAACAGGAGCGGCCCATGTCACTCACCTATCGAAAGTTCCTCGTTCTGATTGTACTGATCCTGTTGTCATACGGTGCGTCAGCCGGTTCGGCTGAGCAGGGTTCGAAGCCTGCACCAGCGACAAATCCGGCACTGGCTCATAAAGCAAGCTCCGAGAATCTTGAGTCCGAGATTGGTTTCAATGTTTATGCCGAGCAGCGGACCGGCGATCTGGACGAGATGAAAACCCAACGCATGATCCGTGTTTTGACGGTCTATGGATTGGGTCGATACTTTCTGGATGGCGGGCACCCAAAAGGCATTACCTACGACATGCTCAGGTCGTTCGAAGATTTTATCAATGAGCGGATGAGCACGGGCCATATACGTCTTCACGTGGTCTTTATCCCGGTCGCACGTGATCAGTTGCTTAAAAGCCTGATTGAGGGCCGGGGTGATATCGCTGCTGCCGGTTTGACAATCACACCTGAGCGCGAGGCGATCATCGATTTCACCAACCCCTTAACCAAGGAAATTTCCGAGGTCCTGGTCACCGGCCCATCAGCTCCGGATATTGCTTCAATCGATGACCTGTCCGGAAAAATGATCTACGTGCGCGCGTCCAGCAGTTACCGTTCCAGCCTTGATCAGCTGAATGAGCGATTTCGGGAAGAAGGAAGACCGGAAATTGTTTTAAGTGATGCCTCCGAGTACCTGGAAGATGTAGATATTCTGGAAATGGTCAATGCAGGCCTGCTCGACTGGGCCGTAGTGGACAACTACAAGGCAAAAATCTGGGGCGATGTGTTTGACAAGCTTACGGTGCGTGAAGATATCGTTTTCCGCTCGGGCGGAAGAATTGGCGTCGCGGTTCGTAAAGACAGCCCGAAGCTGCTGGCTGAGCTCAATGAGTTCTTGAAATCTTATCGCCAGGGAACACTGCACGGCAATATGCTGATCAATCGCTACATCAAAAATTTCGACTGGGCGAAAAATGCACTGGGAGCCAAAGATTTCAAACGCTTTCATGATGTAGCCAATATCTTCGAAAAGTATGGCGAACAATATGGTGTTGACTACCTGATGGTTGCAGCTCAGGGATACCAGGAATCAGGTCTTGATCAGAATGCCAGGAGTGGGGCAGGTGCTGTCGGGATCATGCAGCTGTTGCCAACAACTGCGGCAGACAAGAACGTCGGCATACCGGACATCACCAATGTCGAATCGAATATTCATGCGGGAATAAAGTATCTGAATTTTATCCGCGACCGTTATTTCAATGACCCGGAAATCGACCGTTTAAACCAGACCCTGTTCGCTTTCGCCGCTTACAATGCCGGGCCTGCCCGCATCGCCAAGCTACGCGGCAAAGCGGAACAACAAGGCTACGATCCAAATATCTGGTTCGATAATGTCGAGTTGATGGCGGCCAAAGATATTGGCCGGGAAACAGTCCAGTATGTGGCGAATATTCTGAAATACTATGTAGGTTATCGTCTCAGTCTTCAGCAGCAACTAAAACGGGAGGAAGAGCGGAAAAAACAACGCATTGATTAGCAAAACTTCAATGGCGGCGCATTCCTGAACCGGGGTAGCAGGTAGAGAAAATCCTGACACAAAAAAGCTGGCGGCAAATTCATTGCCGCCAGCTCTGCTTCAGATCATAGGTTCGGGGTAATCAACAGCTTTACTTGTCGCCCGCCCCCTTGGTGATGGCTTCCATCACGCGGTCAAGATTGAAGCTGCCCGGCTTCTGCCGCGGCGGAAACTCGCGGAAACTCTGCAGCCATTGGCCGACATAAGCGCCTGCGGGTGCGAACACGAACATGTGATCTACCCACCACTGACTGTAGCCAATACTTTCTTCCCAGGCCTTTTCGAACGGATCCATACGAAGGTTGGCCAGCATCGGTGCCCGAAGCACTGTGAATGGTTGTGTCCAGACGTCGATACCGTGGTGGTCCTGGCGCAGGAAGGTAATCTTCCAGTTGTTATAGCGCAGTGCCGCGACGCTACCGTCGTCGGTCCAGTAAAGGAATTCCTTACGAGGCCATTCAGCCTCTCCTTTGAGCGCAGGCATCAGGTTGTAACCGTCGAGGTGAACTTTATAGTCCCTGCCGCCGATTTTTTTACCCTTCAACAAGTCTTCTTTCACATTGGGCTCGCCCGCCGCGGCAAGCAGCGTGGACAACATATCTTCATGCGAAGCGATCTCGTTGTTGACCGTACCGGGTTCGATAACACCAGGCCAGCTGATTGCTGTTGGTACACGAAAACCACCTTCCCATTGGGTGGCTTTCTCATTGCGGAACATCGTCGTGCCACCATCCGGCCAGGAAAATACTTCCGCACCGTTGTCAGTGGAATACATGACGATGGTGTTGTCCTCGATACCCAGTTCCTTAAGTTTGGCCAGCAATTGGCCAACCATACCGTCATGTTCGACCATGCCATCAGCATAAACACCCAGACCAGTTTTACCCTCGGACTCGGGCTTCAGGTGTGTCCAGATATGCATACGGGTACTGTTCCACCAGACAAAAAATGGCTTGTCGGCTTTCACCGCTCTTTCCATGAAATCCATCGCTGCCACGGTGACTTCCTCGTCGACCGTCTCCATGCGTTTAATGGTCAACGGGCCGGTATCTTCGATCCTGCCGTCTGCATAGCTGTGGATAACACCACGTGGTCCGAATTTCTTCTTGAACTCAGGATCTTTCGGGTAATCAGCATGCTCGGGTTCCTGCTCGGCATTCAGGTGGTATAAATTACCGAAGAACTCGTCGAAGCCGTGATTGGTCGGCAACATCTCATCACGATCGCCAAGATGATTCTTGCCGAACTGGCCGGTCATGTACCCGAGGGGTTTGAGAAGACCTGCAATTGTAGGGTCTTCCACTTTCATGCCTTCCGGCGCCCCGGGCAATCCGACCTTTGTCAAGCCGGTGCGCATCGGCGATTGACCGGTGATGAAAGCAGCGCGGCCAGCCGTACAACTCTGCTGTCCGTACCAGTCAGTGAAAACAGCGCCATCTTTAGCGATGCTATCAATATTGGGTGTCTTGTAACCCATCATACCCATGTTGTAGGCACTGATGTTGAACTGGCCAATATCATCACCCCAGATAACCAGGATGTTGGGCTTATCTGCCGCCATTACCGTGGCGCTTGCCATCAACATAAAAATGGCCAGAGACCAGTTTATAAATTTCTTTCTTTGAAACATCATTTCCTCCAGGGAAAAAAAACATACAAAAACAATTCCACCCAAGTGGCAGCTAAATCGTGAAAGACATAAATTATTTACACAGTCCGCGATGGTGGTTTGACGATCTATCCGACCCTCTCACTGAAGAGTTTAGCGCAACTTCCACAATTTCGCAGATTGGACCAGGAATATTCCGGTTGTCAAAACACCTGAAGTCGATACTTTGCAACTCTGCGTTTGTAAATGTCCAGTCACCCACCTAACCAGCGGTTGGATAGAGAGCAGAAATTGAACGCTATGGCCTGGAAGGTCAAACAGTCATTGAAGCCGCAGCGGACTCATGTTGAGTAGAAACCCGGGTCTAATTGAGAGGCCCCTTATATCGGGAAAAAGACACCAAATTCATGACTGGTTGAAAGCTTTCCCGGGATGAGATCATCCCGGGAAAGGTAGAGCCAATTTAATTCTGAATTGCAATATCCATCAATCTTTCAAGGTTACCAAGCGCTTTCTGTCTCTCAATCGTGTGATAACCGATATTGGATGCACTCAAAGAGCTGCCAGCCTGGAAGGGATAACCTTCAAGTGAACCGAAGAATTTTTGTACAAAACCCTGAGCCGGAACCATCATCCACATATTGTCTGCATACCACCGGACATACATACCTGACTCACGCGAGGCGCTTTCAAACGGATCGGCCCTCAGGTTTGTGATCACCGGCCATTGTGGGGTTTCCCTGAATGCCTCGTTGATGGCGCCCCTTTCGGTTGCGAAAGCCACTTTCCAGTCATCCACCCGTAAAGCATTCAGCAATCCGCTGGCTGCGAAATACATGATTTCCCTGCGTGGGCCTTTATCAACTTTACCTTCAAAATAGGGTTTGAAGTTGTAACCATCGAGATGCACCCTGAAGGTTTTGCCATTGGCCTTGTAGCCATCTTTCGACATGAGCTTTTCCTTCACATCGGGAACACCGGCTGCAGCGACCAGGGTCGGCATCCAGTCTTCATGGCTCATGATGTCGTTAACGATGGTTCCAGGTTTGATCGTGCCCGGCCACTTGACCATTTGTGGTACACGCATTCCACCTTCCCAGGTGGTTCCTTTCTCACCATGGTATGGAGACGCGCCGCCATCGGGCCAGGTGAACTTTTCTGCGCCGTTGTCAGTAGAGAACACGACAATGGTGTTATCTTCAATTCCCAGTTCTTTCAATTTCTCCAGGAAACTACCGACCATGTCATCGAGTTCGACCATGCCGTCTGCATACAGGCTGATACCCGTTTTGCCCCGGTATTTTTCCTGTAACCGTGTCCAAACATGCATGCGGGTGAAATTCATCCAGACGAAGAATGGCTTATCGGCTTTAACCGCACGTTCCATGAAATCTTTAGCTGCATTTCCAAACTCGGAATCGACAGTTTCCATGCGCTTCCTGGTCAGCGGACCGGTATCTTCAATTCTGCCATCTGCATAGGAGTGGATCACACCACGTGGTCCAAATTTCTTATGAAATTCGGGGTCTTTTGGGTAGTAATAGGTTTCAGGTTCTTCTTCCGCGTTTAAGTGGTAAAGATTTCCAAAAAACTCGTCAAAACCATGTGCTGTCGGCAGGTGCTTGTCCTGGTCGCCCAGGTGGTTCTTACCAAATTGCCCGGTGGTATAACCTTGCTCTTTGAGCAGATCACCAATGGTGGGTGTCCATTCAGGGATGCCATGATCGCTACCCGGCATACCGATGGTTAACAGTCCCGTTCTGAATGGCTGTTGTCCCAGCACGAATGCTGCACGGCCTGCGGTACAGGACTGTTGAGCGTACATATCGGTAAACAACGCACCTTCGTTTGCTATGGAATCAATATGAGGTGTCTGATAGCCCATACCACCACGGTTGTATGCACTGGCATTCCAGACACCAACATCATCGCCCCATAAGACCAGGATGTTCGGCTTATCGGCCGCCATTGCCATTTGCACGGGCAGCAGAATCAATAAAACAAGCAATCTGAATTTCATATAGTCCTCCTAAGTATTAACAAAACCGAATATCTACAAAATACTGAAACAACCTATCTATTATGTCAGCTTCCGATTTTTACAGCCAAAACATTTGTGGGACATCACTTCCCAATTCTGAAGTTAGTCACGCAAAAATAATTGGGTTTTTCAAATCAAAGCCCCCATCCCCATATCCATTCCTCCACCAAAATCCGGCATACCCATATCGGGCATCTGTTCTGATTGTAACTATGCCTGAGCAGAAGTGTAGATTACATAGTCAGAAGTGTTAAGTGTAGAGTTTTTATAGATACCTGTTTCGCGCAATTGATAGTTGTGGCCTGCCATGGTCAAATTGAACACAAATTTATCCAGGGGAAGCAATGAATGAGTACGCTCGAATCTGTCCATAAACTCCAGGCCCGTATGGGTGAATCCATAATCGGCCAGGAATCGGTAATCGAACAGCTGATTATCGGTCTGCTTGCCAATGGTAATATCCTGATGGAGGGTTTGCCGGGACTGGCGAAGACCCGCGCTGTCAAAAGCATGGCAAAAAACATGGATGCGGAATTTTCACGTATCCAGTTCACCCCCGACCTGTTGCCATCAGATATCACCGGCAGCGAGGTGCTGTACACGGAATCCGGCCAACCGACTTTCCGTTTTGAAGCCGGGCCGATCTTTGCCAATATCGTGCTGGCGGATGAGATCAACCGGGCGCCCGCGAAGGTGCAAGCCGCGCTGCTTGAGGCCATGGAAGAACGGCAGGTCACGGTTGCCGGTACAACCCACAAAATGCCTGAATTATTCATCGTCATGGCAACCCAGAATCCCATCGAACAGGAAGGCACCTACCCGTTGCCGGAAGCACAAATGGACCGCTTCCTGTTGCATGTCTATATCGATTACGGAACCGAAGAAGCTGAAGCGAACGTGATCCGGTTGGTGCGTGGCGAGGAAGGCCCGGCCGGACCTTCAAGCGACGAAGACCCCGTAGTGCAACAGGTCATTTTCGATGCGCGAAAAGAAATCAACCAGGTCCAGGTATCTGAATCTATAGAAAAATATATGGTTGACCTGGTTTTTGCGACACGCTATCCGGAGCGCTATGAGGAAAAGCTCGCTTCATGGATACGTATTGGTGCCAGCCCCCGCGGAGCCATCGGGCTCGACAAATGCGCACGCGTGCATGCCTGGCTGAATGGTCGTGACCACGTGCTGCCGGATGATGTCAGGTCGATCGTACACGGCGTGCTGCGCCATCGAATCGCACTCAGTTACGAGGCCAGTGCAGATAATGTTTCGACCAACGTCGTAATTGATGAAATTTTAAAACTTGTGGCAGTAGCCTGATGCTCTGCAGGGACTGAACCCGGGCAAGAAAGACGTCATGGCAATCCGTACTCAAACCAATGACAAGGACTCCCGCGATAGTGGAGTCTATGTTCAACTGGACGACCTGGTCCGCTTGCAACACAAGGCTTCCGGATTCAGCTTTTTGCCCAGGCAACCTGTGCATAGCATATTGAGTGGCCGCCATACTTCAAAACTGAGGGGACGCGGACTCAACTTCGAAGAACTACGCGACTACCTGCCGGGCGATGACACCCGTAATATTGACTGGAAGGTAACTGCGCGTGCAGGCACACCGTATGTTCGTGTTTACACGGAAGAGAAAGACCGTACCGTGTGGCTGCTTATTGACCAGCGTGTCGGCATGTTTTTTGGCAGCAAAGACAGAATGAAATCCGTTGTGGCTGCTGAAGTGGCAGCGATATCGGCCTGGCGGGTACTCAGCGTGGGAGACCGTGTGGGAGCATTGGTTTTCAATGACTCAGAAATTTCAGTTGTTCCGCCACATCGCAGTCGTGAACGTGTCATGCAAATTCTCAAACAGGTCGTGGAAAAGAACCATGCACTGAGTTCCGATCCTGATTTAAAACCTGACGCCGGTAAATTAAACGAAGCCCTGAAACAGGTCAGTATCCTGGCCAGGCACGATTGCCTGGTCTGCCTGATCACCGATGGCGATGGCATCAACCCTGAAACACGTAAGCACATCACGCGGCTTTCAGAGCACAATGATGTGCTGACAGCTTTCATCTACGACCTGCTTGAAAAGGACTTGCCTTCTGCCGGTCGTCTGAGATTTGCTGATGGTGATGGTCAGTTGGAAACTGATACATCGAACAAAAAATTG
>Ga0316191_10000294_pt1 | contig 31136 bp, 28 predicted proteins | sample Eddworburr2cm_MG_FD_204928 | JGI IMG/M metagenome (GOLD analysis project Ga0316191, IMG submission 204928) | Coastal sediment microbial communities from Maine, United States - Eddy worm burrow 2 cm | ecosystem: Environmental > Aquatic > Marine > Coastal > Sediment | place: USA: Maine...
TTTGGTTTTCTTGCCAGTCACCACCGGAAGTCCTGCCTGATTCCATGCGCTCATGCCGCCCTTTAGTCCATAGACGCTTTCAAAGCCGGACTTGCGCAGGTCTGCGACGGCTTTGTTTGACGTCACGCCGCTATCGCATACGGCGACAATCGGCTTGTCCTTCAGTTTGCTCACTTTGTCATGTGTCACGTCGAACTCGTCAAGCGGGATGTTCATTGCGTTGACGATATGGCCATGCCCGAAGGATTCGGCGCTGCGCAGGTCAATGATGGCCGCGTCGTTGTTAATCAGGGAAACGGCTGCCACTGGGTCAACAGCAACGAGGCCGCTGGCCTTACGCCGTAGCTCGGTGAAGACCAGTACAAAAAAACTGATCATGAGGGCCAGCACCAGCAAAGTGTGGTTGCCGGTGAATTCCAGAAGTGTATTCATATTATTTGGGGCGGGAGATCGTGTGCCCGGCTTGTGGCAAAGGACGCATTATACCAAACTGCCGAAACATGAAGTCGCTCAAGTACCTTTTATTATTTGCCCTGGCACTTGCCTCCGGGGCGGCAGCTCAGGAATCTGAGGACGAGCTCGCAAAAATCAAGGAGCGTGAACTCGAAGAGGTCCGCGAGCGTATCAGTGCGCTGAAAAAGAGCATGGACGATAGCACCGCGACTCGAGACCGTCTGACGGCAGAGCTGCAGGAGGCGGAGGTCGCGATTTCCGAAAAGCGTATTCGACTCAAAGAGCTGGAGCGCGAGCGCGACTACAGCGCTCGCCGCAGGGCCGAACTCGATGCGCAATTGTCCAGCCGCGAAGCTGAGCTTGATGAGGAGTCCAAAGAGCTCGCTGAACAGGTTCGCGCCGCCTATATGAGCGGTGACCAGGAGCGGATCAAGCTGCTACTCAACCAGCAGGACCCGGCAACATTAGGCCGGATAATGGCGTACTACGGGTACCTGAGTGACTTTCGCGGTGAAAATATCGAAAAAGTGACTGCAGCGATCCGCGAGCTTGCGACGCTGCGTAGCGAAGTTGCCGCCGAGGAAGCACGCCGCGCCAACCTGGCGAAGCGGCGCTACGCAGAGCTGACTGAACTTAGTGTGGCGCAGGACCGGCGCCAGGGACTGCTGTCCAGCCTGCAGGCAAAAATCAGCGATGAGGGTCAGGAGGTCAAGCGACTTGCTGATCAGGAGAAGGACTTATCGCGATTAATCGCTGAGTTAACGAGCATCCTGTCCGACTACCCGATTAGCTCCGAGGAACCGTTTACAGACTTTAAGGGCCGCCTGACCTGGCCCATTGCTGGCCGGCTTATCAGTGATTTCGGTCAGCCGCGTGCGAGCGGGCAGCTGAAGTGGAATGGCGTAGTGTTGGCCGCGCCGCGCGGCAAGGAGGTTCGTTCGGTGTACCACGGCCGGGTGGTCTTCGCGGACTGGCTTGCCGGGCTCGGCCTTCTGGTTATCGTCAATCATGGCGAGAACTATATGACGCTGTATGGCTATAACGAGACCATTCTCAAGAATACCGGCGACTGGGTTGCCCCCGGTGACGTGATCGCAACGGTGGGCGATAGCGGTGGGCAAAACCAGTCCAGCCTGTATTTCGAAATACGGCGCGGCACTGTGCCGCAGAACCCGCGCCAGTGGGTTACACGACAGCCAGGCGAATGAAAACGTGAACCGTGTGTGTAGGGCGCGCCCGGTTGCTGTGCTATCGTCGGGAGCCGGGTATGGTTCGGGGCCGGGTTGGGACTAGCTGGAGGTCCATATGTTATTGAAAACCAGAGCGATTCTGGTTGTCGTTGTCGGGACGGTCATGGGGCTGAGTTTGTCGTTCAGTGGCGGTCTGATGGCGAGTCGACAAGTATCTGAAAACACCGATGCGTCGCTGCGTCAGGCGGAACTCATCGCAGAGGTTTTGCAGCGAGTGCAACACGACTATGTTGAGGATATCGACGAGGACGAGTTACTCGATAATGCCATTCGCGGCATGGTCAGTGATCTCGATCCGCATTCTCAGTTTCTTGATGCGGCGGAATACCGCGACATCCGCGCCAGTACCACGGGTAGCTACACCGGAATCGGCATCGAGGTGAATGAGCGGGACGGCATGATCGTGGTGGTCACGCCAATGGCGGGATCGCCGGCGGCGCGCTCTGGAATCCGCAGCGGCGATGAAATAGTCGCCGTCGACGGGATCGGCGTCGAGACCGATAGCATGCGCGACACCATAGAACGTATGCGTGGTCAGGCGGGCTCGAAGATCAGCGTCAGCGTTGCGCGCGACACAGAGGTCATAGACTACGACATGCGCCGCGAAATCATTCGCGTTACCAGCGTGCATCACGAGCTTATTGGCCCGGCCTATGGCTACGTGCGCGTCAACCAATTCAGCGATACAACGGCGCGCGAACTCAGTCGCGCGATCGACGCCATGCAGGATGATAACGACGGTATGCTCGCCGGCCTCGTTCTCGATTTGCGCAACAATCCCGGCGGGGTTCTCGATGCCGCGGTCGATGTGTCGGATTTGTTCCTGAATTCGGGCGTCATTGTTTCCGCAGAAGGACGCACCGTCGACTCACGATTCCGCCGCACCGCACATCGCGGTGACATACTCGACGGCGCCGAGATGGTCGTACTCGTAAATCATGGGTCCGCATCCGCGTCGGAGATCGTTGCCGGCGCCTTGCAGGACCATGGCAGAGCGCTTGTTATTGGCACATCGACATTTGGTAAGGGCCTGGTGCAGACGGTCATGCCACTGTCCAAGGGCCGCGCCATAAAATTGACGACGTCGCGTTATTACACGCCGTCCGGCGACTCGATACATGAAATTGGCATTACGCCTGACGTGTATGTGGAAGACACACCCGGGTTTCCAGACCTCAGCCTCAATGGCGGTGTGGATCGGGAGCTGGACGTACAACTCGTGACGGCAGTCGAGCGCTTGCGGCGGCAACAGGTGATGCACAGCAAGGTCTTATGAGCCAAGTTCGGCTCCTGCTCGCTTTATTTTTGCTGATTGCCCTGCCGTCTACGGCCGGCCCCTTGCCGCGCATCGCAATCATTATTGATGACCTCGGCTATCAGCTGCAGGCGGGTCGCCGCGCCATCAAATTGCCCGGCCCGGTTGCATTCGCCGTCTTGCCGGGTACGCCACAAGGCAGCCTTCTTGCCCAGCTGGCAAATGCGCAAGGTAAAGAGGTGTTGTTGCACTTGCCGCTTGAGGCCGTTGACTATCAAGGTCCGCCAGAGCCAGGGGCGATAATGCTCGACATGAGTCGTGCGACGTTTCAATCGACGTTTGCCGAAGCAATAGCAACAGTGCCTTTTGCCATCGGCGTCAGCAGTCATCGTGGCAGTCTGTTAACCCGCCACCCCGGGCACATGCAATGGCTCATGCAGGAAATCCTTGCACGCGAAAACCTGTTTTTTATTGATAGCTACACAACGCACGAGAGCATTGCTTTGCGCATGGCGGCGGAGGCCGGCGTTGCGGCTACGCGCCGCGATGTGTTCCTCGACAACGATCGCACGCCGCAGGCGATATTGCGCGAGTTCGAGCGTCTGAAAGCAAAAGCCCTTGAGCAGGGACAGGCAATTGCCATAGGGCATCCGTTTGCGGAGACGCTTGACCTGCTTGAGCGCGAGCTGCCGCGGTTAATGGACGAAGGTTTTGAACTGGTCACCATTAGCGAATTACTGCCAAAGCCATTGAACCGCATCTGATGTATGCGCTCTAATGACGTAATGACAATGATGAAAACTTTACCCGCCTTCATTCTGTTTGGTTGCCTGCTTTTTAGCGGCGCCACATTTGCCCAGGAAACGCCGCCGCAGGCGGAAAAAGCAGATGCGGTTGCCTGCACCATGCAATACGATCCGGTTTGTGGCTCCGATGGCCAGACCTACAGTAATGACTGTGTCGCCGGCGTAGCGGGCGTCGAAGTAGCTGCACGAGGCATGTGCCAGAGCAGCGACCCGACCGAATCCGGTTGTGGTGAAGTCTTCGACCCAGTTTGTGGCATCGACGGCAACACCTATATTAACGAGTGTTTCGCGCGTCTGACGGGCGTGCAGGTCGCCGGTTTGGGTGCGTGTACGGCCAATGGTTGCCCGAGCATTGAAGAACCGGTTTGCGGCATGAATGGACGCACTTATATCAATCGCTGTGAGGCCGATGTCAGTCGCGTGCCGGTGCAGCGGCAGGGGCTGTGTGATATCGACAATTGCCCGAAAGTATTTGCCCCGGTTTGTGGCGACGATGGCATAACTTACGACAACGCCTGCCACGCCGACAAGGTCGGTGTCATTGGCTTTACCGAGGGCATTTGTAATGTTCGGCCGTGTCCAAAACTGTTCGTGCCAGTGTGTGGCTCCGATGGCCTGACATACAGCAACGCCTGCCAGGCTGAGCGCCGTGGTATGCGCATCGACTATGCTGGCATGTGTGAAGGACAGGGAAGGAACTGCCCGCGAGATTACGCACCCGTATGTGGGCGCGACGGCGTTACCTACGACAATGAATGTCAGCTGGACAATGCTCAGGTGGACAAGGCCTACGCTGGCTCTTGCGTAGGCGACTAACCTTAGCCGCGACCGCTACCAGGCTGGTCTTAGCCGTCCCTTTTCGTCTGCCTGATATGGCATCCATAACAGACCGAGCAACGGCACATGAATATCCGTGCTTTTCGCGCGGACAACAATCTCTTCCAGTTCTTCAGCCTGCGCGTCAAAAGAGGTTTCCAGGGTCGCAACTTCTTTTTCGAGATCGCGACTCAATGCTTCCATGTCAGCTTTCACTTTTGCGGCGGTTTGTTCGGCACGTTTGATGTCCGCAGACTCCTTGTGTGCGCCGCTCGCTGACCTGATCGCCGTACCTACCCTGCTCGCTGATGTGGCAGAAACGCGTTTGCGCCCAAGCACCGCGCTCAATATTGCAGTGCCGAAAGATACGGCCGTATCGAGCTTTTTCTTGGTCGCCTGTTGCGACTCCCGTTCGATGGCCTGTTGTGCGCGCAACAGACGATTTTCCAGCGTCGTGGTTTTACTTGCGCATCGTTTGCGCAATTTCGCAACTGCCAGATCGCGGCTCTCATTGGCAGCAGTTTGCAGGCGCGCACGAAAGTCGCCTTCAGTCTCTCCGGCATCGGACGAAAGCTTGAAGCGCTTGCTGCGATACAGGGAGATCGTCTGGTTCTGACGCACCCAGCGCTTGAAATCGCGCCCCCAGGCCGTGTAGTTTTTTGCAGCGCCGGCGCAGCTTGGGCAGTCCGCAAACGTTGCCGTCTCGATACCTTCGTTCTTGAGGGCGTCGACATCAACTTCAATCATTTCACTGTTGTCCCAGTCGACGCTGACCGGGCCATCTTCGAACTCAACCGTGTAGAGCGAGCTGCGCTCCTGTTCAATCTTGTAACGCGCGCTGTTGTAGAGAATGTCAGCGGCGGCCACAAGCCGCGGGTGATAAACGACATCGTCAGCCCTGGTCGCAACAAACAGTTGCTCGACGTCGGGCGGTAAGGCGGGCGCGGTCGTGTTGCTGCGCCGCTTCGGTTTGCTGGCCTTGCGCAAGATCGCATCGGACTTTGTTTTGATCTTCGACATCAGCGCCTTGATGTTGTCGCGCGTCAGCGGTCCGGCGAGGTAGGACAGAACCCAGCGGGTACCAAACACGACAGCTTCGTCTTCATGCACATTGTGCAGCAGGAAGCGCCGCTTACCGAGCCCCGCAAGGGTGCGCTCCATTTTCTGTTTGTTGAAGTTGCCGTCGCTCGCGCCCTCAAGGCCCTCCATAACGCGGGCCTTGTCGCGTTCAGTTTGCAGCCGGCCGATGAACCAGGTGCCGGTGTTCGACAGACCTTTGTAATCGAGGTCGACCGGATTCTGGGTGGCGAGTACAAGACCAAGTCCGTAAGCACGCGCCTGCTTCAACAGCGTAAGGAACAGTTTTTTCGACGGCGGGTTTGCGACCGGCGGCATGTAGCCGAAGATCTCATCCATATAAAGAATGGCGCGCAGGCTCGAGGTGCCCTGCTGCGCGCGCATCCAGCCAATCAGTTCATTGAGCAACATGGAGACGAAGAACATGCGTTGCGCTTCGTCAAGGTGCGCGATCGACATCACCGAAATCTTTGGCTTGCCCTCAGGCGTATACAGCAGGTTCTTCGAATTCAGCGGCTCACCCTGCATCCACGCTTCGAAGCCCGGCGCAGCAAGCAGGTTGTTCAGGCGCATCGCCAGCGCGAAGCGGTCCTTTGCCGGGAAGAACGAGTCGAGCGTCATGACGCCGACTTTCTTGATCGGCGGATCCTGAATTTCAGCAATCAGGCTGGCGATGTCGAGGTCGCGGCCGTCGCGCCACGCATGATCCAGAAGTCGCGATAGCAATATATGTTCGCGACTTGCCACCGGGTCGGCATCGATATCCAGTAAGGTCAATATGCCGGTTGCTGTTGCCTGCACGCGTTCGCGATACAGATCAACGTCGTCGATTAGCGCGGCGTCGGGTGCGGTAAAAGATTGCAGCACAGAAATCGGCAAACCGGCGTTGCTGCCGGGGGTATAAATCGCCATGTCGACGTTTTTGCGCAGCTGCTTGATGCGCTCGCCCGTCTGGCCCCACTCGCCAAGGCCCTTTTTCCACAGCGCAGCTTGTCCGGCGGCATACTCGTCAGTGCTTTGGCCCTTGTCCGCCGCGGAACGAGCATTGACCCAGGGACGAAAATCTTCGGCGCGCAATTGCGGGAAGGTCAGCAACACATTGCCCATATCGCCTTTCGGGTCGATGGCGATCACCGGGATGTGATCGAGTGCCGCCTCTTCGAGAATGCCGACACCGAGCCCGGTCTTTCCCGACCCGGTCATGCCGATGATTACAGCATGTGTCGTGAGGTCCTTCGCATCGTAAAGGACGACGTCTTCCGTCAGCTCATTGGCGTCCGTATCGAAACGCTTGCCAAGATAGAACGCGCCAAGTTTTTCGAAGTCCTGCATGTTCTGCTCGCTGTTGTTATGGATACGTGTAGCTGGCGCCGATGCCAAGCGGCAAGCCGATCGTGAAATAGATCAGCAAGAAGATTGTCCACGTTACGAGAAACGCCATCGAGTACGGCAACATCATCGCGGTCAGTGTGCCGATGCCTGTTGTAGTCACGTAGCGCTGACAATAAACAACGACCAGCGGGAAGTACGGCATTAGCGGCGTGATGATGTTGGTGCTTGAGTCGCCAACACGATAAGCGGCCTGCGTAAGATCCGGCGAAATGCCAAGCGTCATCAACATGGGAATAAATATTGGCGCTAGCAGCCCCCACTTGCCGGTTGCAGAGCCAACAAACAGATTGATCAGGCCGGTCAGCAGAACAATACCAATCAGCGTAACGGCTGCGGGCATTGCCAGTGCCTTGAGGCCGGCAGCGCCTTGCAGCGCGAGCAATACGCCCAGGTTCGATTGGCCAAATGCGTACACGAACTGTGCGATAAAAAACATGATCACCAGGTAGTAGGCCATCTGGTGCATTGCCTTTGTCATGCCCTCGATGATGTCTTTCGAGCTTTTGATGGTGCCCGCCGATATACCGTACGCAACGCCCGGTATGACGAACATCAGGAAGATCAATGACACAATCGACTGCATGATCGGAGCAGCGCCTGTTGCCAAAGACCCGCTCGCGTCGCGCCACGCCGAGTCCGCCGGCCAGGCAGTGACAAACATGACGACGACGCCAAGAAACAGCGCAATCAGCGCGGTGCGCAGGCCCTTACGTTCATGCGGTTCCAATGCATGCATTCTCGGCAGATCTTCAAGGTCACCATCGAGCTCGGTGTTCTTGAGCCGCGGCTCAACAACCTTGTCGGTCAGATACCAGCCGAGGCCGACAATCAGCACTGACGATGCCGTCGTAAAGAAGTAGTTATTCAGCGGATTGAGGACGATCTCCGGGTCGAGTATGCGCGCGCCCGCCTGCGAGAGCCCCTGCAACAGAGGGTCGAGCGAGGATGGCACGAAGTTCGCTGAAAAGCCGCCCGAGACGCCAGCAAAAGCGGCAGCAATTCCTGCCAGCGGGTGTCTGCCCGCCGCATAGAAAATTACGCCGCCCAGGGGGATGACCAGGACGTAACCGGCATCAACGGCCGAGTGACTGACGATTCCCACCAAAATAACCATAGGTGTCACCAGCCACTTCGCTGTCACACCGAGCAAAGCGCGCAGGCCGGTGTTGATGAAGCCGGTGTGCTCCGCAACACCGATGCCCAGCATGGCGACGAGAACGACGCCGACCGGGTGAAAGTGTGAAAAGTTCGTCACCATCACAGACAGCCAGGCGGCCATCGCCGATCCGGACATCAGGTTGTTAATGACCAGCGCTTCTTGTGTCCGCGGGTCGACCAGGCTGAAAGCCACATAGGACAAAAGCCACGACAGCACCCATACCGCAAACAGCAGCACGATGAATAACACCGCCGGGTCCGGCAGTTTGTTGCCGATACGTTCGACCGATGCGAGCATGCGGGTGATGAAGTTTTCTTTGACGATTTCGTCCGACATTGGAGCCCCCTGCCTTATTGTTATTAGGGAGAGTTTACTCAATCAGGACATTCGCGTCGCGCCTGGGCGCAACCGATTCGCGCCCACAGGCATCTGTTAGTCAAGTAATACAAAAGGAAATGCGCGATGTCGATAAGGGCCATATTTCGTAACCGGGAAAATAAGTGGCGAACCGGTTGGCGAATCGTCGCCATGTTCGTCTTGCTGGCTGGCGTTGTTATGGGCGTCAATGCCGGCTGGCGAGGGCTGGGATTGCCGGGCCAGAACGATACGGGGCCATGGCTCTTCATGGTCTTTGCGACGCTGGTCGCCGGGTCTGCATTCGCCGTCATCGTGCTGCTGCTGCGCTTCTTCGAACAACGCGGGCCAGCGGCGATCGGTATGCCGTTTGTCGCCAATGCCTGGAAAACAACCGCGGCAGGAACATTATTGGGCGCCGTACCCATTTGCCTGACACTGGGATTTGCGGTGCTTGCCGGCTACGGCACGGTATCCCCGGGCAGCATGAACTTCGCCAGCTTGCTGCCGGTGTTGCTGCCAATGCTTATCGCCGGGTTTTTTCTGGCAGCCTGGGAGGAGTTTGTACTCCGAGGCTACTTGTTGCGGCAGCTGTCGATTGGAATTAATCCCGCAGCGGCCGTAGTCATTACGGCCGCGCTGTTCGGCCTGATGCACAGCGGTAACCCTGGAGCGAACTGGCAGGGACTGGTGTACACCGCGCTCGGGGGCATGCTAATGGGCTGGATGGTGATTCGCACGGGATCGCTGTGGTTGATGATCGGTTATCACTTCGGTTGGAATGCGACGGCGTCCGGCCTGTTCGGACTGGAGCTGTCGGGTTTCGAAGAAGACGGCAGTCTTTTTGACAGCAGCCTCCATGGCTCGGATTGGCTGACAGGTGGAAGCTATGGCTTCGAGGCGTCGCTGCCTACGATGATTGCTGAGGTGCTGGTGCTGTCGGTCGCGCTTCGACTTGTCGGAAAAAGCCGAAGCGCGTCAACAGGCGATTAACTACCAGCCGCAGCTGCGGCCTTCGTTCTGTTCCTTGAGATACCCCATCAGCGGCTCGAAGTAATCGATGATCGCTGTCGCATCCATTTCCCTGGTCCCCGTCAGCTTTTCAAGCGTGTCCTGCCAGGGTTCGCTTGAACCAGCCGCAAGCATCGCCTCGAGGCGAGCGCCGGCTTCCTTGCTGCCGTAAATGGAACAGGCAGACAGGTCACCTTCGTGTCCGGCCGCAGCGCAGAGCGCGCGTTGAAACTGGAACTGCAGGATGCGTGCGAGGAAATAGCGAGTGTAAGAGACGTTCGCGGGAATATGGTACTTCGCGCCCGGATCGAAATCGGCTTCGCTGCGCTCAACCGGTGGCGCGATACCCTGATACTTGGCGCGAAGATCCCACCACCCTTTGTTGTACTCGTCGGCACTGATTTCGCCAGAGAACACGGCCCAACGCCATTCGTCGATAAGCTTGCCGAACGGCAGGAACGCGATCTTGTCGAGTGCTTGTTGCATTTGACGATTGAGAATTGCCTGCTCGCTTTGTTCTGCCGAGTTAACAAGACCAACCTCGGCAAGATACTTGGGCGTCATTGACAATGTTATCGCGTCACCGATGGCCTCGTGGAAGCCACTATTTGCACCGTCCTGATATAGCGCCGGCTGATCTTTGTAGGCGCCCTGGTAATAATTGTGGCCCAGTTCGTGATAGATCACACGCAACTCGTCATAGGTTTGCTTGATGCACATCTTGATGCGCAGGTCATTACCGCCATCCAGGCCCCACGCGCTGGCGTGACAAACGACGTCACGATCGGCGGGTGCTGAAAACATCGACCTCTCCCAGAACGTATCTGGCAGCCGCGGCAGGCCGAGCGAAACGTAAAAATCTTCGGCGGAGCGCACCATTTCCTGCGGTGAATAGTTCTTGGTTTTCAGTGCGCTGTCGACATCGAGGTCCGATACGCCCGGGTAAGGCTCCAGAATGTCGTAGATAAAGCCCCACTCCTGCGCCCACATGTTGCCAAGCAGATGCGCAGGAATCAGTCCATCCTGTGGCACTTTGTCTTCGCCATATCGCTCGCCAAGTTTGGCGCGAACGTGACAGTGAAGCTCTTCATACAGCGGCTTGACCTGCTCCCACAAACGCGACGCTTCGGTCTCGAACTCGACGGCGCTCATGTCGTAGCCGGCGCGCCACATTTCACCAAGGTTGTTATAGCCAAGCTCGTTCGCACCTTCGTTGGCGAGGTCAACGTAACGCGTGTATTTCTCACGCATCGGCGGCGAAATTTTGCGCCAGCCCTGCCAGTATTCGAGTAGCTCGTCGTAATCGCGTGCCGACTGCATCAAGCCCTCGAGCTCGTTCCCGGACAGGCAATCATTGTCGTTGCGGCAATACTGTCCGGCGCCATACATGCCGGTCAGATCCGTCGCCAGTCGGGTGAGTTCTTTGCGTTTCGCGGCATCATCCGGCGTCGGCAACGAGGTACCCAGCTTGATCAGGTTCAACGCTCGACGCGTCTCGGCTGAAAGATCCTGATCATCGTATTGCACCGCCTGCTTGACGGCATTGCTGTGCCACTCGGCATAGCGTTCGTTAGCCGTTGCGCTGAGGATCGCCGTGTCCTCGGTTATATAGGTTGCACGTACCCAACCGGCAGCGCCCAATTCCTTGCCGAGCTCGGCGAGCTCATCGTTGACGCGAGAAATAAATTCTTCGGCCGATTCTGTCGGTGTCGCAACTGTCGCAACCGCAGCGGGCTCATCAGTGTCCTGTCCACATGCAGATAGCAACGTAAATGCCGCCAGTGAAATGATTAGTTTCTTCATAATTACACCTGTAGTACGAAAGGCGGCGGCCTAAGCCGCCGCCGCATTAAAAACAAAAATCGCTTAGTCGACACCACTCATAAGCTTCTTGATGGGTTTGGTGAGTAGCAACATGATCAGACCCGCGCCGCCAGCGGTCATGACGATCGACATATATTGGTCAGGGAACGCCGCCACATTGTTTGCGTCGAACTCGCCGGCGATCTGGCCTGCGATCAGGTTGCCCAGAGCGCTCGCAAGGAACCACATACCCATCATCTGGCCAACAAAGCGTTTTGGCGCAAGCTTGGTCGTCACTGACAGGCCAACTGGCGACAGGGCCAGTTCGCCGAAGGTGTGCAGCAGATAGGTCATGATGAGCCAGGTCGGCATTGCTTTGTCGCCGTCTACAACGATGGCCGCCGCGCCGACCATGACGAGAAAGCCGCAAGCCAGCAAGATCAGTCCGAAGCCGAATTTCGCCGGCGTCGAGGGGTTCAGGTTGCGCTTCGCGAGCGCTACCCAAAGCCAGGCAAAAACGGGCGCAAACATGATGATAAAGAGCGCGTTTACCGATTGCAGCCAGGTAGATGGGATCGAGATCCAGCTGAACTCAAGTTGGGTGTATCGATCGGCGAACAGGTTGAGCGAGCTGCCCGCCTGCTCGAAGCCCGACCAGAACATGGCGCAGCCCATCAGCAATACGATCAAAGCAACCGTGCGCTTCTTTTCGTCGCGCGTGAGTTTGCCGAGAATGAACACGAAGGCGAAAAATGCGACAGCCATGCCCACAATAAACTTCGTCGACTGTGCGGAGATCTTCACTGGATCCAGGTGGAGCTGGCCCGTCAATCCCATGGTTACAACGGCGATCACAATGGCCGTTCCCACGGTAACGATAATCCAGCCTCTTTTCTGATTGCGGGCATCGATGACGGCATCGCCGCTGCTTGCCGGATGCAGACCGGCACTGCCGAGGTGGCGCTTCGTCAACCAGAATTGCGTGACGCCGAATAACATGCCGACACCGGCGGCTGCGAATCCCCAGTGCCAGCCGAAGTTCGCACTTTGTCCCAGGCCGCCACAAATCAACGGCCCAAGAAAAGCACCAACATTGATGCCCATGTAAAAAATGCTGAAGCCGCCGTCTCGCCGAGCATCGTGTGCCGGATACAGCTCACCAACTACGGCGCTGACGTTCGGTTTCAGCAGTCCGGTGCCGGCAATGACGAGAATCAGTCCGAGAAAAAACGCCTGCGACGAGGGTATGGCGAGGACGAAATGTCCCGACATGATGATTATGCCGCCGAAAAACACGGCCTTCTGCGCGCCGAGCAGGCGGTCGGCTATCCAGCCACCCGGCAAAGCGACCACATAGACCAAAGCGGTATATATGCCGTAGATCGCTGTTGCGGAGCGATCATCGAGGCCCATGCCGCCATCCATGACCTGGTCGGTCATGAACAGAACGAGCAAGGCCCGCATGCCGTAATAACTGAGCCGTTCCCACATTTCAGTGAAGAACAGGGTCATCAGCCCCCGTGGATGGCCGAATATTTGCGCTCCGCCGGAATCCGCCGTGGTTTCATTCATAGGAGAGTTCTCTCAGTGCCTGCGTGCAGGTCAGCGAAGTTACACTATTTCAGGCGTAACTTTCTACTTGACGACGGCCTTAAGGCCCAATCGCTCATTCGACAGCATCGGCGTCGTCAGGTTTCCTGGAAAAAATACGGGACATAATAATGCCGATCTCGAACAGCAGGTAAACCGGTACCGCGAGCAGCGTCTGACTAATGATGTCTGGAGGGGTCAGCAGCATGCCCATGACAAATGCGAGCAGGAACACATAGGGGCGCACCTTGCCAAGCTTGGCGGTTGTCGTCAGCCCGGTCCAGACGATAAGGACGGTGGCAATCGGCACCTCAAACGCGAGGCCAAAGGCGAGCACGATCGTCGTGATAAAGTCCAGGTAGGAAGAGATATCCGTCATCATCTCGACCCCGTCCGGGGTTACGGCAGTAAAAAAGGTAAACACCAACGGGAAGACAATGAAGTAAGCGAACGCGACACCGGCGTAAAAAAGCAAAATGCTCGATGCGAGTAACGGGAACGCGAAATGTTTTTCTTTCTTGTAAAGGCCCGGCGCTACAAACGCCCAAACCTGATACAAGATGACCGGCATAGCGATAAACAGCGCAACAAAAAACGTCAACTTGAATGGCGTCAGCAATGATGACGCGACCTCAGTTGCGATCATTTGTTGGCCAGGAAGAACCTCAACCAGCGGTTTTGAAACCACTTCAAAAATGCGCTGCGCAAAAGGAATCAGTGCGGCGAACAACAGCACAACGGCCGCGGCAATCTTGATCAGGCGGCTGCGCAGCTCAACCAGGTGCGAAAGCAGGGTTCCTTCTGCAAGACCCTCTTCCGGTTTTTCAACAACGTCCGTCACGCGTCTTTATCTGCTGCGCTGTCGGCATCGTCCTCGACGACGTCATCTTTTCCGGCCTCACTGTGTAGTGGCGAAAAGGTGTCGTCCTCGCTGGGGACGTGTTCTTCAATTGCCGCCACTTCGTCGAGTTCGTAATCGGGGCCTGCAGGATCACCCGCGCTTTTGATCGGTGGCGGAGCAATCTTGGGCGGTTTGAAGTTAAAGTCTTCGTCGAAGTTGAGTTCGTCTTCAAGTTGCCGCCTCATGGCGCGCGTCATGCGCCGCGCCTGACCGATCCAGCTACCAATTTGGTTGGCAATCTGTGGCAAGCGCTTGGGCCCAAGCACAATGAGCCCAATCAATACCAAGATAATGAGTTCGGAAGAGCCGACTCCAGTCATAGGGGTATGGCCGTCTTAAGCGTCTTTAGCGTCTTTGTGGTTCTCTTCAACCGGCGTGTTGTCAAAGTTTGCGTCTTCGCCCGACTTGTCGCTAAGCTCGTCTTTAGCTTGTTCGGCGTCAGTCATGGCAGACCGAAATCCTTTGACGGCATTACCGAGATCGGAACCGAGCGTGCGAAAACGCTTGGTGCCGAATATGGCGAGCACAATGACCAACACGATCAATAATTGTGGCCAGCTAATGCCTGATAACATCTCTTGTCTCCTGGGGCCTGACCCCGAATTCGTAGTTCACGCTCATGATAACGCCAAAGACTGCACAATACCGTGCCGGCGTCACAGCACAATACCCTGTCAGGATTCGAGCCAGAACGTAACCGGCCCGTCATTTGTCAAACTAACCTCCATATTGGCACCAAATTGGCCGGTTTCAACCGTGGCGAGTTGCTTACGGCAGAGCGCGACCAGTCGCTCGAAGTAGTCCTCGCCGACCTCAGGCGCCGCCGCCCTGGTAAAGCTGGCGCGGGTGCCCTTCCTGGTGTCGGCGGCCAGCGTAAACTGGGGCACCAGCAACAGGTCCAGCGCTTCGTCCAGCAGGCTGCGATTCATTCGGTCGTCGGCATCAGGGAATACGCGGTACGTGAGAATGCGCTCGGCAAGCCTGATCACGTCATTTTCCTGGTCATCCCGGTGAACGGCGACCAGGACCAGCAGGCCGCGCCCGATCCGGGCAATTGTCTTTCCATCCACAGAAACGGCGGCGTTGTTAACACGTTGCAGTAGTCCGATCATTTTTCGTTGAAAGTCCAAAAATCGAGCAAAGAAGGGCCTTTATTAATGCATCAACGAGATACGAATAGCCATAGTGGGCCTGGGACGATGCGAGTATTTGATCAGGCCACGGATGGCCGGTCGGTGACGCGCTCACATTGATCAGAGCAACGATTGCTCGGGCCCCGGTCGCCAGACCGGGGCTTTATTTTATCTCTGACACCACCAAGCGCACATAATAAGCGCATAAGGAGCCTATAAAACCCACTAATATCTATTTTATGCACCATGTGGGATTATAAGTACTAATATGTCGCACAAATAATAGATAGGTGGGGGCCCAGCTTGGGGCAACCGGCGCATTGGCATCGGCCGAGCCAGCCCATACACTAAGCCGCTCGTGCGCCAAGGACAGGGATGGCAATGAAGAGAAGACAATTTGTCGGTGGCCTCGCGGCGGCTGCCAGTGTGGCTGCCTGCTCGCAGGAAAGTACCGATTGCGAAGATAAGGCAGGCGATTCGTTGCAGACCTTCGAATGGTCTTGTGTGACGTCGTGGCCGCCGAAATTTCCCGGCCTTGGCATCGCGGTGGAGAACCTGGCCGAGAGAATCGCCGCAGCGTCGAACGGGCGTCTGAAGATTAAGGTCTATGGTGGCGGCGAACTCGTGCCCGCATTTGAGGTGTTCGATGCGGTCAGTCGCGGTACCGTCGAAATGGGCCACGACGCGTCCTACTACCACAAGGGCAAAGTGGCGGCGGCGCAATTCTTTACAGCTGTTCCGTTTGGCATGAATGCCGCAGAGCTGGCGGCATGGTTCCACTACGGCGGCGGGCTTGAGTTGTGGCGCGAGTTATATGCGCCTTTCAATATCGTGCCGTTTCCCTGTGGCAACACCGGCGTACAAATGGGCGGCTGGTTTAACAAGGAGATAAATTCAGCCGCAGACCTGAAGGGCCTGAAAATGCGCATCCCGGGCCTGGGGGGCGAGGTTCTCAAGCGTGCCGGCGGCACGCCCGTTACCTTGCCGGGCGCTGAGATATTTACCTCATTGCAGACCGGCGCGATCGATGCGACCGAGTGGGTAGGGCCATATAACGACGTCGCCTTCGGCCTGCACAAGGCCGCCAGGTATTACTACTATCCCGGTTGGCAGGAGCCGGGTGCTGGCCTGGAATTGATGGTCAACAATGAAGCCTGGGCGTCACTGCCAGCCGACCTGCAAGCCATCGTCGCTGTCGCTTGCCAGGCAATAACGATCGACATGATCGCTGAGTACGCACACGGCAACGCGGTGTCGTTAAAACAATTACAGGACGATCCGAATGTCGAGGTGCGACCATTCCCTGACGACGTGCTGAGCGTTCTAAAGCGCCATACGCTCGACATCGTGAACGAACTTTCTGCGTCCGACCCTACGTGGAAAAAAATCGCAGATTCGTATTATGCCTTCCTTGATATTTCGACAGAGAATCAGCGTGTCACCGAATGGGCCTATCTTGAGACGCGTAATTTATGAGTGACAATAATCCGGTTACGCCATCAGGGCGCACGACATTGATCGCACGCATCATGTCCACGAGCCTTGTACTGCAAATTGCCATTGGCATTGTCGCTGCAGTGGTGTTGGCCCAAATCTCGCCGAACGCGGCTAAAGCATCAATGCTACTTGGCAACCTGTTCGTGCAGGCATTGAAGGCTGTTGCACCGGTGCTCGTGCTCGTGCTCGTTGCCTCGGCGATCGCCAATCGTCGCGCAAGTCATACCTCGCAGATGCGTCCTATTGTTGCGATGTATCTTGTCGGTACGATCGTCGCTGCGCTACTCGCTGTAATTATGAGCAGCCTCTTTCCAACGACGCTTGCGTTGCAACTGAGCGGCGTTGACGCAGCGGCGCCACAAGGAATTGCTGAGGTGCTGGGCGGTTTGTTGACCAAGCTTGTCGATAACCCCGTTAACGCAATTCTGAGCGGCAACTTTATTGGCATCCTTGTCTGGGGGGTGTTGCTCGGCATATTTCTGCATCATGCCGCTGGACCTACGCGGCAGATGCTTGCTGACACGGCAGACGCGGTAACGCATATCGTTCGGTTGGTCATTCGCCTGGCGCCTGTTGGCATTTTCGGCCTGGTTGCCGGCAATCTTGCGGTGTCCGGGTTGTCGGCGCTTGGCGGCTATGCACGTATTCTGTCGGTACTGCTTGGCAGTATGGCGATCATGGCCTTGCTGCTGAATCCGCTCATTGTCTGGGTTAAAACGCGTCGCAATCCGTACCCACTGGTTTTTACAGCACTGCGTGAGAGCGGCATGACGGCATTTTTCACGCGTAGCTCAGCTGCGAACATTCCTGTCAACCTGGCCTTGTGCGAGCGACTCGATCTGGAGAAAGACACCTACGCGGTTTCGATCCCACTCGGTGCGACGATTAACATGGGCGGCGCGGCCATTACGATTACGGTATTAACGCTGGCCGCGGCGCACACCCTGGGTATTCAGGTCGACCTGCCGACAGCATTGCTGTTAAGTGTTGTCGCGGCCCTGTCAGCGTGCGGCGCATCCGGCGTAGCCGGCGGCTCACTACTTTTAGTCCCGTTAGCCTGCGGTTTGTTTGGTATTTCCAATGACATCGCAATGCAAGTTGTTGCGGTAGGTTTTGTCATCAGCGTCCTGCAGGACTCGGCTGAGACGGCACTGAACAGCTCAACCGATGTTGTTTTCACCGCCGCCATCGCCAGCAAACCCAATCAGGCGATGCGTTAGCCGCCATAGATCTTGTTCGGTAACCACGTAACAAGGTCGGGGAAAACGGCCAGCAACAGCAGAGCGAAAAGCTGAATGGCAACAAACGGAATGACGCCGCGATAGATCTGTGGTGTTGTGACTTCGGGTGGTGCAACGCCGCGCAAGTAGAACAACGCGAAACCAAACGGCGGCGTCAGAAATGATGTCTGCAGATTGATTGCTATCATGATGCCGAGCCAGACAGGATCGAGGCCCATTGCCAGCAATACGGGCCCGACAATTGGCACGACAACGAACGTGATCTCTATGAAGTCGAGCACGAAACCGAGCAGGAACATCACCAGCATTACAACGATAACTGCACCGATGACGCCGCCTGGCAGCGAGCCAAGAATTGTGCGCACACCGTCATCACCGCCATAGCCGCGAAACACTAGTGAAAATACAGACGCACCGATCAAGATTAGAAATACCATGCTGCTGATCTTGAGCGTGCTGCGCATAACCTCCTGCAACCGGCTCAAGGTAAGCTGGCGACGAATGGTTGCCAGTATCATCGCACCCATGGCGCCAACGCCAGCGGCTTCGGTCGGTGTCGCAAACCCTGTGAGTATCGAGCCGAGTACTGCGAAAATCAGCGCAAGAGGCGGGAGCAATGCGCGCAGCAGCTTCCACACGGTTACGCGTTCATCAGTAGCGTGCACGTGCGCCGGCATCGTTGCTGGGCGGAAGAAAGCGACGGCGACAATGTACGAAACGTAAAGCACCACCAGCAGCAAGCCGGGGATCAGCGCCCCGGCAAACAGATCGCCGACCGAAACTGTTTTGGGTGAAAAGATGCCCATCTCAAGCTGTGCCTGCTGATACGCAGAGGTCATCACGTCACCCAGCATGACGAGAATAATGGACGGCGGAATAATTTGGCCGAGCGTGCCCGAGGCGCAAATCGTTCCTGCCGATATCTCGGCGGAGTAGCCACGCCGCAACATTGTCGGCAAAGACAACAAGCCCATGGTCACGACAGTTGCGCCAACAATGCCGGTGCTGGCCGCCAATAACATGCCAACAAGCGTGACCGAAATACCGAGACCGCCGCGCAATGACCCAAACAGGCTGCTCAAGGTCTCAAGCAGATCTTCGGCTATGCGAGCACGCTCAAGCGTGACCCCCATGAAAACGAACAAAGGCACGGCGACCAAAGTTTCATTGTTCATGATACCGAAGATGCGGTTGGGCAATCCTGACAGCAGGGCCTCGTTAAATTCGCCCGTGATTACACCGATGGCGGCGAAGATAAGCGCTGTGCCACCTAGAGTGAAAGCAACCGGAAACCCCGCAAGCAGTACGCCAATTACGGACAGGAATAGCAGTAGAGCGACCCATTCCATCGTCAGCGCTGCCGAATTGCTGCGAGCGATCGGAGCAATAACGAAACACCTTGCAGGGCCACAGTGATGGGCATCAGGACGACGAGCGACTTGAGCACTGGAATCATCGGGTAGGGTAAGCCACCGGGTTCGCGCGAGGTCTCATGGATAGACCAGGATACGGCAGCGAAATCGTAGCCCTGAATCGCCAGATACGCGCACAGCGGCAACAGGAAAGCGCTCACACCCAGCATATCGACAATGGCTCGTCCGCGCGTGCTCATCCGTCGGTAGAAGATATCGACACGCACATGTTCTTCTTGCTGCAGCGTGTAAGCAGTCCCGACCATAAATACGGCCGCATGCATCCAGGTCACCGATTCCTGCAGCCAGATAAAGCCAGCATCGAACACATAGCGCATGACTACGATGATCGCCATTATCAAGACCATCGCCAAAGTTAGCCAGGATGTCGCTCTGCCGGTCGCATCGCTGATGCGGTCAAACAGATTGTTCGGCGCAGGCGTGTTCTCCGGATCGCTCATCCGCTTGTCTCAGTGCCGCCAGAAAGTCGGTGTAATAAGTACCAGCAACGTAAATATTTCAAGTCGCCCAAGCAGCATACCGGCGATTGCGATCCATTTGCCCGGATCCGAAACCGTCATGAATCCCGATGCAACATCACCAAGTCCAGGTCCAAGATTATTCAAAGTCGCTGCAATCGCCGAGAAGGCGGTAACCTGATCGAGGCCCGTCGCCATCATCGCCAGCATAAGGACTACAAACACGACGATGTAGACCGAGAAAAAACCCCACACCGCATCAACGACCCGAAACTGTACTGCCTTGTTGCCGAGCTTAACCGGGATTTCCGCGCTTGGATGCACGAGTCGCACAATTTCGCGCACGCCCTGTTTGTAGATCAGCAGGCAGCGAATGACCTTGATACCGCCGGCCGTAGAGCCGGCTGACCCGCCAATAAAGCTCGCGAAGATCAGCAACACCGGAATCGCGGCCGGCCAGGCGGAATAGTTGGCCGTGGTGAAGCCCGTTGTTGTTGCAATAGAGACCGCCTGAAACAACCCATTAATGACCGTAGCGCCCGGGCTTGTGTAGCTCTGATGATAGAAAAGCCCGGCAACGACAAGGACGGACAGGACGACGAGAATCATTGTGTAAGCGCGAAACTCGGGGTCGAGTGAGTAGTGTTTGATCGAGACGTAACGCCAAGCGTAAAAGTGCAGAGAAAAATTTATGCCCGCGGCAAACATGAAGACAATTGCCACGAGGTCGATTATCGGGCTGTTGAAATAACCAATGCTCAGGTCATGTGTCGAAAAGCCGCCGATCGCGACTGTCGAAAAGGCGTGACACAAGGCATCAAACCAACCCATGCCGGCAACAATGTAACTTGCTGCGCAGGCGATCGTGAACGTGAGGTAGACATACCAGAGCGCTTTGGCCGTCTCGGTAATGCGCGGCGTAAGCTTGGTGTCTTTGACCGGGCCCGGTGTTTCGGCGCGATATAGCTGCATTCCACCCACACCAAGCATCGGCAGGATCGCGACGGCCAGGACGATGATGCCCATTCCACCAAGCCATTGCAGTTGTTGGCGGTAATACAAAATCGACCGAGGCAGTTCATCGAGCCCGGTGAGCACCGTTGCCCCAGTCGTCGTTAGTCCGGATATCGACTCGAACACGGCATCGGTCAGAGACATCGTTACCGAATCGGATAAATAAAAGGGAGCAGCACCAAAGGTACCCAGTACGGTCCAGAATGCAGCGACCACGAGGAAGCCGTCACGGAGTCGCAGATCTTTGCGCGAGCGGTGTACCGGTAACCAGATGATCAGGCCGGCAAGCAGCGTCAGGCCAAAGCTTTCCACGAAAGACAGCCACGCTTGCTCATTGAAAATCAATGCGATGATGACCGGTGGCAGCATAGTCAGACTGAACATCATCAGCAGCAGGCCGAGGATGCGTTGTACTGCTGTCCAGTTCATATTAGTAGTGGGCGATTAAACAAACGACACACCGACCTGGAACAGCTTTTCCAGATTCTCGATCTTGCGCCGATCTGTCAGGAACAAAATTACGTGATCATCCGATTCGATGACCGTGTCATGATGCGCGATGATCACCCTGCCGTCGCGAACAAGGGTGACAATTACCGCGCCCTTGGGAAGATCGATGTCTTCGATCTTACGACCGACAACCTTGGACTCTCCTTCTTTGCCGTGCGCAATCGCCTCAATTGCCTCAGCCGCGCCGCGTCTCAATGAATGTACCTTGACGACATCACCACGGCGCACATGCGCGAGCAGTGACCCGATCGTTACCTGTTGCGGCGATATTGCTATGTCAATGCTGCCGGCCTCTACCAGGTCGACATATGAGGCGCGGTTGATCAACGCCATTACTTTGTGCGAGCCAAGTCGCTTGGCGAGCATCGAGCTAAGAATATTAGCTTCTTCGGAGTTCGTCAGCGCACAGAAGACGTCCACATTGTCGATGTTTTCCTCAAGCAACAGCTCTTCGTCAGCTGCGTCGCCGACGAGTACGATGGCCTTGTTCAATTGCTCGGATATTTGTCGCGCACGTTGCGGGTCCCGCTCAATGATCTTGACCTGGTTGGTCTGCTCCAGGGCAAGTGCGAGGCGCACGCCGATGTTGCCACCACCGGCGATCACAACCCTGCGCACCGGGTCCTCGAGGCGCCGCATCTCACTCATGAAAACGCGAATGTCCTTGCGGTCCGCAATGAAAAAGATTTCATCACCTTCCTGAATTACGGTATCGCCCTCGGGCAGCATTGCCTTGCCCTTGCGATAAATCGCGGCGATACGACCTTCGGTATTCGGCACGTGCTCTTTCAACGTCGCGATGCGCTGCCCGACCAGTAGCCCGTCGCGATCCGCTTTAACACCTACCAGGCGCACGCGGCCATCGGCAAAGTCCAATACCTGCGAAGCGCCAGGATAGAGGATCAGCTGTTCAACGTACTCGCAAACAAGTTGCTCGGGGCTAATGCGCACGTCGACGGGAATCGCATCCTGAGTGAACAGGTCCTTGGCGTTCATGTATTCGGCGGCACGAATGCGAGCAATTTTCGTTGGCGTATGAAACATGGTGTAAGCCACCTGACACGCCATCATGTTGGTCTCGTCAGTGTCCGTTAACGCAACGACAATGTCGGCGTCATTGGCGCCGGCGCGATCCAGCACATCCGGGTAGGCCGCATGACCTACAACTGTGCGAATGTCGAGCCGATCCTGCAGCTCGCGCAGGACGTCGGGTCGCATATCGACAACGGTGACTTCGTTGGCTTCTTCGCGCGACAGATGATAGGCGGCTGAGGAGCCGACCTGACCTGCACCGAGAATGAGAATTTTCATTTTTCTTGTCGGGTTTCCGAACAGCGAATGACGCTACCTCAGGTGTAATAGTCTACAACAGATCGAGATTTGCATAGCTTAGAACGAGCCATTTTGTGCCCGCTGTCTCAAAATTGACCTCAACTCGGGCATGCACCCCCTGCCCTTCGCAATTAAGAATTACGCCGTCGCCGAACTTGTTATGCCGGACTCGCTGGCCAAGACGAACGCCTGCCTCAGAGCTTGGTGTGGCAGGCCTGCTGCGCAAGGATGGTGATCGCAACGGACGTGAAACCTGCACGCGCGGCCGAATCTCCTCGACATACTCGCTGGGAATCTCCGCAATAAAGCGTGAGGGTTGGGAAAAGTTGTCCATACCATGCAGGCGGCGCTGCTCGGCGTAGGTCACATACAACAGCTGTTTGGCGCGCGTAATGCCAACGTAGCAAAGGCGCCGCTCTTCCTCGAGGCCGTTTGGGTCGGCGATGGAGCGCTGATGCGGGAACAGGCCGTCCTCCATGCCCGAGAGAAAAACCAGTGGAAATTCGAGTCCCTTGGCCGAATGCATGGTCATTAATTGAACACAGTCCTCCCACGCGTCAGCCTGCCCCTCACCGGCCTCCAGTGCAGCATGGGACAGAAATTCATCCAATGGCGACATCTCCTCGGCCGGATCGGACTCGAAGCTTTTTGCAGCGCTCACCAATTCCAGCAGGTTCTCGACGCGGGTTTCACCCTTCTCGCCTTTTTCTTTCTTGAAATGATCAATAAGTCCGCTGCTGTAGATGACGTGATCAACTTGTTCCTGCAGGTCCTGCCCGGCCGTATCCTGCGCCATCTTTTCGATTAAATTCATGAATGCCAGAACCGCATTCGCTGCTCGGCCATTGAGCTCATCACTTGCGACTGCCCCAGCAGCGCGCCACATTGAACAACTGTTGGCGCGGCCATAGGCGCGCATTATCTCGACAGTGCGGGCACCAATACCGCGTGTTGGACGATTAACGACGCGCTCAAACGACGAGTCGTCGTCGCGATTCGAAATAAGCCGCAGGTACGCAAGAGCGTCTTTAATTTCCGCACGCTCGAAGAAGCGCAGGCCGCCGTAGACCCGATACGGAATGCGCCCGTTTATCAGGCCTTCTTCAAGCACGCGCGACTGGGCATTAGAGCGGTACAGTATCGCGGCATCGGCGCGCAGGTTGCCCTGGTCAATCCAGTCGCGCAGCCGACCAATGATGAAATCAGCTTCGTCGCGCTCGTTATAGGCGGAGTAGACCTTGATCGACTCGCCGTCCGCACCTTCTGTCCAGAGGTTCTTGCCCATGCGCGAGTTATTGTTGGCGATAACGGCATTGGCGGCGTTAAGAATCGTCGCGGTAGAGCGATAATTTTGCTCCAGCTTGACAACCAATGTGCCTGGAAAGTCTTTTTGAAAGCGATGAATGTGCTCAACGCGCGCACCGCGCCAGCGATAAATCGACTGATCATCATCGCCAACAACAAAAGGAATGCCCTTGTCGCCGGCAAGCAAGCGCAGCCACGCGTACTGAATGGCATTGGTGTCCTGAAACTCGTCGACCAGCAGATGTTGAAAACGGCGCCGGTAGTGAGCGAGAAGGTCCGCGTTATCACGCCACAGTTCGTGCGCGCGTAGCAACAGCTCCGCAAAATCGACGAGGCCGCCACGCCCACAGACCTCCTCATACGACTGGTACAGAGCAATCATCTGGCGTCGGTTCGGGTCACCGCCGTCATCAAGATGCTGCGGTCTCAGGCCCTCGTCTTTTTGGCCATTGATGAAATACTGAATCTCGCGTGGCACCCATTGGTTGTCGTCAGCCTCGAGACTGCGCAGCAGCCGCTTGATGAGCCGCAGCTGGTCGTCGGAGTCGATAATCTGGAAGTTCTGCGGCAAGCCGGCTTCACGCCAGTGGCGACGCAACAGCCGATGCGCAAGGCCATGGAACGTACCGATCCACAAATGGCTGACCGGTGTGCCCAGCAGGGCTTCAATGCGCCCACGCATCTCGGCAGCGGCCTTGTTGGTGAAGGTCACCGCGAGGAGGCTTTGCGGCGATATGCCCTCGACGTCAATTAACCATGCGGCACGATGCACGAGTACACGGGTTTTGCCGCTGCCGGCACCAGCAATGACCAGCATCGGCCGGGCAGGGGCTGTTACCGCCTGACGCTGAGCGTCATTCAGGGAAGCAAGAATCGGGGTGACATCCATTAGTGGGGCAAAGCCGCAGCAGGAAAGCGCGACATCTTAACAAACAACGGGCACCGCCGGCAGCGCAACTATTGTTGCCAGACCACTCCGATTGAATATCGCATGCGGTCATACGCGATGCGCGCGTCGGTCGATACGATGTCGCGATACTCCACTTCAGCGGCAATGCTCAAGTGCTGGGTCATGCGAAACGTCGCGAGAACCTCACCGTCGGCGGACTCGAGCGTCTTTGGACCGGCGACTGGATTGTTATAGGCGAACGCATTGGGAAAATCATAAATGCGGTAATACCCTTTTGCTTCCAGTTCGAAACGCGCATTCGGCGACCAATTAAATTCGAATACATAGCTGTCTCGAGTGTAGTCGTTGTAGCCGACATATCGGTCCGTGCGATCGGTTAGCTCGTAGCCAAAACCAAGCCACATGTTTCTGTTAATGCGCTCGCGCGCCAGCAAACCAATCTCGAGATAGTCGTAGCGCAAACTCGGGTTGGTGACCAGTTGATTGCCATTCAAGTTGTACGCGGTTCGTTCGCTATAGCGCCGACTGTATTTGTCGAGGGTCAGGCGCAACAGGGAGCTTGGCGCAAACTTGTACTGCACGTTGCTGCCGAATAGAAAGTACTCGTGATCGTATTCGGGGACGAGCTCCGTATCCTCGTAATCCCACAATTGACCTTTGATGCGCAAGCCAAAAGAGAGTTTGTCGAAGCGCTGGAGTAGTGAAAGCTCTGGACCGTAGCGCTTGTAATTCATGCGATCCTCGATTTCGTCGGTCCCGGCCATTCGCGGCAGACCATTGTCGGGGTCGTAATAGATCTCGTCATGCTGCGCCATTGTAAATGCGCTATAGACGCGCCGCCTGCGGCTATCTTCGCGACGATCAAATTCACTACCAAAACGAAGCTCATGGCTGAATTCATCCGCGTTTTCCAACTGTGAGTCACTGTAGGCCCGGCCAGTGAGTCGATACGCTGCAAAGAAAGACTCCCACTCGAGACTGTTAACTGAAAAGCGGGTGCTGAAATCGATCGGCACAAATGCGCCCGAGTAGATCTCCGGTGTTACAAGTGGTAAAGCTGGATCGGCGAAGTCGATGTAATCCCGGCCCGGTGTGCGAAAAACATTATCATCGGAGCCGTAACCGACACGCGCCCTAAGATTAAAGTTGAACAGCGGTTTCTTCTCGCTGATCGTCTCCGCGCGAACAAGAACGGGGTCGGCGGCTTTCTTGGTGGCATTCAGTCTGGATATGGCGACGAGCGCAAGTTTACTAATCTTGTCGTTCTCTTGCTGATCGCGCGCCTGGCGGAACCAGTTGAGCGCGTCCTCGTTGTCCCCGGCGGCCCAGGCGTTGAGACCGAGGTTGTAATGTGAGAGTACGCGCAGACTGGGGGACTGGGCCGCCTTGAGCAAAGCGACACGTGCACGGATGTGCTGCTGTGCACGGTAGTGCGCGACACCGCTGTTGTAGTGCAGCAGCGGGCTGTCCAGGCCCGCCTCTTCTGCCTGCCGGTAGCGCAGCAGGGCGGCCCAATAGAGATCGTCCCGGAACAGGCGGTTGCCGTCCGCAAATGCATCGCTGCCGGTTGTGGCCACCGCCGTCGATGTTGCCGCCAGGCACACGAAGGCAGTCGCGAGCACTAGCGCGCCGCGCCTGATTCGGCATCCATTCGTTTCACGTATCACGAGAATGGCCCAAGCTCCAGGTCGTCCGTGTTATGTAGAATCGCAAGGTTACCGGTATTGCGCCTATAAAAACTATGACGTGGCGCATAAAAATACCCCTGAATGATTGCCAATCAGGGGTATTTGGCCGGCTAAGCGGCGCTCTTCGATCTGTCCAGACTAGACGATATCGTCGTCTATTTCGTCAATCTCGTCTTCATCGTCGTCTTCATCGTCGTCATCATATTCGTCGTCGTCGACGTCTTCGCCTTCTTCGTCCTCAAAGTCGTCGTCTTCATCAAGGTCGTCTTCATCGAAGTCCTCGTCGTGCTCGAAGTCATCACTTTCTTCTTCGAGTTCGTTCTCTTCTTCATCGAAGTCTTCGTCGTCCTCGTCACGACCAGATACGTCTTCTACGTAGTCATCGCCATCTTCACGGTCGTCGCCATCAGGGCCATCGTCGTCAGCATCCTCGACCTCGTCACTTTCGGGGCCGCTCATTTCGGCAATGGCATAATTGATACTGCCAAGGTCGTCGATAACTTCCATTGTTACTTCGAGATCTTCGCGGTCGTCGGCATGTGCCATGGCTGGCAAAAACGCAAAACACGTCAGCACCAGGATTGCGATAAACACATTAATTTGTTTCATGGTCTTGCTCCATCTATTTTCGCCGGGGTTCCGTTCCGGTCGATTCCTAAATTACATCTACTCGTAACCTGAAGGTCCGGTCACGATCATCATGTTCGAGACGCGCAAGCAACTCGCCGCCCGCCGTGCCTACGGCGACCAACGTCAGCGGCAATAAATTCTTGCCCTCGTTGAGGCTCGTCTCCCACGTAATCTCTCTTTGCCCCGGAAAGCCGTCGAGCTCGATGCCATCCGGAAGCGAGACAGTCAGCATTGCCGATTCAAGTGACGTTGCCGACGCAAATACGAGGTTCACCGTGCGTGGCTCTTGCAGGGCGATCGTGATGCCTGGAATCGCTGCGCCGTCACTAGCGCCCGGCAGCTCGGGCGTGCCGAGCAACAGTCCACCGACCACCCAGGCCGCGACAGTTGCTGCGATAGCCGCGCCAAAGCCAGTCAGCATCCATCGATTGCGCTGACGTCGCGAGCCTTCATGTGTGGCTCGAACCAGCGCCTGCTCGTAGAATCCTGCATCAGCTGCGCGCATTGGATAGTCCTTTAATAGCGCCAGGATCTCCTGATCCTGTCTGTTTGAGTCGTCGTTTTGCATGATTTTTTCCTGCTTGTTCCCTTACACGATGTGCATCAGGTAATAGTTCCATCGGCACGGAGAATGTCGCGAAGCCGGGCCCTGGCGCGGTGCAGGCGGGATTTGATGGTGCCGATGGGAACGTCAATAAGCGATTGAATTTCTTCCAATTTATAGCCTTCTGTGTCGTGTAGAAGGACAACGACACGATGTTCGTCACTGAGTTGCGCCAAAGCGCGGTCGAGGCGTCTGATTTTCTCCAGCCGCTCGTTGTCCCGTACCGGGTCATTCCCGCCGGGCATGCCCTCAAGGCCGTCGCCGATCAGCTGCCCTTCTTCCACCGTGTGCATGCGACGGCGTGCGAAGCGACGACGCTCATCGATAAACAGGTTGTACATAACGCGGCACAACCAGGAGCCGGGCTCGTCAATCTGGACGAGGTCATCAAGCTTGCCATAGGCCTTGATGAGTAGCTCCTGGAACAGATCCTCGGCCTCTTCGCGGGCCCCCGTAAGCCGCCAGGCAAGGCGATACAGCCGCTCGAAATGCGGCCGCACAAGTTGCTCGAACGCCAGATTTTGTTCAGCACTACTCACAGTGTGCCTGAGTGTATAACTACTTCGTGGCCGGGCAAGGGATCACTCAGCAGTTTTTGTGCTGCGCGCGCTAAAAGCTCAACTGATACAGGAAGTAGTGATCAACGAGCAGCGCGGCAAACAGGACACCCAGATAAGTAATCGAAAACTTGAACGCCTGCATTGGAATCAGGAGGTCGCCGGGTGTGCGACGCATCCTGATTGCGTAACGGAGAAACATGGCATCGAGAACAAGGGCAACCGACAAATAAATGACCCCGCTCATGCCGGTCAGATACGGAACGACGGTGATCAGTGCGAGGAGGATCGTGTAGAGCAAAATATTCAGACGGGTATATGCGTCGCCATGTGTCACGGGCAGCATCGGGATACCGACCTTCTCATACTCTTCTTTTCTGGCGATGGCGAGGGCCCAGAAGTGCGGCGGTGTCCACACGAAAATGATCAGGAACAGCAGCAATGCGCTGCTCGTAACCTCGCCGGTTACGGCTGTCCAGCCAAGAACCGGCGGTGCCGCACCGGCGGCACCGCCGATAACAATGTTCTGTGGCGTTGCGCGCTTGAGAAAGACCGTATAGACGACGGCATAACCGATAAGGGAGGCAAACGTCAGCACTGCGGTCAGCGGATTGACGAGGAACCAGAGGATGAACATCGAAATGACGCACAAGATCAATGCAAAAGTGAGCGCCGCTTTTTCGGTGAGCTTGCCTTGCGGTAGCGGCCTGCCCCGCGTGCGCATCATCAAAATGTCGGTACGGTGATCGAGTACGTGGTTAAACACCGCGGCAGACGACGATGCCAGGCCGATGCCCAGTGTGCCGAATAGCAGCGCTTGCAGGTCGGGCCAGCCGGGCACGGCGAGAAACATACCTACGATCGCCGTGAAGACGATAAGCATGACGACCCGAGGCTTCGTCAGCTCATAATAGTCACGCCAGTCCGTGTAGGTTTCTACATTGGTATTCAATTTCTTTCTCGTCAGCCGATTCGCGACAGCCGCAGCAAGTGCTTTATGTCGTCGACCATGTCGGCCGGATTGAGGTCCGGGTGAAAATACATCACGAGATTTCCGAGTGGGTCGACCAGGTAGTAACCGCCTGCCGCGACATCTAGGGGCCGTTTATTTTCCAGCAACGCGACAAGCTTGCTGTCCTCTAGCGTAATCAGGCCCTGATGATCCGCGGCGAGAAACACTGTATCGGGCGGGCTTTCGCCGTGCAAGAAGACCCGCTGCAGGCGATCCATTTCCCTGCCAAGCATGAGTCTGGACTGGCGGATCGTATACAACGCCTCCTCGCAGCGCTCATCGCAGGCATCGCTGTTTGGATACAGCAGCAACCATGCGGTGTCTGCCAAACCGCCAATCGCCGACTCGGGGAGTATTTCACCGATATTGACGATGGGCTCGAGCAGCGCGCCATGATTGGTTCGGCCGCTGGGCTGTAACGGGTTGCCCTGGAAATACAACCACGCCGCGAGCAGCAATGGTCCGAGAAAAACAGCGGCAATCAGGACGAATTGCAGGCGCGCCCTGCGCTGGCTCGGGGCGCCGCTCACGATTCGAGGCCGCGCTTGCGGTAGTTCCATACCAACAGCGCCGCAAGGACAAGGCCCATGGCAATCCACTGCAGCGCATAGGCGTAATGCCTGCCCGGCCCCATCTCCTCGGGTACCCAATGGCGAAAGAAGCCATGGCTTTCCTCGGGGTCGAGCAATAGCACGAACGGCTGTACTTCGCGGCCAAGCGCACCAGCCAGCTCATCAAGCACGGGATAGACCGCGCGCTGCGGCCAGTCGGTCGCAACAGCAATGGCTTCGCCCATGCGGTAGCCGGCTCGCGGCAATGATCCGGCGCGACCACGAACCGTCACGAAATCGTCCGGAACGGCAAGTTCCGTGATGTCGACCTCCGGACCCGTGCGCTCGAACCAGCCGCGATTGATCAGCAGCACAGGTTCATCTTCTTCGAGCAGCAACGGCGTCAGCACGTAATAGCCATAACGGCTGTTGATGATGATGTTCTCCAGCAGGAACTGGTGCGCACCATCGAACCGGCCGGTCGCCTGCAATTTCTGGAAAGAACGAAAAGGCATACCGTCGGACCAGGCGGTGAAGTCGGATTGCGAAGAAAATGCCTGCTGTTGGTCGCGCTTCTCAATGCCGCGCTCGATTTGCCATACACCCAGCGCAAGGAATTGCACGACGAGGATTGCGCCAATTACGTACGGAATCCAGGAAAGGAACTTCTTTTTGGTGGTTTCGTTCACGATATAATTAGTTATTGTCGGCGCTTGGAGATGGACATGAAAACGATTGTACTGGTTCTGCTGGCGGCAATTGTGATTGCATTATTCTCTGGCCTTTTTTTCCTGGCCAAAGACAAAGATCATCCGAGCTCGCCGCGCCTGCTAACGGCACTCAAGGTCCGCGTCGGACTATCGATAGTGCTCGTCACTCTATTAGTTGTGTCGTACCAGTTTGGCTGGCTTAACGGATAGAGCTACGCCAGTTACATCCAGTAGACGAACACGTACAGCCCAACCCAGACGACGTCAACGAAGTGCCAGTACCAGGCCACCGCCTCAAACGCGAAGTGTTTGTCGGGCGTGAAGTGCCCACGCATCGCGCGTAGCCAGATGATGGTCAGCATGATCGCGCCGATAGTGACGTGCATGCCGTGAAAACCCGTCAACATGAAGAACGTCGAACCGTAAATGCCGGTCGTCAGTTTCAGGTTCATGTGCTGGTAGGCTTCGATGTACTCCTCAGCCTGTAAAAACACGAAAATGAAGCCGAGAATGAACGTCAGACCGAGAAACGTCTTCAATATGGCGCGTTTGTCGGCAAGCAAGGCGTGATGCGCGATCGTCACGGTGATGCTACTGGTCAACAGAATAGCGGTGTTGATTAGTGGCAAGCCAAACGGGCCCATTACTTTGAACTCACCGCCAACGTCGCCGGGGCCATTGGTT